>Ga0213833_1001004_pt1 | contig 22082 bp, 25 predicted proteins | sample SWATP21_FD_160575 | JGI IMG/M metagenome (GOLD analysis project Ga0213833, IMG submission 160575) | Coastal seawater microbial communities from Marineland, Florida, United States - SWA TP2 #1 | ecosystem: Environmental > Aquatic > Marine > Coastal | place: USA: Florida | collected 2016-08-14 | reverse complement strand
GCACCGGCACCGGCACCGGCATCGGTACCGGCATCGGCATCGGCACCGGCATCGGCACCGGCATCGGCATCGGCATCGGCACCACTTGTTGCGGTGGCGGCCGCGGTGGCACCGGCAGCAGTCGCGGCCTTCTTGGCCGCAGCAGCGGCAGCCGTCGCCTCGTCATGGCTCCCACGCAACGCCCAGTCAAAGCACCGCAGCAAGGCCGCCGCCACCGGCGACGCGCTCTCCAATGGCACCGCCGCGGCGTCCACCCGCACCTCCGTCTCCGCCGTGAGCTGGTACTGCCGCGCGTCACGCGTCGACCTCGACCCCACATAGTAGCTCAACACGCGCGGCGGCGACGCCGCCGCATCCGCCACCGCCGTGGCGGCGTCACCGCCCTGCATCGCCAGCAACTGGCCGCGGCGCGACATGGCCCGCGCCGAGTGGGCGTAGGTGACGACGTGGCACACCTCCGTGGCGGAGTCGTTGCCGCGCAGCAGCGCCACGCCGCCGGGCCGCAGGCCCTCGATCTCGCCGCCCAACACGCTGAGGGCGAGGTCGGCGGCAAGGAAGGCGGCGGCATCGTCGGGTGCGGTGCCGCTGCCGCTGGCGCCGTTGGAGGTGGGGGTGGGGGTCATGACGTCGGGGAAGCGCTCCAGGATGGGGCAGAGGAGCTGCAGCAGGGCGGGTTTCCAGGCGGGCAACGCCAGGAGGGAGCGCAGCAGCACGACAAGGTCCGACGACAGGGCGTACTCGCCGTCGCCGGCGGGGAGGCTCGACATGAGGTGCTGGCGCACGGTGCCGACCAGCTCCAGCAGGTAGATGAGGAAGCTGGCACGGGCGGAGTCGTGGCCGTCGCTGTCATTTTCGTCGTCGTTGTGGACGCCGCCGCTCTCGGGCACCAGCCCAAACTGGGAGCGGAGCACCTGGGGAGGCATCGCGAAGCCAGGCCCTTGCTCCGGGGCGGTGGCAAGCCGCGTGCGGCACATGGTCATGGCGGCGGCGATGCTGTTGACGGTCAGGCGCGGCAGCATCAGGCGCAACATGCGAGAAACGACGCGGCGTGAGCTCGGCGGGGCCGTGCGCAAGAGGGACAGCAGGATGGACAGCGACGCCGGCGCGGCAATGATGCGCGTGACAATGGCGGAGCCCTGCTCGCCGCTTCCGGTGCACAGGGTGTGGAGGAGGTTGACGACCTTGAACGCAAAGTCCGGGTTGTAGGTGGGCACGAATGTCACTTCTTCTTCTTCTTCTTCTTCGTCTTCTTCGTCTTCGTCTGCCGCTTGCCCCGCCTCTGTCCCTCCGTTCGTTCCACCGCCGCCGCCCTGCGTTGACACATCGCCGCCCTCGCCACTGGCAGCGCCTCCAGCACCAGACTCGTCGTCTGCGCCGTCACCAGCAGCGGCCTTGCTTTCTGCAGCCCCGGTGGTGTCACCCTCCTTCGAGTCTTGCTCCACCACCGCCTCCTTGCTGTCGTCTTCGATCTCGCCCGCGCCGCCGGCACTCGTGGCGGCAGTGGCGCCTGCGCCACCACCGTCAGCCTCGCCATCGTCTTCGTCGTCGGACATGGCAGCCTTCTTCGCCGCGTCCACCTGGGCAAGGCGGCGCGCCTCGTACTTGCTCCACACCACGGCGGGGACAGAGCAGAAGCTGCGGTCGGCCTTGTCCAACTCCTCCATCAACACCCCCACAAGTTGCTGCAGCAGCTGCCGTGACACGTCCAGGTCCATTGCGGACGTCTGCCGCTTCAGCATGGGGCGGGATGGCGCAGGTGGTGCACCACCATCAACACCACCACCAACACCACCACCACCATCCAAGGCGCCGCCTGCAGAGGCAGAGGCACCACCACCCGCACCACCAGCGCCAGAGCCACGTGCTTGCTGAGTGGCGAGAGTCAACGCCGACGACGATGGCGCCGCCACCGGCTCACTGGACGCGCGCTCCACAGCCAGGATGGCCAGCAGGCGGAACGCATGCCACACCGCGTCGTCCAACCGGCCCTCCAAGCCCGCGCGGGGAAGCCCGCCCCAGGACGGCGTCAGGTTGCGCAGCAGCACAAAGATGGCGCTGCTGTGCAGCTGGTGGTGGTCCCCGGCGCCGTACTTCCACAACAGCGCGTCGACCGTGGAGAGGGCCTCCATGAGCATCGCGTGCATGCGGCGGCGGCGCACGTTCTCCACCCACCACATGTCGGCATGCGCAAAGTCACCATGCTCCTCATCATCATCCTCCTCCTCCCCCCCTGCTTTCGCCTTACTGCCTGCCTCACTGCCCAGCCCTGCGGGCCCATCGCCGGCCGCGTCAACTGGGGCCTCGCCCTTGGTTTCTTCCACCCCCGCGGCCTCTGACGCCTGCACCTGCGCCTGCCCCTGCGCCTGCGCCGCAGCACCGTCTGACGACGAGGCGGAGGAAGGAGCCGCCTCCAACGCTGCGGCCTCCGTGCGCGCACCGGCGGCCGCGCGCTCCAGCCCGCGCGTCAGAGTGGACAGCAGCTGGTGGAAGGTGGTGCGCACGCGCTTCTCCAGCACCACGCCACAGCCGGGCAGGTTGTCCAGCGGGTGCGCCAACCGGGCACCGGGCATGGCGCCGGCGGTGGACGCCTGCCCGCCGCCACTGCCGCCACCGCCACCACCACGCCCGGCGCGCCCCGCACGCGACTTGGACCGCAGCGCCTTCACGAACCACGCCACGCAGTCCTGGCGGCCGTACGAGAGGGTGCAGGAGCGGTACAGGACGCGGAGCGAGGCCAGGCCCAAGGCACGGGACACGGCACGCTGCCGGCGCGTCATCACCAGCTTGCGCAGGCGCTTCACGGGCAGGGAGTTGCGCAGGAAGGTCATGACACTCTCCGGCAGCGTCATGTTCTCGGCCAATGCGGCGCCTGCCACGGCCTTGTCGCCGCCGTGCTCGCGCGTGAGGGCCTGCACGTTGCGCGCGTCAGCCCATTGGCCCATCATGGCCTGCAGCTCGCGTGCAGCCTGCGAAAACTGGGAGCTGGCCTGCCGCACAAACGTGGGCTTGGCAGGCAGCAGCAGCCCACCGACGCCGCCGGTGCCGCCGGTGCCGCCGCCGCCGCCGCCACGGCTCAGGATGGCGCTGTTGGAGACGGTGGAGGGGCGCAGGGACATGAGGAACTCGGCGCGGCCGCGCACGTTCTTCACCATGGCGTCCAGCTGCTTGGCCTTTTCGGACGCGGACATGGCGGCCTTTTTGGCGATGAGCCACTGCATCATCTTCTCCGCCTCCCCCCACATGGTGACCAGCGCGTCGAAGGACGGGCCGGACACGGGCGCCGAGGGCTCCAGCGCCGCCACACGCACGGCCTCTGCGCGCAGCTGCTCCGGGCCATGGTGCACCATGCACGCAAACGCCGTGCACGCCAGCCGGAAGCCGTTCTTGTTCTTCTTGCGCATTTGGGACCGCAGCTGCGCCGGGCCTGGCTGCCTCAAGAACACGCGCTTGATCAGGCGGTTGCCCTTGCCGGCCATCACCTGCAGCAGCAACGTTCGCAGCGCCTCTGACTCCAACGCCACCTCCTCGTCCGGGAACGCGTCGGCGATGTCGAGGTGCAGCTCCGCAGCCGCTTCCACCCACTCCGGCGGCAGTGCCATGACCGACGCGTTGTGGGAGTCCGCCGGTGGTGGTGGTGCGGCGGCGGCGGCGGCGGTGTCGCCGCCACCAGACGCGCTGCCTGCGCTGGCCGTCGATGCCGACGTGTCCGCGCTGTCCGGCATCTTTTTCATCCCGCCTGCAAGCAGCGAGGAGTGGAGGAAGAGGTTGAACTTGAGCTCCTCCTTAGTGACGCGCGACCCCTGCACCAGCTTGGCCGCGGCCTTGCCCACCACAAACCCGACGGTGCGCTGCATGTCGATGAGCCACGGCACGCGCAGCATGGGCGCGCCGGTGTCCTCAACCACCACGGCACGCACACCCCACGGCTTGGGCGCGAGCAGGTTGTCCTTGGCGTCGCCCACGTGGTGCACGATGTGCACCTGGGGCCCACGCACGCGAAGCGGTTGGTGGGGCAACGGCCAGTTTGCCGCGCCCCCTGGGCCCTTGGTGAACATCGTCGACCCGACGCGGTCCTTGAGGGCCTGTCCGGGCTTGGTGTAGATGCTCACGTGGTCACGGCCGTTTGGCACGACACTGTGCGGGTCAAAGAACACCAGCAGCCCCTTCGCCTTCTTGAACGTGGTCGACAGCACGGTGCTGCCGGGCTCGCAGGGGTGCGCAGACTCCAGCACCATTTGGCGAGCCGCTGACGGCGGCGAAGCGACCTGGCTTTCTTCATCCACGCCACGGCCGTCGGTGACGACAGGCACCGGGGCAGCACCTGACACGCCCACACCATTGCGCACAGCCTGGCAACCACAATGCCAACGCCGCAAGGGGGAGAGTGCAGCAAGAGTGTGAGGGTGTCGGCCACATGAAACAAAAACACAACACACATGACAAATGTAAAAAGCAACCACAACACAACAGTCTGCTGGTATATCGCACGTACGTGGGCGTATGACGCGTTCAGCTGGTCCAACGATCGGAACATTGCCAAAGCGGGACTCACAACAGCCCCGGCAAAGGCCTTGTCACCGGACACCACGCACAGCGTGGTTAGCACGGGTGGCAGCAGTGTGGCGAGGTACGTGTCGCGCACAGCAGTATTGACCGCTACCGCGGCGTCAGTGGCGCCAGACATTGCCAAGCTGCGCACCAACGTCGCAAAGGTTTGCACATCTTGTGCAGCAGTGCGGAGGAGTGCCCGAGCGATAGTGCGAAGTTCGATGCAAGACGCATGCGATGGCGTCAGCTTGAAGCGACTTGACGCTTGCGACATCACGTGCTGCATAATGAGCCGGAGAAAGCGCTCAAGGACAGCGATGGCGCCGGCGTTCAGAGCTGCGCCCGCTGTGGTGGCACCTTCGTCGGTACCCGCCGCGGCACGCACATTGATGCGAGAGGCACGGGTGCACACCGTCACGAGCGTGTCGATGACAGTGCGCAGGGTTGCGGAGCCTGGGGCAGCTCCTCGCTTGGAGGCGGTTGCCGAGTCGCCATTTCCCAAGCCCAAGGGGGTCAAGAACCGCGCCACGTTGCCGATCGATGTGAAGTGCCACTTGATGCACCTGTCATTCCGGGGAGACCGAGCACGGTACACACAAACACGGTACACACGAACACGTCCGATCCGACCCGCACGCAAGAAGGTGAGCGCAACCATCCCAGCACACAACAGGCGCGGCGCTGCAAACACAGGCCACGTGCGGGACGGGACGCAGCACACGCGCCATAGCAAAGCGGCCAGCCAGCCAGCCAGCCAGCCAGCCAACCAACGCACGCTTCCAAGACGCCCAACTCCCAGGTCTCCAACGGCTCAGCATCCCCGACCCCACCCCCGGCGGTGGAGGAGGCAAACCGCGTCAACAACCCGTTCAGAAACTCGATGCGCTTGGCGTCGGAGGGGTAAAACACGGCCATGCCCACACTCATAGTCGCGACTGCCAACTCGTGGGTGCGGGCCAGGACAGCAGCCTCCACACCCTTTGGCTGGGCCTTGGCCAGCGCCGCCAACAGCAGCCACAGCTGGTTGGACTGGCGCCCGCCGTCCTTCAGCCCCACCAGCTTCGGCTGAATGCCGGATCGCTGGAGCAGGTACCTGCACGGACGTCGTGTTGTTGTCACCACAGCGTCAACATCGTGAACCATACCGGGGACGTACAGATTGAGATGAAGAACCTCCAACAGGTTTGGCACCATCGTGTGTCGCCGTGCTGCAGCTTCGGGTGTTTCTGCCTCGAAAATTTGAGTGGAGGTGGGCTGCGGAAGCCCATCCTGCTTCAGCGCGAGCCACGGACCACCACACACGAGTTGCACACGCCGCACAACGCAAGCAGTGGCACAGGTCGATGGCCAAGCCCATAAAAACATACCATCACCGAGCACACATGAGTCACACCACCACACAGCAGCGCGGCCGGATGCGCACACGACCCCACACAACACAGCAGCCCGGCCGTACCGCGAAACCATACGCTGCCACAACCAGCAGCCGCGCCAATGATGTGAACGTCGCGGGGTTCAAGTGCGCGACGTGGGGGCGACGGATGCAGTCTTTGATGCCGCGGGGCTCAAACAAACGTGTCCCGTCCGTCGAAGGCACGTATTGCCGCGCCAGTCGCGCCAGTGAGGCTGCCAGAAGGGCGCTTGCATCCACGGGAGACGTGCACGGCCCAAGGTCTGGAATGAAACCCAGGGTGGCGGCGGCGCCCATGCTGAACCCACCGTCGTCACTTGCGCCCTCCTCCAGAATCTTGAGGTCAGCCAACCCCAACGCACCCACAAGCTCCTTGCAAGTGTCGGCGGGGGCGTAGCCTTGGACTGGCAGGTGTGGCGTGGCAACACACACGGGGCACGCAATGGCGTTCCCACGGGTGAGCAAGCACGTGACAGTGGCAGACCAGTGGGGGCATGGTGCTTGTGTGTGATGGCAAACTGAACTGCACGTGTGGATGGTGTGGTGGGTGGGGCACATCGGCCATGAACTCACCAGAGTCGGCAGCCATGGGAGGTGACAGAGCCGTGTTCCGCCATGTGCTCAAGCGCGAACCATCCATGGACGGCTGCCAGTACATGTTGTTGACGGGGTCGTAGCACACCGTAGTGTTCATGGCCTTGTCGCCTTCCTCATACACCGGCACGGCCTGCTTCGTGGACTTGGGCTTGGTCAAGCTGTGCCCGGCCACCTTCTTGCCCGTGGCCAAATCAAAGTGTGCTTCACGAAGCCGGGTATTGCGCTTGAAGCCAGGCGAGACCTTCCCCGTCGTGTACGACACAAGCAGCTGCCTGCCGTTGGTCGTGAAACTCCCCTGCAAACGTTGGCGGCATGAGGAAGCCACCGACCCACCTCAAAAACAACGCGAGAACAACAGCAAGCAAGGGCAACGGCAAACACTGCGAGTACAGACCTCCCGCGAGACGTACATGACGCAGGCAGTCCGACACCAGTGCAGCGGCTTTGGCTTCTTTGCCGGACTGGGCGGCCTGGGTTTGCACCAGCCACAGCGGAACACGACGCAAGAGCACTGGGTTGTCGGCAACAGACGGGTCCCACACGTCAACGATGTACTCCTTGGGTTTGACCTTCAACTTCTGCGCGTCGCGGGCGTCTTGTGCTGCGGGGTTGTCTGGATCATCTTCGTCCTCGTCCTCTTCGTCGTCCTCCTCTTCATCCTCTTCATCCTCGTCGTCATCCTCGTCATCGTCTCCGTTCTTTCCGCCGCCGCCACTGCCGTCACGTTCGTCGTCGCTGCTGTCGATGTCCAGCTCCAACGCGCTCATGTCAATGGTAGAAGAAGCCCCGGGGGCGGCACTGGACTTGCTCTCGCCCTCGTATCGCGCGGGTGTGGAAAGTGCAGCCACCATGGAGGACCGCGCGCGCTTCTTCTTCTCAACGACTTGGGACAGGATGTACAAGTAGCGCCCGTCCGAAAACATGGGGGATCTGAAGAAGGCCAGCGTGTTCATGAAGCGCACAGGGCGAAAACCCACGCAACATGCAGCAGCAGCAGCAGCAGCAGCAGCATCAACAACGGAGCGCAGGGCCGCAACAAGGAAAGATCCAGAAACATGCTCGGTCAGCGCACTTTCAAGTAGAACGGTCCAACCACCACGAGGCGACAGCCATCAAACGCCAAAAGCACACCTCCACATCCACATACCGCTCGCGAGCCAGGCGTGCTGGCTTCACCTGCTCCTTGCTGGTGTCTGCTGCGTCGACCGCGTCGGCGACACTACTACCAGCGCTGGTGGAGCGTGAGACTCGAGGGGCGTCAGACACTGGCGCGGGAGTACCAGCGGCCGTGCCAGCACCAGCAGTGGCTTCTCCTGCTCCGGTCGTGGTACCAGAGGAATGAACATCCACCTGCGGGCGGGAAGTGCCAGCATGAGCACGAGACAACAAACGCAACACCGCATTCGTGTGCCGGCCAACGGATGGTGCGACACTTGCCTCCGGGAACAAGAGCTCGCGACGGCGACGAGTAGACTTGCCAGGCAGGGTTAACCCACCGCTTGGCTCCAGTGTGTCGATGTCAATACGTTCCACTGGCAAGGGTGCTGTGCCAGGTCCACGGAACCACAACGCGCCGCACGCGTACCTGCAGATCGAGCACGACGCCACACAAAGTACAGAGGGTGAGAGAAAGACAGTCAAGCGCAACACAGGAGGAAACAACATGACGTACGTCAACCACCCTTCTTGTGCATCACATCGGTAAGAGTCGTTGTGTTTGTACACAAGGCCAGAAGACGATGCTGTCCAAAGCAAACATAAAGGACCAACAGTCATGTCATGAACACACAAGCCTTTCCGAATCATCAATCACACACACGAGTGAGATACGCACAGTGAAAGCCCGTGCCGACTTTGAACAGTCCGCGCTCGCAGTGAATGTACAGAAACGTTCCATCTGTAGCAATGCGGCAGAACGCATCCTCGCTGTCTGTCTGCTGAGGTGCGATCCCGGATATCATCTCTGCATATTGTGGCGCATGCGTGAAACAGAGGACAAGACACGAAACGCCAAAGGCAAGTGTTTGGTGGTGGGGACATCAGGTGGATGTCTCTACCAGCACAGTGACGGACCGTCAACAAGGCGGCATGCTTCGAAGGTCCCTGTCAATCGAATGTCCGGGGTCGAAGAAGCAAGCTGCTTCAACTCCTGCCCGACCTGGACGTCAAATTGCGGGTTCCGCAACATGAGCACTTCCATGACCAGCAAGATGTTGGGCAGGCTTCCTCGCACTAGTCCCAATCCCAGCAACACTTTCAATGCCTTGCTCTTCATGTCACCGCTGCAGGCACAGATGGGCAAAAGTGTGGGGATCACGGTCAACAACACCAGTAACGGCAGCAAACAGGAGGCGCTTGGCAAGCCTCTTTCTAACCCACGCACCTAACATCATCACCCGCTGACACGATTTCGTCCAGGAACCGCGCCACAGATGTGAACGACTTGTCCAACAGCAACGACATGGAGCCGTCGCCCCACAGGCCCAGGGGAGGGAGCTCGGACAGGATTTCGAGGAAGAAATCCAATGCTTCCTGTACAGCATCGGCGTCACATGCACACACACAGAGCACACACACCACCGGCACAACACACACGGGCAAAGGGTGCACCAAACAAACATTCGAAACATGGTGAGCACATTCACTTCGGGCTGGTGTGCGCCAGTGTGCACACGACATCCGCACCTCACGCAGTTCTGGGTCCAAGCGACTTTGTGAGCGCAACAAACTGATCACAAGCCGGACTCCAGACCGGATGCCAACTTCTGCAACCTTTGGAAGCTGCTTTTTGGAAGGCTGCACGTGGTACACAGCCTCGCTTTCCTCGGCCTGTTGACGAGTGTACGCTGAATCAATTTCTCGCAACAGAAACAGACGCTTGCAGAGAAGGTCAGCGAACTGTTGCACGCCAAACGAGTGCAGAGGAAAGGGAGGTTCTGACAATTGCTTCAGGCGCTCGTCCCGATCCTGGGATGCGTCACATAACACGTCAGAGTCAGAGTCAACACACCCTTTAATTATTTGGACCAACTAACACCGCGGCACGCACTTTTGCACTGTTTTTGAGGAACGCCGACGCCAGCAACTCTTCCAAGTCAGTGGCCGCGCGCTCTTGCACCCAAGCGGAGCTCCGCGGCGCATCAGGCAGATTGAATGGACCAAACAGCTTTGTGAGGTCACCAGAGGTGCGCTCGCTGGAGACCCGGGAGTTCCATGCTGCTCCAAGTCCAAAGTTGTGGTACAGAGCAGAGGATTTGGTGAGCATGAGGAACTCATCTCGATACCTGATGCAGAAAGCAGCGCGGGACACCAACCGCAAACACGTCAAACGGCTGAAACCACAGTGTTGAAACCACACTCTACCCTTCATACCGCTTCGCATGGGCATTGCTAGGACCTGCTGTCAATGCCCCGTCGATCTTGGATACTGCACCACCCATTGTTGCAGGAGCAGGGTTTCAGGGAGACCGCGGCAGTCAGGCCGCTGGGCCGGCACAATCCGTGGTCTGACACCAGACCCCAGACACGGCGTTTGCGAACCTCAACCCAACCTACGCAGCACGGAGGCCAAGCTCGGCACCGCGGCAGGACTCGACCCTGCTGCGTGATCACAGCGGAGAGGACTGGCGCGCACCCACCCCGCAAAGCAAAGCTTGTTCTCAGCTTGCAAGGACTTGTATTTTACAATTATAGTCACACATAAAATTATGTCGACTTGGAAAAGATCGAAAGATCCACCAGCGCAGCAGCTGGATTCCAGCTGCTGGAACACCTTCTTTGCGACGGCGTTTGCGCCACCCACAGAGTACCCGAACAGTCCACACCCATTCCCTCCTCCCTACTCCGCCCCACGTCTACCATGTTCGCAACTCGCTCTGCTATGCGCCGCGTGGCTGTTGCTGCGCGCCGTGCCGCCCCAGTGGCTGCCATCGTGGCGGCGCGCCCTCTGTCCACTGCCGTTGTGGGTGCCGCACGCTCCCGCATGACCCCGTTCCTCACCGCGGCTGGCGCCTCCCTGATTGCCGTCACCCTGGCCTCGTCCTCGTGCGGTGGTGTCGACTACGATGCGGTACGTTTGCGTTTCGTTGTTGTTGTGTGCCGTGCGCCGTGTGGCTTGTGGCAAACAGCGTGCTGTGTGGCGGCGTTAGGGTGGGTGGATGCGCACATGGGTAGCTGTTGACGTGTCGTGCCCCCCTGTTGCCCCGTCCAGGTCCGTGCCGATCTGGAGACTCTCATGGAGAGTGAGGAGGACTACGATGATGGCTCCTTGGGCCCCGTGTTCGTGCGCCTGGCATGGCACTCTGCCGGCACCTACGACCAGTTCAGCGCCTCCGGCGGCAGCAACGGCGCCACGATGCGCTTCAAGTCTGAGGCCAACGACGGTGCCAACGCCGGTCTGTACGAGGCCCGCAAGCGCCTGGAGGGCCTGAAGGCCAAGTACCCCGGCATCTCCTACGCCGACCTGTACACCCTGGCCGGCGCTGTCGCCATCGAGTACCTGGGTGGCCCGAAGATCAACTGGCGCCCCGGCCGCACGGACGCCAAGACGGAGGCCGCCTGCCCCCCGAACGGCCGCCTGCCCGACGCCACCCGCAACGCGGACCACATCCGCGCTGTGTTCTACCGCATGGGCTTCAGCGACCGCGAGATCGTCGCCCTGTCTGGCTGCCACGCCATCGGCCGCTGCCACACTGATCGCTCCGGCTTCGACGGTCCCTGGACCTTCTCCCCCGTCACCTTCAGCAACGAGTACTTCCGCCTGTTGGTGGAGGAGAAGTGGGTGCCCCGCCGCTGGAACGGTCCCGCCCAGTACACTGACGCGTCCACCAAGACCCTGATGATGCTGCCCACTGACATGGAGATGGTTCGCGACCCCGCCTTCCGCAAGTACTCTGAGCTGTACGCGAAGGACAACGCCGTGTTCTTCAAGGACTTCGCGGCCGCCTATGAGAAGCTGTTGGAGTTGGGCGTGCCTGCGTTCGAGAAGAAGGAGAGCTGCGGCTTCTTTTCTCGTATCTGCTAGAGAGGCGCGTTGGGTACACAAAACGTTCTCTAGACTTTCTGACATTCTCTGCCCACCCGCGGACTTTGTATGGTCACCTGTGCTGCGCTGCACCCACTGCACTACACCCACACACCCATTGTATACTACATTGGCACGACATCACCGATGGTTGGGATCTTGTCGCGAACGTGTCCGGATACTCAGTCGGCGAATGCCATCGCATCCGCCGCATCAGGAAACCGTGCTGACAGTGACACAAACTTCTGGACGTTTGCTTCCCCGCTTCGGTGCAGCTTCGTGCTCCCTTCAAAGAAGCCGCCCTGGTACCACGCCCGCATGTCCTTTCCAGGGAAAGGTCCACGAACCTTCCCAGCTTCATCCTTGTATCGCCACTGCGGTTGAAAAGCGGCTGCACGACCAGCGACAAGGAACGCACATGTTCCGCACGCACGTTAACAACTCGGGAGTGAGGTGTGCCTTGCAACCTGCACTTCGCTTGCACGTACGCTGTGCTGCGATCTTGGAAAGGACTGACAGGGCCTTGGACGGCGTTGGGCGCTTGCTAGGCTTGGTATGCACCAGAGAGGTGACCAAGGCTTGCAACGCTGGCAACACCAACCACAACAAGGCAAGAACACATGAGAACAAACAGACCAAACCGTTCATCCACACACAACACACAACACCAAGAACGACATGTGATGGTGGTGTGTGGCGTACGACGAGTGTACACGCTCGCAGAGAGTGACTCCACATCGTCCATCGTGTACGTCGATGCAGTGTCGCCGTAGCCACGGATTGGGTAGTGGCCCAGGGCAAACTCCAAGGCGATGATGCCAGCAGCAAATACAGCCTGTGCGCGCATTTGTGTGAAAGGCGGGTACAACCTCGTCCATGATCATCGCAGCGCATACCTGCTTGGCACAATCCACACGGACGCTTTCGTCTGACCCTTCTACTCGCTCCAGCACTTCTGGTGCAACATATCTGCGAGCGAAGCGACATTACCACCACCGGCCACAGACACGCACGCCGCATCCTCCGTACGCTCGATTGACATTCCGCAGTGAGGACGCAGACAAGTTGACTTGCAGCTTTTCGTTCGCAACAACACTGGAAGCGAAACCTTGAACCACCATACGGAAGTCAGCATCCACACCGATACTCTCAGGGTTGAGAGACAGTGGGACGACTTGATACAACGACAAGTGCGCTGCCGCCTGTCAGTGAGCAACTACAATCAGCGACAACGAAACACAACACAGCGAAGGCTGCGCGATGACACGCAACGTCCAAGTTGCAGACACAACCGTACCGACAGCAGGTGGCAGAGCATTCTCGCGACTGTGGGGCCAGACGGCGTGACAGCGCGAACAGAAAGCGCGCTGCGCAAAGTAGAACGAAACAACTCAATGACACACACACGGTGTTTCGAAGTATGGTCTCCATCCCGACGGGACACTGTGGGTCACGTCGCACAAGCGTAATCAACAGTGAGGCACCAAAAGACGCCACAAAGCACACACACAGCAACACAAGCTCGAGTGTTGGGTTCGCAGACGTACAATGTGCAAACAACGCGCTCTTTGCATGAGAGGCCAGCTCTGCTGCCACGCGGCACGTCCGAGCAGCAAGCAACCGTACGACGTTGTGGTGGTGGGGCATACGCGTCAAGGCGCGATGCTCTGCATCAAGACCTGCGTCAAGAGCCCGCCCACTCGAGCTCGTCGGGCACACCTGCGTTGGCCAAGTCATACCGCCATTAGCAGGGGTATGCCCGCAAAGTGATCACACCCTCCACACATGCCTTGACAAGATACGAGCGGCGCGAAAACTTGAACGACTTGGACAGGCATTTACCGGTAACCACAAGGCTGGTGTTTGACGCTGGAACCAACCATGAACGCACACCGCCAAGACCGCACACACGCAGGTACATGTCCTATGTCAACCATTTCCACACGCGCCACTAAACCGAGGAACCTAGCGTACAATGTACAATTTTGGCTGGTTTTACAGCCAAGGGAACGGTAGCCCAGGCCGCAACTTCCGGGTCACAGGAGCCGACGAAACACAACAGCTCGGCATCAGCTGAGGCAGCGGCAGCACCTGCACTTGCGCCTGTTCCTGCACCTGTTCCTGCGCCTGCGCCTGCGCCTGCACCTGCACCCGCGCCTGCACCTGCGCCCTCCGCTGCATCAGCGCTGGGACTTTTCTTGGAAGCAGCACTGTGCTTCATCGCTGCAAGAGCTACAGGTGGCGGAGTCCAAGAGGTAACCTGTTGGCGCAACGAGGCGTTGGCAACGTGGTCACACCCACGGCCAGCGACACAACAGTAGTGTCACAAACGCGCTCGAACCAAGACGTACGCCCTTCTTCTTGTGAAAGAAATAGGGTTGCGAGGTTACGGGGTCGACCGCAACGTCCCATCCTGCCGCTCGCAATGCGGTGAGGACAGTGCCAGAAACAGCCCCGGGTAGTGCGGAGCCCTTTCCTTGCTTTTTCTTTGTCAGTGCGGATTGGCCTGCTGCTTTCATGGACGCCGCCGCTGCGTGTACACATGACACCAAGAAGATGATATTGGGTCGCAGGCAACGGCCACACCACGGCCACACATACCCAGTGCTGATGGCACAACGCTTTTACGTCGAGTGCCCATCTGCTTCTCCCCATTCATTTCAGCGATGTTGTCACTCACATATGCATGGACAAGTTCATCCATGTGCTTGGCCTGTCACAAAACAAAAAAAACTGTGAGGCAAAGCATCCACCACCAAGGGTAAAATCGGCACAGTACGCACCTCAGGTGTTTGAAGCACCACCAGATCGTCTTCGTCTGCCCAGTACGCAAATGCGTCTCCTTCTTCAAGCACTGTCCACTGGGATATGTCTGCGAACGCATGATACTCCTCCGTGGTAACACCCTTGCGCGTAATGTACCTGAAGACACGATACAAAGCAAACAGCGCACAAACCACCCTTGTTCGCTCACTCGTCTCGATTCCAGCACTCAACCAAGGCTGAACGTACAATGCAATGCCAGTGGGGCATATGGCGACGTGGATGTCCCGAGGCTTGTCTGTGGGCGGACGCTGGACCTGGAACGGCAGCGGTGCAGGGTCAGGACTCCCCAACTTCGCGCTAACCAGCGACACATGGGACACCAATGCGGTATGGACGCACGTTGGCATGAAAAAAGAAGGCGCCGTACGCAGCACATACTTCCTTTAACGTCTGCAACACACACCAAATCGTGACTCCACTTCTTCCTTCGTCGAACTGTGCTTACGAACCTGGAGGTACGCGTGCATCGCTGCAACATGCATGTCCCCCTTCGATTTGAGCTTTTTCGTTGTTGTAGCGAAGGTCTGTAACACACGCTTCTCGAAACTGCCCGTGTACGACCAACCGACAACAGCACAAACAGAAACGTGAGAGGACGGAAGCACAGGCATGCTGTTGGGAGCTCCTCATGCACGAGGATGCATCCACGTGTATCCACGTTTCCACATCTCCAGCTCCAACCTCCAACGTACGCTGCCAGGTCGCCACCACCTGATCCGCGCAGCAACGGCGCTGGAAGGTGCAAGCGGAACTGAGGCCTGGTCACGGAAACAGAAACATCGCTGTTCAGCCGCACACACAGCCACGACCGCACGCACAACGGCAGCTCGCATACCACTGACCGCGCCTACCCACCTCAAAAAGCCTTTCTTGTGAGTAAGGGCGTTAAAGGCGCCGTGGGTGGCGACAAGTGCAACGCCGCCCAGCAGCAGCGCCGTGTCATCATCGAGCAGGTAGAGACCTCGGAGCACCTGTGCGGGCAGGAAAGCTGCTGTGAAACACCACTGTGGGGACCGCCACTACGAGGAGTGTTTGCACTGACACCAACCCACATGGTACTGTGCGTCAAAGAAAGCGTAGCGCAGTGCTCCATAGCCCTTTCCACGCTTTGTGGTGCAGCCATCTTCCTCTTGTTCCAGCCCCCCAAACGCAACCGTCATCCAACGACGATACACCAAGCGATGGTGGCCTGAACCGCACCGCACCCAACCCACCGCTGAGTAGTTGCACACCGTAGCAGCCACAACGTCACTGCCTTGGTACGTACTGCGAGAATCAACCTCTTGTGCGCCCTGGGGCCACTCGGCGATGACTTCACTCAGCAACCGCTGCTCATCGAGCTTGCGACAGTACTTGTCCGTCCAGTCAAACAACCCAAAGTCGCCGTCGTTGTGCAGGCCAATCTGCGCAAGCACGCATTGGCAAAAGCCAGCACAGTCAACCATCAAGGAGCTGTCCAGCAACGCGGCGCATCAATGAACAGCGAACAACACACAACTCACCTTGGATCGCACCAACACACACGCTTCCAGCACCGTCGATTTTGGCGACACACGGATAGTGATGGGGGACGGGTCGCCCAGTGCCCACACCACTTGCTCTGACAGTGCGCCCTGCGGCAGCATGGCCAGGCTTTGACGCCGAGACTTGCCCCGCCTTCGCCTGCCTCCCCGACCACCACCACCACGGCGTCTAGCGGGAACGCGAGAGGAGGGAACAGTGGACCCCGAGGAGGATAGGTCCGCTGCAGGCCCCTCGCCACCGCCGGGAGCACCACCGCTGTGGCTAGCGGCATCGGCAGCCTTGCTCTCGTCACCACCGGCAAAGCGCTGCACGACGAATCTGGAGGCAACACAACACGCGCGAAGGTCAACACAGCGTGACGGCAGCACGGCAGCACAACAACAACCTCGACGCACTGTGCTACCGAGGATCGACGTGATTTTTTCTTGCGCTTTGGGTCCCACGGATGGGACATGACTACGTGACTGCGATTGAGCGCGCGGGTCTGGGAGTCACTATGTGACACGACACCGCTCATGACGGAGCATGTGTGTCAAGTGCACGTGACGTATGTTCCATGATACCAATCAATCAATCTCCACCTGAGATCCGCTGCGAACACAACAACTGCAACCGCTGCGCCGGAGAGTCAGGCAGTCGGCGATCGCTGCGGCTGCATTGGTGCACTTGAAAGTCCCGACGGCGCTTGACTCGGCGTGCAACAAGCCGGACCTCGACAACTGTTGTGGGATCATAGTGGCGGTTTGGGCGCCGGCACGCACACGTGAAGACTGGTGGCGGTGCTTGGACTGGCTCCACGCCGTGTGCCCACGTGCTGTTGTCCCGGATGGCGTTTCGTGATGAGCTTGATGTAGCGGTGGCGAAGCACTCTCAAAGTGCTCCCCACCTCCCACCAGGCGGTGACAGTGGTGTGCCGACAGTGGGCGTAGGTCTGCCGGGGCTGGGGGACGTGGGGCGCAACGAGCCACTGGTGCGTCGGTCCGGGCGGCAACGTGGCTCCAGCTTCCGGCCTATGTGGGGCCCGCTTGGGCAGCACGAGCCAAGCTCGGTGCGGCCAACCCGCAAGGCCCTCGGGCTGCACAACCGCGACCTCCATCGTAGCACCATGCGGAGCTTGCTTCCGGGGTCCGGCAGTCCGCCCAAGTACGGCAAACGCGGTGCGGTGCTCGGGTGTGGTTTCGGTGCGCACCCGTCTGGCACCACCATCTCTCCCGTTCGAGTGGACTTCGGTCGCACCAAAAGGCGACGTGCCGCCCACAGCAAGCATGGTGGTGGTCCTGCGGACGGGGACCCGGCTGGTGGGATGAGTGCAGGGAAGCAAACGCAATCGAACGGAGGGTTGTTGCACCCCCTCCGTCTGCCAAGGGGTATGCACGGAAGCGAACGCGGTTGCCAACGGCCACAGCACGACACCCGTGGGGAAAAACGGCGGCGTCAACGGCGACGTGAGCTGCGCCGTCGGTTGAAGGCAACAGAGAAGGCGTTGTTCAAGGAGCAAAACCTGCGAGTGGACGCCAAGCTCGAGTATGAGGTGGGTCACATGGTGTTCATGCGCCCTGCTCGTCGCACGTCTCACGAGTATTCGGTCTTTCACAGCAATTGTTGCAAGTTAAAACTGAACTTGAGAAGCGTGTATGACAAGTGGCGGTGCAACACTGGTGTTACGACTGTCTGCTACGTAGGCAGGCGCCGTGACAAACGAAAACTCTTGTGTGTAGTTGTCCCTCAACATCTAGTTTCGCAAGCTGTCCAGTCTCGCTTGTAGCTCCGCAACCTGGGCTTCCGTCTGGAGAAACAACGCAGTTGCGGGTCGCCACACCCCAGCACGCCGCATCTCCACCACCGTGGCTTCAGCACGTGCCAACGCGGCCTGGGTCTCACGTTGGACCGCCGCGGCTCGCATGGCTGGCTCACCATCGCGCCGCCCGTTCGCCCGTCCAATGGCACGGCTGAGGGCCTGTCCGGCTCGACCCAGTTGCTCACGCAGCGCGTGGCACTGGGCCTCTGCTCGTTGGTAGCGCTGCTTGGTCGCAGCACCCACGGGGTTGTTGAACCGGTCCTTCCCCCACGCACCGCCGTGCCCTTGCGCGCGCAATTGGTTCAGTGTGGCGAGCGCAGCACGAAGCGCGATCTCGGTGTCTTCCAGCAGCTTTTCTGGGCTGATGGTGGTGCGCGTGGCGGAATTCTTGACGGTGCCGGTGCCTGCCAACAGAGCCCACAACGCAGCACACAACAGGCAGCCAAGTCACCAGCGTCAATCCGGGCTGTCGCTGCACTGGGTGCAACAAGCACACAGCAACACAACACAACCACAACACAACACAACACAACACAACACAACACAACACCACACGCACGTTCTCCAAACGTCATGGACGCCACAGTCTCCTCAATGTGACTAGGTTCTTGGGCACAAGTCACAACCAACGCGGTGCGCGTGTTGCCTCCAAGACTCTGCTTGAGGATCTTCGTCAGTGTGGAGTCGCGGTATCTGCGGTGCAATGGTGAGGGCGCTTGACGATCCAGCGAACGAACACGAGCACAGCAACCCAAAGTTGTCCAACGTACGGGACATGTTTGCTCTTGTCAGACAGTGCTTTGATGCACCTCCCAAGCGTGGTGAGGGACTTGTTGATTTGAATCGCCTCTGACCGGCGCAGGCCCTCACTTCCACTCTTTTTGATTCGCTCGGATCCCGCAAGGTCCACCAGCAACAGTTTGCTCTGTCGTCGTCACAGAGCAACAAACACAACACACAACACATGACGCTTGTCCCATCACAGCCTGCGTGAAGCCACCACACAACGGCACACGCACCGATATTGTCTTGCCCATCGCAGCGTTGGTTTGGAGCAACGTGAGTTTTACGATCGCATGGGAACGACTGGACCGGGCGTTCATTTTGGTGGTTCCCGCCACACGGGATGCCTCGACAATGTTTGCCACAGGCACCATGTCCTCCAGACATCGGATCCGGTGGCGCCGTGTTCCTGTCAACGTGGTCCCGGTGCATTCAAGCCGCTTTCGGTGATTCAACAGATCAAACACCTCGTTCTGTTGACAAGGCGGGGTGGGTCAACATACCCACCACGTCCTGCAGGCAGCACCCGTCCGCTTTTCACACCTGGTACACTTCGAAGGCCTCGCATGACAACCGAACGCGTGTCTGCGGCTCATATCGGCTGTGTGGGTGGGTGTGGGCAGGCACGTGTCATGTCAGAACGAGGCCAGCGCCGAACGACAAACAAGGCCCAATACGCACATGCAGAGCAACTCCCACGTAATGCGCGGCAGGAGTCCCCAGTTCTTGATCCACGGGACATGGGGACGTCGATCCCCTGTCCGGGAGACACGGCGCAACATGCGCGCCACGTATGGTCCAGTGAAGGTGCCAGGCGGGCCAAACACTGTGTGTGTCTTGCCCGACCCTGTTTGTCCGTACACGAAGAGCGTCGCATCGTACCCCATGCTGCACGCCTTGGCAACAGGCAGACCGACTCGATCAAATACCGAGCGCTGGCTGTGCTCCGAGGAGAACCTGTTGGAAGAACCCACAACTGCAATGAGCCTTTGCTGGCACGAACCGCTTGCTGGCACGAACCACGCGAAACACACAATTCCCCTCGAGCCATCCACGATTGCCCCTGGGGCAGCGCCCCATCGTGCGACAGCACCACGCACACATTGTTGAAGCAAGTGAAACAGCGCGAACTCAGATGGCCGGGAACCCCCACATGTACCGCCCCCCGAGCCCAGTCTTCCTTGTTCACAAGGCGTGAGGTGGTCGCATCCACGTCCATGGCCGCTGTTGCCGCTTCCATTTGGCTTTGCAGGCGCCGCTGTGCCTTCTTCTCGGCTGCAGAGTCTCGGCCACCAGCGTGATCCCATGGGCACGACCCACCGCCACGCGCACGCTTCACGCGCTCAGCTTGGGCAGCATCCTGCTGTTTCTTCAACTCCACGTAGCGCTTGCGAGCTGCTTCTTGCTTTTCGGCTGCCGCTTGCAAACGCCGAGGATCCAGGGGCTGGGCGCACGAGCACACACACGCATGAGATACACAAACACGCATCATCATCACGCGACTCATGCACTCGCGAGGTCGACAGTTCCGCAACGACGAGAGAGGAAGACCCACCAGCCAGCCAGTCACAAGCAACTCAGGCTATCACTATCAACAACAACCTAAACACGCGCACCTTGAATCGCACCGCCACATCGATGGTGAACGCAGTGTCGCCGCGGTCGCGAGAAGCACTGGTCCACTTCAAGCGAGTGAGCCAAGCGTTCTTCACAGCTTGGCGCCAATCGTCGGGGGACTGTGTCCTCTCTGAAACATACCCACTGTCCAGCTTGGAGAACATGGAGGGCCAGAAAGCAGCCTCCTGAGAGTACGCAGCCCAACTTCTGCACACAGAAAGGGCCCGTATGACACACTCCACCGGCAGGAACATGGCCGCCAGCTTGAAGATATGCGCGCTGCAATCGAACACATCAACACCGCCAACCAGGTATGCCAAGGTTCAGATACGCAGCTCATGCATACCACGCTGTCAACAGGCAACAACCAACCGAGGACCCAAACGCACAGTTCGCGGCTTAAAAAATGGCGAGGCGCTTGCTTGTGCCGTGCATGCCGTGTGTGGCTGCAAGTCGTTGCCACAGTGATTGTCTCCTGCCAAGCGCATACGCGCCGAACGATGGAGGTGTTCACGGCTTCGTGGGTGTCACGCTGCCATTCTTGACCACTCGCAACGATGGTAGTGGTGGTGTCTTCCATGGAGCCGTCGTGACAAGTCATGGCACCGACCGAGCTCCACGCTGTCACACTGGAACCAGCGCCAGCACCCGCACCCGCACCCGCACCAGCACCCGCACCCGCACCCGCACCAGCACCACCAGCACCAGCACCAGCACCAGCACCAGAACCACTGCTAGAACTAATGCGATGACCAATACCTGCCCATATTCGCGCACGCGCACCTTCACTGGCTTCTGCAGCAACTTCACGCACAGCAACTACATCTGTGCCAGCCGCTTTCGTCAACGAATTCGGGGGCACGTGGGCACCGAGCGGAGACGACTCTCGAGATTCAGAACGCGACAGCGGGCTCACAGAGCTGTGTGATGAGTGTGCCTGCAGCGCGGCTGATGGGGAGAGATCTTTGGCAGGCACTCGCAGTGGGGTGACAAGCGCTTCCAAGGCTTGTCTCGTCTTGGGAAACGCCGCACTCACTCTCCAGCGCCCGGTCGCCACCGCACCTCCCGAGTGTGGTACCGCCTCCTCTTGTTGCGGCGCAGCATGAACATGCAAAGCTGCCTGGTGGTCTGTCGGGGGCTTGTCTGCGCTGGCGGTGAGTGTGCTGCGGTATGGTACGCCAAGGTCACGGGCAGCTGCCCACACAGGCGGCGCGTCCCAGGTGGTCTTGCGACTGAGAAGGTCATAAAAGTACGGAACCCCATCACTCGTTTCGTACTGTATCCATTGGGTGCCTGCTGATGCCATGGTGGCGTGCCGCAGGCCAGTGCGGGGTGTGGAGCAGTGATGCGAGGCGAGATGGAAAGTTCTTGTGGAAGTCTCAGAGACACCCACACATCTGTGTATGTAAGATGAAGCATGGTGGAGCTTTTTGCAATGTTTGGAACTTGCATTTCGAAATTTCAAAGTTCACAGAGCCTCGCTGTGATGCATCGATCCATGGTTGCACATCACTGCAAACCACGAGCGCCAAACAATATCAATCGTTCCCATTTCACTCTTGCACCTCCTCGCGCCCGAACCGTTTTTTACACAGCGTTGCACCCCACTACCACGTGCATCAAGTAATCATTGCTGTTGTCCCGAACACCACACGGTCTCACGGTGAGGCCCCTCTCTCACCTCGGTCCGACCGAGTCGGTCTCGCGGTGACAGCGAGTGGTGCGTCCTCAAGTGCATGCCACCTCACACAAGACACTCCGGCTTCGACGGCTCTATAATTGACTGGCGCTCCGTAGTTGACTGGCACACTCTTCCTTGTCCAAGAGGCCTGGTGTAGTCCAAAGCCAGTCTGGATGACACCCGGAATCACGGCCCCTTCTTTCAGCGTCTGACAAGCGTTTGTCCGAGCGGATGCACACAGTTGGGGTTCGCAGTGGCCACGAGCTCATCCCTC
>Ga0213833_1001000_pt1 | contig 22126 bp, 34 predicted proteins | sample SWATP21_FD_160575 | JGI IMG/M metagenome (GOLD analysis project Ga0213833, IMG submission 160575) | Coastal seawater microbial communities from Marineland, Florida, United States - SWA TP2 #1 | ecosystem: Environmental > Aquatic > Marine > Coastal | place: USA: Florida | collected 2016-08-14 | reverse complement strand
CCCTTCCACTCCACCGAGCTGCGTGGGTGATTTCATTTCTGGTAGCACTACACCCGACTACAATCCAGCGACAGCTTTCTCGGGGAGGGGCAAAAACACAACATCATTGAGCAAACGGTCCATCAACGGGTCGTTTCCGCCACAGATGACAAGGCCCGGCCCGGCGCCGGGGAGTGTAGCGAACACGGCCGTGTGCCCTGTTCGTCCCAACGCCACGGTTGGGGAGTCGACTTTCGCCCCATCATCGGACGCCAAGCGCTGCATGCTGGGCTTCAGCTCCGTCCACTCCCAAGCGTCTGAAAAGCGCAGCGCAGAAGAACACCACATTACGCATGCGCCGCCAACACGCCACCACCCACCACCACAACTCACATGTGTCGAGCAGGTAGGCATCATTGCACGGCAGAGTCTCGTCAGAGTCGTCCTGCACACACACACGCCGTACACACACGCACGCGCACGCACGCGTGCATCGGCCACACGTCAACGGAGACTCGATGAAAACACGACACAACCCACAGACGACGAGCATGGAAGCGTACGTCAGCGTTGGGGTCCCATCCGCCGACAATCACAACCATGCCATTGCCAAGGTGAGTGGCTGTGTGACCTGTGCGGGGTGAAGGGCCCCGGCCGAGTACCTGGGGTTGTTCCCAGTGCCATGATCCTTGTGGGCGAGGCAGGGCACGGCACACCAAGAACAACGAAAAATATCGTGAGGGCAGCGACGCGTGAAACCCACGCGCGATGGCTCGGACCAGTGTCTGACGCGTTGAGAACGTGAACTTGCCCGAAGCTCTTATCACGATCATTTCCACCGAACAGAATCTGAAGGGGAACAACACATGTTGATCTTGCCAGAACCAGAGGGACACATTGGAACGAACGAACGAGAGAACACGTACCACTTTGTCGCCAACGGCAGTCAACGTGTGGTACGAACGCGGCTCCGGGGCAGAGCCTTTCACACGTGGACGTGACCAACGCCACGAGTCTGACAACAACAACATGAAGTGAGCGCGAAGGGATCCTCGGAGGAACTGACGTGTGCACGGCTCAATACCTGTGTCCAGCACCACCACCTCATTCAGCCACTTGCGACCTCTCGAGCCACCAAAGATGACGACCTTGGAGTCTCCAACAACAGCCGCGGCAGTGCCGGAACTGGTCACCCAACACGCAATAAAAAATTGCATAACACCGCACACCAGACAACAGACGCGAAGTCAGTGATTCCGATGTGACAACGCCATCTTGGCATGTTCTCCGAGACCTCACCGTGCAGCAGGTGTCTTGCCCGTTGTCACGGCGGGTACCCAACACATAACGCCTGCCACAGTGCGGTCACAATCACAAACAAACAAAACAAGCATCAGGACACCACGACCCCCCCCGCCCCCCAAAGCAAAATACAACAACCCAGCTCAATCAAGTGTACATACTTGCGTCAAACGTGCGCAACTCGCCGAGGCACTCAGGCTTTCCGGTGCTGATGTCACGCTCGCCACCGAACACGACCATGGTGGCTCTCTTGGGGATCAGGGCCGTAGCGTGCCACTGTCGCGGAAGATCGTTCGAATTCACTGGGTTTGTCCACCGGCAAGTATCTGGCGACGAACGCATGGCGGTTGTCGCGAGTGATAAGTGAAGAGATGCGAAACACAACGCAAAGGGGCGGGGAACACCGAATGCAATGGCCGCACCGAAATCGAAGACGTGTGTGTCACCCAGCGTGTTGCATCGGTCGCCCATGCCACCATACACAACCATTTTCGAAGCACCCGACAACGCAATGGCAGAGTGACCCCATCGTGGGGCAGGGCTCACTCCGATGGCCTTGATGACCCCGAGTTGCCCGGCGCCTGCGAACACAACGAACAGATGGGCAGACGCACGCACATCAGCAGAACCAACACGCAAGCGACACGCTGCGGCGGCAAAGGGGCCACATACGGATGGAGCGAGCCCGGTCAAACGTCGACACAGAAGAAGAGAAGCCAACTCGGCGACTTGTGATCTTGACAGACTCCTTGGAATCGGCGCGTCCGCGCTTTTTGTTGGCACCACCTTCCGCGGAGGTGTTGCCGGTCTTGGGATGAGAAGGACCCGCAGCAGAGGCGGTGGAGTCACCAGAAGCAGACGGTTGAGTGAAGGGGAAGCTGTCTTGGGAAAACTCTTGGGAAAAGGCGAGTTCTTGTGAAAGCGCGAGCGGCGTGTCTGTGTCTTCATCACGCAGCGACTCGCCTGCCGAGGCCATGATGACGGGCGAGACGGGGCGGCGGTGGTGTGTTTGGCGATCGGACGAAGGGTGGGACAACCGACGTGGCGCAGCCTCGCTTCGTTTGGACTTTGAGCGTGCGTGGGACTTCTGCTGCTTGTTTTGTTGAGACAGCGCGACGTCGTCGAAGACCTTCCTGGCAACAGCGAAGTCCGCCGACTCGTCGCTCGGCGGTACAAAGGCCTTCTTCTTCTCCGCCGCAGCCACGATTGTACTCGAGGCGGGGGAGTTGCCTGGGTTGGAAGCGGACGCTACGAGCTTGGTGTGGCGCGCAGGTGGCGGTGTGTCGCCCGAGGTTGTTCTCGCACGCGCGGGCTGCGGCACTGGAGACGCATCGTCCAGCACGACAACAGGCTTCGGAGCTGTGCGGCCATGCAACACGACACAAGCTGACGAATGAGCCACAGCGGGGGCACGAAGCATTGTCTTCGCACCCAACACAAAATATATGCGCTGCTCCTCACCTGGCTTCAGGACAAGTTGCCCTGAGAAGTTGGTGAAGTCCACGACAAGCGCGCCATCGACAATGTGATACACACAGCTGGTTGAAGGCAAATGTACTTGAAGACCTGCACATCAAAGCCACGAAAACCTTAAGTTCAAGCCAAGGTGTCACTCCACCAAGCTAATAGAGCACACCTTCGAAGTTCACATGGGCGAGGTCTCCTGTCTTCACAACGAGCTTCTTGGTGTTCGCAACCACTTTCGCTCCTGCTGCACAGCTCATGGGTGACTGTTGCTGTGGGACCAGCGATGCCATGGAGAACACTGATGGTACACCACAGAGCAAGCGCCTCCTTCAGGAAGACCGTTGGGAGGGGTGATCTAGCAACACACTGGCACGCAATGTGTGTGGAAAATGCCAGCTTCGTGCTGTGTGTTTCGCGCGCAAAACAGCACACGCAGCATACTTTTCATTGTTTTGTATTATTTTGTACACAGTGACGTCTTCAGCGAGAGTCTTCACGTCGTCTTGAACCTGCTGTGACATGAAGCCCCTTCCACCTGAAAGGTGTCGTATCAAAGCTCAAAGCGTGTCGTGCAAGGCAGAACCTTTTGTGCGTTGTTTCGCTTCCCTTCTTCATTCACCATCCGAAGATTCGGAGCTGGTGCTGTGGTGGTCACCGGGAATGGCAATCCGCTGGAGCTCCACGTTCCGGGGAACGACGCCGTCCAAGCCGTCAGCAAGCACAGACAGGTGTGGGTGGGTCAACGCCATGTCGCGTACGTCATCGAAAATGAACTTGTCCCCAACGCCGTAGTCGTCGTCGTCGGACTCGGGGTCAGGGTTTTGGATTACTGCACCCCGCCTCCAACAGCACACGGAGATGATCCACGGTACGATCTGGGAGGCTGCCTCGAGGACCAGCGCACCCGCCAAGTCACTGTTTACGACCACCGCAACCTGTTCGCTGTCGCTCCAGTAGTCCTTCGCCTGTGCCGACACAGCACTGTGTGCCACAACAGCACACCCCACGAAGGACAGGGACAGGCAAAAGACAACGGTCAGCATCGGAGTCAGGTGCAACGCAGCAGCAGCAGCAATCCAAGACAGGTGCCCAGTCGCGTACGCAATGATCGTTCCAAGCAATGCAACTCCAACCCCGGCGGAGTACAGGCGGCCGACGCCCGCAGCCACAGTGATCGTGCCTCGGCAGGCTTCAACCGTACTCGCCAATGCCACCGAAATGATCAATCCGAACGTCAAGATGGCTATCAAGGCAACCCCAACCTACATCCACACAACCCGCCCCAAGTCATCAAATGAGAGATCACACACCACCAATGCACACGACCGAGCCACTCGCACTTGGAGGCGCAGCAGGTACTGGAAAGGGACTGATGCCATGCCTGCCGCAGCAATGAGGGTTGGAAAGCCGATCCGGGTCACCACTGGCTTGATGGTGCCCCAGTATCCATCCACAGCCACAGTCCTACGGTTGGGGTCAATAGTGTAGACTGGATATCTCACGACCTTGGCCACAATGGCGGTCTTGGCAACCATGAGAACTAGAACCTGGACAAGAGTGCTTTACACGTAGCACAGGGCCAGCCTGCTTGCATCTACACAACAACGGCTGTTGTACCTTGGTCCACTTCTGCTCGTCACAGTTGGTGATCAACTCGCTGTGAGAACAACCCGTCGCCATGCTATCGGCATACACCAGCGCGGATCCTAACGCGTACAGCCACCCCACTACGCCTGCAGCGCTTCCCAGCAAGGAGAGTTGCCAAGGCATGGCTGGGGGAGGTCACGGGAAGCACACACCGAGGTTGCCGTGCTGTTCGTTGGTCATCGGCGCCAAAGAAGACACGAAGAACACCACATGACGCCCGGACAGCTCTCACTCCGCACTAGGGCACAGGTTGCCCGAGCCTTTGTCTGCCCTGCGCACACGCGCGACGCTCGGGCTCGCAAAACCAATCAATCAAATACCATCATCGCGGCTCAGGCCCAACAAAGTCGTGTCGTCAGTGGTAGCTCTGCTGGAACGTGCGCTGTGCCAAGTTTGTGCACTGTCACGTCACCTCCAACGCAGCAGCAACGCAACATATGTTACTGGAGCGTTGGGTTCACGCACAAACGAGAGACGAACGACTGCACCATCCATACTCGGGTGACCAGAGAAGCGTGTGTTTTTGCAATGCCCTGCCACACACGATAGCCAGCGAGACGAAACACAAACAAGTAGTACAAGCTCGACGGGGAAAAAACAAACAACAAGCGTATGAAGTGACGGCGTAACAAAGGGGCTGTCATCGAAGCCGTTGGGTTGCACCAAGGGGTCCGCTGAACATGTCCAGTGTGGGACGCACGCGTTCGTCCTCCCCGTCTGAGCGCTCTGCTTCGTCGCTGGCCACGCTGTGTCCGTCTGCGTCGCCACCCCCCCTGGCAGAACTTTGCGCGCCACGATTCCTCGATTCTGTGGTCGCAGCCGCAGCGGCTCCGGGGGTCGTGGGCGCCGATCGTCCTGTGGAGTAGTCCGGACCCCTCGCCGGCTGTGCGCCGACGGGTTCGACGGCAAGGCCCACGTACTCCGGCGTCACCGGCTTCCCTTCCTCCATGCGCTTCTCCAGACCAATGCAGGTGGTGACACACTGCAGGGTGGTGTTCACGAGCTCCACCTCGCTCTGGCCCAGGCACGCGATGTTGGACAGCTCGAAGGTGCCGGAAAAGCGGGCGTCATTCGGGCCTGACGCCACATGTCCACGGGCACGTACGGCCATCGACTTGCACATACGTTTGAACCAACGCTTGCGTCCCAACAGAGGGAACTGCACGCGCACTGACACACGGAAGCCACCCGTACCCAAGTTGGACGGACATGGCGTCAGCGCCCCGAGCGTTTCGTGCATGGCGAAGCCAGAGCCCTGCGTCGCGAGACTCTCCTCCACTGCGGACATGAATGTGCACCACCGCCGAAACGCTTTCCGCACATGAGGTCCTGGCTCGGAGGCAATGGCGCGAAGGTGGTCCTCTTCATTCACCCACCCGACCATGTGCTCATGGTGCGACACGAATATGCCGCGTCCGTCTGGCCAGTCTCGAGCCATGCCGCTCAAAATGGTCCACAGGTCCGGGTCTTCGAACAACAGCTGCTTCGTCTCGCGCAGCTCGGCGTGCCGCTCCGCCGTCATCCCGCTACGGCTTTCATACACCCCGCGCAGGTGCTGCGGCAACTCAGAAAATGCCCGCTGGAGCAGCTCTTCCACACGCCGGCGCTCGGCACGCGAACAGCCTGGCGAGAATGACAGGTCGCGCAACTGGCGACCCCCCCGCACGCGGCTGGACAGCACATACCTGTGGGGAGAGGCGGGTGAGCAGCAAACCAGGCACAGAAGGTTAAGACGATGCTTATCACGGCAGCCACGACAGCGAGTTGTGGTTGCGTTGCGTACCTGCCCGTGGGATCAGGCTCCGGAACGGAAACGTGGGCGGGAATGGTGTCACACGCATGCCGGGACGTTTCCATGTCGAAACCGTGAAACTCTCGGACAACAGGCACGAGTAGAGGTCTCAGCAGTTCGTAGGACTCGGCGTCTCCACAAAACAGCCCAAACGCAATACGTGACCCATCCAATACAGGATAGTCCACGGCACACTGAATTGCCCTGTCCACGTTCCATCCGTTTCTGGTGGACCCACGACCATGAAGCTCCTCGTACAAGCGCTGCGTTAAGTGGCGCGCAACAAACGAATTACCCACCAGTTTTGGGAAGTGCGCACTCGCCGGAAACGCGTCCGCGTTCGAGGGTGGCTGTTGCGCTGAGCGTGCGCTGCTGCTGGTGCTATTCAGTTTGTCCTCAGCCGCAGCCTGCGCCGGATCCGACGCAGAGGCTGGGATTTCATACTTGGCGCCTGCTTCCGGGGGAGACGATGGCACAGGGCGCACTGGTTGAGGCTTTGAGTCACTACAGCCCATCACGCTGGTACACAGGACTGTGGACAGGCGCTCCGCTGGCACACGTGTGTGTTGCTGGACACGCTCAGGCTTTCGCATCGGTTGCGATCCAACGCGATTGATTGACAACAATGGCAGTTCTGTTAGGCACTTGCATTTGTTGTGCGTGGTGTCTTTTTCTGATCGGTGCCGGTGCTGTCGTGGGCGTTGCGAGCTCCCGCGTGATTGTGCTTTGCGCCCAAGCGGGACAGAAGCGTCTATACAATGACCCTTCTTTCGTTGCTAGAGATTGGTGTGACTGTATTCTTGTTTCGCTGCGCCGTGACCATCGAGGATCCACTGTTTCAACTTGGTTTCGCGGTTGCCGGTACTGCTCGTTTGGTCGGAGGTAGGTGGAGCTGTGACGGCGTGAGGCGATGGAGATTGACGTAAATTGACAACAAATGCATGTGTACATGCGCCAGCTGTGCGATATGCCAGTCCAAACACACTCCGGCCGTTCCATCGTGCAGTAAAGAAGGTATGTGTTGCCTGGCTGCTTGCGCGGGGCGGACACACGTTCAATGCAGTTTCGCGTAACCGACAGCGTATTCCGTTTTCTTGTTAGGTATCAAACATATTCACTCCCCTTTGCTTCTTGCTATCGTGTATGCCCGTATTTGACATCCATTTGTGGACATCGTTGGAGCATGGACGCACGATCCATGACATCGCGTTCTCATTTGCCTTGGTTGCGGCCTTCACAAGCGTGACAGTTAAGTCTGGCATCGGGGCGTTCTTTTGGGTACGTGCTTCATGTGTCACACGTAATGAGAATGTGAATGTGCCGCCGGAGTCACCAGGCGGGGTGTTGTGCTCTCCTTGTCCAGATATCTTGCATGGCCGCTCTGTGTGTGCTCAGCCTTCAGGCCACCATGCACGGGCACACACCCGAAGCCCCCTTGATTTTGGCTGGTTCTGCGGCTGTGGTTGCGTCTGGTACAATCCTTAGGTGCGTACATGGGCGTGGTGGTCCATCCTGCGCGTGACTGGGCAGTTGCTGATTTCCTCGGGACGACAACACCTGCTTGAATCCACAGAGCTGTGTTCCCCGTTTCCATTGCAGTGCACTTGAGCCGTTTCGCGGCATGCGCTGCCATGGAGTGCTTCCACCGCGTTGCACTATCCTTGCAAAAGTAGTTCAATGAGCTGTTTCGTGTTGGAGCTCCACGGGGGAGACATGTTGTGTTTGGAAGTCGCCCTCACCATTGCACAATGGCGCGGTCACAAAGACCCAACTTGCTTGTTTGTTCACGGTGGTGCTGGCGCACTATGGAATCCCAACGCACGTTTGTAAACGGCTCACAAACGTCCTGGTCGTGGAAGGGCCGACTGAAAGCTCAATCCAACCACATCCCCTGCCGATCGGCACATGGGTAACAGGGGTCTGCTGTGCTACTGCATGTGCGCACACAATCTCGGAAATTCCAGGTACGAACGAATTGTTACGAGCGCACCTCGACATCCAGAAAGCCAGTCACCAAAGAATGGCATTAACCAGCGGGAATAACGGGGGTCGGTAACACCCAACGACCGTAGCTACTCAAACATCCAGCGAACAATACGAAACTATCACACAAGGCGACATTTACTCGAACAGACCGTCGTCCTTGGGAGCAACACCCTGCCACCTGTTCTCGTTGATGTAGCCAGTGAAGTTCTCGATCCACTCCTCAGGGCACATGGCGAGGTAGTGGCGCTTGTGTGTGTGGCAGCGAGCCTGCTCGGCGCCAGAGAAGTGGTTCATGCACATGATGTAGGTGTTGAACTTGGCCCTGCAAAAGCAACAACTCACAACCAGGTCAGCCGAGGGCGTGAAGCGAAGCCCTGCAAACAAGTTCCGTACCAGCAGTAGCCAGACACGTTCTGGGCGGGGAAGCGCGGATCCGGAGGAGGAGTAAGGTTCTTCACCTTGGCGAGCTTGACGGAGGACGAAATGAGCTCATCGGTCACAACCTCAGCCGTCTCGGGGTGGGCCTTGGTCAGATCAGCCTTGATCAGGTTCAAGGCAACCTTCGCAGCAACGCTATCGCGATCCACAGCGGCCATGATGATTCAACAAGAGGGAGAAGGGAAAGGGCGACGAGAACCAAACTGCAGCACCAATCAACACAACGCGCGTTCAGAATCACGGATGCGCAGCAGTCAGCCTATCACGCCAGCTGCACAAGCACAAGGGCACTGTAGAATGCACTATACAGCGATACAGAGCGCAATGGTGGAGGGTGGGTGGAGGGTGGCGTGCTCACCTTCAGCTCCAGCAGGACTTGCAACGAACGCAGCGAAGCCGCCACGCACACACCCGCAAATCGGGCACCTTGACGTGGCTGGCTATGCGTCTTATCGTGGCGAGGGCCACCAAACGTCATGTCATATTAACCAAGACGACACATGCTAGTTTCGTTAGCACATCTCGCAAAAGCGTCTGCGCAGGCTGCATGGATGGGCAGTGGCGGAGTGAATCTGCGCAGTGCACACTGCTGAGAGTGATTGTTGGGGAAGCGCTTCGTTGTGAGCGTTTCAGTGTCGAGTGGCCCCCGTTGTCTCAGTTTGTCGTGTGACAGACTTGTCACTTCGCTGCAAACATGCATCGTGCCGCTGGACTCGCGTCCCGGGTGGTGCTGCAAAGTTCGCGGTGCGTGCTGATTTGTGCTCACAGCGCCGTTGATAGCACCCAGCCTCAAGCATGAACCCCGTCTTGGCGTCACCTGGGCTGTGTTGTTGGTTCTGCGTGTGTGATGCAGCGTGCGGGGCCTTGGCGTGTCGCGATGGTGCCACTTCCGCATGATGTCCAGCTTCCCTGCCTACACGGAAGTGCCCATGCCGGCTCTTTCTCCCACGATGACGCATGGAACCATTGTCAGCTGGGACATCGAAGAGGGTGGAGAGGTTAACACTGGCGACTCAATTGCCCAGGTACGATGCGCACTCAGCAGACGCGGCGCGCTCAACACGACTTGACACCGTTTGCGTTTCCAGGTTGGCACCGACAAGGCCACGATCCCATTCGATGCCACGGAAGACGGTTTCTTGGCCAAGATTTTGGTTCCTGAAGGGACTGAAGACGTGCCTGTGGGTCAGGTGTGCGCCATCATGGTCGATGAGGAGGAAGACATCGCAGCCTTTGCGTCGTTCACCGCTGCTGATGTGTCCTCCTCCGACGCTGACGCTGCCCCCGCAGCCGCCGAAGAGGCCCCCGTGTCCACACCACCCGCCGCAGCTGCAGTAGTGGCGGCACCTTCAACTAGTGCTGTCCCTTCAACTCCAACGGATCGTGTGTTTGCTAGTCCGTACGCACGGAAGCTCGCCCGCGACAGTGGGCTCGACATCGCCAAGCTTGCTGGCATGGGCACTGGTCCTTCCGGACGTATCATTGCAGAGGACGTGACCGCGTACCTTGCATCACCACCCGCAGTTGAGGAGCCTGTGGGTATGTTTTTCTGTCACTGTGCTGTTGGTGTGAGCCCTGTTCTGTTCATGTGTTGTGTGTTGTGGGAGGCCCTCATTTGTGAGTGTCCCGGTGTTGTTGCCAGCTTCCGCCACGGCCGAGCAGACAGACCTGGCACGTGGGCCCTACGTGGATATTCCCCACACAGCGATGCGCCGCGTGATTGCTGAGCGTTTGACAGAGGCGAAGCAGACTGTGCCGCACTACTACCTGACGTCTGAGATCAAGCTGGACAACCTGCTTGAGCTCCGTGCGGAGCTTAACGCAGATTTGGACACCAAGCTGTCTGTGAACGATTTCCTGATCAAGGCCTCTGCGTTGGCCCTGCGCAAGGTACACCGTGTCTCGTAGCAGCACGATGTTCAGTGTTGCATGGCATTTACACACGTGCTTTTGCAGGTTCCAGCCGTGAACAGCTCCTGGCTGGATTCAGTTGTTCGAGAGTATGGCTACGTCGATGTGTCTGTGGCCGTGGCAGTGGAAGAAGGTGTGTGCCGAGTGTTGTTCGCGTTGCGCTTTGGTTTTTGTTGCCATGGCGCGTGTCTTCTGGGGCGAGTTAACTCGTGGTGGTGATGCACGCAGGTTTGATCACACCAATTGTCAAGGACGCCGACAAGTTGGGCTTAGCTGGAATTTCCTCCAATGTGCGCGATCTGGCGACCCGTGCTCGTGACAAGCAGTTGACACCAGAGGAGTACCAGGGTGGTACCTTCACGATTTCGAACCTTGGCATGTTCGGGATCAAGCAGTTCTCTGCCATTATTAACCCGCCCCAAGCCGCCATTTTGGCTGTTGGTGCTGCTGAGAAGCGCGTTGTTCCCAACCCGGGTGCGTTGCTAGTCGTGCCTCGCCTCAGCTGTCATTCGAACCTTTGAGCCCTGACGGTGTGCTTCCCTTGTCAAACAGACCCCGAGGCGGAAGTTCCGTACGCATCGTCCACCGTGATGGGTGTGACCCTTAGCTGCGATCACCGAGTGGTCGATGGTGCCGTTGGTGCCGAGTGGCTTGCGGTTTTCCGAGGATACCTGGAGAACCCCAAGACGATGCTGCTGTAGTTGACATGGCAGGCCCAAACTTTGCTTAGCCCAGAATCAAACTGAGACAGCGTTGATATGATGCGAGCGATATCCGTGCTGAAGTACAATCAAATTGTGTTGAAGACGCGACCCCAGCAGCTTCCGCCTCTGAAACAATGCGGGGATGTGGTCTGGTTCTCGTACTGGCGCTCGTTCCGTGCACCTTGTGCCTTGTGTATGCCTCTGATGCGGGGGAGGCCCAAGTGGGCGCTGCTGGAGACGCGACGTCACTCTCGACAGCAGTTGCAGACGCGGCCGTTCCGTCAACAACTGCGTTTTCAATGGCGTTGGAGCGTGTGAATGCCCTCGCGGAGTCAACCACAGGCACAGCAGTGAACGAGTACCGACCAAGGCCTGTGCAACTTGTGCGGCCATCAGAGGACGGGAGTGGGCTGGAGGTGGTTCCCGAGGGACTGGCCTACCTGCGAAACTTGACTGTGCCGCTGCATGTGGTTGGTGTTGTGGGGCCGTATCACGGCGGAAAGTCCTTTCTCATGAATCAAATCATGGGAGTTCACGGTTTCAAGACTGCTACCGACGTGGACCCTACCACGAAGGCACGTACTTGCTGCGCGTTGGTGGCTGTGAGTTGGTGGCTGTGAGTGTGGTGGCTGATGTGGGCGGCTGCTTTCACCAGGGCATTTGGACCTGGTCAGTGCCTGCCACTGTGGACGGCGGCGCCTTTGCTGTGCTGTTCCTCGATACCGAAGGGTTTGGCGCGAGTGATGTGACGGCAGGTACGCTGTTGTAACATTTGCTTCGTGCCTTCTTGCTCCTAACACTCGGGTGTTTCAGACTACGACGCGAAGGTGTTTGCCGTGTCGTCTTTATTTTCATCCTACCTACTGTACAACAGCGTCCGCAACATCGACCAAGCTGCCATTGACTATCTGGAACTATTGGCCCGGCGTACCCAGCTGTTTCAGTTTCGTACCGCTGTGACAAAGGATGCTGCGAAGGCGCAACTGAACCCGGCTGCTCTGTTTCCGTTGCCGCCACTGGTACGCGTGTTGCTGCTGTGACGAAAAGGAAACACCACCCGTTGAACTCTCGTGCATCGTGCTGACGTGGCCAGACCTGGGTGATTGAAGATTTCTTCACACCGACTGTTGCTGGGGAGACGCCCACGCAGTGGCTCATGCGGCTGCTGTCAAAGCCACACAAGGACGCAGATGCACCCGACCAGGAGTCCAGTCTCGCTGACATTTTCCCGTCAATCGACTGCAAAACGCTGTTCCTTCCGTCAGTCTCCAAGGAGCTGCTTGAGGTGTGTTGGGTTGTTTTAGCCACACGGCAGGCTCGTTCGTTGGTTGAGCGATCGTCGGGTGGCAGGATCTAAGCAAAGCTGGACCAGAGGACATGACGAGCGAGTTCCTGGATGGAATCCGTGATCTGAGCAACCACATTTCCAACCAGTGAGTCAAACCTGCCTCGTTGAAGTGCTGTGAAAGGTGTTTGCCACCATGACGTCCAAGCCTGTGTCCAGGCTGTTGGCCCAAGCACCCCTCCGAAACGGCCCACAACTGGCGGCGCTTTTGGAGGTTCTCGTTCAGGTTCGACACGTGCACGCGCTGCAGGGAAACCACAGGTATTTCACAAACGGTGCTTGGGTTTCGTTTCGAGCAGGCCAGTAGCACGGGAGCCTTTTCGCGAGTGCCATCCATGTGGAAGTACGTGTGCATTGGTTTTGGTTGTTGATGTGGCAAGGAGGCTCACTGAGCATGTTGCAGTCTGTTTATCCAGTCACAGCTCGAACAAGCCAGTGATGCCTCCACCAAGGTGAGTTCTGCACGTACGCTGTGCCTTGTGTACTGTTCTGAGTTTGGCTACGTTCAGTGTTTTTCCATTGGCTTGGCACCAAGTTTGGAGACGTCTCCACCCACCCCTCTGAACACCTTCAACACGATCTCGGACGAAGTGATGGCGAGCTGCAGTGCCTTGTACAAGGTTTGTTTGTTTTCTGCACTGTGGGAGTGCCTGGCTCACATGGTGTTCCTTCACAACAGAGTCTTTTGTTCGGCATGCCCGAAGACGTGCGATCCAATGCTCTCCTGACGCAAACGGCGGTCATGGAAGAAACGATGCGAGAAAAGTTGACACAGCTCCAGCACAAGATCGGAAAGCACTGTGACTCTACCGCAGCGGCAGTGAAGGATCTCGTCTTTGAGTTTGTTGCGGCACGCTCGTTTCCGACTCCATGCACAGTACGTTGCTGGCACCGTCGTCCCCCAGACCGCCATGCTGGCTCACACTCACCACCCACTGCAGGCTTTTGAGAAAGATTTGGACGCGACAATCGCAACGACAGCCAGGCCCATGGAAGAGGCTGTTTCCATGTGAGTACATCGGTGCGTGCCTGCCTTCACAGATGCAGGGCACTCACGTCCACACAGGTATGGTGCAGTGTGCGAAGAACGGTTGAAGACGCTGAAGGTTGACCTCCAGCACGTGAAGGGAAGCGCTTTGGGCGAGAACTTGGCGGCACACAGAGAGAATTTGCAGCGAGCAGCCACTGAGGGTACGACCACCCCCGTCAATTTTTCTGTTGTGCTTTCACATCTCACACCACCGTGGCCGTGCACATGGGAAACCACAGGTCGAAGCGTGTTCACAAGCACTGTGAACGACAGATTTGTGGGGCTGGGCTCTGACGAAGCTTTCGCTGTCAAGGAGTTGGATGAACTCCTCCAAGATGCTCAGGTGCGCGCTACGTTCATGGTTCTGGTTGTTTCTTTGGTGCACTTACGTCCGTCTAATATCGGCTCGGAGTGAGTCAGGACCGGGCCACAGCCACGTTTGCGCGTGCTGCAATAGTCTCGAAAGACACAAATCTGTATGACACTTTTGCTTCTGGGCTTGTGGTACGTTGGAACGCCTGATGTGTTGTGTGTGAGGGTCAATAACCAGCACCTTGCGCGCAGTCTTCTTCCATGCTCAACCATGAGCGCGAGCGAAACAGCAAACTCGTACTTGACATCACAACACGGACTGCTGTGAAGATCGGAGACGAGGTGCGCTTCCATAACTTTCTCTTCCAGGCGAGTGGATACATTCATACCAGCGACGTTCACACATGTGTGGTTGCTGTAACGCTGTTGCCCAGGTTGCGGCAACTCTGTTGGCTGTTCGCCTGCCCATTCACTTGAAGACATTGGTCGACCTGTCCACGAAGCACGCACAGGACGCCTTGTCTCGGTACGTCGTCGTCACGCCCCCCATTCTCACTGATGATTACCATCATGTGTTAGGCCTTCGAGTGCGCACCGCGAGGTGAATGGTTGCGCTGAACAAGTGTGTGGATCTGTGTGACAGTTTCGACTCTGAGGTCGCCCGTTTCCGTGGCCATGCCGCCGTTGATGAAGTCCGGCGCACCCTTCAGGTCTGTGACTTCTTCACTCGTCCCATCACGAGTCAAAATAACCATAATGTGTGCGTGCTTGTGGTGAGAACAGGATGATCTCAAGGAATCTGAAGGCGAGTTCAAGCACCGCAACACCCAGGCCTACGGCCGCATTTTCAGGGAGCCACTGAAGGTTGCCTTCAAGCTGATCAGGGCCGAAGCAAAATCATCATGGAGCTCCTTCCTGCTGCGTCGAACCGTGCGTTGGTTCAGCTTCCTACAACAACGAACATCGCACTCATTTGATGCGATGCGGGTCTTGGGTGTGTGCATGGTGACAGGCTGCGGCGATCGCCCTGGCAGAGATCAACTCCAGCGACGGCGGCGATAAAGTGGACCCGGAGATGAAGGATCTTGTGGTGGAGGAGTTCTTGTGGCGAGAGGACGTGCGTGCGGTGATATCTTCTGCGGACCTGTGGCAGAACATCGCTGTTGGAACCGGGGTTACGCTGCTTCTGGCCCTTATCCTTGCCTGCCGCTGCGGAAAGCGCCGTGCGTAGTTTGTTACTATGATTGAAACACGAAGTGCTGTTTTGTAGCAGTGGACCGCTGCCAGAGTGCGTGAGTGCATGCTGGGTCAAAGTGCTGCACGTTTGGATGCCATGAGCGGCTTTGATCGCTTTCAGGACGATGCTAGACCATTACCCACATCTGCTGTCTCAGTAGCGGGCGGAGTGGCTGCTAGAGCTTCTTCTCCTGAGGGTGTAGGCGCCTTGTCGATTGAACGCGACACCGCGTCTGCTGGCGCCAAGAAACCGCATGATGCCTTGGGCACTGACGCAGAAGCATCAATTTCTGGCACTGTGGTATGTATTTGGGCTTGTTGTTGCAAAAGGCTGGGTACAAAGCTGGAGTAATGGTTTCTGCCTGGATTGCTGGGCAGTTCAACGTCGTGAACAACATCATAGGATCGGGCTTGCTGTCCTTGCCATGGACCATGCAGCAATGCGGCTTGTTCGCTGGACTGGTTGTCATGTTTGGCATGTGCTGTCTGAATGGTACGTAGCATGCCACTTTTTCTGACACTGCTTCCCTGGTGCTCTGTGTCTATTTTGCTGCCTCCTGAGTTGTGGTGGCATGACCCTTCTTGACACGTTGTGCTGGACCAACACAGCAATAACCTTGATGATTTTGAGTCGCTGCTGCGAAATGTCTGGGGCATTTAACTACAAGGAAATCGGGCGTACGGCCCTCGGCCCGACTGTCGGAGCTGTGGCGCAGTTCATTGTCGCTGGCTACACACTTGGCAGCTGCATTTCCTACATTGTGCTGATTGGAGGTCCGCACGCCTCGTTGCTGGCGTTGTGTGGTGCCATGGGTCCCACATTGTTTCTTCACGTGGTATTGAATTTTGGGGGTCTGTGGCATGTCAGACTTTGTTCCGCAAGTGCTTGAAGCATGGTTCCCCGCAGTGTCCATGTTCCAACGTGTTCCCGTTACGCTGGTTGTCGTTGTTGTTGCCCTCATCCCCCTGTCCTTCATGAAAGGTTCGTCATGGCAAGTGCCAAGGCCAGTGGGTGAGTTTCTGCCTCACGGCGTTTTGTTGTATTTGTCAACTCGTGGTGTGTTCTCGCTCCCCCAGACCTGAACAAGCTCCGCTTCACCAGCTTTGCTGCGTTTTTGTGCATTTTGTACGGTTCCGTTGTTGTTGTTTCGGAGTTCATGTCTTCCGAGCACATGAGCGACACGGTGCAAACTTTTGAAGTCTCAACGGGATTGTGGGCGGCCATGCCAGTGACATCAGTGTCCTACACCCTTCACTACAACGGTGTGTCTCCCGTTTCGTTTGCACAGCATCGACAGTGTTTGTGTTGCACTTTTGCGTGTTGTGCGTACAGCTGCGCATGCCGCATAGTTCATGATTTGGTTCTCTACGCCTGCGGTGTTGTTCTCCTGCTGCAGGTCCGCGGTACTTCCAGGAGCTGAAGAACAGATCAATCAAGAAAATGTTCCGTGTCATTGGTTTGGCCTTTGCTATTTGCGCTGTGATCTACACGTCTGTCGCCGTTTGTGGCTACTTATTGTTTGGAGAAGAAACTGAAGGCTCGTCTTTGTTCCTCGAGGCACCTGTACACCCCACAAGCTGACCCATGCCATGTGTCGCTGCAGGTGACATCCTGAACAACTTTGCCACCGACGACAACGCCGCTTTGATTGCCCGACTTGGACTCGCGTTCGTGGTGAGTGTGCTTGGGTGTTGAATTGCCGGTTCGTCCGTGTCTTGTGGGTCTTAAGGACTTGACCGCCACGGTTTGTTTGTGTAGATCATCTTCACATATCCGCTTGCCTTTCACTCCCTTCGCACTTCCGTTTTTGCTCTGGGACCGAGTTCTTGGCGGGACTCAGCAGCGCCTGCCTACATCTTTCCCACTGTCACATTGTGTTTGGTTGTTCTCACTGTCTTGCTGGGCGAAGCCTCGGATCATGTGGAGGTGGTGCTTGCATACAAGGGTGCCATCTTCGGCGCGTGTATTGTGCGTTGTGGGGTGAACGTTGTCGCCTGGTGGTATGCCTGCACGACTGTTGTTGGTGTTGATGGTCGCCATGGCATGTTGTGCAGGTATACTTGTTCCCGGTCCTGATGTATGCCTCGCTGCGTGGCCAAGAGAAGCGAGCAGAGTTCCAGCGGCATCAGCGTAACGCCGTGGAAAACACCACGGCTGCCGCGCCACACGAAGATGGGACTGACCCCGTTTCGGCCGGCACTGTCGGTGCTGGTCTCGGAACTGGCAGGGCTGTGCCGTCTTGTCCTGGCGCCGACATGGTTGCTCCCAAGGAGGGCGGAACGCCAGCTCACCACGTCACTGTGTCAATTGGTGGCCGCGAGCACGTGTCCACTCGATATCTGTGGCGCACCGCTTTGCGTTTCTGTTTCCATAACCCCACGCCAGAAGGTATTGTGTGCGGCATGGTTCTTGTCTGGGGCACTGTGTCCGGTCTGTTGGGTGTGTTGGTGACGGCTGGCGCCATCCCGAAGACAGAGTAGGGTGTTACACCTGCCATCTTGCGAGCTCTCGGTTGATGCTTGCATTCTGCACCAACCTGCGCGCGTTTTCATGTCTGCCTTCTTGATTAGCAGAGCTGGTGACGTCACGCCAAGAGGCCGATCTAAAACCGAAAATGTTTGTCTCCTCCGAAATCTCGTCGCTTTTTCCGATCAGCAGCAGCAGCAGCAAAACACAACCGAAAAACTCTTTGCATGTGGCTGCTTGCGGAACCATGCAGAGGCTGATTCGTATGTGGAAGGAGAATCGCACCTTGCTCCTGATTGTTATTGGGGTGTTGGTTGTTCTTGTGGGAGGAAGTCTGACGGAACTTGGCTTGTACTTGGGTGGAGACCACACAACTGCTTGCTCAAACGGATGGGAAGGTGTTCAGCCTGGGCAAGAAGGTGTGGATCGAGGATTGCCACGGCGCCCCACTGTACTTGATGCAGGTCGAATCCTTGTTTCAAGCGATCGTTGATGGGTTAACCTTTGATGTATCTCTGGTGTTGTGGAACGCTGACGAAAGCGCGGTTGTGGGCTATGTGAAAGGCAAGAAGTTCTGGGATGACAACTTCGAGCTGGTGGATGCTGCCACTGGCACCACCAGTGCCACCATGACGCGAGACCGAACAACCCTCAGTTGGTGGCAGTGGAAGATGAACGTGAGTGGCGTGGTTGCTTGCGTGTTGCTGTTCATCAGCATCGTCACAAGTGTTGCGTTCCTGGCGCTGTGTGCAGATTGTGAATGCCTCCTTGGCAAGTGCGGATCCTCGCGTCCTCGCAGCTGTTGCTGGGGAGCGCTCGTTCGAAGATGGAGACGACATGTGCAACTCGCTCTTCTTTGGCCTTGGTAAAGCGTTGGCTGTTGTCTGGGGACTTATTTTCCTCGTCGTGATCATGGTCGGCGTCAAGAAGTGCCGTGGCATGAAGAACAAAGGTCGGTTGGTGCCGGCTGGATCGAATGGAGGATCTAGTCAGAAAACTGAAGAACCATAGTTTGCTTAGGTTTTAATTAACGGGTTCATGAGTTGCGCTGGAATGGTGTGGCCACCGTGTGGTTGTTTCCGGCACGCTCAGAAAACACCTCGTATGGCGAGCTTGGTGTGACATCGACTTGCCTCGGTGCTGCCAACGACACCTCGCAGTGGCCGTGCCCACAGATTGGATTGCCGTGAGGTATGCGACAAGAGCGCGGACAAGCTGGTCGCAACATCACACACGGTGTGTGGCAAACCTGTTGGTCCATGCTCTTCACAAGTTGTCCAGGACAACCGCAATTCGAGCTGAACTTGCGGGAAATTTGTCAACAAAATGAGAAACAGCTCAGAAAAGTCTTGGAGCTCGTCGTCATGATCGGGCCCGTGGATACAGGTGTCAGATCGCCGTTGCTGTTGTGACCCCACACTTCCACCATGGGGATTTTCAATGACCTGTACGAGAAGTTGAAAGACCCTAAGACCTTGGCTGCAGCGGCCTTTGTCTTCCTGCTCACTGTCGGCAGTGCCACGGAGCTGGGACTGTACGAAAGCGGTGACCACACCGTGAGTGGGTCTGGTGCCTGCCCCGCCCTGCCTGCTGACACCCTGTTCATTGCCGAGAAACAAGCCAGTCAGTGGCACTGGACATATGACTACGATGGCTTTGACGCCAGCATCAGTGCGAAGTGTCCGTCCCTCACTGGCGATATGGAGCTGTTCTACAAAGGCGAGCTGGTATCCCAAACGGATGGGAAGGCGTTTAGTCTGGGCAAGAAGGTGTGGATCGAGGATTGCCACGCCAACCCACTGTTCTTGATGCAAATTGAATCTCTATTCGAAGCGTTTGTGGACGGGTTAACCTTCGATGTTTCGATGGCGTTGTGGAACGCTGACCAAACCGCGATCGTGGGGTATGTGAAAGGAAACCACTTCTGGGATGACAACTTTGAGCTGGTGGATGCTTCCACTGGCACCACCAGTGCCACTGTCACGCGTGACCGTACAACATTCAGTTGGTGGAAATGGAAAATGAATGTACGTTCGTATCCCAGTGTTGTGGGGGAGGGGGGGTGTTGCACCTTGTTGTTGCTTTCCTGTGCTCATGACGTTGCACCAGATTTTGAACACTTCGTCGCCAAGCGCTGACCCACGCGTCCTTGCTGCCATCGCTGGGGAGCGGTCGTTCGAGGACGGGCAAGACATTTGCAATGAGTTCTTCTTTAGTCTCGGCCAGGCCTTGGCAGTGGCTTGGGGTATGGTGTTCCTCGGTGTGTTGTTCCTGCTGTTTCTGGCGTGGAAGAAGATGAGAGAGTCGAGACTGTTGGGGCACAGGGACGGGCGTGCTGGGGTTCAGCTGACTGCTGTGTAGGGCGTGATCTTCTCGCTTTTGGCCCTCTCTTTTGTGGTTGGTCATGCGGGTGCGGCTCGCCCGCTCCGCCCACATGCGGCAAACTGCATGATGCAACGATGTGGAGTTTTTTTTTTTTTGCACAGTTTGTTTGCCTCACAACACAACAAACATAGGATCTCACAAAGTTGCATGGGCGTTCTTGCAATGCCATGGGGTCATTCCTCAGCGTGCCTCCACAACGCTTTTTGAAGTTGGCAGTTCAGTGTCACAAGACAAAACAAAGCACCACCGACAGCGGCGTGTCGGCTTTGGCTCATTGGCACGATTTGTGTTCTGTTCAGGAAAAATGAACGCAGTGTGTGGTGTTTCCTTTGCTGGGCGACGCTCATCCAGAACAAGTAGCTACGAACGCCTGCGCTTCCTGGAGCTGCGCTGTGTGTCAGACTTGAGGCTGAAGTTTTCTGACGACGTTTGCAACGTGGCCAAGACAAATTGCAAGTCACTGGAGTCCGCCTTCGCCTGACTGTCATCTTTTGATTTGCTCTTCTTCTCCTTCTTAGCCTTCTTCTCCTTCTTAGCCTTCTTCTCCTTCTTGGCCTTCTTCTCCTTCTTGGCCTTCTTCTCTTTCTTGGCCTTCTTCTCCTTCTTATTCATCCCGTGTGAACCGTTCTCTGTAGACTTCGCTGGCGTTGGCAGCGCCCCGAAACCAAGCTGCGCCAAAAATGGGTTGAGCCGGACGGAATCCACACCGGTCGGCATCGCAGCGGCACTACCACCGCTGCCAGCCCCAGCCCCAGCCCCAGCCCCAGCACCGGCGCCGGCGCCGGTACCAGCACCTGACGTAGGAGTTGCATCGGCAGCCGCTGGTTCCGTTGACTCCAGGCGCGCGCGCTTGTTGCCCTTCTTCTTCTTCTTGGACTTCGTTTTGGCTGCGGCAGCCTCGGACCCAGCTCGCACCAGCCCGTCGAACATGGTGACACGTCGCGCAGCTCGGGCTGAGTAAGCACACGGACACATCCACACCCACATGGACACACAAGCGCACACAAGGCAGATGCCAGTCACGATGTGGACATCCCAACGTTGGTTGTCAGTGTCGCAGGCGCTGTTGGGACCGGACACAGCAACAATACACACACCATGCGCGTCGAGCCAGCTCTTGCGTTGTTGCTTGAAGTGTGGAATCTTGCAGTGGGCCAACACAGCACGCCCAAAACGAGATCCGGCGAGGGTACGATCCACATTGGCAAGCTCTTCGGCGATGTGGCTCTGATAGGATGTCATTTCGGCAGCGGGTCAACCCACCTTGTCAGTCAGAACCCGGCTCACTGCGTACCTTGCGCGTGAGGTCTCCGGCAGTGAAGGCCTTCTCCACCGTCCAGCACCCAAACTTATCTGCAGCCAACGTCCCCCATCGACCCTGTGAACGTCACGGTGGTGAGTGAAGGAAGAGAGCGCGAGGAATGGGGCAAGCTGAAGCCGGGAGCTCATGCACGCACCTTCATTCGCCCAATCATCCTGTTGCGTGCCCATGAATTTTCTTCGCAGTCTTCGAACACACGCTCCTGCGACGGGGGCACACACGACCGTCAACGTGGCGAAGGGTCGCTACTGGCAGTAGCGCAACGCGCAGCATGCGTACAATAATGTGGCGCCCTGCCCATGGATGACATGCCATGTCGGCAAGCGTGGCAGGCGTAATACTCAGCAAACTGTGGTCCAAGAGAGCGCAGCGGTGAACACACACCACACACTTCACGCGCTGACGGGCCGGGCCGTGCAGGGCACGCACCTGTCCAGAACGGGCTTTGCATACTTGCCCATCCCTAATAGTGCACGAACCACCTTGCAACCCTGTGCGGAAACTGTGATTCCCTCCGCCCAAGGCTCTTGAAACGACTGCGAATTGCACGCCACACCACATTGTCCTGTCAAACCACCACTGAACACGTTCAAAGGAGCTTTGATGCGGTGGTACTCACCCGACAGCACCCGTAGTCCATCAACCACCCCACCACCCAGCCACGGCCCCAGTGTGACGCCTCGTAGCCACGCGCCTTCTCTGCCGCAGCTTTAGCCTCTTCAGTCATCTCCTCATCCGAATCCGCTCCGTCTGCACCACGGGCTTTTTCGGCGGCGTTGAATACGTCCTGCCACGCAGTTGGGG
>Ga0213833_1000999_pt1 | contig 22149 bp, 36 predicted proteins | sample SWATP21_FD_160575 | JGI IMG/M metagenome (GOLD analysis project Ga0213833, IMG submission 160575) | Coastal seawater microbial communities from Marineland, Florida, United States - SWA TP2 #1 | ecosystem: Environmental > Aquatic > Marine > Coastal | place: USA: Florida | collected 2016-08-14 | reverse complement strand
TGGAGGCGAGGACAACACCTGCGCCAGCAGCCGTCCTCCTGTGTGTATGTGTGCGGTACGCAAAACAAACCTGCGGCGTCCATGTCACTTCGCTGCCGTCACGCACGGAAGGTTGTCATAAAATTTTATGTCACAACATCCTGACCCCGATTTGGCCTACAACCGTGCAGCACGCTTTTCGCTTCACAATTTCACCTACTCCGTGGCGTCTTCCTCCGTTTTGTGGTCTTGCTGGTGGTGTGCAGGAACAGGCGGAAGAGGTCCCGGCGTGTTGATCCCTCGCTGCTGCCCTTCTGCAGAAGCTGGTTCAGTTGCTGTCGCTTCGTCGTCGTGCGATCGAAGCGTAGAGTCGAGCAGGGCGTTGGTTTCGCTCTCGGTGGACCCTGCCGATTCTGAACGGCTTCGGTGGGACGCCTCGTGCTTTTTGATTGCCATGTCGAGCGCTTCGTGGTATCGAACAGAGAACACCTGATGCCGTGTGGACACAGGTGGCGGGGTTGAGTTACCAGCATGACATGCAGCACCACCAACGTCACGCACCTCAATGTAGTATCCAGCACCATTCCAGGCAGACGCCATGAAAATGGCAATCAAGTACCACATGTGGGCCACTTTGCTGCTCCAAAGTAGGGAAATGGGAAGCAGAGTGGCAAGTGTGTACACCAGCTGTGACGTGACAAACACAATCTTCGTCTTCAATTCGTGACCTGCGACAAGACTCACGGGTCACAAACATGTGGGCAACGGACATTTCTATGGGCAACAAACCATTAAACTCTTCTTTTGGACCAAACCAACCGGCACTGTATGCGTGATTCCACGTGGGACACAGAGCAACCGTCAGCACCGCAACCCTGAGCACACGAAAGTACCCACCCACTTACATCCGGCACAACTTCAAGGCTCCATCGCGCAATGCCGATCGATGGGACGTGAAGTACCGCAAACTTGTCTGTCACCACAGGACAGCACTGTCAACGTAGCCATACACCATAGCTGTCAGTTCCGCCATCCACAAACCGAAATGTTGGGATCTGCCTCGAGCTTCTCCCGATCGATGAACTCCGTTTGAAGGGTGTACAGTGCTTGCCAGCACAGGTACATGATGACTGGATATGTGAACGCATCATGCCTGCACCGCACCAGGCACAGTCCGTCAAGAACGATGCAAAGCACTATCACACGTGTGGGTAGGATGCACGGACCAGCCAAAGGAGCAGTCCGGTCGTACACAAGGTGCAACGTGCTCCGCAGGTAGCCTGGGGTGAACACCAGGCAAACAATGCATCCAAGGGTTGTCAAAAGCAGTGGTGGACGAGGCCAAGTGCATCACTGACCAACGATAGCAATACGATACAAGGGCTGGGAACATGTGGATGATGAGGCTGGTTGTTTTGTCCAAGGAATGGAACACCAGACTGTTGCACCATGCAACGATGGCGGCTGCGAGTGGGCCATTCGCTGCGGCGAACAGGACCTGTGCGAGTGCTGCACTGTCTCGGAAGAAAAAGTAATGGACCACATACAGCGCGTTCACACTGTAACAGTAGTCCACCAAGAAGTACTGCCACTTTCGTGACTTGTACAAGAAGTAGCGAATAATGAGGAGAGGTACGATGCAGATCGCGTAGAACAGAGGGAACGACAGGGGGTGCCTACACGAATGCAACATGGCATGAGCACGACAAGTAAAGGCTGATGGAACCACACTAATAACAGCACAACGTACACCAGGAACACGTATTGTGAGAACAAAACAAAGCCGATGCCGCCGGTGAAAGAAATCTTGTCGATGAGCTTGACGTGCAGCGGCTTCGCGAGCTCCGCTTTCAAATGATCGCGTACACGGCGGTTGGCGTCTCCGGTGATGATGCTGTAGCATCCACCATCAAAGAAAAACGATGCACGTGCAGAAACACATTGTTGCCAGCAAGACATCCAGTGGGGTGCGTGAGATTGAGTGAGTCAGTCCATGGCGCGAAACGTACGTACCGACGCATTCGCTTCGCCACTCGACGTTGCCGTTCTTTCGAAAACCGGGACACCTTCTTCAGGGTGCCCTTGACGCTCTTTGTGCCGCTATGAACAAGTCTGAAGCGTACAACAGCAAAGAAAACACAGCGCCACGCATAATCTCAGTCACCGTTCGCACTCCAAACACAAAACAAGACGCACCGATCAACGCGTTGGAACTGGGAGTTGACAAGGTCATCCACAGTGCTGACCTGCAACACTTCACGTAAGATGAGAGGAACAATGCATGAACCGAGGCGTACTGCAAGATTCTACGCACCGAACGGTGAACTTCTTCACGCATCACGTCAGTGAGCATCTTGGTCAATTTCTCGATCGACCGCGACCTTTTCATGCCTGACGGAGCTTCCTCCAGCTCAGCGTCTTGAAAGTAGGATTGAAACGCTGCATCACCAAATTCTCCTTGGTCAACATACTCAAAACCGTCGGACTGGGTTCTGGATGGTGCAGGATGCTGTGTCTCATCGCTGCCCTGCACACCGCGGCTGTTGCTGCTGTGCACATTTCGACGCCGAGCCGTGCCGCCCTCCGATGCCATGGCAAAACAATCCCCGCCCTCAACCGCAGCAGCACGGGCAAAAAAGCAACAGCGCCACTACAACCACCACCGAAGGTTCCGCAGAGCAAACGTAGACAGGACACAAGCGGGGCATGCAGACTTGAAGTTCGTCGACGTGTAACGCAGCGCGGAATGTCACGTACACTTCACACAGTCGAAAGTGCATTTCAGTGCACGCATTTGTAGTGTGCGTTTCAGGCAGACTGTGCTACCGTGCTGGCCATGTGGTTGGCCTGGTGAAGACTCGGTACCCTCTTTTCCCCCGTGGCTAGATAGTTATCGCCATGGCAGATCCGACGCGGCGTGGTTCGTCGCTTGCGTCTGGTCCGCGAGGCAGATTACTGATGAAGGCTGGCACGCCAAGCCAGTCAAGTCGACACGGCACCCAACTCAGCGCTGCCATTGCGGAAGGTAACTACACCAGCCTCAACCACGACGACGTATTCAAGCATGGTGTTGTTGGACGGCGGTTGAGCACCATTGAAAGTCCGCACGGCGGAGTGTCATCGTGTTCGACGCCTCATGGTGCCCTGGGAGACGGGGCCGTTCACGGCATCGATCAGGCCGGGGACTCGAAGACATCCACGGGCACTGCCAACGGACCACACACACCACCCAAGGGTTCTTCTTTTGTGGGAGTTGATGTTGGGGAAAGTGGGGGCACGGAACTTCACGCTGGTGCTTCGGCGTCCCAGCGATTCTTGGATCGTGGCAAGCGCAATTGGGCGAAGCTCACAAAGTTTGCCAGGGGTTTCGCGCACTTGAGAATGGGCGCTGATCGAACAGAGCACAACAAGGTATGCGATGGGCATTTTCAGCAACCTCATCTCCGTCCTGCGTTCGTCCTGAGTTCGAGCGTGCCTCTCACCTTTTGCGCGCAGATTTTCGGACAAACCATGACCGAACTGCAACTTGACAACGTCCGGTTGGCCACGCCATGGATGGTACACCCTGATAAGCCATGGCGCCGGTGGTGGGGACTCATCATGGTGGGTGCTGCACATGACGAAGCCTTGGTCTTGTCGTTTCGTGTTGCTCATGCATTATGCTCATGCGCGGTCGAACACCTGCAGACCTTCACATTGATCGCGTCGGTGTTTGCCACTCCATTCGAGCTCGCGTTCTCATTCACCGCAACCTTTTCTGGGGACACGAGTGAGATAATCTGGGCAACTGTTGACTTGCTGATGGTGTGTTATGTTTCCATTGGGTTGGGCAGCGCCGTGTGCTGTCAGTCGGCCGGTGTAACCACCACGTTGTGGAACGCTGCCCACCAGACCGTCTGTTTTGCCCTGGATATCATTGTCACGTTCCGTACAGCGGTGCTGGTCGACGATGATGTCATCCAAGACGGTTGGGTATGTTGTTTGTGTGGTTTCCATGCTTCATTTGCTTTGGCGTGGCTGCTTCGGCGTGGTGCTCACCCCGCACCGCACTGGCCAGATGGTGGCGACAAAGTACATGAAAGGTTGGTTCATTGTTGATGTATTGTCCACTTTCCCATGGGAGTCTGTGGCATCGGTATGTCTTGTGGTGTGGCACCTTTGCATTGGCTGTGCTGTGCATAGGTGACACAGAGTTTGTCGTACAGACGTTTGTGGCGGCCAGTGCCACAGCCACAGGTGCTTGGTCGAGTGCCCCACAGCTGCTGAAGTCTTTGCGTCTGGTACGTTGATTGCTGGTGTACTCCTGCGTAGCGTGCTGTTACAAAGGCGTAACAACTGTGTCCCCACTCGTGATTTCGTTCTTTGTCTTGCACAGCTGCGGTTGATGCGAATGTTGCGTGTGCTTAAGCTTCACTCGAAGGTGGCACACTTGGCGGCGGAGTTCAGTCTCGTAGTCGGCACAGTGGCTCGCTTGGTGCAAGTCGTATTTTGGATGACGGTAGGTTGACGTGCATGGAGTCACGAGGCCAAGCGTTACACCTGCTTTCGCGCCACGTTGTGCTCTGACTCTGTGCGTCTGTGTTCGTTGTTGTGCTGTCTGACAGCTTGTGGGTCACCTCATGGGCTGCATTTGGTTCTTTTTGGCGGAAGACTCGGGTCTGGGGACGGGAACCTGGGCCGATGACTTTCGTATGGAGGATCGAACTACGTCCTCGAAGTATATTCTCAGTATCTACTGGGCGTTTGTGACCGTCACAACCGTGGGATACGGTGACATCGTCCCGGTCACAGACTCGGAGCGCGTGTACGTTGTCGACTGTGACTGCGCAAGTGCCTTGCTCACCTCTGATCTTCGTCACGACTGACGTTCGGTGATGTATGTGCCTGTGGTGGTTCCAGTTTTGTCATTATCTGTACGTTTATCGGTAATGGCATCTTCGCCTTCATGGTTGGGCGTGTCACTGCGCTGGCAAGTCAGATGAATGCCAGCCACCAATTGTTTGTGGAGAAACTTGACTCAGTGGTGCGTTGTGGGTGGCATTGTATTGTTCGGAGTGTGATCTGCCTCATGGTGCAAGCGAGTGTCGGTGGCATGTGCGCTCCGCGCAACAGAACGAGTTTATGCACTATCGCAACCTCCCACACAGCCTGCGTAAACGTATTCGGTCCTTCTATCATTCCTTTTGGAACCGTGGCATTTACTTCAATGAAAACTCCATCCTCGGAGACCTCACGTTCGAACTACAAAAGGAGGTGGCTCGGTTCCTCAACAATGTACGCGGTGGCGTTTGACATGCCAGCGTGACGTGGTCTGATTGCGTCTTGTGTTGCTGTACTGCGCAGGATTTGGTTCGAAACGTGCCATTCTTCATGGGCATGGAAGAGAGTTCGTTGTTGCCACCTCGTGCAAGTGTTATGCATCACAACAGTGATCATGATGCATTGTTTGTGTGCGTTGTTTCCGTGGTGTGTATGTGTGTGTGGTTGTACTGACTGCCACAGACTGTATCAACGCCATCATTGGTCGCTTGATCACACGGCACGTGCTCGAAGGGGATGTAGTTGTGCACGAAGGAGACATGGGGTGCGGCCATTTCGTTGGTGTGCTCAGCGCTGCGTGCCAGCGTGCGGGTGCTGATCTCACACACCCGTGGTCCACTGTCGTTCGCCTGGTTTCCCCGTGTGGCCCAGCGCACACATGTTTGTGCTTCGCCGTGGCGTTGTTGCCATCTCACGTGGATTGGAGGAAGTGCGTCACTACCTGACGCGCGGCGGCTTTTTCGGAGAGATTTGTTTGGTGTACCCTGAGCGGCACCGCACTGCCACTGTCACGGCAGTGAGTCCTTGCGAACTCGCTGCCATTCACAAGGCTGACTATGATGAGGTATGTCTCGTCTCGTTTCATTCACGCTTGTTGTTGCCTACCAGTGGGTGTTTTGGTGTGTGCGTGGGTCTTGTTTGCATGTCGACGATGTTGCGTGTTCCTGCACCCCAGGTTGTGGCCATGTTCCCCAAGTTCGCCTCGGTTATGCAACGTGTCGCCAATGTCCACTTGAAGTATGACGAAGACAACGCTGCGGCAGAGGACATGGACTTTGCCGACAAGCTTGCTCGCGTGGCACGGCGTGCGTCCGTGATTGACGCCGTCGACAAGGTGACCGAGATGGTCAAACGGATCGAGGAACACGCAGCCACGCCCCAAGAACCTCACCAAAACGAGCACGGAGCAACTCCCGTGGTTGGTGCTGATTGTAGCGGTGCGGCTGCACGCTACGCACACCGTTTGCCTGGGCAGTTGTCACCGAACCACGCCCGATCGCAGCCAGCAGATGTGGATGACGAAGCGGGTCCGCTGCTTCCTGTTGGGGCGTCCGCCCTTTCTGTCCCAGGTGAGGACGACCGACCCACGCGTGCGCACCGGGAGACAACCCCCGAACCGTCTCGCCTCGATGGAACCGGCGGTTCCCTTGATACGGGTGTGGGCGTGGGCGTGGGCGTGGGTGGACGAACGGGGGCGCCTCAACCCAGCGTTGGAGAGCCGCAGTCCGGGTTTGCCGTGCACCGTGAAGCTGGTGCTGGTGGCGCATCAAGCGGTCGATCAACCCCGGCCGACGACGAAGCTGTTCCCACGTTCTACTCAGCCTCGGGGCGCTCATTGCACGGATTTACTGTGGAGGCCAGAATGCTCCAGTCACGGTCGTTCCACCTGTCCACAAGGTTCAACGGGGTCGCCAAGTCTAGCTCCCGCCAGCTTTCCACATTGCATCCAAACCCAGCGCAGGCACAGCAACACACGGAGGCAAGTCGAATCCCGCCTGCTCAACGATTCCGACGGTGCGTGCTGCTTCTTGCTGAGTTGTGGTGCTGTCGTGCCGATGTGACAAGCTGTGGCGGCGCACGAAGCGTGCTATGACGCTTGGATGAATGCTGCGCATGCTCATTTGTGTGATGGTGTGTCTTGTTTGGTATTGGTACCCACGCGCGCCCGCCCGCAACACCGTGGTTCTTTTTGGTTCAACGCCTCCACGATTCCCTTCCTGCAGCGGCCCAGACGGATCGACACCCGTGCCGCAACCCGACCAGGGTCGGGCTTCTGCCACTTCGCCCACCAGTGGAAACGGTCGCAACGCCCGACCCCACTCGACCTCCATGGACAGCTCCGGCTTGGGTCACATGCGGCGTCGACGCAGCAGCAGCAACACGCGCAACTCACGTCCCCATTCCTCCTCCATGGACGCCCCTGTGCATCCGCGTGCGGCGAACCGTCAGTCGTCGGGCCGCTCGCTTCTTGCCCACCGACAGGCATCTGCGCGGTCTGTCGGCTCGGTCAGTGGCACCAGTCACCTTCGCCCACTCAACCGAGAGCGCTCTGATGTCAGCGCTGCTTCGATTGCCTCTGCGACCACGTACGGTGCTGTGCTGTGCTGTGCTGTGCTGTGCTGTACTGCGGGTGTACTGCTGTTGCTACATGGGCTCATCATGCCTCGTGTGCTTGGCGTGCCTGTGACGCGTGTCGTGTACCAGACACACCTTCTCTGTGACAAGTGCTGGTGTGATGTCACGACAGCGACGTGGACGGCGGCACAGCTCATCTTCTTTCCTCACACCAGGTGCGTCGTCGCAGCATGATTGGTGGCTGGTGCGGCGCCATATCAAGAGGCAACAAGCGGTGGGTGACGGGCTATTTGGAGCATGGGGTTCACGTCGTTCGTTGTGCTTGCTTCATAAACAGCCATGGCTGCTGCGCTGGCGAATGATCATGAGGTCTTAGGGCTGCAAGGCGACCCAAGTGGAACAGATCCACCACAGGGAGAGTACCACTCCGCTGACATCATGGCAATGCTTGTTGAAATGCGGCGTGACATGCAGCTCATGCGCAAGTCGATGGCGGACTTAACCGCAAAGGTGCATGGACTATCAAGTGCACAGTACCGTGGGTAGAACGAAAGGAAAGAGGTTTGTGTTTGCGTGTGTTTATCTTCATATTCCGTACGTGCACATGGCTTGCGTGCTGTTTGTTGATCTTTGGATGGTGCCCGTTTTGTTGTTGGAAAGCACCCTCCGCGTGCCACACAGCGGTTTTGCGTAGCTGGAACCACGTTTGTTCGTGGTTGTGTTGTGCCGTTGTTGATCCGAACAGTCTTGCATACTCAAACCCGCCCGCAGCCTACCAACATCACACAGAAGCCAAGCCAATCCCCTCACGCCCCCACAGCTCGCAACACTCAGACGTGCCATCGGATCATCAGGATCCACGGCTGCCCTTCTCTTTGCTAACCAACCCGAACTCGCATGCACGTGGCTCTTGTTTGTGGGAAGGGAGACGAAGCGGCCGAAGTGAAGCCACTTCACCTACGACGGCGCAGCACCCGGAAGCCGACGATGGCAGCAATCGCCCCGGCAGCAACCAACACGCCCAGCACGACCTTCTTGCGGATGGCTCTTGCGTTCGCCTCTCGAACGGCTTCTGTGATCGGAAAGCCCACCTCACTGCGTAACAGCCACGGTCGCGACCAGACACGCACGCACACACACGTATGTAAACGTGAGCGCAACCAGCACGCAACAAACAAGATCATGACGACGACTGCGCAACACGAACGGGGACTCTGTGAGCTGCTTCAGCAGTTGGCTCAACTTGTAGCACTCGGCAGCGGATTGGGTGGCGTTGGTTCGGTACGGCGCCGAGATTTCAATCGAGTCGCAATACGCAGCAGCGTCACGGAGAAGGGACGACTCTTTCGCCGATCGCAGCTCACTTTGGGTTTCCACCACAGCTACCGGCACGTTTGTGGGAACGACATCCATAAGAGACTGCATGAACGCGAAGCTCTCACGAGATCCAGCCTGGTAGCACAGGCAAATCTGCAACGGTAGCAGGAGCAGCAGCAGCACAAAACACATGGAGCGAGACGTCATGGTGGAAGTAAGGAGGAAGTAAAGCAATTTCCCAGCGCAAGCACACACACACGTGCATGGAACGTACCACGTCGATGGATGGGAAGGACTCACGAACGGCACGAAGGCTGCCACGCGCTGGGACTTCCGTGAAGCTGGTGGAGAAGGCGGGGAGGAAGCGCACACACAGAGTGCGTCAACAATGGGCATGGAAGCAACGCAACGCAACGCAACACGACGAAACGCACATCATAGACGTGTCACCATCGAGTGGAGCAACGGAGTGGCGTGGTGCCAACGTCGCCTCGTAGGGCTCTGTCCACACTCGGCGCAGGAACCCGTGCACAAGGGAGCTCTGCGCGACAAGGCACAAATCGTGAAAGTGCAAGCGTGAGACCCACGAAAAACAAAAGGACAAAACTACAAAAGCAGAAGCAAGCACCAACTCCCCAAGAGCCTCACCTTGCCGCACCCAGCGCTTCCCACCACAAGGCATCGGAGCGAGCGCCGAGAGGAGCGACCGATGACGCTGGCAACGCGCTGGCGAGTGGAGGAGAGTTGGGTCAAAGACGTGGGTTCCAGCGCTCCCAAAATGTACAGGTTCTCCAAGGCTTTTCGTGTGTCAAGGGTAAGCAGCATGCTGATGTGGGACGACGCAAAACACGACAGCACAGGCGGTGACTAGAGATACAAAAAGGCAAGAGCACCACCTCCAGCTGCGGCACGTACGACCATGCTGAAAGCCAACCACCACAAGTCAGTGCGCCTTCCTTGTTGCAGTGGGTGTTGAACGGAAACTGAGGTCCAAACGGGTGGCTGCCAGAAGGTGCAATGCTGAAAATGTACTCCACATCTCGGACAGGCAGCACGTTGTTCACGCTGAACTGCTCGAAGATGTCAATGAGGAAGCGGACGCCAGTATCATTCAACTCCACAATCTGATCCGGCAGGTGAGTGACATCCAACACATCCTCTGGAATCTCAAGCTCCAGGTCTTGGTTATAGTGGAAGTAGCGAAGAACTGTCCAAGTACTGTCCGGGCGTGACTGTGTGATGAACATCAACAACAACTTCTTGAAGGCAAACTCTGTGATGCCGCGATCTGTGACTCCCTTTTGCGCCTCTGCACGCAGAACCTGTCGCACACAACGTCAACCAACCACGGCAGAGGGTCACATGAACGCCAGGTGTTCGGTGTCAACCGTCGACTGGCGCACCTCAAACACCTCCTTTGTTTCTTCTTTGCCTAAACGAACGCCAAAGCACTTTTCTTGGAACTCTGTCAACTCGTGCTCGTTCAACAGGTTGTCTCGATCCTCGTCACAGAGTCGGAAGATGCGCTTGACAGCCTTCTCGAAGCCAGGTGTAACGGTCTGCGTCGCGAGGCAAACAAGCAACAACGGAGTGGGTTGAGCCGTAACTACCAGCTTCTACACGGAGACCAAGCACGTACGCGAGCGTGCACGTCATACAGCGGCGGAACAGGGTACTCCACCATCTTGAACGCATACACGAACGCCGAGTGAAGGCTTTGAATCATGTTCTTCGCGCTGCATTCCATGGCCATTTCCAGGCACTGCAACGTTCAAGCACACGCCAAGCCGCCACATCGAAGCAATGTAAGCAGCTTGCCCAAAGGACGCAGCCAGGAGAGTACTGCTCGTGAACGCACCTGGAACCTCGTGAGAAGCGGCTGGGTGCGCTCCAAGAACTGTTCGCGATCCTGGCGAGGGCGGGTCTCTTCCACAAGGTCTGCCTTCGTGCCGATCAGAAGCACCGGGATGTTCTGTCCCGCGCAGGCACGAAGGTGTCAACACATTTGCAGCAACTCTCCTTCTCGTAAGCAAAAGGCACGCGTGCGCGGGCACACACGAGGCAATGCAAACAACGCACTCGCTCGGCTGCACCAATCGTGATGCTCTCCAGGATGGGAAGCCAATAGGATTGCAATGCCGCGAAAGACGCCGGGTCATTGACCGCATACAACAACAGCACGGCATCTTTGCCGTCCAACGCCTTGCGAAGCGCCCCTTCGTCATCAGCCAGGGCTGGTGACAGCCCAGTGTCGTCCCACCACCATAACCACACATTCCAGCAACAGGCACCCACAATATACGGAAAGGTGAGCACACGTCCAGTCAAGCATATCGCGGAAGGGACAATGCAACAGATACGCACAGCAATGGGAGTCCTCAATGATCATTGGACGCGGAATGCTTTCCGACGGTGGCAACTCCACAACACGATGTACATCCACCGTCTGCATGACACGATTCGTTCTATGGTTACAAAGACCACACGGCACATACTGCAACACCACTTTTTTTCTTTGTCACCACCGCACCTCCAGGGGAAAGCAGTCGTTGATGTGCGCCATGATGAGAGTGGTTTTCCCGACACCACCTGCAACAAATCAGCGCGCCAACACCCACCTCTGGTCACCGCAAAGCCACGAAGCACCAACAACAAAACAAAACATGCACAACGTACTCCCACCAACCACCAGCACATGAATAGGGTCGCCACGAGCGGCAGCAGCCATGGTGACGACTTTGAGCCTGCCAGGGAATCGCCGAAGCAGTTTTCGCACCGAAACAGAACGCCGCACGAGGTTCACCCAGTGTGTTGAATCCCACCAAAAAGTGAATAACGGCAATGCCAAACAGGAGGGCGGGTGGCACGAACAAACACACGGTAGGGTGAGGGGCGTGTCATGCAGGCAGTTCGTGATTTGATTGCACGGACACACAGCACCACAAACAGATTCACAAGTCGTGCGCACCTCAAGCCTCAGGAGCACCACAGCGGGTGCAAACGGAGTCAACACACACTCTCGCTGTCAACCACGCCCCGACCAAGAGTGTGATACGCAGACACAGTGATACACGCTGCACGCACGGAAAACTTGTAGGCGTGCGGTGGTTTGACGATGCTGCAAGCGGAGGCATTTTGACGAATATACATATTGCCAAATCACAGCGCCGAATGCTCTCTGAGGTGAATGACACACTGCAGATACAGGTTCTCATCAGTACCAAACGGCAGAGTGGGCCGTTCGGCAAGCCTTGGAGCGCGACGCGGTGAAAGTACCACGTGGGGTATGCATGTGGAAGCAGCGATGCTCATACGGGTGCCAGTCTGCCCCTGCCTTGACTTTCTTTGTGCTACTGCGTCACGATTCGAAACACTGCATCATATGAGCTGCACTGTCAAGGTAACGCAATGTGATTCTAACACGTTGGGGACCAACAAAAACCAAGCCGACTCGGCACACGAAAACAACCAATCTCATCTCACGCGTCAGCGAGACGCCGCAACCCTACACTGTACTGGCACATGGCACCACATGCACCTGCACCACACAGCAGAAGAAGCAATAGCACCAACAAACACCCAAACAGCTCAACAAGCAGGAGGGCCAATATGGGGTGGGGCAACAGGTTCCGCTCCAAGTGTCTGCTATGCCTTGTCCTCCTTCGTTGCGTTGTTCCGGGCTCGTGGTGTCGCCACACCAGCACGCAGCACAGATTTCATTGTATCATTGTCCTTGTCAGATGGATCGAAGAGCAACTGCTTCAGTTTTGACTCTCGAGCCTTGGCGGCAGCGACTTGGCGCGGGTATCGTGACCTCTGGGCACGCAAGTGGTCATGGCACGACATGAGCCAGGCAGCACACACTTGGTAGATGATTGCACGAGACGACAAGATGCACTCTTGCTACACAACACTCCAGCTGCGGCACTCACCAACTGCTCGGCCAGCTTGTCCTTGTCTGGGGCGCGGGCCATGTAATAACCGAAGGCAGCGACACTCGGCACAGCCCCAAACCAGAAGAAGTTCAGAACATGCTGATTGATGCGAAGTCTCGGCATGGCGGTTGGAGAGAGACCGCTGCAAGCGAACAAACAACACCACACAACTACAAACTATGGCCTGTAAGCGTGTGACACCCGAAAGTTGTTCCTTTTGTGGCGGTTGCACGCACGAATGAGGGACTTTCCGATGCTGCGCTGGCATCAGCACGAGACTGTCAGGCCTTTTGCTTGTCACTTTTTTGTTCGGCTACGGCTACGCAACAACGCTTAGTATGCTTCGTCTTCCGAGCTGGAGCTACCACCTGCCACAACCTTCTCCATCTTTATCATAGTGCGCATGTACTGCTTCTCCTTCTTGGCTTCCACGCCGGCCTGCTGAAACATAAACGTGCTCTTGGACTTGGCCACGCGCTTCTTCTTCCTTGACAGCATTTGCTGACGCCACAAGTTGGCCGCAGACGCTGATGAACCAGGCCCAGGCGCCGGCCGTGAGCGGGCGTTGCGCTTCTCCTCCTTAAGGATGGCTGCAGGAGATTTTTGCCAGGCAAGCGTGGTGTTCCCCAGTCGTTGCTTCTCCATCGAGCGGAGAACCGCACCAAGTTTCTGATTGACACTGCGTGTCAGTCGCAACCCACAACAGCAGCAGGTTGCACACTCAAGCCAGGCGTACCTTTGACGCTTCCTTCTCTGTTCTCTTTCGCTCTGCTTCCTCCAGGCGCTCGAGCATCGCTTCTTGCTCTTGCTTTTCGCGCTGTTGACGGATGTACTGCATGCGCTTCAGTGCTGCGTTTGTCATCTTGCTCATGAACTCCCCTCCTTCAGTGGCGGGAGGCACACGTGAGCGACGGCTCGGGGCACGAGAAGCTTCCAACTTCTCTTTCTCTTCGCGTTCCAACTTCTCCTTCAGTTTCTTGCGACGCTCCGCAGCAGCCTGTGCACACACACAAGCAACGCGGCTCAGAGTCTGGTCGCCTTGTGCCCCTCTGCACAACGTGAACCTACCTTCTTCTTTTCTTCGGTATCGAAGCTGAAAGCCTTGGCTGTCTTGCGCCGCGCAGCAGCTCGCGCTCGTCGCTTCTCCAGCTTTGCCTCGCGGGCCTTTCTGCGAGCCTCATCCTGCTTCTTCTTCTTTTCCCACTTCTCCATGCGCGGAGGCAGCTTGGCCTTGGCAAGATTCCGGGCGGCCCGCTGTCGGTTCTTTTCTTTGCGAAGCCGTTCCTTCATTTCCATTTCTCTGTCGTGGTGCAGTGCAGCACAACGCAACGCAACACAACACAGCGCGTGACATCAAATGACACAGAAGGGAGTGAGGAATGCCGCAGCCAGGCCTGGCGGTTGAACCCAAGGGGCGAGGAGGGCAGTTCGTAACCAGCTCACAGCGCCACGTACGCTTTGAAATCGGCACGCATGGCCCTAGCACGAAGCTTCTCGCGCCGAGCTTTTTCCCGTTTTCGCTCCTCGTCCGTCAGAGGCACCTCCGCGCCGGCACGTTCAGCCTCAATTTGCGCCTTCCTCCTTTCCCACTTCTCTTGAGACTTGCGCGTGTTTGCAAGTGTCTGGTGGTGGCGAACCGGTTCACAAAACCACGCACGCGTTAGGGCAAGTGTGGATCGCAACGCAACGGGAACAGTTGGCCAGGGGGTGGCGAACATACGTTCAACAAGCGTTCGTTACGTTGCAGCATTGAAGACAGTTCCTCTTTGCGCTTTTGCACGTTGGCATTTCGCGTCGTCTCGGCTTCTTTGACCAGTTTCTCGTATCTGCGAATGTACACACGCCGAGTAAGCAGCAACAACACACAAGAGACCCGAGGCACAGCTACACACCGCTTCTCCATCGTCGATGACGGAATCGGTAAGACGGGGACTTTGTAAGACAGCAACCGTTCCTCTTCTTCCCGACGACGCTGCTCCTCTTCCGCGCGTCGTTTGGCGGTGATGCCGAGCTTGGGTTCACCCTACGAACACGAAAACAACACACACACACCCACACACCCACACACCCACACACACACACACACATCTCAAGGTGATGCTCTGGCTGACGTTACGTTGGTTGCATGCACAATTTGAAGCAACGGAGGTGTCGCTGCGCACGCCCCAGCGCACGTACTGTTCCCGTGCGCATTTCCATGTTCACGAATGGGCGAGGCTTGGTGATCTTCTTTTTCTTGCCCTTCGACGCCCTGTGCTCACACGTGGTGTGAGTGTGCAACCCGACATGAGAGCGACCACACGGAACAACAGCATCACACAACACGCACATGCTGCCAGCTGTGGCGGGTCGTGGGGAACGCGACCCCTTGGAGCCCGTGGCTGCGCTTCGACGAGAGGCTGTGCCTGTGGTGTACACTGCAGCAGCCGGGGCAAGAAGAGTCAACCGCATGCGCGTTGATGGCAGCGCCCGCAAACGCCGAACCGCCACACAAAACCAAAAACCAAAGACCAAAAACAGAAGAAACGCACAAGGATCATCGGCAAGGTACTCCTGGCGGACACGATCCGCAAACTCCTTCGTATGGTGCGGCTCGAGTCCGAACTCGGAGCGAGGAGCAACTGCCGTCGCAGGCCGTCTTCCGCTGGGATAGGATCGTGAAATTGGGGCACCGGAAGGACCAGTTCCGTGCAGTGCAGACTCTTCCAGCGCTGCATTCACAAAAACACAAAACACCGCAGGAGCAGCATGTATGCCACCAAGGACACCATCAAACAAAGTCGCAAGCAGACAACCCAACACAGAGAGTGCAGCGGTGGTCGTCGCTACACTGACGGCGTGGTGCAACAGCGACCCACCCAACAGCATCTCGGGCCAGAAGGTCTGCACTATCGCCATCACCATCACCATCACACACCTGCGTCTTCTTCATCCTCGTCTTCCTCATCCATACCAGGCGGCGCCGCAAAGTCGCCACCGCCGTCGTCTTCGTCATCGTCCTCGAGAGTCATGTTAAAGTGAAAGTCTGCCCCGGAGGACCGCACCGCTGGCGCACGCGCAGCCTGCTTCCCTTCACTCCCCTTTCGCTCGTCGGCTGCCGCGTCAGCATCAGCATCAGCATCAACCTCCTTGGCGTCCGACTGTGCCATGGCGCGAATGCGCGCCAGGCGTGCAGCCCGCGCCTGTGCGGCAGCCGACGCCGACGGCAGCGATGCGCCCGCATCTACGCCCGACTTTTCTTCCTCCACTGACGTCACGCGGCGAGATGATCGGGAGGCCCCTGGCACGGCCTCCACATCACCGTCCTCCTCCACCACCACACGCTTCGCCTCGGCAGGAGTGTCACCACCCGCGCCGCTGCGACCGGAGGATGGTCCCCGTTGCTGGGTGCGCTGTTCCAGCTGTGCCACACGGCGCTTCAGGGCCTCTTTCTCCTTCTCGAGCTTTTTCTTGTCCTGGTACACCGTCTTCAGCATCCCCAGGTTTGATTTGTAGCGCTGTCCCATGCACACCCAACACACACACACCCAACATTCACGCACGCGCACAAAGAGAGAGAGATATTTTCACGGGCACACAACGGACACGCAGCGGTTAGTGTTTTGCTTCGTTCGCCAGCCACCGCGCGCTTTGGCGGGCTGCTGCACGCGACACCAGTCCTCTCCTGTCCTGTCCTCTCCCGTCCTCAACACAAGCATCGACGACGACTACAACCCTGCCCTCACCTGCGTCAGGTTCTCGACCTTCGCCTTGAACGGCGGCGGCACGCGCTCCTTCTGCTTGGTCTCCTGTGCACCACCAGCACCAGCGCCCGCCGCCAACTTCTCTTGGCTCCGGCGCAGGTCGTTCACCGTGGCACTCAGCTCCTCAATCTTCGACTCCAGTGACCGAATGTACTGCAGGTTGGGGTCCCCGCCGCCGCCGCTTGCAGCGGGTTGGGGTTGGGGTTGGGCAGCGGCCACGGGCGCGGCGTTGGCACCGGCATCGGCACCGCCATACGGCCGCGATGAAGCCCAGCGAGCCGTGACCTCGCCAAACTGTGGCACGTCCGCCTGGCGGGTGGCAGGAGCCTGTTGCGCGTACCGCTGCGGTGGCAGTGCCATGGCACTACCGCCCGATGCACCAAACGATCGTGCAGTGCGTGCGGTGCCCGGTTGGCGGTGGGTGTCCGCGGCTGTGGCGGCGGTGGCACCCAAGCGTCGTGACGAACCGCCCTTCACTGTGGTGCCTCGAGGCGCGCCTGTGAATCGTCGCCAACTCGTGTCTGAGGGGTTGGCGCTGCCCCATGCCTGGTTGGGTTGACCCACCACACCACAGACGCGACAAACAAACACGCGCACACACGCACGGTTATCGATCGCAACCGCCAGCTGCAGCAGTGAAACGAACCTTGCGCGGCTGAATCTCACGGGTCGTGAAAGTGCGACTTTCCTCTAGCTTACGAACCACTTCATTCACTTCGAGCCGCTGCAGCCACAACACCACAGGCCACCCTCATTTCAGCACTCCATGCAGCGCCACCAAGTGCAACAAACATAGCGCACCTCCAAAGCGAGCTCTTCTTCCGTCATTGTCTTGAAAATTTGCTCGTTGTGGCGCTTGCGCTGAGAGTCATTCTCGCGCAAAGCTTCCTGGCCTCCTAGTGGCCCTGTTTGCATGTGCTGCAGGTACTGCGAGTGCATGGTGACTGCCTAGGAGTGCCACGTGATATGAACGTCGCGTTTGTCCGTGTGCCCAAGGACCGCTCCGTAGCTACACAACGCCGGCGGGTGTCCGACGGAACTGCCCCAAATCCCACTGACGCCCGACGAAACAAGCTGGTATCCCAACGAAACGGGATGAATGGACAGCACACGCCCAAGTCTGGCGTGCGTACAGCGCAGGTGTGCAGGCGAGCGTGCAACTTGTCCGGCACCTCCGCCAACGGCAAGAAATGGAAAATTCATGACTTCAAATTTTGATTCCGAAAACTTGCGGGGGCAGCAGCTAGCTGGAAGTTGCACTTCCCAAGCCCTGAACCACCGGGCCACACGGACGACTTGCGTAGCGCAGGAAACGAGCGCGACAACCACGGAGCCACCTCATGACTACACAGCAGAGTCAGCAAGCGTAGGTGCAGGCGCGGCAGCCACAGCGAAAGCAGCAGTAGCATCATCACTCTGTTGTTGCCTCGCCACAGCCGCGGTGATGAGCGACCCCACCACAGCAGCGGCAGAGCCATCGCCGGACGCGCCACCCGACGTGTCTTGCATCGCGTCAATCTCGACGTGAATGCCACTCTCGTCCTTGGCGTCACCCGCGTGATCAGGTTCAGAGGTGGTTTCAATGAGCGTACCGGGACGGGGACCAGCGGTTGCACCAGATCCAGATCCAGATCCAGCTCCAGCGCCAGCGCCAGCATCGGCGGACGGACGCACAGCCAAGCCCGCAGCAGTGGCACGTGTCAAGGCGGTGGGGTTGCTGACCGACCGGCGACGTGCACCAGCAGAAGCGGTGGAGGCCGCGCGATCACGCTTCGTGGCGACAACCGGCGGTGGAAAGCCGAGGGCGGTTTGGAACTGTGCGTGGGAAATGCGGAGGCAGCGCACGCAGTCGCTCTTGATGTATGCAGTGAAATCTGGCACGTACGACCCAGCAGGGGTTGTCAATGCCTTCGCTGCAATGATCTCGAAACGCGCAGCTTCAGCTCGGAAGTTGTCCACGCCAGCATGAATCTCCAGTACACCAGACAAGACCAAAGTGCAGAAGGTGTCCACCTGACCACGACGGTACACCATGCCCAAGATGGACTCGTCCGGTTCTCCACCTTCACCCTTCGACTCGCCAGCGGCGGCGGCCATCCGGTTGTCGGCAATAGAAGGCAGTTCACGGCGTGAGACGCCAATCTGTGACGATGAACCGAGGCTGAAACGACACGAGCGTGGCCACAGTTGAAGCACGCGGAGTGAATCAAGGAGGCCAACCAACGGCGACTACACACAGTGACAACAACAACCAGCGAAGCCCAGTGACATACGTGCGACCATGCTGGGAAGATTTCGACTTCTTGGCGTGAGGGTTTTGGAGCTCCATCACGCGGCACGACTGCACAAGGGTCTTAACTTGGGCGAGTGTGAGTGGTTCGCCGGACGCCGTCGGGGCTTGGAACTCGGGGCAGTTCGCCAACAAGTGGGCAGACACCACATTCACCTCGGTGGGGGTCAAGTCATTCAAGCCAACAGAGGAATCGAGTAGACGGAGCTGGCGACCACGACAATCACAAACCGAAGCACATGGAAAAGTCAGCCCGGAAGAGCACAGACGCGTCCAAACCGTGCGAAACGCACATGGGCATAGTCGAAACTTGAACGCCGAGCAATTGCATCATCGCCGTCACTATCCTGAGAGCGGTGGTCATACTCATCCTCAATCCCACTTTGAAGGATAATTTCGATGATGTCCTCCATGGTCACAACACCAACAACTTCATATGTTGGATCTCCCTGCACAATCAATACACAAGGATGAGCGCACCGAGCAACCCCGATAGGTCCCACAACCGCTGTAGCCCACGTACATCGCCACTGTTGTTCACGTCTTGTACAAGAGCAATGTGTGTCTTGGCCTTTTTCATCTTCGAGAGAACGCTCTGAAGCTCTTCGTCATGCCATACCTTGAGCAGGAACCGATCACGGTGAAAAAACTCAATGACCTTGGACACCGTGATGCGATCTCCAGGGTCCAACACGATGAGATCTTTCGCGTAGCTGTGCCAGCGCGATCCAACAGCACCACATCAACACCAAGCGAATCTCCTCCCCCAACCCAACACACGGAGCGCCTTTACGCACAGAATGCCGACAATGTCACGGGTGCCCGGTGCCAACACCGGAATACGAGAAAAGCCAGATTGGAAAATCTTGGTCAGCGTAGCAAAGTCCAGCTTCGCGTTGGCTGCGACACACACGACGTCGCACATATGCGTCATGATGTTGCCCACTTCTTCCTTCAACTTCAGGGCTCCGCTCATCACAGTTTGCTCCATTTCAGACAGGATCTGAGCCTTCATCTGCAGGCGCAGCAACTCCGTGATCTGGCCCTTGGAGTATGTTGTGCCCATTTCGGCACCAAGAAGCAAGTCAAGAGCGACGGAAATTGGCTTGGCGATAATGTACACGCAAACCATGATCAACTTCACCAGCGGCACTGCCTTGGCGCCAGTGGCTGCACAACACAAACAGGCAGGTCATGCCAGGCAACAATCATTCAACAGTGCCCGGCAACATTACAAGGCCGGAAACATCACAAGGGAACACCACAAGGACGAACCGAGGGCGAATCGAGAGCAGATGGCTTGCGGCAGGATCTCGCCAAACACCACAATGACGGCAGTCGACACAAGGAAGCCAACCAGACCTGAGGCGAACATGCACCACACCATGTCACGGCCATCGGGTGAAGCTACACGGGCCCACCGTTCATACCGTTGGTCAGGTCAGCCAAAAGAATAGAAAGCAACGCGTTCACGGCAACGTTGCCCAGAAGCAATGTGCAAAGCAACAAGTTCCCGCTTTTTCTCACTGGGAGAATCTGCTTGGCATTCTTGGAGTCGGTGGAACCAGGGTTGCCGTGGATGACAATCTGTGCAGTCCAACAACCACACAAACCAAAACACAACAAAAAGATGCTGCCATTGAAAACGTTGCATGCATGCGGGCAGACACTCACACTTTCACCACGAAGCCACGACAACAACGAGGCCGCCATCAACACCGACCTGAAGCTCCGTAAGATCAAGCCCCAACAAACCCAGCGTCAGGCCCGAGAACATGCCGGACATGAGGACAAGAACCACAATAGCTCCGAATCGGAGAACTGTGGCATACCACTCTTCATCCGTTTCCTCCTCAGTCTGGGCGTACGCACTTCCCACAACAGCCGCCACCACCACCACCAGAAGGTGCATCCCCCGGCGGGGCAGCAGCTGGCCCACTCCCCGCTCACCCATCACCCTGGAATGCAGGTAGACTGATGCGGCGAAAGTGCAACGAAGGGGCCCAAGCACTTGGGCTGGAGCCAACAGCCACAGGCGGTGCTTGGCGGTGGGCGGCAGCTGCGTGCACAGCTCAGCAACCAGCCGGTACAAACGTCACGTCATATTAGCATAGAACACAGCACAACAGCCCTAACCTGATCATCCACGACGTCCCACAAGCGCATAGAACCGACCAGATCCAATTGTCCGCTTCCTAATCAACCCTAATCCAACAGCATCGCGAACATGAAACTGTGTACCCAGCACTGAACCGCGCAACTTCTTCTTCAGCAGCGCTTGCTCTGACATCTCGCTGTAGCGAGTCGCCTTGAGCACTTTCGCCAGGCTGGCACGGCCCTTAAGAATGGACTGGAACAACAACCCCGACTGACGCCGCACCACACACCACACACGATACACCAAACAGACAGATAAGCATGCAGACTGCAACGTGCAACCCCCGACCAAGAAACCCACACCTGTGGCACGGAGAACCAGAAACTCTCAGCGTGTGGATTCTCTGTGCTGCGCACAAGCAACCCATGGTTGACGAGCACACGGATGTAGTCAGAATGAAATCCCAGGAAATGCTTCTTCAGAGTGGCTGTGGTCACTTGCTTGTCGGTACACTTCGGGAGGAAGCGAACGAACTCTCGCAGAACCTCGGCGTCGCCACCGTCATGCCCTTCGCCCGAACCACCCAGGCTTGCACCGAGTCCAACCTCCCCCGCTGCGACTGTGCTCGTGTGGGCATGACGACCCCGCAGAGGTGGTGTGCCTGTGTTGTGAACAGCAGACGGTCGGTACCCAAGGGGCTCGCGCCGAGCGCTACCGGTCGACGCAGCGCCACGCAGCAGCATGGCACGCACCCGGGCATTGCGTCCGGAGTGCTGGCTATGAGAGCTTGACGCAGCACTGTTGCCACCACCACCACCACTGTCACTGCAGTCTTCATCACTAACACCACTATCAATTTTTTTGGGGATGTGGCGTCGCCTCTCCTGCTTCTCGCATTGCGCTGCTCGCCACAGCACCCACTCCACGACGTCCGTCGTGAACGCAAGTGCGGTGTCCTTCGTCCCTGTGCCACACCGGAGCATACGAATGGTCTGGTCTTCGCGAACTAGACAAGATAGCTCACGGGACACGGCCGTGGCGCCTGTAATGACTGCACGCAGCTGTGACTCAAGCATGATGGGAAACGGGGCCACACGGGTCAGCACAGACGTCTCCACTCCCATCGCATCCTTGCGCTTGATGTGGACCGCAAGCGGAAACGCTTGTCGCAGCATCCGCAAGCCAATCAGGGTGTCACTCTCTGCCGCCGCAGCAGCCAAGGCAGCCATGAACCCGGGCGACTCGGGGGCCTTGGCTGGAACCTCTACTCCCGACGGGATGGCGCCCACGTTTCCAAACACAGAGGCCCCGGAACGCACAGCGGCACTGGCACTGGCTGTCGCATTATCGAACCAACGGCGTGAAGAAGTAGACACGGAATCAGGCCCACCG
>Ga0213833_1000991_pt1 | contig 22292 bp, 29 predicted proteins | sample SWATP21_FD_160575 | JGI IMG/M metagenome (GOLD analysis project Ga0213833, IMG submission 160575) | Coastal seawater microbial communities from Marineland, Florida, United States - SWA TP2 #1 | ecosystem: Environmental > Aquatic > Marine > Coastal | place: USA: Florida | collected 2016-08-14 | reverse complement strand
GGGGGATGACATACATTCATTTACACTGCAACGCAGATAGATCGGTGTGGCCCCGCTCTGCACACGTCACACATGCGCACAGCAACTCGATGTGAACACCAAACCATACGCCCCAACCAGCATGGTGCGCACGCCACCTTGCCACACCACCATATGGGTACACCCACTATGCCGTCCGAACCCACATGTGCTCACATCGCCGCCCAGCCTAGCCAGCAGCTCAATACATCCCTTGTGGCCGTTCTGCGCTGCAACGAAAATCGGTGTGGCGCCATCCTGCAGCCAGGCACGAGTGCGCAGGGTTAATCCTCCACACACGACATCATGGATCCAGGCTGGTGGGGGTACACATGACGGTGAGTTGCTGTGGGAGTCTGTGGCTGTGTTCAGGATGGGTCCACGCCCATCCACATTGCAGCTTACCGAGGCCACAAGGAGTGTTTTGAGTTGCTGGCAGGCCTGGGCGGCAACGTGAACACGGCGATGGCTGTGAGTGTGGGTGTTGGGTTGGGTTCATGGTGGTGGGTGTTGACACAACATGTGGAGTCGGGCCCATGGTGGTGGGTGCGTTGTTGAACTGGTTCTTCATGTTGGGTGTTGACGTGGATAATGAAACTGTGGACCTCCGTGGCTGTGTGCAGATTGGGTTCACACCGCTCTTCATAGCAGCGCAGCAAGCGCGCACCGAGTGTATTGAGGTGTTGGCAAGTCTGGGCGGTGATGTGAACAAAGCGAACACTGTGAGTGTGGATGGGTCTGCGCAAGTTGCACTTGTTGGCGTGGACGTGGGGTGACCGTGCGCATGGGTGGTATCCAGGATGGGGCCACACCGGTGTTTATTGCAGCACAGAATGGGCACAAGGAGTGTATTGAGGTGTTGGCAAGGCTCGGTGGCGATGTGAACAAAGCGGTGGCTAAGTGTACATGGCGCGGTGCGGTTTGTTGTGGCTGCACATCGGGGTGTCAGCAGCATCGAATTGTGCACGTGGTGCTGAACAGTGACATGGAGGGTGTAACTGAGCACGTACGTGGGCTGTGTGCAGGATGGGGGCACGCCGATCTTCGTTGCAGCGCTGAACGACGACACAGAGTGCGCACAGGTGCTGCTATCGGCAGGTGCGGACAAGGACGTGGCGATGGAACTTGCGCGAGCTGCCGGCATGTCCTCGGTCGTGGAGTTGTTAGAAACTGCTGAGGTCCGTGTTCCCACCACCCCAACACGTGCTGAACCGTTTTGTCGCCAGCACAACGCTTACCCCGCCGCATCATGCGTGCCGTCATACAGCCCAACGTCTCCGAGACCCGAACACCCCCACCTGTGTTCCACACAGGTGTGGACACCATGAGCAGTCACGGCGACATCAACCGCGCTACTTCGGGGTCGGACTCCTGCTCTGGTGCTGGTGCTGGTCCTGCTGGTGTCGGTGCTGGTGCTGGTGTCGGTGCTAGTGCTGGTGTCGGTGCTAGTGCTGGTGTCGGTGCTAGTGCTGGTGGCGGTGCTGGTGCTAGCGGTTCTGGTGTTGGTGCTAGCGGTGGTGTGATGGGTGGCGCGGGGATGTGACAAGATCTTCTCCCTCCATCGTTGTTTGTGACGTTAGCTACGCCGTTATGCATTGTTGCTTTGCTTGAACTGAATCAGCACTGGTCTGGTGCATGCGTGCTTTGCTGCAAAGGCGACAACGAGTGAGATGCAGTGTGACGGTCACGTGTTCCGGCACGCGCGACACGAGCCGTGGGTATGGCAAGGTGTTCACCACCACGATGAACACAATGAATCATATTGTCAATGGCAACTTGCCAGTGTACATGAATTGAGTTGTCACGCGCTCTCCTCGTCACCAAAACCCTCCACGCTTACGATAACGCCGCACCAGGTACCCAGTTATTGCAATGATGAACAAGCACGGCATCACGATGCTTACGATAGCCCCAGTCAAGTTACCATATGACTCGTTCAGCTTTGCTTCTGTTGGATCTGAGGGATCATACCTGTGGTACAACAACGTGAATCGCAAGCAACATGAAACAACTTGGCATGGCGGCATTCGCACAACTTTCACACCCCACACCCAACGCAACGCACCAGCATGGCAGTTCATCGCCGTCCTTCGTTGACGTCTGCCGATCTGTAGCCTCGCCTAAATCTGTGCTCCAGCATCTCGCATACTCACAAGCGGTGCCCTCCTGGAACGGGGCAGTGTCCAACCCAACAAAAATCAACGGCAGGACAAAAAAACTAACCTAAAACAACAAAACAGCCCAAGCTGTCGCTCAACTCACCCAGGTCTTGCCAGAAGCGCCTTGGATCCGCACATCCGCAATGTAAGTGTACGAGCAAGAGTTGTCGTCACATGACTCCTTGACAGTCGATGATACGATGGTGCAGAGCCCCTGCGGCCAGCTTAGCGACTCCTTTTGGACCTGAGCAACACAAAGCAACAACAAAACCAGAGCACAGCATGAAGAGAGGCGCCAAACCAAACCCGGGGCGCGCAAACATTGGCTACCCCCCACACGCACAATTATGTCAACTGTACCCGACCCGATCCAGTACAGCATGCTGCCCAAGCAAGCGCATATCATCACCATCACCACTGCACGCCGCAGATTCATCTGACCGAGAAAATTTCGCATCATGACGCCGACGCGACTCGCGGCCGCAGGCCGACGGTGAGGCACAACAACAGCACCGCCACCGCCACCACCACCACCATTCCCGTCATCGTTGTCATCCAGCACTAGCAGATTGCTCGCACCAACGTTGCTGAGGCTGTCACGCTGTGAGTCGTTGAGAACCGTTGCTTCATGGCGGCTTGCGCTTGAAGACACGTGTGTGAGCCGATCGCTGGCACCAACATTGCGCAAGCTGTCTCCACTATCCCTGTGGTCGGTGGAGTGGGCGCCCATTGCGGCTGAGCCAGGTGGGACAGGGTCTATTACCGGCTGCAAGCCCAAATCCAAGCAACCAGGGGGGCTGGCTTGTGCTCCGAGCTCAACCTGTCCGCTTATTCCTCTCAACAGCTCTTAGGGGCGCAGCACCACACCATCACACACCACGCACACCACCGGCAGTGAGACGAGGCAAACCCACATGTGCAAGCAACAAAGAGGATGCACCAGGTTCTGTCGTGTCGGCAGACCAGATTGCAGGAGGAAAGAAAGCACAGCAGAGCATGTCTCAAAACGTGGCAACCACGACGGTGCTCACCTCCCAAACAAGACGCCGTTGTTGGATTCCAATGCTTGCAACGCTGCCTGTATGCCGCGACTGCCTTCAAAACACTTTGCTTGGTGACGAGTCCACGACGAGCTAAGCTTCCACGCACATTGGCGGTTGCCATTGCGCCAAGAGATGCTTGTACGTCATGCAGGGCAACGTCTGTGAACGCGAGCTTGGACTGGTGTTGCTGAAACACCGACAGCTGCTCACGAATGTCAACACCACCACCACCACCAGCCACGCCTCCTCCACTTGTCATTTCTAACCCTGCCATACTGACAACACGCCAATGATGCACCCAGCCGAGCGATGACGGCCGGGTACGTCTGTTGGTGCAGTGCAATCGATCCACTTTCATTTTTGTTGTTGTTTTGGAATGTTTTCTAGGAACGGCGCACTGACAGTACACTGTACTGTACTGCCGCAGCTCGGCACCCAACCAGAATAATCAATCATCACCCCAGATCGTTCCACGACGCAAAAAACAGTGACACCCTGAACGTACATGTACACTGTACCGAAGGGGCGCATTTCGAATTGGTCACGCACGTACACTTGACATTAGGAGCCACTTCGGCTTCTCATGTTGCACAAGCCGTGTCCCTGTGGCTGTTTTCACCAGCTTCATGTACCTGTACAAGTACTCACGACTCACTAGACGTGCAGCACCGTCAAACCGGAATAAGACCGCCGCCTACTTGTACGGTGTCGTCAGTCAGTGAGTCAGGAGTATGTGTGTGGGGGCAGGGGGAGTGATACCACAGCATTGGAAGGTTGGGCTTCCCGCCATGTCACCACAAGTGATGCCCTGTAAGCCCCAGCATCGTGCGAACACGAGCGCAATTGCTCGGCACAACAACGTGTGACCAGGCCCTGGCCGCCAGGGGGTCTCAGGCCAAGCCGCCTACGGACCGTAGGCTACGGTAGGCGGCCTACGTTCATCCACAGCCTGGACCACAGCCGTGACTGCAGTGATGGTTGCGCTGCACTGATGAACCGCGCACCAATGCCCGTACAGTGTACTGTCCGCTCCGACGCGAGAATCGATGTCCGTTCTGGCCACACTTTGTGTCCCTTTTTTGACAGTCTTTTTTGTTTTTGTTTCCAGTTCCCCACGCTGCAGGGCGCCAAGGCACGGGAGCTCCAGCATTTCTCATTGGCGTGGGGCCCGTGGCGAGTCGACTGGCCAATATGCTGCCAACAGACGGGGCCTCGTGTTGGACGTGGGTTTGCGTCGGACAATGGTTGAGGAACGCTGGCGTGGGTTTGCGTCGGACAATGGTTGAGGAACGCTGGCGTGGGCTTCCACATGCGGATCGATGGATCCATCATCATCCATCCATTTGGCAAAGTCTGAAAAAATGCAGACATCAGACCCTCACGCCGCCCGTGCCAAACCGTGAAACAGGTTGTCACTGACAGCGCATTTCTCGTGGCATGTACGTGGCCGCACTGCGTGTCTTGAAGCGTTTGGCGGACACATTTTGGACAGATGTAGACCGTCTGAATGGCAAGGCAGTCACAAGTTGTCTCACAACATGCATGACGTATCTCGTGACGATTCTCGTCGTCACAGTACGAAGGGGTACAACACACAGCATATTTCTGCCACGCGCACCGCGTGCTGTGTCATCCTGTGCCAATGACACACTGTCATCCTGTGTATCCCATTTGAGCAAGCCCCGTCCCGTTTCGTCGCCTCTCTGGGTCCCAGAGTCTGGGAACTTGAGCTGAATGAAGCGCCCACTCAAATGAATAAAAACAACAACAAAGAACAAAAACAACAAAAACAACTTCGTTCCCTTGCGAAGTTCCCCGAGAACCCCGCGGCTGTCGCAGTGCGTGTGTCGCCAGTCACCATCCACACCACCCACGCCAGCGCCGCAATGAAACCTTCTTGTGCCGCCACCAACATGCCAAGTGCCGTTTCTGCCGCTGCAGGCGACGGCGCAGAGTGTGCCACGGTTGTGGTCATCGGCGCCGGCGCGGCTGGTATCGCAGCCGCTCGACGACTGGAGAGCGGCCTTGCTGGCCACGCCACAGCGTCAGTTGTGGTGTTGGAAGCCCGCCAGCGGGTTGGCGGTCGTGTGTGCACAGTGCCGTTCCTCGGAGAAGCCATCGACCTGGGAGCTTCGTGGATCCACCAGTGGTGCCCCCAAAACCCGCTTCAGCGCGTCGTTCGTGAGACCGGCACCGCCCTTGTGTCCCCACGTGGGGGCCGATGGCAGACGTTTGATGCTGTCACCGGCACCAACGTCACTGACGACATGCATAGTGTGCGGTATGTGGGCGGCCAGTGCCGGAGCAGCATGCGCGCAGCACGAGCCACTCTGCTGCGCGGGCGTGACCAGGAGAGAAGGAGAAGTGGTGGCGAGGGCGCTGCGACTGCGTGCCCACAGGACGCGAGTGCGGCATCAGGGTTTGAGGAGGTGGCGTCACAGTGGATAGAGACTGGTCGAGTCGGCGACAAACTGGTGGTGACACCACACACCAACGACGCTGCGGCACGATCACGGTTGCTGCGGTGGCACCTGAACCGCACGGAACAGTACGAAGGTGCAGGGTTCAATGAAATGTCGCTCCTGCACTGGAACGCTGGAGGAGAGTTGCCAGGTGGAAACGCCGTGCCTTGCGGTGGGTATGGGGCACTGCTGACCAAGTATGCGGCGCCTTTGCGTGACGTGCGGTTGAGGCATGAGGTGGTGGCTGTGGAGGCGCGGTGGGGACGTGGGTGTCTGGTCACGTGTGTCGACCACAGTGTCCAGCCCCCTCGACGATACTCCATTGCATGTGGGTACGTGCGTGCTGTGTGGTCCCTTGTGGTCCCTTCACACTAGCCTTCGGTGTTCGTTCTTGTCTGCAGCGCGTGAGACTGACAATGTGTTGTGCAATGAACCCTCGCTTGTGCCTGTGCTTGTGTGACCCTCCCTGCCTGCGCACACTGTTACTTGCTTCGCGCCACCTTGGTCTTTCTCTTCTGTTCACGTGATGCGCAGAGCTGCTGTGGTGGCAGTGCCGTTGGGCGTTTTGAAGGCCAACGCGATCACCTTCCAGCCAGCGTTGCCGCTCCGAAAGCGTGTTGCCATCAAGGCTCTCGGGTGTGCATTGATGAACAAAATCGTGCTGGCGTTCGACAGCAGGTTTTGGGACACCGACACATCGGTCATAGGTGTTGCGAGTGACCTGCGGGCACAGTTTTCGTGGTTCTTGGATCTGCACCTCGCGTTTTCGGTGGACACCACCCCAATGCTGATGTGTTTCCTGTCCACTGCGGCAGCACGGGCCACTGAGGCACTGTCTGATGCCGCGATGCTCGACGCATGTCTCCAGGCCCTGGCGGCGTGCTTTGTTCGTCGGCGTGGCGAGGGACTTGGCTCCGTTGGGGACCGACGTGGTGCAGGTGCATGTGCAGGTGCAGGTGTGGATGCAGGCACAGGCGCGGGTGCGGGTGTGGGTGCGGCTGCGGCTGCAAGTGACGCTGCTGGTGCAACAACGACTGGTTGTGGCGGTGACGGTGGCGGCGGTGATGGTGCTGGTTCATGCGGCACACCAACCGAGCGAGGTGCCACGTTTAAGTCACTTGGTCTTGGTTCCGGCTGCGAGACCGCGTTCACAGGGACAGACGATGCGGCGACTGCCGCCGCCATTCCCACACACGGGCTTCCCAAACTGCGTGGGTACCTCATCACCCGCTGGTGGCGTGATCCCTTTGCTCGCGGATCTTGGACATTTTTCCCGCCGCATTCTGTGCCGCGGCACTACAGCGACATGGCAGCACCAGTGGCGTCCACACTGTTTTTTGCTGGCGAGCACACGTGTGTGGCGGCGCAGGGGTGTGCACATGGGGCCTTCATGAGTGGGGATGCAGCGGCTGCGCAGGTGTTGCATGCACTGGCACGGCAAGGCATGGCCGCAAAAGGGGTGAGCGGTGCGGGGAAGCAGTAGGCAAAGAGTGTGGTGGTCGTGGTTGTGAGTGGGATGGGTGTTGCTGTCGAGTTGGCCTCAAGCACGTACTGCTCTGGACTGCATGGCCGTTCTTGCATGTTGTTCAACCTTTTCATTGCCAGCAACTCTACATGAAATACCACCTGTCACACAGGTCATGTGTATTTCGCCACTAACACCTGGCAAGCACATGCGTCGTCGTCCACGCCTTGAAGTTGGTGCTCTGAGCCCACGAGCATGAGGCTGGCTTCGGTCCCTGTTTGTTCGTAACACGAGGAAGTGTGAAACAAGGCCGGACCACGACGTTCATGCATTGTAGCAATGTTACAACGCTATTCACCAACCACGACTGGGATATTCTCGCTTAGGGTTACCAAGGCACACGCCACAGCTATGCTACTGCCACCCATGCCGCACCACAACCACCACAAGCATCGTGACGGCGGTGTTGGCAACATCGTGCTTCGGATGGGCAAAGTTCAGCGCCAGCGACACTATTGCAGCAAGTGGAAGCACGGCTTGCACCAGAACATGCACTGCAGCTATCGTGCTGACAGCCATCAGCAGCTGTTGCAGCGTCAACATGACCCACTGTCGCAGGTGGCCTTTCTTCACCAGCGTTTGCAGGAAGAACTCCATCACGTACGACGTGTTCAAGCACAGCCAGTACAAGCGAAAGCCGGCATCATGCACAATGGACACACCAGAGACAGCGACGGAGATGTGGAGGCCATGCAGGAGAGCATGCTTGTAGAAGACGTACTGGTACTTCTTTGCACGGTACAGCAACGCAACCAGCGTCCACTTGTTTTGGCCGCGCGTGTAGTTATCACGGAAGCGGTTCACTGGGAACCGGTGCCGGAACAGCCAAGGAGATGTAGCAACTAACGCTAACATCAGGCGTGCGGGGAGTGTGATAGACGTGTGCGGCAGTAGCGACGTGGGGGGACCACCTGAAGGACCTGCTGGAGCATGTGACGCCCCCGCTGCCCCCGATGCAATGGCGTGGAGAAACAAAGCCTGTGCAAGGTTCAACCCCTGATAGAAGCTGTGCTCAATCATTTCTGAGAACGTCACCGTTGCCTCTCTCTCCAACGTTCCGCTTGCTAGGTTGCGCACGCGGGCGTGGGCTTTGCGGAAATCGAACGCCGCGGTGACGGCTGTCAGGGTGCCAAGGACCCCGAGCACCACATCAAACGCCAGGTGCGGCAACCAGGGCAGGTTAACGACACCACTAACAAAGCCCACGCAAAGCCATACCAAGAGACACAGGCCGCACAAACGGTGGCGCCTGCCATATGCCCTCAGAAACATGACGCTGTGGCGGGCGCTCACCACCAACAACGCGGCAAAAAAGAGAGCCAGGCCAACGTTGCACGTCGTGGCGAGCAAGCTGGCATCCCCAGGGGCTCCACTGGATATGCTGCGTTGTTCCTGTGCGTCCCCATCGGGCATGGGCACAACATGCACGGCCATGGCGGCGGTGGCACTGCGACACGCCGTGCTTGTGACCATGGGTAAGTTGGGGACTTCAAAATGTGCTCGTGTTGGGTCGAATCATTCGACTCGAATGGCAGTGAGTCACTACTACTAGTGCCTGCTTGCACTGCTGTCTCGTGGGTGATGGGCAGACGGGCTGCGAACAGAAGAAACAAAGGTGGATCAGCTGAGCGCAAGGAGGATGATGCCAGTGCGGTGACCAAGTTCGATGTGGCGTGGGCACCGCTGTTCCCTCCGAGGCACGTACAGTTATGGCGGGCGCATCAAGCGTTCGCTGTTGTACCTGTGCGCCGTGTGGCCAAGCTGACCACAGTTTGATGCATGCGCGTCGATACAATCTCCATACAGGCGAAAGGGTAACAACAAGAAACGGCAACAGGCCTGTCGACCTCGCACTGTCGTCAAGCGCAGGCTGTTTCGCGGTGACATGATTTTCTCATTGGTATGTGTTGGCTTGCCTGCTTGCCTTGTTGCCTTGCGTTGTGTTGTGTTGTGGCAGTGCTGGATCGTTCACCATGTGGTTGTTGCAGGATGACTTCTTTTCACTTGATGAGTGCTTGGCATGGGTGAAGTTTGCAGAGACGTCTGGATTTTCCACAACGTGAGACTTTTCACAGCCCTGCTTGTTGTCCGAACTTGGCTAACCCATGTCGCCGTGCGCGTTGCATTGCATTGAACGTGTGGCCGTTGTGCTGTGCTGTGCCGCACAGGTTTCATGAGGAATCGTATGACATTGCTTTTCGTCACAACGGACGCCTGCAATGGGATGACGCTGCGAGTGCGTGGGCGTGTGGTCTCTCGTGTGTTGCTTGTTTGCTGGCTTGCTTGCTGGTGATATGCTTGCTCGGTAGTCTGTTTTCTTGGTGATCTGTTTGCTTTAATCAATTTACCCTGGGTTTGTCAAACTCTGGCCCGGGCTGCTTTCTGACTCCGCTCGATGCTGCATGTTGTGCTCGCGGCAGCCGCTGCGTGTGTTTGGGAGCGTGTGGCTAAGTTTGTGCCAGAGGAGTACATGGGACTGAGAGCTGTGGGCTGCAATCCGAACATGCGTTTGTACCGGTACACAAAAGGGCAGCGGTTTGGCCAGTACGTGCATGCTGTGATAGGTGTCATCAGAACGGTGCCATGCTGCTGCTAGCTAGCACGTTTGTGGACTAGTTGGCTGCGGATGGCTGACACGGCATGCGGTGCTGTGGCAACCAGGCATGTGGATGAGGCGGTCGAAAGTGGGGACAATGTGAGCGTGTTTACATTGTTGGTGTATCTCAATGGCGGTGATGGAAGTGTTGAAGGAGGGCACACTGTGAGTACAGCGTGGCGTGGTACCGTTGATGTTGCTTGTGCGAATTGATGGAGCTCATTCACTTGGCTGTGGCTGGGCGGCGAGTAGACGTTCTATGGTGATGCCGGTGAAGTGGTTTTAAGTGTCGCCCCAAGTGCTGGAAAGGCTTTACTGCACGGCCATGGAGACCGGTGCGTGTGGAGCGGAGCACTTGTACTTGTGCCGTTGCATCCCTAGCAAAAGCGTGTCCGCCAGTGCAGCATGGATGCAACAGTGAGAGCGTGGGCCTGACAGGCTGGCTGAAATGTGACGCGACCCTTGCGCAGGTGCCTGCTGCATGAAGGTGCCGAAGTGACTGATGGGGTGAAGTACCTGTTTCGTACTGATGTGATGTATGCCCGGAAGAAACGTGCCCCGTCTGCTGCGTCCACGCGCGGTTCTGGTAACAAAAAGCGCAAGAAGCGAGCAGCAAAGAAGAAATAAGCGACATGGCACACTTAGCACAGTGTGTTCATTCCTGCCACGTCGTTCGCATCTGCGAGTTGGTTTATCTTTCGTTTGATACTTTTGACATTTGGTTTTGCTTGGAGCATTCCTACCACAGCACCACGACACTGCCGCACACAGACGCAGGTCACGCACGAGGCGCACACACACATGTGGTTGGGCGTTGTACTACGACTGTGGGAGTGAAGAGTTACCAAACGACCCGTCGCGACTGTCCATTGTCCCAGATAGCATGCGTGCAGAAGCTGCGTCTTTGCCATCCGCCCCACGACTGCCAAAATCATCGCTGTGCCATGCTCGGCCACGGCGGCTGTGGGAACGAGCACTCATGTTCGGCCGCTGCCGCTGCCAACCACACACAGCCACCGATCCGCGCTGCCCAAAGCGAAAGAACACCACGATGCCGAGAACAGCGACGACGAGGTGGAAGAACAGGGAAAGGGGAGCAGTGCTTGACATGCTTTCCTGGTCCACACATACGTGAGTGGTAGAGTTGCCGTGGACCCCATTCACGCAAGGCGTGCGAGCTTCAAGGCACTGGTCTGTGCCACAGCCGTAGCTCTTGCACGTGGACAGAGGCATGACATTGACGGCAAACGGCGTGAACGGCTGAAGAAGCAACGGGTTGACGGCACAAGACTCGACAGTGACAATTTCTTCGTTCCGCGTTTCACCGTTTTGCCCAGTGCCACACTTGGACGGCGTCATGGCATCTGAAAACGCAACACCGGGGCAAACATGTCCCCGTGGCTTACTTTTTTTCGCACACACTGCTCCAAGGCAGAACACCACACAACGAGTGAACAACGAACGAACGTACCCCAGTTGCACGACTTGCTGAACGCGATGACATTGCCCGCACAGTGCAAACCCCACACAAAGAGAACCAGCCCTAGCGCACGACTCCAGCCGATCGACACCCTGTTGTCGGTGCACAGACAAAGCAACCATCGCCACAAAAAAAAAATAAAACAGCGACGGGAAGAACAACGTGACATGAGCCCCAGCAACGAGGACGAAGACGGGCATGCACAGCAGGTGGTGCGGCGTCCACACCACCAAGCACGACGCCAGCGTAAATGCAACAGGGCAGTAAATCATGCAAACGCCAACCCTCCACGAACGAACCGGTATGTGAGCCACACAAGGGCCGCACCAAGTACAATGATGAACGCCTCCGCAAACACAACGGGTGGCTTCGCATCCGTTGTGGCTTGTTGCGCCACACATTCGTGCTGGGTTGCACCCGGTTGTGCTAGTGCCGCACCAGAAGAAGCAGAAGACGAGGAGCACGCAGCTGTGGTCTTCAGACACTCGGAGGCAGAGCAACCGTACAACTGGCACTGCCCAAACGGATTACGCGGGGCGTTGGACGCAAAGGGGCTGAAGCCCCACATGTCATTGAAAAAGCACTCGCTCAGGGAAACAACCTGCACCAGCCCCGCTGTGTTACACTTAACATGCACACAACAACACGAGCCACATCGCCGGCGCGTACTTGATGTGGTGGGGACACTCCGTCTGGGATGGATTCACAGCTGGATGCCGTCATGGAGTCCCAAGGGCAGCTTCGATACACACCAACGGTGCCAGCCAGGTGGTACAACCCAAACGACACGATCAAGACGCCAGCGAGGCGAGCATTGGACAGGTCATAAGGCCGGCGGGTGACAAACAGCACGACTGCCAGCACGACGAGGCTGATGCAAACAGCCATGGGAAAGGGCTGGATGTCGACGATGTATTCACCATCGACACAGCTGTATGACGCCGGGCCAGAGGCATCGGGGCACGCGCGGTCTGTGCGCAGGCATTGCGTGCGCGAGCAGCCGTACAAGAGGCAAGACTCCTTGGGTGGCGCGTTGATGGTCAACCCCACCTGAGCAATGCCCATGAGCTCCACAGCATCAAGTGTCCCGGCTGCACACGGTGTGAAACTCGTGGTGGCAGCGGCTGAAATCTGCCCGTTCTGGCCGTTGCCGCAGACTGCGACGGCTTCGCTGTTGGGGCAGGACGGGACAAACCTGGGAAGGTGGGGAAGGAAAGGAACACCGCACACCACACACACACACACACACGGCCACAGCACAGCACAGCACAGCGCAGCGCCAATCACACGACACGACAGCAGCAACAACGAACGACAAGGGGACACAAAGAGCAACCACAGCGGAACATGGAACGACCGTGGTTGGTCATGATGATGAAGAAACAAGGAAGGCCTCCAAACAAGCACTTGCAGACGTTGTTCGCCCTCACGCACCACGTCCATCGGCTGATGCCTTGCAGGCCTGCGATCAACAACACAAGGCACAGGATACGCTGACGGCCCTTATGTGCACGCCTGTCTGCAGTATCCACGTTCAAAGATGGGCTGGCCAGGGCATTTACCGTCTCCAGTCGCGAGAAACTCGCGGAGCTCATGGTCACCAGCCGCGACCGGTGCGCAACACAAAACGAGCAAAACAACAAAGAAAGAAGAAAACAACAAACAAAACTTCTGCTGCTTGTTTTGTTTTTCGCTCGCCTGCTGTGTGTGCTCGTGTCTGTCGGGTCTGTCTGGCCACTGCTGTCTGCAGCAGCGGGTGTGGTGATGGATCTCCTCAGGGCAGCGGCAGAAGGGTATTGTGGCGCGGGTGCAGTGGCCTCTGTCGTGGTTGCATTGCTTGAGCGCACCCACATCCCGCATGTGGAGCACATGGTGTCCACGTTTCGCTGTGTACGCCAGGCCACAGCCCAACACCGCGAAGCCGGCACATCCACCGGGGATGGCTGCTCGTTCGACCCGAGCCTGCCCGACGTGGACCGCTTCAGCACAGCCGTAAAACTGGCGGTTGCCTTCCTGCTTATTCGATCGCCCCATCGCCAGCGCAAGTGCCCCGTTGCCACCCAGGCGCTGCGCGTGTTGGCTGCGTGCGCAGCCCTCTGGCGCGTGCTAGACATCATCCCACTTCGCGTGCTGGTCCTCGGTCGCACGGCTAGACTGACGTTTGCCAGCTGCGTGCCCTACACAGCAGGGGGGCCATCGCCTGTCCCTGTGGCAGAGTCTCGGCGGCGTGTGGGCCGTGTCGGGTGCCTTGTGAAGGGCCTGCCATGGGAGAGTGCCTTGTCGCTGGGCGGAGCCCCACTGGCAGTGCGCACAGCAACACACACCGCAACAAGGCCCGATGGCTCTCTTTTGCCTTTGCTTGAGTATCGGCCACAACGCGGGGCGAGTACAACACTGGCAGGGTGCTTGGTGTTCTACCATGGGGGCGGGTGGGCGTATCAGAACACACATGATTGTGGGTTGGGTGATTGATTGCACCGTGGGTTGGGTGTGTCTGGCACACTGTGTCCATGCATCCGTAACTACTCTGGCGTCTCGTTACCCATACACTGTATCCGTTGTGTTGTCATGCCGCGCAGATTTGTGTTCTTTGATTGCTGACCGCACCGGCATGCTGGTCATCTCAGTGGACTATCGTTTGGCACCTGGTGAGCGAGCGTGCTGCGATACTGTTGCACCGTCGACTGACTGTTGACAACCTATGGTTGTCCACCACGTGTTGTCCATCAAATGTTGACCCTCCGACAGCGCATCCGTACCCCGCGGCGCATGAAGATGCAATGCACGGATACTTGTGGACCGTGAACAACCACGTTGCACTTGGTGTCGATGCAGACTGGTGGGTGCATGCAGGGTTGCCGCTGCCGGAAATATGGATCACCTGCCCCCCATGTGATATGCATGTGGTGTGTGGGTGCATGGGTGCATGTGTGTGTGTGCGCCCCAGCAGCATCTTTGTTGGAGGAGACAGTGCTGGTGGAAATATGGCCGCGTCGGTGTGCTTGATGTGTCGCGAGCGGCGCAGCGATGGTGCCAAACAGCCTGCTGGCCAGGTGTTGATATACCCCGCCACAGACCATACAATGACATCCAACTCTGTATCCCGGTGCGTCGAATGATTATGTCCGTGCTTGTTGGCGCTGTTGTAGTGCGTTCTCATGTTCTGGCCATGGGCCGTGGTCCATGCGCAGTTACGGGACGCCCAACCACTTCCTTTCCCGGAAAACTATGGCCTGGTTCAGCCACACGTACATTCCAAAGCGCGAGTTTGCCACAAACCCAATCGCCTCTCCTTTGTTTGCGGAATCCCACGCAGACCTGCCGCCTGCCTTGGTCATCGTCGCCCAGCACGATGTGCTCAAGGACGAAGGGTTGCAGTACGCGGCGGCTTTGGCCAGATCTGGTTGCTCTGTGACCGTGCGTGGCGCATCCCGAGTTCCGCATGGATTCATGAGCATGCGTGCCTTGTTTCCCAAAGCGCACGCAGCTGCAATGCGCGATGTGGTGCAGTTCCTTCGGTTTTGGTGCCAGGTGCACAAAACACCTCCCCCGACCGCCGCCGGTGGTGGTGGAGATGCTGCTGCGGAGGTGTCACCAAAGTGAACTAAATTGACCTAACCACAAAAGCACGCATTCTTGTGCCACACATCAACGTGGCCGCGCCAACAGGCACTAGCAGTTGCCACGAAGAGTGTGAATCGGGAGTCAACCCACCCGCAGCATACGCACACGATGTCGTCCACAGAACCAGTTGCCGCAACCGCTGAGGCATCGTCCGCCCCTCCAGCGGCACCGGCCACGACTGCGGCAGCCGGCGCTGGCGCTGGCGCTGGCGCTGCTGGCACTGCTGTCAAGAAGCTGCCGGTCACGGTGCTGTCCGGCTTTCTTGGCGCCGGCAAGACCACGCTGCTGCAACATATCTTGAAGAACCGTGCTGGCCTGCGCTGTGCAGTTCTTGTTAACGACATGGCGGATGTCAACATTGACGCCAGCCTTGTTGCGCAGTCAGGCGCGCTCATCCAACGCGAGGAGAAGCTGGTGCAGATGCAGGTGAGTGGAGTGCAGCAGAGATGTACCACGTAATCCAGCGTGTTCCCCACTCTCACGAACGGAGTTGGTGTGTGTGCTCCGTGTGTGCTCCGTGTGTGCTCCGTGTGTGGATGTTGCGAGAGCACAGAATGGTTGCATCTGCTGCACACTTCGGGAGGATTTGTTGGAAGAGGTCGCCAAGCTGGCACGAGAGAACAAGTTCGACTACTTGGTCATTGAGAGTACCGGCATCGGCGAGCCACTGCAAGTATGTCGCGCGCATTGGGTGACGTACTGCCCGCTCTCCTTTCGCTTACCTTGTGTGTGCACGTGGGTGTGGCGCACAGGTAGCCGAGACATTCACGTTCTCCTTGGAAGATGGCGCGGAAGTGGACTTGTCGGATCTGGCGCGCTTGGACACATGCGTTACCGTGGTAGACGCAGCGAACTTCCGCATGAACTGGACGTCACCTGAGACTCTGACGGACCGATACGCTGACGTTGATGCGCAAGACGAGCGCAACGTTGTGGACCTCATGACCGACCAGCTTGAGTTCGCGGACGTGATATTGATCAACAAGGTTGACCTGGTGAGCCCCGAAGAGTTGAAGTTTGTTGAGGGTGTGGCACGCAAGATGAACGCTCATGCGAAAATTATCACCACAAACCACTCTAAAGTGCGTTGCGTCGGGTGGTTGTGGTTGCGCGCGCGCGCGCGCGTGTGTGTGTGTGCGTGTGCGCGTGAGTCGACGTCACGCTTCCCTCCTCGCAGGTGGATCTCAAGGAGGTCATCAACACAGGGCGGTTCGACTTTGCCCGCGCCCGTCTGGCGCCAGGATGGCTGCAAGAGATCCGTGGCGAGCACGTGCCAGAGACCATTGAGTACGGCATCACAAGCTTCACGTACAAGGCCCGGCGGCCGTTTCACCCAGCGCGCCTGTTTGAGTGGGCGGACGCGCACTTCATTCTGGAGCAGCCCGTGTCCAGTGACCTTGTAGAGGCTGCTGCGGACAGTGGCTCAGAGGCAGAAGATGCTGACGACGGCGCCGCAGAAACGACCGTTGAGTTGGAGTCCAAAACAGATTCAGCAGCGACACGAAGCTGTGCTGCAGCTGGAGGCGATAGCAAGACGGGCGAGGAGGAGGAAGAAGAGGAGGAAGAGGAAGAGGAAGAAACCGCTTTTGAGGCGCGAGACCGGGTGCTGAAGCGCACAACTGAAGAGTATGGCCAGGTGCTTCGCTCCAAGGGCTTTTTCTGGATGGCGTCTCGCAATTCGGTGATGGGAGAATGGGGACAAGCGGGTGTCATGGCATGCGTGGAGTGCGGCGGCCCGTGGTTTGCAGAGCTGCCCGCGCAGGCGTGGCCGCACCACGAAGCCACTGTGAAGAGCATCCGCGAACAGTTCCAAGGCGACTTTGGGGATCGCCGACAGGAGCTTGTGATCATCGGTGTGGGGTTGAAGGAACCCGCACTGCGTGCTGCCTTGGATGCGTGCCTGTTGACAGACGACGAAATGGCCAAGTCCGTCTCAGACTGGGCTTCCTTCGACGATCCATGGCTTGAGTGGCCAACAGCGGCCCAAATGCTTGGCGCTGACGAAGGAGAAGACGAGGAAGGTGGTGAGGCTCCCTCAGACGCCGCTGGTCATGGCCACAGCCACGGAGACCACGGCCATGGTCATAGCCACGGCGCGCATTAGCACGAGTCAGCTGGCTCAGTCGTGTAACAAAAATAGCAAAGTATCTTCGCAGGTCTTCTTGCGTGTTGAGAACGAGCGCGTGGCACCCATCCTGTCTGGAGAAGCACCCAGGCCGCACCAATGTTCCAGGGCAAGACCTTTTGTCTTGCGTTAGTGAGCCCACGGAAGTCTAAGCGTTGCGTGAGCGCTCTTCGTGCGCGTGGTGCCCGGCGGGTGTTCAGTGTCACGCCCCAAACATCCTTCTTGGTGTGTGAAGCGGACCGGCTTCGCTTGGAGCACTCCCTGTCATCCCATGTGCGACAGGCGTTTGAAATCGGCGTGCCAGTGGTGAGCACAAAGTTTGTGGATGATTGTGTGCAGGCTGGCCATGCCATTGACATGCAGGTACGCTGAGGTGTTGACCTTGCTTGGCTGGTTGGGTACACAAACTGCAAGCTAAAGAGTCGAGTGGAGTTGCTGCCTGTTGCTCCAGCCTTTCATACTACACCACCCCGCAAAGCCAACAGCCACGACAAGCGTTGCAGCACCTTCCAAAAGCATCGTGGAGCGGCACCCCGCGCCTGGCACGCACGTCAACGCCCTCGGCCCCGCCGCAGAAACCGAAACCAAGGAGGCCGCGTCGTGCCGTGTGTGGGCACCAGGAAGCCAGGGCGAGCCGCCGTTCGCGTCTGGGTTCACCGTCCTGTCTCGCCACATATGTCAACGGCAACGAGGTGAGTGAGCTGTCTTTGTGACGCGGATGTGGATGTGCATGTTGTGCCTCATCATTCAGTGCTACGCAGAGGTGCTGGTGCTTGAGCTGCACGCACAACCCAACGTGGAAAAGAGTGGCGGCAGGTGGAAAGAGGGTAGCCGACACCATGACGCACGCGCCGAAGTGGAACGTACCAAGTTGCCACCATCTGCACCGACATTTCGCGTGTACGCGTGCAACTTTGAGGGTGACTGGCGAACGCTTGCTTCCTCCGCTGCCACCGCTTCCGCCAGCAAGCACGGGTCGGAGGAGAGGATGGGACGGGTCAAACACAGATACTTCCTTGACTTGAACTCTGCTGAGGCCTCATACGCACACCTGCTTCTTCGTGCTTCCAAGCATGGGTTCTCGAGATTGGTGTTGTTGACGCCCCCCCACCACCTCTGCGCTCCGGGTGCAGCGCAGGGAGCACCGCGATCTTCAGCAGTTTCACCCGAGGTTCGCGCGCCTTGCAAGCAAAAGTGTTGCACCTGGTTGTATGTAGCGCATGCCAGGCGGGCCAAACGTTCATGGTTTGTGTGCCTGTGACCACGTGCATGTGTGTTTTGTGTCGCGCGCATCTGTGTGCGTGCTCCGCGCCTTGTGCGTCCAGCTGTCTGGAGTGCTTCTGGACTTGTATCGTGAGGTGAGGCACCTGACAACATGAAGAGTTGCGCGCGGATACTGTACTGTTCGCTGATGAGTTGCACACGCTGTCGCAGGCCTCATCCCAGGTGTTGAGCCTAGGTGCAGGGGTGGTCCAATGTCACAACGTCGAGACGGCGGAATCGATCTTGCTGCAGGCCGTCGACGAGGCATCTGGGTAACACATTATGCGTGCATCACCGTACATCTCATTCTCAATAACCGGACATCAATTGCCCATGCACACCAGATCAGATTCACCGGGCAGCATGGCTTCACTGCACTCGGAGTTCAACAATGCAGTCCCGAAGGTGTGTCCAAGCCTCGCGGAGTTCAACACCAGTGTGCAGACAGGTGCCGGTGTGTTGTTTGCCAGACTGCAGGCGCTGCGGGATATGATCGGTTTTGGCGAGGGACTCAGTGTACGTGTGCATGTGCGCCAACGGTTCGAGCGAAGGTGGGTGTTGTTCACCCCTTTTACGCGACTCCAAACAGGGCAAACACAACACAGCCGATGACGTGTATGGCCAGCTGCGCACTGACATTCGGTTGGTGGCAGCTGGCACCACTGAGCATGCAACTGTCACAGAACTGTTTCAATGTCTTCCACCCGGCGTGTCTGTGAAGAACGTGTTCAAGGTATCAAGGCCAGTGGAGTCAGATATGTTTGCGTATGATGTGGCACCCCATCGGCTCCTCCTGCACGGTACCCACGCTCGCAATGCGCTTGGAATTCTGCAACGAGGCATCTTACTTCCCAAGGTAGCGTTCATCGACTACGTCCATGGGTGGTACCAGGCTCACATGTCCGATGTACAGGTGGTAACCACCCTGTTCAACGTCGAGCGGTCTGACTATGGTATGCTGGGAGCGGGTGCTTACTTCTCCCCGGAACCACGCGTCGCATGTGCCTATTGCAAGAGCAGCCCTGGCTTCTCGACGCGCGTCGTGTTTGTCGCGAAGGTGGCGATCGGTCGCATGTACAACACTGACACAGAGTTGCCGAGTACGGTGGAGCCACCTCCGGGTTTTGACTCCGTATGTGGCTCGCCGGCGACGCCACAGCACCCGACGCCATTCAAGAAAGGACTGGAGGTGAGGATATGTGGGGCGCTGCAATGGCGTTGGTGCTGTGGTGTGTGTGAGAGGATGTGAAAGGATGGGGGGCGGAGCATCGTCACGTAACATGAGCCGTGAGCAGGTTTGTGTGTACTCGAGCGACCAGTACCGCATCGAGTACATGGTGCAACTGGACATGCCTGACGCGCATGCAACGCCCAGTCGTACAATGCCTGTCGCCCGTGATGAACAGCGCCCCCTGCAGCATGCACCGTTCACGTCGAAGGGACCGGGTGTGGCCCATGTTCAAAGTCTGGTGGAGCGGAACAACCAGGTTCTGGGGGGTACAGGCTGGACAGTTCCAGCACGTGCGTCAAAGCGGAAACCCTCGGATCAAGAGTGTGGTCTTGTGTCTTCTTCTGGTGAACCTGTGCCGCTGGCATCTGTGCACGTGCGCGTGGACGTTGTCGACCTGGCGAGCCAGGTACACGGGCGATTGGCGAAGTGCTCCATGCTGCTATGCAGCATCTCACAGTTCCCGTGCCACAGGTGACGGTGGTTCAAGAATACCTCAATGTTACACCCGATGCCATTGAAGCTCGCTTCGTCTTCCCAGTCACAAGTGGCGCTGCCGTGTGTGGGTTTGAGGCGTTCATCAATGGCAAGCATATTGTTGGAGAAGTGAAAGAGAAGGAACAGGCACACCGAGAGTACGTTTCGGCACGGCGGAGACTGCGCTGCTGCAAGTGTTTATGCTCAAACAGTCGCTGTCCAGATACAAGAAGGCCATATCCGAAGGAAAGGGTGCATACCTCATGGATCAATCTGAGGAATCTCCAGATGTGTTCACTGTCAGTGTGGGCAACCTGCCTCCCAAGTGCCACGCGTTCATTCGGATTACCTATGTGACAGAGCTCACTGTGGACCCAACGACGAACGCTATCCGTTTTACCTTTCCATGTGAGTTGCTCCACTCGCAGGTGTGAGAGTCACTGCGAGGTCCCAGAACTCACAGTGGTTGTACGTGTGCTGTGGTGTGCTGCAACTGCTTCCACGTGACAGCTTCCATCACACCACATCAAGAGGACAAGGCACTTACGCGGCGTGTTCAGTCACAACTCCGAACCATGCGCGCAGCGAGTGGTCGAGTGGGGAAGCGGAACGGTGCAGGACAATCTCCACGCTTTACGCTCCAGGTTTCTGCAGAAATGGCGTTCGCGATAACTGCCATTGGCAGCAATTCGCATCCCGTACAGTCAAAGCGAGTGGGCACCAAGGCGACTGTTCGTCTCGTCGACACTTCCAAGTTCCTTGAATCGGATTTTGTGCTGGCCTTCCAAATGGAGATGCCACATACCTCTCGCATGTGGGTTGAGCACGATGTGGATGAACGTGCTGATCCAGCAGTGATGGTGGCGTTCTACCCTCGCATGCCATCCCTTGCAGACACATGCCCTGATGTGTCAAACCCAACAGCTGGGTCGCTTGCTGAGTACACGCTGTTCCTGGACCGATCTGCCTCCATGAAGGCTGGAGGTACGCTTGTCTGTGTTGCTGTTCACTGCCCTCTCGCAGGGGCCTTACCACTTCTATTATTATTTTGAACGGAACGTCACAGGAGCTCATATCGTGGCACGCCACGTTTTGGCCAACCTTGCTGTCGGTGTTCCGAAGCAGTCATCCCTACAGGTAGCGCAGCGATGTGGGCGTGCGAATGCACTTCATTGCTCATGTGAAGTTGAGAGCAGGTGATATCCTTTGGCTCCGTTCATGAAGCCTTATTCCCATGTCCGAGGGTTGCTAGCGATTCAGTTGTGTCAAGGGTGCTCGGTGCTGCTGCGGTCACTGAACAATCGGAGCCCTGGGGTCTAACAGGTGCGACGGGCGACGGTCGTTGGGTGGGCGCTCAAATTGCCTGGGTGCTTACCGCAAAGGGTGCAGACTTGTGGACGCCACTGCACATGTACCTTCAACGTGCTATCCTGCGGCAGCAAACAATTTCATCGCCAGGACTATCCAACGCATTCATCATCACTGATGGTGATCTTGGCAGTCACCTGTCCGACGTACGTTGTTGTCACTCCGCAATGGTGGCGGATCCGGGGCAACCACCGATCCCACCCGACGTTTCTTCATTTGCTTGGTTTTGGCGAAGCAGGTGCTTGATTTGTTGCAAACCTACTGTTCCCGAGCCCATGCCCGCGTTTTTGTTGTGGGCGTGGGCGAAAATGCAAACGAACACTGCTGCCGGTGCGTTTGAAGGTCGTGCACAATGCGTGTGCGTTGCTGCGTTCTCATTGCGAACCCTATGCAGAGCCATTGCTCGAGTGGGCTGCGGTGCAACCGAGTTCTTGAAGTTTGCGCCGCCGAACCCATCCCCGCCCCTTCCGCCTCGGTTCTTCGCGAACTTGGTCGCCGCTTGCGATCGCCAGCTTCGCCGTGCGTTCCAACCTGCGATTTCGAATGTCAGCATCGACTGGGTGATGGGTGGAAATTCGCAGGCCCAGCAGGCACCAGCTGCTGTGTCTACCGTGTTTGAGGGCGAGCGAGTGATTGTGTACGTATCGAACGTGGTGGCAGCAACAGTGCAGCGTGTTGCGAGTACACGGGATGCGCTTGTGTCACCAAATGAAATGGTGCATGCTTGCTTGGACAGCTATGCGTTTGCTGATCACTGTCAACGAGCCGTCTTGCGCGGCAGTGTCACTGATGCCATGGGGAACACGAAGTCGTTCGAGACATTTGTCAATACAACTGCGAGCGCACACCGCCAAGGCGACATGCTCCACACGTTGGCGGCACGCAAGATGATTCAGGACTGGGAGGATGGCAGCTACGATGACG
>Ga0213833_1000984_pt1 | contig 22418 bp, 28 predicted proteins | sample SWATP21_FD_160575 | JGI IMG/M metagenome (GOLD analysis project Ga0213833, IMG submission 160575) | Coastal seawater microbial communities from Marineland, Florida, United States - SWA TP2 #1 | ecosystem: Environmental > Aquatic > Marine > Coastal | place: USA: Florida | collected 2016-08-14 | reverse complement strand
TGGGGGGGGGGGGGGGGGGGGGGGTCCCAAGCTAACTTCCGTTGGTGCCGTCCGGCATCATGGCGCAGGCACTTCACCGAGGAACAGTTGTGGGATGTGCTCATTGGCATCGCGCAAGGATTACAGCACATCCACCGCGCACGCATTCTTCATCGCGACATCAAGCCGTCCAACATTTTCCTTGATCACAAGGGGCGGGTCAAGATCGGAGATTTTGGCTTGGGACGGATTCTTGGACCGCAGGTAGTTCCCCACGCAACGCTGCATGCCTAGCATCTTGTTGTTGACACTGCTTTGGCGTTGCCACACCACATTCAGTCCTCGTTTGCAACTACAGCCGTAGGGACACCTCTGTACTTTTCACCGGAGCTCGTGGAGGAGAAAGAGTACAATGAGAGGACGGATATGTGGTCATTGGGCTGCCTCATGTATGAACTTGCCGCACTCCGCCCCCCTTTCCTCGCCACAAACCATTTGGCACTCGCCAAGTACGTGTGCCACTTGTGATGCCAAGTGACCGTGCTGCATGCCCTGACACATGAGGTGCGCGTTCATCGTTTGTGTGTGTTTGTCACTGCAGAAAAATCGTGCACCAAACCCCGGATCAACTACCCCGACGCTACTCACGTCAGTTCACGTTCTTGATCAGCATGCTGCTGACCAAAGACGCCACGAAACGGCCTGATGCCACCCATGTCTTGAACTATGCGCCCATTCAAACCAAGGTCAAGCTGAGCTTGCGCGACCAAGAGTGGGAAGCGCGTTGGGCGGCACGGGAAAAGCAGGTGCGCATTGAGGCCAGGCGAAGTGCTCAGGTTCGTACATGTCGTCATGCTGGTGTGCTTTGCCGTGGAGAGGTGAAGGTGTTAATGAATTCATGATTGTGGTGTGTCGTGTGGCACCCTTGGTTGTGAGTGCAGATTGCTGGTGCTCTTCAGGCACGTATCGCTCAGCTTGAGTCCGCACTTGACGAAACGAAGCGAGCCCTTGAAGACTCGGAGCTGGCAAGGTGTGCGCTATGCTTCACTTCATGACTGCTCTTTCCGCATTACGACACACATATCACACAGTGCATGTGTTTGTCGAACCTCACGCAGTCCACCGTTGTCTTGGTGTGGCACGTTGTCTTCTGTCTGTTGTGGTTCGTGTCCAGGATCACGGCGGAAGGGACATGCCGAACCCAAGCGGTGCAACTTCGCGACGTGCAAGGGGCTCTGAGCTCCACAGAAGCCCGCGAGCTCGCTGCTTCGACTGCGTTGGCACACCATCTAGAGTCTGTGCGACAAGCGTCCTTAGCGGTCTCCAAGAAGCAGAAGCGAATTTCCAGCGCGGTGCGTACTTCGCATGGTTGTTCCGAGCTCTCCTCTCTTTGGCAACGTGGTGTTGATGTACTGTGCGTGTTTCGCCAGGTGCAAACAACTCGCACCACCGCATGCCAAACAAATGCCGAGCCAAGCGAACCGGTCATGCGCGCTTCCTCATCATCGACGTCTGCTCTTGTGGCATGGCAGCAAGCACTTGGACGCTCTTCCGACGTCCTTCGTCGATGTGCTTCCACCTTGTTTGCCGCACCAGCCATGGTTGTGTCACCTTCCCAGCAAGAACACGTGCATGCAAGCACCGCATCCGTTCAAGCTGTCCAAGATTTCGTGGTGGCCATGCGGGACGTGGAAGCGGCGTGCCGTGCTGCTGCGCTGCAGCAGGCACGATCCACTGGACCGGTGTCGTCTGCACAACGCGCGCCCGCCCCTCCTGTGCTGCTTGGCAAGGGTCGTCGTGTGTGTGGTGACGGCGGTGGAGTTTCAGATGCGGCTGGTGGCGGCGAGTCGAAGCAAGCAGCCGCTCACCGTGGGACAGCTCGCCCGTCTCCCGCCGCACCCCACACAACAGACAGCGGTGCGGCCGTCAATGCCACTGCCTCGTCCCCCCACCCGACACCCCTCGGTGTGTCTGGGTCCCCGTCTGCTGCCACTGCCTCGCCCCCCCACCCGACACCCCTCGGTGTGTCTGGGTCCCCGTCTGCTGCCACTGCGCGGACACACACGGGTGCTGCATCTCTGTGGAGCGCCCCCAGTGCCACAGTCGCACCTCACTCCCAACCAAGTGTGTTCAAGCCTCCTCCGGCGGACTCCCCTCCCCTTGCCTGCTCACCCGCTGCTGCCAAGCCACGTCAGCAAGCCTCATGTGGAAGCAGCAAGAGTGGTGCAGGCGGTGGCAAGGCCCCCAACTCCCGAGGCTCTGGGCATCACACACGCCGTGGATTGTCCCCGCACCACCTTGCACTGCTTGTGCAGCGGCTAAAGATGTCTGGGTCGCGGCCCGGTGGGCGTCCTGATCTCGCCGACACACCAGACTCCGCAGCAGCTGCCCCCGCTTCACCACCACTGGCGTTCTCGCCCCATGATGATGGCGAGGGTACGTCCCAACGTCGGGAGTTGCCGCTTTGCCGTCGCTTGTCGTTCGATGGCGTGGAGGAAAACGCAGGGCGGTTGAAACCACAGTCCCAACGCCCCCCTCTGCGGCTTGTCCATCCGCCGTTGGACGTGGTTGGGGTGGCGAGGCCAGCTGCGTGGCAAGAAGATTCGTCCACAGCACCTGGTGTGGATACCACGGACTGGGACAGCTCACCGTTGTCCACTTCTTCTTCTGTCCGAGTCCCTCGTGGCTCGCCCGTTCTGCCTATGGATTCTGGCACCGAGGTTGCGGCGTGGGATTAGGCTGCAGTGCAGTGATTGATGAATATACATTCTGACATGTTTGTCGTTGGTCTGCTCGGCGTTGTTGCCTGCAAGCTGGCTTCCGTCGTGGTGCTAGTGGTGTGTGTGTTTTGTGTTCTGTGTGCTCCCCCCGTGAACAATGGGTGAGAAGACGCCCCTGTACATTTGCTGCGGAGTCTCGTTCTGTGTTGTTTTGATCACGAGTATCATCCTCCTGGTGTGCTCTTTTGACTCGTTGGAGCCGAATGAGGTGGGCATTGAGTACAACGCCAACACCTTGTCTATCAACACGGACGAGAAGTTTGAGTCCGGTCGGCACTTCCTTGGACTGGGCCACTCCTTCATTGTGTACCCAAAGACGTTGCAGCAGGTTCGATTTGCGACTTCTGGTGGAGACTCAGAACCCATCAATGTACGCGCATTGCTGCCGCCGGGCTTGCTCTGTTGTATGTATCCTTGTGCTTTGCCTCAAGTCCCCCGACCCCACGCACCACTACCACGCACCAGGCGCGTACCAAGGACGGGCTGCTGGTGTGGGTGGAGATGTCATTCAACTTCAGGCTGATTACCAGCATCACAGACCTCACCGAGTTGTACCTTGAGTTCGGCGACATGGATGCTGTCACACTCGCTTACATTCGGTGAGTGCCAGCCCCCACCCCTTTCACCCTCACCTTTGCTCCCCACCCTCACACTTGCGCGCACCCTCACATTTGTGTTGCCTCCATGGCGCAGTATTGCTCGCAACTGGGTGCGCGCTGTTGCAGCAAACTTCACAGCGTTCGAGTTCTTCTTCAATCGGTTCGTACGGCCACCGTGCTGTTCAGGGCGTGATTGTTGTTGACGTGCGGACCCCTTTGCAGGAGTGATTTCCAGTCCCACCTACGAGTCACACTGGATACGAAGCTTCGTGAAGCCCATGCATCTGTCGACTCTGTGCAGGTTGGTGCATCGCTTTGCGTGGTTGGGTCCGTGCTTGTCAGGGCTGTTGCTGACCACGGCTTGTGTGGATGGGTCAGCTGCTTGGTGTGACGATGCCCAGGCGCTTCGACAATGCCCGTGTACAGCAAGAGACCGCGGTGCAAGGCATTGAGGAAGCCAATGAGCAAAAGCAAGTGGCGATTATTAACGCCAACACACGCGTGGCCAAGGCGGCCCAAGAAGCTCAGGTTATTGTTCTGCAAGCGGAGGCCGAAGCGGTCAGGGTGAAGCTTGAAGCAGAAGCCAAGGTAGCCGCCATGAAGGCACGGTTCCAGGCAGAGAAGGAGGTACGTTAGGCCCCGGACGGAGTGCGCACTTTCACGGTGTCGTGTGGACAAGGTGGTTGGCTGTTGGTGTGCCCACGCTACGCTCCGAACTGACTGCTGTGTTCCATGGCAGAGCTACAAGCAATTGGCAGAGGACATGGGCATGACGCCTGACCAACTGTTGGCGTTTATTTGGCTGGATGCTGTCAATGACGGCATGCGCAGCTCCACTGTCAAGGTCGACATTCCTGCCTCCATTGCTGCGTTTGGTTCGTGATGTGTGTGCAGACCTTTGCCGGACGGGCACGTTGTTTGTGCGTGTGTAGAGTACGAAGATTACCAAAGAACGGTCAGCGTAGTGTTCACGATATTCATTCACCCTCGCACTTTCATTTGTTGGCCGATACGCACACCGGCGATGAACACCACAAGCACTGCTGCCACAGCGCCGAGCGCTACTCTCGTGCATTTGCAAGCAGACCGCACGGCCCCCCCACTCTCACTGTGCTTCGACGAGGCGGACGTCGACAAGCTAGATTGGATGCTCTTCGCGTAATCGGACGTGGCGACGTTGCGGGAGTACTGTGAGTAGCTGGAGACGAGCCGCGCTCGGCAGACCATCGTGGCAGCCACGGAAGGACGGCTGTGTGTGGCGCTCCACCACTCCTGCAGCCGTGCAAACTCTGGTTCTTCAGGGAACACCAAGTCACGGTACTTTGACCCCACCCACAAAAACCGCTGGAAGAACGGCGCAAGTGCAATGTCCACCATGGAGAACTGTTCTCCCAGAAAAAACGGCCCAGAGTTCCGCATGGCACGGGCAAACGTGCGGCACTCAGTAAAGAAGCGCTGCCGGGCTTCCTCTTGCTTTGCCGGGTCTTGTTCCAACAACATCGTATAGAAGGACTTCTGCATGCGGTCTCCGACGTGGGAAGTCCAGATACGGACGAGTGCTCGGTCATGCGGCGACGAGGGCAACAAAGGTGGCCCTTCGAACGCCTCATCAATGTACTCCACGACCGGCAGGCTTTCCCAAACCTTTTTGCCCTTGTGGTCCACCCCAGGAACCAAGCCTCGAGGAGAAGTTTCCACAAATCCCGGATACATGCGACGTTTGGTTTCCAGCGGATGAGATTTCTTGGTGTAGCCGCCAGGTTCCTTGGGATCACACTGGTACGGATTGATCTCCACGTACTTGTACGCCACCCCCTGCACCAACGGAAATTCGCACACCCATTTCATGGTAAGCGAGCCAGCCAGGAAAGCGAGCCCAGCATGCTTCAAGCATCCCATACCTTCTCTTCCAGAGCAATCCATGCGCGTTGCGCGTACGGACAGAACCAACTGCAGTACAACAAGACCTCCGGCTCGTCACAGGCAGAACGCCGGCGAATGGTATGTTCGCCATCGCTTTCCTTCCATGACTCACACCATAACGCATCCCCTGGGTGTTGTGCGGCTCGCATTGTGCTAGAAAGGGTCAACAAAGGGAATGTGGTGATGGAGCAAACACTGCGGCACGCAGTCCGCGCTGTGAGTTTGTCACGTCAATTTCACACTTGTGTGCCGCCATGCTCGTGTTGTTTTGAACCACTCCCCGTCACCCCCTTCCCGCCGTCACCATGACGGATTTTCAGGTACCCTAATGTGATCCTGTGGGTGTCCAGTAGGTGTCACAGAGTGGCTCATGTGTGTTTGAGCGATTCCGCTGTGCAGGATGGAATGGCGTCCTTCACTATCGTGTTCTCTGCCCTCCTGGCCATCGGCTTTGCGCTCTACCAGCGCATCTGGGTGGCTCGAGAGAAGTACGTTCCCCGTGGCCGGGGTGTAGGTATGTTTGTCTAATGTGTATTGACGGTTGTGACTACCCTTGCGCAGGATTCCGGAGCCTTCACTATGCACCCCAGCACGTGACATGGGCGACATTGAGTCGAAGCCCGACAACCAGTCGGATGACGGCATCCTGCTGGAGACGCCCATGCCAAGTGACATCGACCAAGAACAGGCTTTGCAATTGAAGGTCTGTAGTGGGCACGCTTGCGGCTTGCTGCTTTGCAGCTGTTGTGAGTTTCGGCTTGCTCACCTGTTGTGCCATGTGAACCTGCTTTGGCTTGGCACGTGCCCCACGCAGAAAATCCACGCCGCCATCACCAAGGGCGCTCTCGCTTTCTTGTGGGCAGAGTACCGGTTCATGGCACTGTTCATTGTGGTGTTCGGAATCGTCGTCTTGGTGTTGGTTGGATCCGGTTCGAACGACTACACCCACGGTGTGTTTGCAGCCATCGCGTTTGTTTGTGGCTCCTCCACGTCGATTGTTTCCGGCTACATCGGCATGCGCATTGCAACGTACGTTGCCGCTTTTGTGTGGTACCTTGTGATGTGATGGTTTGGAGAGTGTCATCACGTACCGTGCTGTGCCACCTTGTTGCCACAGATTCGCCAACGCTCGCGTTGCCTTGGCCGCACGCCGCGGCTACTCACCGGCGTTTGCTCTGGCATTCCGTGCCGGCTCTGTCATGGGCTTTGCTTTGACCGGCTTGGCATTGCTTGTCTTGTTCATTGCGCTTTGCATCTTCAACAAGCAGTACCCCTACCTGGAGATGGCTGAGGTGCTCATGGACACCATCGCGGGTTACGGGCTGGGTGGCTCGTCCATCGCCATGTTCGGTCGTGTGGGCGGTGGTATCTACACCAAGGCCGCTGATGTCGGCGCAGACTTGGTCGGCAAGGTGGAGAAAGGAATTCCCGAGGACGATCCCCGTAACCCGGGTGTCATCGCCGACAACGTGGGTGACAACGTGGGTGACATCGCTGGTATGGGCGCCGATTTGTTTGGCTCCTTCGCCGAGTCCTCTTGCGCCGCCCTGGTTGTGGCTGCTGCGTCCCCTGACCTTCGTACGAGTTGGTCGGCCTTGATGTTCCCGCTGGTCATTTCCGCCACGGGGATCCTGTGCTGCTTTGGCTGCTCGTTCTTCTCCACACACTACATGCAAGTCACGCGGGCACCGGATATCGAGCGCTCCCTCAAGCTGCAGCTTTGGAGCACCACCTTGCTGATGACCCCGCTGCTGTTCATCATTTGCTCGGCTTTCCTGCCGTACTCCTTCTGCCTTGGAGATGAAGGCAGTGCAACGTCCACCGCGGCATGCACCCAGATCTCCTACTACTACGAGGCGTTCATTTGCATCGCCACTGGCCTCTGGGCCGGTTTGTTGATTGGTTTGGTGACGGAGTACTTCACGTCACACAGCTACACCCCCGTGCGTGAAGTCGCGCGTGCTGGTATCCGAGGAACCGCCTCGAACATCATCTACGGGCTTGCACTGGGGTACAAGTCCGACATTGTCCCTTGCATTTCCCTCGCCGTGACGATCTTTATCAGCTTCAAGCTCTGTGGCATGTACGTTTGTGGATGTTGCTGTGTGTGTCCGTACTCGTGCTTCGAACTCCCGCGTCAAGTGCTGACATCGTGGTGGTTGTGGTGCATTGTTTCAGGTTTGGGGTTGCTCTGGCTGCTCTGGGGATGCTATCCACCTTGGCCACCGGCCTTACGATTGACGCCTACGGTCCCATCAGCGACAACGCTGGCGGCATCGCTGAGATGTGCCACATGGGCAAGTTCGTGCGCGACCGCACTGACGACCTTGACGCCGCTGGTAACACCACTGCTGCAATTGGCAAGGGGTTCGCGATTGGCTCCGCTGCGCTGGTGTCCCTGGCCCTGTTTGGCGCCTTTGTCACTCGTGCCGGCATTGCCGAGCGCGGCGTCAACATTCTGGAGCCCATCACCTTTGCTGGCCTGCTGGTGGGTGCCATGCTTCCGTACTGGTTCTTTGCGATGACCATGAAGAGCGTCGGATTGGCTGCGAACCAAATGGTGGACAACATCCGTGAGCAGTTTGCTGATGGTGGCATCATGGCTGGCACGAAGGAGCCCGACTACCAGCAGTGCGTCAAGATCTCCACAGATGCTTCGCTGCGTGAAATGATCGCACCGGGTGCCCTGGTCATGCTGTCGCCGTGCATCGTGGGTGTCGTATTCGGTGTGGAGGCAGTGTGTGGCCTCCTTGCTGGGTCGCTCGTGTCTGGCGTTCAAATGGCTGTCTCGTCCTCCAACACTGGTGGTGCGTGGGACAACGCCAAGAAGTACATCGAAGCTGGACTTGACCCTGATGAGCGCCTGCGTCGGAAGACCGCTGCTCACCACGCCGCTGTGAACGGTGACACTGTTGGTGATCCCTTGAAGGATACCTCGGGCCCTGCGCTCAACATTTTGATGAAGTTGATGGCAATCATCTCTTTGGTGTTTGCTAACTTCTTTGTGAACCACTCGCTCAACCTTGGCGCGCCCACCTACACGTAGTCTGTCACGTGGTGTGTTTTAACCAACGTTGAGGCTGTTTCTAACAATTCACCGTCTTGGTGGTGCTTTCCTACGACGTTTCACGGCTGGAGATTTTCTCTGTGCCTTTGCCATAGCTACTCGCTTGCCACGCCGTGCTTGGTTGACCGCACCCGAGCGCACAGGGTGTTTGCCCTTGTGCATCAAGTCCTTGGCTACGTCCACACGTGCCTGTGGTACGCCGTGACTCCCGCGTTTGCGGCTGCATGTGAACCCACACGCAAACTCGAGGGGGTTGAAATCGCTTCGCTCCACTCCCGCGGCCTGCACGGCAGCGTTGGCCCATTCACGTGCTGATGGCGATGCTGTGCTCTCGAACCCGTCGCGACGGGGCCCATACTGCTCAGCACCGGCAATTCGTTGAAGGGTGAGACCCACCATGCTCCCGACATGGTCGCCACGGGCAGCCTCGGACACGCTGTACAGCAGAAACAACTCTCGCTTGCGCGTCACGCGGGGGTGAGCTCTGGTTGGCACGTGTTGACAGCTCACAATGTACCCCACATCCTGGAACATCCGGCGTATTATTGAGCGAACAGCAGCCCCACAGCCACATCGTCGAACGAACCTCGCTGTTCAAGGTTGCGCAGATGCTTCCCAAGCGCTGATGCTGTTGACGAAACTGTTCAAGGGACGTCGAATCCCGTGAAGGGAGCACGTTCATGGGACGTCCCCTGTGGACATACTCACAAACGCCTAGTCAGCACAGCCCCCTGACTGGTGCAATGTGCAAACGCCCATTGTCAACTTGACAGTGTCATTGTGACCGTACCACAACAGCCTCAGATCAACACTCTTCAGTGGAACCACCTGGTTCACGGCTGTGTGAGACTCACGAAATGTGGTGCGACTTTCAAGTTGCTGGAACATCCTTACCCGTTGCAGGACCAACGTCTTCATGCTGACGGCATCCACAGGTGCTCCCAGTAGGGTAGATTCTAAGTCAACAGGGACGCGCTCTGCACCAGCTCCAACAGTGACGCTATGCTGTGGGCAATGTATTTTCCATCACACGTCACGTACCAGTCCCAATGGTGATACTTGATGTTATGCGAGGCAGAACACATTGTGCCCATTCTTTCGCCAGGCGATCCAGGTGGTCAACCTCTGTTCCATCCCCACTCAGTGACAGCAAGAACGTCAAGCTGCCTGCACGCATTGCCCACCGTTGAGAAGTGCCATGGCTCGTACACCCACCTGTTGGCACGCGTGAGTAACGCTGTTCACGACACCGCACCTGCATACTACCATGCATGGCATTGCACTCACTTCTTGAAGCTGAAGCAGCGTGTCTTGCTTCACAGCAGATGTGACAACAGCAGCGTCGGACACATTCACCACCTGAAGCATTGCGCCTGATGCTTTCAGTTTCATCAGCTCGTCTTTGCCTGGTGTATCACTTGGCAAGGACCGCATCGAGATCAATGAAATGGTGCTGTTTCTGTTCGTCTGCAGTGAGCCAACTGCACCCACACCGTGGGCCACACGTTACACCTTGCAGTCACAAACAAAACAACACTGTCAGTACGCTTTGCCATGTCAAGCGGAACCAGGACGTCCTGCCGTGAGACGTCAGGGGAGAATGCATGAGCACATTTTGTTGACAACTTTCGCAAGGACACATCGTCGAAACGAGTGGCAGGAAGCACCTCCGTGCACCTTCAACAAGGCAGTCAGTTGGACAATCCCGGGTAGAGTGTTCAGTTGCGAGTTGTGCAACATACCTTGAAGAAGATAGCACAGATACAGACACTTGAGCTTGTTTGGATTGTTGTGCTTGGCAAAGTCGAACTGGAAGAAGTGAACATCAGCAACACACATACCGGAGCGGCACAGCTTACGTACCAAGCAGCACTAGCATGCGTCCCACATGCTTGTGGAACGCAGAAATGGAGGAGGTGTCCAAACTTGCGGGGAAGGTATTATCCACGACAATGTGACGACAGAGGTCCATGTGAACGCTGGGACTAGGTGGGGAATTGGCGAATCAACAGGACTACGAACACGTGTGATGTTTGTTCTTTCACAACACCAAGACAGAAACAAGGCACAAAAAGGAATCATGGGACGGACAGCGTTGGCGAAGTTACTACGGGTTCGAGTGTTGCCGCGCCAACACCTGCATGTCTGCCATTGTAAGATCCTCTGGCTTCTTCTGCATCAATATGTCCTCCAGTCGTGCCTGATCAAGCATCTGAACGTTCCGGCTCGCAGGTGCAGCAGCGGCGGACCCCCTTGCAGCGCCAATCAGCGCAGACACGGAAGCACCAGCACCCGCGGATATGGGCGTGGCACGAAGCGCTTTGCCTGAGGAAGCTGAAGAAGCTACAGCGGCGGTGGGTGTCGTGGAGGGGGGACTAGAGGTGGCAGGGGCACGAGCTGAGGAAACGGATCAGGAGTTGAGTAGTCGACACAGCAAACCACGAAGCAACACCAGCATACCTGATGAACTACCAAGTCCGGATTGCAGCCTGCTTCGGTTTTCTTCGACCCACAACAGGTAGCGAAGGCTCTGTAAACAAAAGTCATGCAAGGTATGTCAAGTGCGCAATGTGGTGGTAGCCCGAAGCCACATACCTGCGCAGGGGTCAAGGCAGCATGCATGGCGTTCATCTGTTGTTGCAAATCCACAGCTCGATCGAACATGGTTTTCCTGAACCGATGCACAAATTCCTGTTGTGCGGTCGCCACGTGCACCAAATACAGACGAATCCACAGCGGTAGCAGTCACGGCCTGGCAAAACAAAACAACGTACATCCACCACCACAACGCACCGCTGCCATTCCCAACGTCTTGGCGTCGAGCACGTGGTTGGGCGTGTCTCGCTCTTTCCTGTGGAACCGACACATGCACATGTTACGGCTGACATCCAATAGTACCGCAGCACGCATAGCACCCACTTTAGGGCTTGCTTCAGCCACTCTTCCTGTTCCGAATTCAACCCAACGTCGTGACAGAGCTTGGCCCAGATCCCATTTGAGTCTGTCGCCTTTTCTTCGAAAAAGTTGTCGCCCTGCACGTGGATGGTGGGAGGGCATTAGTCTCGGCGCTGCGATAAGGCGCCACACTCAACACACCTGGCCAATCAAGTACAACATGAGCTTGGTGTGGGGTGGAAGCAACAGGCGCTGGAGCTGCTCGAAGTGGAAGTCTCTGACAGATCGTCGTTCCTGCAGCAGCAAGGCAACACACAAGGCTTGTTCAACACTGGGCGTGGCTTCCACACCTTGACGCCCGCGAATCGGCAGCACAGACCTGACAATCGGGCCCAAATTTCTCACGAAGTGCCGCAACAGCGCTCCTCAGGCGTGCATCAACCTCAGCACTGCTTGCTGGCTGTGGAGAAAACGCCACCGCGGACAAGCACACATGCCGTGTGACGGAAACAGTGCATCCCATGACACCACCCATACAATGAAACGTCGTGTCCCTTGCAATAGCATGTGCGTACCTGTTGTGCCAAGTTCTTGAGCGAGTCAAGCAGCCGCCGCATGTTGCCATGAAGTTCTTGCTCCGCACGAGCCAGGTGTGCACGTGCGAGCTCGTCCAACTCTGTGGTGAGTTGTGACACTTTCTCCTCCAACAGTTCCAGGTGTTGCTTTTTCCGCAGGCGACTTTGTCGCGCTGACTCGCGGTTTCGAGCCAGTCTGTGCGACGCCACGGGTGCAAACACACGCGCGCAATGTCACCACAGGACCGTGGAGCGAGAGACGCAAGACCAAACCCTGCACCTTTTGGCACGCTTGTCCTGGTCTGTCCCTTGTTTGTCACTGGTACGCCCACGCCCACGTCCTCTACCGGCTTTAAACTTCCGTGATTCCTGTGTCCAGGGCGGAATGCAACACCCATGTGAGCAAACGAGCACACCACCAAGCAGCCGGTCCCACGAACACACGCACACTGTCGGGTTTTGGGACGGCAGTAGGGAGCACAGGTGCGGTTCCCAACACCGCCCCCGTGCCCAATGGCGACGAAAGATCCCCGCTGTCTGCAAGCTCGGGGACCGGGACCGAACTGCCAGCTCCAGGCACCCCGGTGGGCAGGCTGACGCTGGGGAGGGACTCATTGATCATGTCGGTGTTGAGCAGGAACATGAGGTCCTCGTCGAGCTGCCTTCCATCAGACGGCGGTGCACCGAGTCCCATGAAAGCATTACTTTCATCAAGCGCAGCAGGTGCACCCCCAAGCCCTGAGGAGTCCATGGTTGGGCGCTACAGAACGAATGGCAAGTGAACTGCGGAGCACACGCGCGACATGAGTGTGGCGAATCAAGTTTTTATTAAAAATAATAACATCAATGTCAGCGATGCTGAAGCGCACCTGCCAAGTTGTCAATCAAGATGACTCGGCGATGGATGTGCGCGCGCGCGGTGGTTGGCATTGTGTTTTATCTGCACATCATCCTTGCTTCTGCGCAACAAGCGCAGCAGCAGCAGCGACGACCGGCCACTGTTGTTGTGGACGTGAATGTGAACAACTTACCAATGCGCGTCACAATGGGCACCTCGGATGACCCGAAGCTTGCAGCCCAGGGTCTGTGTCACCAAGCGTTCCCTATGCAGACCGCTGAATCTAAAGATGGTGTGTCTAATGGCATGGACGATGACATCGAGCAGCAGCGGGCTCAGTGTACCGTGTCTCTCACACCTCTTCTCGCACGAAAACTCGCGGGCGACAGCACCGTACGTCGAGTGCTTCTGGTTGCAGGACGTATGCAACCCACACGACATTCTCGCACGAATGACTGACGTATGCCCTTGGCTTGGTTCAGCCACTTGTTGGTGGCACAGTGCCCGTGGAACTGCACCTGCCCCTTGGCACCGTCACGTTGCGGCTTCAAGCGGACAGCGACACTGCAGCCAGTGCACGAGGCACCTGCGAAGCGGGCATGCCCGAGGACACTGATGACTTGTCCATGGAGTTGTGTGTGTCCCGCGTTGCTGCACACGTCCACAACGTTTTGCGCCACTCGTTCCCTCAACTGCAGTCCAGCATGCGTGCTCATCGAGTCGCGTACGCCAGCCTGCCTTTGGGAAGGAACATGTCGTTGCATGTTGGCATGTACGTCTGAGGCAGTTCAAGTGCGCATTCTGGGGCATGCTGGGCACAGTCTTTCTTACAACATATGGTCGTATGTGTTCAGCCACGAGGGTGACATTCCAGCGTCATACGCAGTTCAGGGGTGTCGATCCGTGTTCAACACCACTGCCGAGTTCGATGAGTGCGTGGGTCGGGCCACCAACAAGATTGCTGACGTTGTACGGATGACTCGGGAGGCTCAATTTGGGCCTGAGGTCGCACGTTTGTCACTGAGTTTGCCAAACGACCGTGCAGGGATGCTCGTCTTGCACACGGATCGCACAGCAGCCCAAAGCATCCAGGTAGAGTGTCACTGGATTCGTGGTGTGCTGTCGTGGCGATCGAGTCAGGATAACGTTAGTGGCTCTCTGCGAGCGATTCACAGGCCTTTGCAGAGGCGCAACAGGTTGACATCAGAGCTCTTGCGGCGGTGCAAACAGAGGTCACGAACTTGCTGCGCGCATCAGCTTTCGCCGCGGCGCATCGTTACTGTGCCGCCCACGGTCTCTCCTCTCAGTCCGGACCATGCCTGGTCCGTCTCGCCGCGTGTGGGAACTGTCTGGTTGCTGCTTTCTGCTCACCTGGTGATGCTGCAGGACGTACACGCGTCGCTAGCTGCAGTCGGCAGCGATTCTCTGCGTACTGCGGGTGAGCGGTACGGGTTGTCCCAACTTGTGAAGCAGCTTGCGCCATGCAACATCCTTGTTTGGGGGGTGTCCAGTGACTCTGTGGCTTGGGACAGTATGAACCGTGGGGGTGTCACGACGTTTGTGGAGGATGTGTATGACTCCTTCGACCCGGCGGGAATGGTGCGATTGTCCTCGCCATTGTAGTTTTCACTTCAGACTGTAACGCAACGCTGCTGCTATTGCAGGATGTTGACATGATCGAACGCCGGTACCCACAACTTCACGTTGTTCGGCACGCTATCGAGCACGTCTACAGCAGCTCGGCGATACTAACGGCGGATGACATGCACGGTGCATGGCTGCGATTCGCCAACGGCTCTTCACTGTTGTCCTCCCCGGTTGCTCCTGCGCCTCCAAAGAATGCCGAGTCGCCGACGGAACAAGAACGGCAGCTCCAGCTGGCGTTCGAACATGCCCGACAGGAGTACGCTGCAGACATGCTTGTTCGGGACTGTGCAGACCTCGGTGTCGAGCCTGCGGATTCGGCTTGCCCCTTGATTGTTCATGACCCCGCCATCATGTCCACACCATGGGACCTAATCATCATTGATGGGCCAGCAAGCTTGCGGCGCGACGCTACCAAGCGACTAGCGGCTATGTACACATCCTCCCTCCTGTCTCGGCATTCTCGCAACGAAGTGTACGTCTGTCGTTGTTCTTGCGGTTCTTTCCTTGGCTGATGCTGCCAACACAATGTGCTTGCATGGAGCCGGAGGGTTGTGGTTTGTGATCGAGTCTCACCCATGGTTTGACTCCGCTGTCTCAGCACCCATATCGTTGTGCAGTCCCTTTCCAGAGACATGTTCAACGCGTGGCACACCTTGTGCCTGCCCGCGGCCACCGGAGGTGATCTGGCCCGCTTTGAGGTGCGCGCTGGGGACTTCTCCCTGTGTGCGGGCCCCCATCCTGGCGATGAGTCCACCTAGCTTCTTGTCCGCCATTGGACTCATGTGCGCTGCATCATGCGGCATGATTCATGCCAAGCACGAGGCGCAACATCAGGCAGGTTCAGGTCAACCTTGAGTTGTGCACAGCAACACTGATGCGCGGGTCGCGCATCGTGTACACTATCAAATCATCTTTTCGAGTTCTTTCCACTGTGCGGTCGGGTGGGAGCGCTCGCGTAGCACGCTGTGCGGCGGTGATCTCAATTGGCCAGATATGTCAACACGTGTCACGCAATTTTGTAAATTTGCAGCAGTCAGATTGACTGTTTTGTGACGTGCGATAGCACAGTCGTGGCTTCGAGAGTTTGGCATTGCTCGCACCGCTCACACTTCGTTCTCACACGTCACACACAACCTGCCTTCACCATGGGTATCCACTGCTCTACCATCTCCACTGTCTCACCCAATGACCATCGTGCCGTCTCATTCGACGCGCCTTCCTCACGCTTCGGCCGATCCGATCGGGTCTCCCCTGAGCACGCCGGCGAAATTCCGGCAACGCCCAACTCACGCAATTTGCTTGGCGGGGAACGTCGCTCCTCCCTCCAAGGTCCAACCCCACAACGGAGGCTGTCGGTGCCTCGTGAGGACGCAACACGGGACATTCTGGCGGGTTTGGAGGCTTCCGACCTGTTTGTCAGCCCAGCGTTGCACATGGGACCCGAAGCAGGGCGAAGCGCGCAAATAACCCCTTCGCCCGGAAGGGGATCCGTGAGTTCTGTTGCCGTCTGCACGGGGGGTCCCGAGACCCTGAAACAGTTTGGTGGCAAGGTATTGATGGCGCGTGACTCTTCCCAAAGTCTGTCCATGGACCACCTTGGTGTGGAGGGGCGTCGCGCGCGTTACACCACCGCACAGAATCTTGAGTGAGACGTATTTGTTCTTGCTTGTGTTTACCCTTGAAGTTTCCGGGGGGTGGAAGCGCTGTGCTCCGCCCCTCTCCCTGTTTACTGTGATTGTGTTGTTCAGTCCATTTGTTGTTGTTGTTGTGCGTAGCCACGGAAATGTGGCGCCCGCCCCGTATCTGCTGCCGCTGCGCTGCTGCTGTCGTTTCTTGTGCCATCCCTGTTTCCATGGAGTGTGCCTTACTTCTTGTTCCGCTGGAGTGTGATTTCTCAACAAACACACCAGTGTCGTGTAACACGACTCGTGGTATCCCCTTTCGTGTCCGTTGTACGACACAGCATTTTTCCTGTCCTGACTCAGGACTCGTGTAACGAGTCGTGCTCTTTGCCGTGGCCTGACAGAGCGGCCTGCGAACCGAGATTGCATGGCGAGAGGAAGTGCGAATGATACACCTGCTGCATTCTGAATACGTACACGAGAACGAACTAACACAACAACAAAAAGGCAACAGCAGGGGGGGAGAGCCGTCTACCCAACGCGGAGGGTGCAGACCCGCCAAGCAAACGCTCAACGCACACAAAGCGCAACCGAACTCAACGCCAACATCTGCCAACTTCTGCCCACGCCGTGGTCCAGGTTCGCAGCCCACAAGTTCACCCAGACACGCCTCAACTCACACTATGGCGCAGACGCAGGCGCCACTGCGGCGCGAGGGCGAGCAACGCCGGGCTTTGGGCGCACAAAACGCCCAACAGGCTGCTTGCCTGCAGATCCGTCGGCGCAGGTGCCCGATCGCACTTTGCGCGACAAGAGAAGGAAGGACGAGATTCCTACCAACAAGGCACGGGTGGCCCCTTCACGTGCAACCCCTCGCGTGGGCGTTCTGGGTTGCCCTGCAAGGTGCGCGAGTCCGGGTGGGCCAAGCTGCTTTTCAATCCGCGACGGCGTTTGCATCCCTGCCTCATGGTTCCTCCCACCTCGCTCGTGCGGGTCATCGTCAATGCGCCCAGAAGGTTCGACGCCCTTTGATGAACACTGGGCCCCCATCTCAAGTAAAACGGGACGTGGTGCTCGCAATGATGTCTCGCGAGCGCACGCACTGTTCCGAAACGTGCCGATGCGTCAACGTGTCGTCAGAATGACGTGGAAAAACATGTGCTGGAATTTCCACTTCTTGCGGCTCGTTGGCAGTGAACTACACTGAACTACAACAGAGCGGCAGCCCCCCAAGACACCCCACCTCATCAACACGTGACATAGCGCCTCTCAGGAACAGAAAACCCGTTGAAGGTCGTTGCAGCAGCCACTGTGTAGGCCCCCCAGCCTTCAAACGCCAGCCAATCTCCAACATCCAAACTCGGCAAGTCGGCACTGTCCTTGATGATGCAGTCTAGCCCATCGCAAGTGGGCCCCCAAAGACTGCTGGATGGATGCGGAGGACAGGCAAACTGAGAAGGAACTCGCCCGTCTTGCAAAAGGACACGGGGAACTGCGGTAGCGTGGTCATGAAGCAAGCAATTGAAAGAGCCGTAGATACCATCGTTGAGAAAATACATCACGTGGTGCTCGTCATCCTCCACTGTTGGCTCGACCACACGGCGGCCAATCACGTTGGTGGCGAGTGTCACTCCATCCGCAACCAGAAAACGCCCAGGTTCGCCAATGAAACGGACGTGGGGAAAGCTCAAAGCCGGGAACTGGTGGTCTAGCTCGCAACTCAGGGCGGTGGCGATGGGCGCAAACAGCGCCGGATTGCTTGGAAACCCACCACCGATATCAACGATGGTGCTGCGAACGCCAAACGAGCTCATAACATCGATAGCGTGTCGTGCAACGCCGACAGCATTCGTGAAAGCGCAAGGGTCCAGGCACTCCGACCCGACGTGGAAGCTCACTCCGTCAATCGCCACGCCATGTCGCCTGGCGGCTGCCAACAGGCGTGGAATGTCCGACAGCTGCGCCCCAAACTTGTTGCCGAGGGTGCAGCGCGATGCAGAGTCGTCAACAAACAAGCGGATGAGGCACCGGGCACCCGGGTGAAGGTGACCAATTTTCGCCACCTCGTCTGTCGAGTCCAGCGTCATCAGGTCCACACCGTCCGCAGCCGCTTGGGACAAATGGGACGGGGCCTTGCATGGGTTCGCGTACACAATGTCTCGGACAGGGCAAGCACCAATCTTGAGTGCAGCTGCGACCTCTGGCACTGACGCGCAGTCAAAGCCACAGCCCAGCGAATGAAGCACAGCCATAATGCGCGGGTCCGGATTGGCTTTTACAGCAAAGAACGGTCGCACGCGCGGCAGGTGTGACTTCCACAGCCCTACTTGTGCCTCCACATGCGACAAGTCAACGACCACAAAAGCGTCTTCCGACTCGTTGTGACGTGCCTCAGTCAGCAGAGCCTCCTCCACCCACGGTGCGCACGAGAGATGGGGGTGACCGGTTGCCTCTCCAGGACATGGACCCGGCAACGGCAAGGGCTGAAGTGGAGACACGCCTCCAGATGGTGTCAGGATCTCTTCAAAGTCGGTGCATGCACTCTCCTGCGCTGGAACACTCGACATCGGTCGGTACGACCACCAACCCAGTCGTCGTGCGCCACCAGCGTGGCCACACGCGCGTCCCAGCGTCACCTTCGCAAGACCTGCGGTCACTCGCACGCCATTCATAGCTCCGAAGTTGTGGGGAAAAGTCTCGTGGCCGTAGCGTGGATAGGTCTGGTGGCAGGCCAACCAGTGAAAATTGTCGCGTGAATGTCGCAGTGAGTGGCACAGCAGCCGCCGGAACCGTACCTATCTGCAGTCGATTCCGACAGCAAACGAAGACACAAGATGACGATGAATGATGCCTGGGATGCACACTGTGTGCATTGCTTAGCCGCGTGCGAGGGTGCGCTTTATCAAAATGCGGGTGCGCTGCAGGTTGGTCGTAGAATTGTGGCGCAGCGCGTCATCAGATGGGCAGCTGAAACAAAATTGCGAGATCCCCGTTTGATCCGTGGCGAAGTTATTGTTTTGTTTTGCAGCGGAACAAGCTTTGCTGCCGTGCACCACACTGATCACGATGCCGAGCGCGTCGTCAACGTCAGGCAAGGCGTTCAAATGTCCGCCAACGGTTGGAGAAGTGCTACATGGTGCTGTTGACGCGTTACGAGGAGCTGAATGTGTATTGATTGCTGCTGGTGCCGGCTTGTCCATTCCTGCGGGGGTTGATGTACGTGGCGCGATGCCGCACCCCGTTTTGCACCACTCGCGTTGGTTCTTGACAAGCCACTCACGCTTCACCCTCTGTTTGTTGCTGAGCAGTATGGTGACCGAGAAGCATTCAAGAAAAGATGTCCCGCTTTGGTGAAACGCGGGTACACGGATGTGTGGTCCACGTTTCCCATCTCCTTGATCGAGCAGCCTCGTCTGTTTTGGGGAACACGCGCCCCGCACATGCTGTGGATGCGGTTCAAGACACCGAAACACCGAGTCTACAGTGATTTGTTGAAGCTTGTGCGTGCTGCCGTGGGAGAGGAGTACTTTGTCATGACCAGCAACGTGGATGGCTTTTTCAACCGCCACGGTTTTCGTGAGGACCGCCTGTACACCCCTCAGGGCGATTTCCAGTACCTGCAGTGCTCGACACCTTGCCACCAGGGCGTTTGGCCGTCCCGGCCCACCATTGATGGTCTGGCTAGTGCTGTGGATCCTGACACCCAACTTGTCGATGAGTCCTACCAGCTACCGAAGTGCCCCAAGTGTGGGGCCCTGGCCAACATGAATGTTCGGGCGGGCAGTTGGTTCGTGGAACAGCCGTACCACGCACAGGCCGCCCGTCTCAACGCATGGCTGCGGGACATACAAACCTCTGACAAGAAGTTGGTGGTATTGGAACTTGGTGCCGGCTTTAATACGCCCACTGTGATTCGGCAACCGTGTGAGCGCTTCGCCGCGGTGCTTGGTGCGCCGCTGATTCGCATCAATCCCCAGCATGCGTTCATCCCTGGGCACGTACCACGGCGATTGTGCCACAGCATCGCCCTAGGCGCCGATGAGGCGGTGCAGGAGCTATGTCGCTCCTTCTTTCACACACCAGACAGCGCGCGGGCCCCAGCATTTTCCACACCCCGTGGCAAGCTTCTGCTGGAAGCCGCGGCCCATGTATTGGCTGCAGCTTCCACGACAGCAGTGGGGAAAGGCGCACAATATGAAGCAGCGGTGGCTACTTGTCGCCAGAGAATCCGGGACTGCACCCCTGCGTCGCTGGAGGACAGCCTCCGGGAGCAGCTGCGGTCCACGTTGGTGGAGTTGTCACCAGACCCGCCGCTGCCTGCTTCTGCGAGTGCAGCCATGGAGGCCCTGCTACAACACGAGCTTGCTGCGCGCAGTGACGCTGTAGTGGATGCAACCGACGCAGCGGCGGTTCCACGGTTGCCGGGTTGGCCGGTTGCCGTGTGGCGAGGCGATGCCACTCTCCTTCGCGTGGGTGCCGTGGTGAACGCAGCGAACTCGGCCTTGCTTGGCTGCTTCCAGCCGTCTCACCGGTGCATCGACAACGTGTTGCACTGCGCTGCTGGCCCAAGGTTGCGCGAGGAGTGTTCCCGGTTGATGGAGGCGCAGGGAAAGCCGGAGCCCCCAGGCAAGGCAAAGCTCACAGCGGGGTATGCGCTGCCGGCACGTCATGTACTGCACACAGTGGGCCCAGTCTTCCGGAAACGGTCTTCTGGAGAAGCAGAGGCGAAAGCGCTCGCGTCGTGTTACGTCTCCTGCCTGGACACTGCTCGCGAAGCGGGCGTTCGCTCTGTGGCCTTCCCTTGTGTGTCAACCGGCTTGTTTGGCTACCCGGCAGAAGCGGCGGCGGCGGTGGTCATGCCTGCGGTCAAAGCGTGGCTGGGTGTACCTGCCAACCGTGCGGCCATGGATGTGGTCGTGTTCAACGTGTTTGATGAGGAGAATGCGGCTGTGTATGCGCGCATGGCTCCGCTTGTCTTCGGTGCCTGTGCAGGCATGGACGTGTCGAGTGCAGCAGGTGCAGCAGGTGCAAGTGCGGGAGCGGACGCGGCTGTGTTGTTTGCCGGTGCCGGTGCTGGTGCTGGTGCTGGTGCCGGTGCCGGTGGATCCGTATCATCGACATGAGAGTGTCGCTTCCTGGCAGCCATTGTTCGATGTGGTGCGGTCGGACTCTGCATTGTTTTATGTTTTTGTTTTGTCAGCACCCAACGCCCATCACGGAAGTAAATTATGCAGTGGTTTTGGCGTGTGCGTTGTGCTTTGCTTACATTCTGATGTACCACCTCCTTGCTCCTTGTTGAAGATATCTCTCCTAGCCACTATTCGCACCACACCCCCCGCACCTTCCACTCACAACCATCACCACGACGGCCCGCTGGCATTTTCTTCACCCTTCCGCTTCACTCTCCGCCACACCCGGCAGCGCCAACCCGGAACCAGACGTGGCGGCGCCGCGAGCCTTTGCCACGCCTCGGTAGGACATGCGCCGTGATCGACGCCGACCCTTACCACCACCAGGCACGGAAGGCAACCCCAAGCCACCTGTCGAAGGCAACGAGAGACCGCCACCCAAGCCGCCACCACCACCAGAAGAGGGAGGTAGCCCCAAACCGCCACCCAAACCGCCACCCAAGCCGCTGCCTGCACCACCACCACCACCACCCTGGTCGCTTCTGTTGCCGGTGGCTGGGGCACCGCTGCCAGCACCCGACGCGCCCGGAGCACTCAAACCACCCAAGCCACCGAGGCCACCCAAACCACCTGTGCCGAGGCCACCAAGCCCCGCACTGCCCAGGCGTGCGTTGCACACGTCGCACGCGCACCCCGCAGGATGGATGGCGACGGACATGCGTTTCTTTTTGGCTGCTGCCAGACCCAGGTTGGTGTCGTACTTGCTGTACAGGTCGCTTTCTTGACGCGGAGCTCGCCACAAGCGCACCTCAGTGACTGCTCCACGGAATCGAGGCGTGATGAGGATGGGTGTGTCGCCTTCGGCTTGAAGGACCTCTGCGGCGGGTAGTGCAGCTGCACACAATGAAGGAGGGACGGGGTCAGATGCACGAGTGTACAGACAGTAAGGTGCGCGCGCGAAAGAGAGGGATGAGAACACTTCACGACGGGCCAAGGCAAACACCCTCAACGCACCCGACTCGTCCAAGTGAAGCTCCTTGGAAGCGACTTCCTGACCGTTGCGGAACAACGACACCTTGGCACCGAACGGAGTCTTTGTGTGGTCGACCCCACCCCAGTCCACCACCACACCAACTGACTTCCAGTCGCCGAAGTACACGGTCTTGTCGCTTGATTGGACGTGGAATGACACGTCAGGAACCTGTACGCGCATACATGCGGTTGAGAAGGGGGCACCGCGTGACGATACACACACACACACACACACACACACACACACACACGCACACACACACACAGACACAGACACAGACACAGACACAGACACACACACACACACACACACACACACACACAAAAACACA
>Ga0213833_1000981_pt1 | contig 22507 bp, 16 predicted proteins | sample SWATP21_FD_160575 | JGI IMG/M metagenome (GOLD analysis project Ga0213833, IMG submission 160575) | Coastal seawater microbial communities from Marineland, Florida, United States - SWA TP2 #1 | ecosystem: Environmental > Aquatic > Marine > Coastal | place: USA: Florida | collected 2016-08-14 | reverse complement strand
GCCGAACGCGGCGTGCAGCAGACGCATGTGACGCTGCATGTGGGGGCGGGCACCTTCCTGCCGGTCAAGGCCGACGATCTTGCCGATCACCGCATGCATGCCGAATGGTGCACCGTGTCGACGCAGGCGGCGGAGGCGATCAACACCGCCAAGGCCGAGGGGCGCCGGGTGATCCCCGTCGGCACGACGGCGCTGCGCACGATCGAGAGCCTGGCCGTACAGCCCGGCGTGATCGAGGCGGGCAGCCGCGACACCGATATCTTCATCACGCCGGGCTATGACTTCCGCATCACCGACGCGCTGATGACGAATTTCCACCTGCCGCGTTCGACCCTGTTCATGCTGGTCAGCGCGCTGGCGGGACTGGACGTGATGAAGCGGGCCTATGCGCACGCCATCCGCTCGGGCTACCGTTTCTATTCCTACGGCGATGCCAGCCTGATCGAGCGGAGCGCATGACCGGTTTCCCCTTCGACATCCACGCCACAGACGGCGCGGCCCGCACCGGCGTCCTGAAGACGGCGCGTGGCGAGATCCGCACACCGGCCTTCATGCCGGTCGGCACGGCCGGCACGGTGAAGGCGCTCTACATGGACCAGGTGAAGGGGACCGGGGCGGATATCATCCTGGGCAATACCTATCACCTGATGCTTCGCCCGGGCGCGGAGCGCGTGAAACGCCTCGGCGGGCTGCACACATTCTCCACCTGGCAGGGCCCGATCCTCACCGACAGTGGCGGCTTTCAGGTCTGGTCCCTGTCCAAGCTGCGCAAGATGACCGAGGAGGGCGTGACCTTCCGCTCCCATATCGACGGATCGGAGCACAAGCTCTCGCCGGAACGCTCGATCGAGATCCAGGCCGACCTCTTGGGCGCCGACATCTCGATGCAGCTGGACGAGTGTACCGCCTTCGGGTGCTCGAAGGCCGAGGCGAAGGCCTCCATGGATCTGTCCGTGCGCTGGGGCGAGCGCTCCAAGACGGCCTTCGGCGCGCGTGATGCCCAGAACCTGTTCGGCATCGTGCAGGGCTCGGTGTTCGAGGATTTGCGCCGGGAAAGCGCCGAGCGCCTGATCGAGACCGGCTATGACGGCTATGCGATTGGTGGGCTGGCCGTGGGCGAGGGCTTCGAGACGATGTGCGAGGTGCTCGACTTCACCACGCCGCACCTGCCCGCAGAGCGGCCGCGCTATCTGATGGGCGTGGGCAAGCCGATCGACCTGGTGGAATCCGTGGCGCGCGGTGTCGACATGTTCGACTGTGTCCTGCCGACGCGTTCGGGCCGCCACGGCCAGGCCTGGTCGGATTATGGCCCGATCAATATCAAGCGCGCCGAATTCATCGAGGATGACCGTCCGCTCAACCCGGCGATCGATTGTCCGGCCAGCCGCGACTATTCCCGGGCTTACCTCAATCACCTCTTCCGTTCGGGCGAATACCTCTCGGCCATGCTGATGTCCTGGCACAATATCGCCTATTTCGAGGACCTGACGGCGCGGATGCGGGCGGCGATTGCCGCAGGCACATTCGACGCTTTCCGCCAGGAATTCCGCGCGAAATGGGAAGAGGGCCGGGCCGCCATCGAGAGCGGCGAGAACTTCCCCGGCTGAACTGCAGATACAGAAGCGGCGCTTCCGGGAGGCGGAAGCGCCGCTCAGGGGCTTCAGGTGCGGGGAGGGACCTGAAGCAGGGCCTTGGATGTTAGGCTTACTGGCTGGGATCAGCCGGGCCGTCATCGAGCTCCATATCGTTTTCATTGTCGCCATAGTCGTCATCCGACAGCGGATACTCAGTCGCTGCGTCCTCATTGAAGTCCGGCAGCGCCTCGAATTCCGCACGGGTGTACTCGATCACGGCGACCGGGCGGTCACCCTCGGGGGCAAAGCTCACCTCGTCGGCTTCGACCAGCACCTCGCGGCCACCGATGTCCAGCGTACCGCCGCTCTCGACGACGATGGCTTCGACATCGCCTTCCGTGCCGAGACGGACACGCTCGATCTCGCCGAGCTCGCCGCCATCCTCGGATTCAACCCGCAGGTCGATCCAGTGGTGGTCATCGGTATAGGGCGCGCGGTCGAGGTCCGAATTGTCCCAGGCCTCTGCGGTCTCGCGCAGCAGGTCATTGTCCTGGATCGTCTCGTTCGGCGCCGGGGCGTGAGCCTGGCCCTCAACAGTCATCTGCTCGTCCACCACGGGCTTTTCATCCTGGTGAAGATCGTCCTGGGCCAGGGCCGCCGCGCCGGCCAGCGCGGTCGTTGCGCAGGCAAACGCCGATGCAGCGGTTGCAGTCGTCAGGATAGAGAAGCGTTTCATGTCTACCTCCTGTCTTGCTCCATCTGCCGGCTTCAGCCGGGGACAGCTCTGTGCCTGCCATCCGGACATCAAACGGACAGCCGCCACGAAAAGTTGCGAAGGTTACAGGAATGTAATGCAGCTGGGCTCAGTCTTCGGCGGCCGGTTCGACCAGTCCATAGGCCTCGAAAGCGCGCCGCATCTGGTGGGCCGGACAGCCGAAACCGTCATACAAACCACGCAGATAGGCGCGGCGGCGCTGGGCCATCTCGCGGCGCTCGCGCGCTTCGTCCTCGATCCGGCCGGCCCCGCCGATGAAGCGGATCACCGGGCGGACCGGGTTCAGCCCTACAATCGTGGAGTGATACAGGCTGCGCGCGCCGTCGGCGGCCGCATCGGGGGCCTGGGCGGCCAGTCCGCTACCCCGGTCGAACCAGCTGCGTTCCTCCCGGGCCTCTTCCTCGGCCTGGCGTTCCTCTTCCTCGATATCGGGCCCCAGCACCACGGTCAGCCGCGCGACATCGCGCGCCACGGTCGAACAGCGCCGGCGCGAGCCTTCGCCGCCATAGGGGGTCGGCACGGTATCGTCGCCTTCGTCGACCATGATCGGGCCCGGCCGTTCGCGCGGCAGGCCGACCGCATCTTCCAGTGCGTCGGTGGTTTCGGCCCGGGCCATGCTGGCGGTCTCGCCGGCATTCTGGCGGGTGGACGAGCATGCTCCGGCGGACAGCGCCACCGCGAAGCAAAGCATGGCTGGAATCAGGACCCTGTTCGTCATGCCGGCAAGTTTATCGGCGATTGCGGAAAAATCTTGGCCGAAATGCTGATATCCGCCGTCAAAGCCGCATTGACCCTCCGGAATCGCCCGTATAGGTTCCGCGCTCCTCGTGAGGGGAGCCGATAGCTCAGCTGGTAGAGCAACTGACTTTTAATCAGTAGGTCCAGGGTTCGAATCCCTGTCGGCTCACCATTTCATCTCCAGCATTTTTGTTGAACAGGCGGGGTTCCGCAGCCGTTTTCCGGCCCGGAACACGCCTTCCGCTTGACCTTGCCGCCGCCCCGGCCAAACCTTCCCGTGCAAACGGGAGGGGTCGATGAAGACATGTGTGTGCCTTGCAGCCGCTGCAGCGCTGCTGACGCTGGCGGGGTGTGACGGGGCCGAGGAGACGCAGGTCCGGATCGAAGCGGCGCCGGAGACGCAGCGCACGCTGGCCCAGGGCGAGATTGTCGGCTTTCACTCCGGCGAGGCGGCCTCGGCCTGGCTGGCCATCCCCTATGCCGCGCCGCCGCAAGGCGATCTGCGCTGGCGCGCGCCGCGTCCGGCCCTGGCCTTTGACGACGGCCGGCTCGAGGCGATCGAGCACGGCGCCGTCTGTCCCCAGGTGACCAATGAACTTTCCGCCCGGGCGGCCGGTGTCGAGGCCGGCGTGCTGATCGGCGAGGAAGACTGTCTCACACTCGATATCTATGCCCCGCGCGATGCGGCACCCGAGGCCGGGCTTCCGGTCATGGTGTGGATCCATGGCGGGGCGAATGTCTGGGGCTCGTCCTCGGCCTATGACGGCTCGCAGCTGGCGGCCGAGCGCGATGTCGTGGTCGTCGCCGTGCAATACCGCCTGGGCCCGCTCGGCTTCCTGTCGCATCCCGCCCTGCGCGAAAGTGCCGAACACCCGCTCGACGAGGCGGCGAATTTCGCGCTGCTCGATCTGGTCGCCGCGCTGGACTGGGTGGATGCCAATATCACCGCATTCGGCGGCGATGCCGACCGGATCACGATCTTCGGGGAAAGCGCCGGGGCCTTCAATATTGCCGCCCTGATGGCGTCCGAACCGGCGCGCGGCCGCTTCGATGCCGCCATCATGCAGAGCGGCGGAACGGGCACGAACAGCCGTGAGGTGGCTGAAAACGGTGGCGGAAACGATCTTCATCCCGCCCTGGAAGCCGTTGCCGCCTTTGCCGGGCCCGATGCCGACGGGGCGGCCATGCGGGCGACGTCCCTCGAGGATGTCTATGCGGTCTATCGCGATGAAAGCGGTGCCTTCACCTCGCTGCCGCGCATGATCGAGGACGGGGTGAGCCTGCCCGAAGACGGCATACTGGGCGCGGCGGCGCGGCCGGGCGGTTTCGCGCCCGTGCCCCTGATCACCGGCGCCAATCGGGACGAGATGAAGCTCTACACCGCCTTCGATCCGCAGCTGACGCGGCGCCTGGGGCCGCTCGTCTGGCCGCGCGACGTGGCGCGCTACCAGGCGGCGGTCGAATATCCCAGCCGCAGCTGGCGGGTCGGGGCCGTCGATGACCTGCTCGACCGTCTGCGGTCCGCCGGCCATGAGGATTTGTGGGCCTACCGGTTCGACTGGGACGAGGGCGGCAAGGTTCTGCTGACCGATACCGGCATTCTGCTCGGGGCCTCGCACGCCATGGAAATCCCGTTCGTCTTCAACCATTTCGAGCTGTTCGGCCCGTTCGATCGCGTCCTGTTCAATGACCGCAATGCGCAAGGTCGCGCGGCACTGGCCGATGCAATGGGCGGTTACTGGGGGCAGTTTGCCCATACGGGCGAGCCCGGCACGGGCGGTGGCGCCGGTCCGGACTGGCCGCGCTGGGGCGAGACGGCCCGGCTCATGCGGTTCGACACGCCGGCGGATGGCGGCCCGGAAGTCATGACCGGGCGGGACACACCGGCCGCAATCGCCGCCGATCTTGCGGCCGATACCCGCCTGCAGCCGTCCGGGCGTTGCGCCGTGGCGGCCGGGATCATGCGCCGTCAGCCCGCCATCGCGCAGGCTTTCGAAAGCGGGATGGATTGTTGAGGCGGGCGCAAGCCGTTTGAGGGAAAACGCGCGCGGGGCATGGCGCCGTTGCCGTCGCGCGCTATTCTGGCGGCGACCATCCCTTCAACACGTCTTTGATTCGGCGGCCCGACCATGAACGAGCTTCTCCTGCAGGCGGTGATCTATCTGGGCGCCGGCGTGATTGCGGTGCCGATCGCGCACCGGCTCGGGCTGGGATCGGTGCTGGGCTATCTGCTGGCCGGCGTGGCCATCGCGCCGCTGCTCGACTGGATGGGGTCGGATCCGGAAAACGTCCAGACCTTCGCCGAATTCGGCGTAGTGATGATGCTCTTCCTGATCGGGCTGGAACTTCAGCCGCGCCTGTTGTGGGAAATGCGCATGCGCCTGTTCGGCCTGGGCGGGCTGCAGGTGGCGGTGACGGCGCTGGTCGTCGCGGTCGCGTGCCTGGGCTTCGGGCTGGACTGGCGGCTGGCGCTGGCGCTGGGCCTGATCATGGCGCTGTCCTCGACGGCCATCGTCCTGCAGACGCTGGGCGAAAAGGGCTGGCTGCGCACCGAGGGCGGGCAATCGGCCTTCTCCGTCCTCCTGTTCCAGGACATTGCCGTCATTCCGATGCTCGCCCTTCTGCCCTTCCTGGCGATAGCGGGGGTAGACGCTGGTGCGGCGCATGGCGGCGGTGCCCATGGCGGGCCGGCGCCGTTCGCAGCCTGGCCGGCCTGGGCCCAGGGGCTGATGACGCTGGCTGTTGTCGCCGGCGTGGTGCTGGGCGGGCGCTATCTCACACGCCCGGCCTTTCGCATCATTGCGCGCACGGGCCTGCACGAGCTCTTTTTCACCGCGGCGCTTGTGCTGATTGTCGGCATCGCCGTGCTGATGAGCATGGTCGGCCTGTCGCCGGCGCTGGGGACATTTCTGGCCGGGGTGCTGCTGGCGGAAAGCGAATACCGCCACGAACTCGTCTCCGATCTCGAACCCTTCAAGGGCCTGCTGCTCGGCGTCTTCTTCATCACGGTCGGTGCGGGCATGGAGTTTGCCCTGCTGGGAAGTGAGTTCGGCCTCATCATCGGCCTCACGCTCAGCCTGATCCTGGTGAAGGGCGCGATCCTGCTCGCGTTGGCGATCCTGTTCCGGATGAAGGGGCGGGCCCGCTGGCTGTTCACCTTTGCGCTGGCCCAGAGCGGCGAGTTCGGCTTCGTGCTGCTCGCCTTCTCGACCAGCCTGCACGTCATCCCCGACGAGATCGCTGCCGTCGCCTCACTGGTGGTCGCCCTGTCGATGATGGCGACGCCGCTCCTGATGATCGCCTTCGAGCGCTTTGTCTCGCCGCGGGTCGGCCGCAAGGCCGGACATGAGCGGGCCGAGGACACGATCGAGGAAGAGGCGCCCGTCATCATTGCCGGCATGGGGCGGTTCGGCCAGATCGTGCACCGCCTCTTGGTGATGGACGGCTACAAGCCGATCGTTCTGGACAATTCGGCCGAGCATATCGACGGGCTGCGCAAATTCGGCATCCAGGTCTATTACGGCAACGCCCTGCGGCCGGGCCTGCTGGAAGCGGCGGGCATTGCCCGCGCCAAACTGCTGGTCGTGTGCACCGATAATCGCGAACGCGCTGTCGAACTCGTCCAGCATGTGAAACAGCGCTATCCCGGCGTGCACGTCATCGCCCGCGCCGCCAGCCGTGAGCATGTCTACCAGCTGCGCGCCGCCGGGGCGGACAGCGCGGTGCGCGAAATGTTCGGCTCCTCCCTCGAGGCGGCGACCCAGTCGCTCGAAGTGCTCGGTGAGACGCGCGAGCGTGCCGAGAAGAAGGCGAAGGCCTTCGCCCATCACGACGAGGAAAGCCTGCGGCAATTGTTCGAGGTCTGGGATTCCGAGATCGATGTCTTCGACAATGAGGCCTATATCGAGCGGGCCCGGTCGCGCGTCGTGTCGCTGGCCGAGCTGATGGCCGAGGATGTCGGTGAACCCGATCCGGAAGACGAGCGCGACCCGCTGTCCTGACCGGCACTGGCGGCCGAAACACGGTTTCGTCCCGCACCCTGAATGGTTAATGTCGGCCTGCTTTCGAATCGGGGATCAGGTTGGGACGTCTTTTTCTGGCAATTTTGCTGGCCGTGCTGCCAGGCGTGGCGGCTGCTGCGTCTGACGACGAGCCGGTGATTGCATCGGAGATTCCCGAAGAGCCCCAGCCCGTGCGGACGGCCGACCTCGACCGCTGGGCGCTGCAGGTCACCGGATGGACGCCGCAATCGGTCGCCGAACTGGCCGGCTTTCTCTACGAGGCACCGGGGCACGGACTGCCGGCCCTGGACAGTGTTGCCGACTATCTGCTCGATCCGGAGGTGGCGTTCGAGCCGCAGGCTGCGGCGGCATCGCGGGCCGCGCTGCAATATATCGCCTGGCTGGAATACGGGCTGATCGACCAGGACACGCTGACGCTGCGCCTGCTGACGGACAATGAGGCATCCCGGCTGGTCGCGCGCCTCGTGGCCGCGCTGGACACCGGCCATGTCGAACAGGCGATTACGGAAAGCCTGCCGGCCGTGCGCGACTACTACATCCTGCGCCGGGAGATGCTGCGCCTGATGACCGTGCGCCCGATCTGGCCGCAGATCGCGGGCGGCGATGCGCTGACGCTCGGTGACAGCGGGGCGCGGGTCGACCAGTTGCGCGCACGGCTGGCAGCCGAGGGGCTGCTGGCGCCGGGCTGGTCGAGCGGCGATGCATTCGACATGCGGCTGGACACCGCGCTGCGGCGCTATCAGGGGCGGGTGAACCTGTCGCCGACCGGGCGTCTGGACCGGCCGACCCTGCGCCAGCTGAACATCACGCCCCAGGAACGCATTGCGCAATTGCGCGCCAATCTCGAACAGCGGCGCTGGCGCACCCGGCAGCTGGGCGAGCGGCATATCTGGGTCAATCTCGCCGATTTCCATCTGGAAGCCTGGGAGAACGGCCGGCTGGCGCGCGAGCACGAGGTGATGATCGGCGGCCAGACCTCCTCGACACCGGAATTCTCCGAGGAGATGCAATACATCGTACTCAATCCCTGGTGGGGGCTGCCATCCAGTTCGGCACGCTCGCGCTTTGCTTCAATCCGGCGCAATCCGGGCATCGTCAATTCGCACGGTTTCCGCATCTACAATTCGGCCGGCGAGCCGATCTCGGTCTACGAGATCGACTGGAGCCGCTGGAATGACCGCTGGCCCTACCGGCTGTCGCAGCCGCCCGGGCCGACCAATCCGATGGGCGAGGTGAAGTTCATCTTCCCCAACCGGCACAATATCTACATTCACGACACGACCGAGCGGGACCGCTTCGTGCGCACGCGCCGGGATTTCTCGGCCGGCTGCATCCGCGTGCAGGACCCGCTCGCCCTGGCCGAATGGGTGCTGGCGGGGCAGGCGGACTGGTCGCGGGCGCGGATCGACGAGGTTGTGTCCGGCAATACGCCCACCGTCGTCTGGCTGGATCAGCGCATTCCGGTCCATATCGCCTACTGGACGGTTGTGGGGGAGGCAGACGGTTCGGTGCGCTATCTGCACGACCTCTACCGCCGCGACGGGCGGCTGGTCGCTGCGTATGCACAGGCGTTCGCGACGGCAACCGCAGCGGGTGAAGCCGGCCGGACAGGGGTGTTCGACACGATTGCAGCCTTGCGCTGATTAGAGGTTTCGGCATTCTCCGAAAAAATTCGGGAACCAATCGGGGCGCCTTTGCGTTGTCCGGTTGTACGGGGATGTGTGGTCCTGCCCTGGGTCGCACTGTTACCTTGCTGCAACGCGAGAACTTTTTGCGGTCTTATCGGGGCTTTACCTGCCCGGACTATAGCGCTCGCGATGTAATTGTAGTAGGGGACGTACTAGGAGCGTCCGTCTGGACGATTCTTCGCGCCCGGCGCTGTGCTGGGCATGGTCAGTCACACCAAGGAGGCGAGAGCCTCTGGAGGGGGAATGATGAAAAAACGGCTTTTTACGGCGGTCGCCGTTGGGGCCTTCTTGGCAGCGGGTCCCGCGTTCGCTGACGAAGGCTGGTATGTCCGTGGTGCAGTCGGTTACGGCGGCCCGGGCGACACCGACGTTTCCGGCTCGCTGAATGGTGAAATCAACGGCAAGGGCAATTGGCGCGAAGCGGCCGCCCTTGGCTATGAATGGGCTGACGGCTTCCGCCTCGAAGGCGAGCTGGCTCACCGTTACAATGACACCGGTGCGGTCGGCGGCTTCGAGCACAGCCTGAGCGACTTCCAGATCTGGTCCCTGATGGCCAACGCCATCTTCGACTTCAATCCGGATGGCGCCTACCACCCGTATATCGGTGTCGGTCTGGGTCTGGGCGATGTGTCCGGCACCCTGACGGGCTTCTCGGCCGGCACCATGCCGCCGAACCCGACGCCGGCTGATTATGTTGTCGCTCAGGACAGCGACAACCCGTTCGTGTGGCAGATCCTCGCCGGTATCGGTTGGGACCTCACCGAACAACTGACCCTGGACACCGAGTATCGTTACTTCTCGGCTTCCAGCACCGACTACGCCCCGGGCGTGAGCGTTGACGCTCTGGCCGGTCACGAGGCCTGGATCGGCCTGCGGTACTCCTTCGCGGCTCCGCCGCCCCCGCCGCCGCCTCCGCCGCCCCCGCCGCCGCCTCCGCCCCCGCCGCCTCCGCCGCCGCCTCCGCCGCCGCCGTCGTGCGATGACGTGAGCTTCCCGGTCTACTTCGAGTGGGATCGCGCGGATCTGACGGATCAGGCCCGGGCCGTGATCGCCCAGGCTGCCAACCAGCGCGGCAATTGCGGTGTGACCCGCGTGTCCGTCGCCGGCCACGCCGACCGTTCGGGCGCTGCTGCCTACAACGTCGGCCTGTCCGAGCGCCGTGCCCGCGTCGTCCGCGACGAGCTGGTCCGCCTCGGCGTCCCGGCGAGCACGATCTCGATGGAAGCGTATGGCGAAACCCGCCCGGCGGTTCAGACCGCTGACGGTGTTCGCGAGCCGCTGAACCGTCGTTCGGAAGTGGTCATCGTTCTGGACTAAGTCCGGATCCGATGAACCGAAGGATTGCGGCCCGGCTTTTGCCGGGCCGCTTTTCTTTTGTCTGAAGGCCGACGCCGCCGGTCTGAAGCGGTTTTGGCAAAATAGTGCACGAAATGCCCCTTCGCGGGGTCGATCTGGTCGCTTTTTCCGCCTTGCTGAGGCTGCGCTTGACCCGTTCGAAGCGCCGGTTCACACCGGATGCAACGCGGCGGCAGGGGCCTGGCCGCACCTGCAAGATTAGGGAGAACTTCCATGAGCAAGCCGGACAAGCCGTATCGCAAGCGCGAGATCGCCGGACACATGCTGAGCCCGGAAACCCAGATGATGAGCTACGGCTATGATCCGAAGCTCTCGGAAATGTCGATCAAGCCGCCGATCTTCCTGACCTCCACCTTTGCCTTCGAAAGCGCCGAGCACGGCGCCGCCTTCTTCCGCGTCACGCTCGGCCAGGCTGAGGAGGGCGATCCGGAAGCCGCCGGTCTGATGTATTCGCGCTTCAACAATCCCAATATGGAAGTGCTCGAAGACCGCCTGGCGCTCTATGACGGCGCCGAGGAATGCTGCGTCTTCTCCTCCGGCATGGCAGCCATCTCCACCACGCTGATGGGCCTGGCGCATTCCGGCTCTGTGATTCTCCAGTCGACGCCGCTCTATGGCGGCACGGAAAGCCTGATCCGCAAATTCCTGCCGAATTACGGCATCCAGTCCGTCGACTTCTTTGCCGGTGCGCATGAGGACGAAATCCACGCCGCCGCCGACGAGGCGCTGGCCAAGGGCGAGGTCTCGGTCATCTACACCGAGACGCCGACCAATCCGACCAATGACCAGGTCGATCTGAATGTCTGCCGCCGCCTTGTCGACCTGATCGAGAAGAAGCAGGGCAAGCGCCCCTATCTCGTCGTCGACAACACCTTCCTCGGCCCGGTCGGCCAGAAGCCGATGGAACTCGGCGCCGATGTGGTCGTCTACTCGCTGACCAAATATATCGGCGGCCATTCCGACCTGATCGCCGGTTCGGCCTCCGGGACGACCGAGGCCATGGCACAGATCCGCGGTCTGCGCGGCTATCTGGGCACCAATCTCGACCCGCACACCTGCTGGATGCTGCTGCGCTCGCTGGAAACCGTGAAGCTGCGCATGGAAGCGGCCGCTCTCGGTGCCCGCAAGGTCGCCGAATTCCTGCGCGATCACCCCAAGGTCAACCGGGTGCGCTATCTCGGCTTCCTGGAAGAGGGCACGCGCGATGGCGATGTCTTCAACGCCCAGTCCTCCTCGGCCGGTTCCACCTTCGCCTTCGATCTGGAGAGCGAGGCGGCAGCCTTCCGCATGCTCAACGCGCTGCAGGTGATGAAGCTGGCGGTCAGCCTTGGCGGTACCGAGACGCTGATCTGCCACCCGGGTTCCACCACCCACCGCGGCGTCGATCCGGAACTGCGCAAGCGCCAGGGCTTCTCCGACGGTCTGGTGCGCATCTCGGTCGGTATCGAGAATCCCGATGACCTGATCGCCGACCTGAAACAGGCGCTCGAACACGCCTGATCCTGATCCGTCTCGCATCATCCCCGCGCGGTCTCTGCCGCGCGGGGGTAGACCCGTTCGTTTAAACGGCTATCACTGGGACATGCAGGACAAACTCGATCTCAACCCCGACGAGCGCGCCGTGCTCGACTGGATCGACAGCCGCGCCGATCACATGATCGACACGGTGAAGGCGTGGTCGGCGATCAATTCCGGCAGCCGCAATGCGGACGGTCTGGAGCGCATGCGCGCGTGCCTTGAAACCGCCTTCGGCGAGCTGGGCGGCGAGATATCCGCCATCGATCTGCCGCCAACGACCATCGTCGACCCGGACGGAACGGTGCGCGAGCAGGCATTCACGCCCTCCTTCCACTGCCGGCTGCGGCCGCAGGCGCCGATCCGCATCGTCATGACCGGTCACCATGACACGGTCTTCCCGGCGGACAGTCATTTCCAGTCGACCGAGCTGTGGGATGCCGACACGCTGAACGGGCCCGGCGTCGCCGACATGAAGGGCGGCATCCTGGTGATGCTGCACGGGCTTCTGGGCCTTGAGCGCTCGCCCTGGAAGGACGAGATCGGCGTCGATGTGCTGATCAGTCCGGACGAGGAAATCGGCTCGCTGGGCTCCGGCCCGATCCTTGCCGATCTGGGCGCCGGCGCCGATATCGGCATGACCTACGAGCCCGCCCTGGCCGACGGCTCGCTGGCCGGCGCGCGCAAGGGGTCGGGCAACTGGTCGCTGAAAGTGTCCGGCCGTGCTGCCCATGCCGGACGCGAGCATCATCTGGGCCGCAACGCCCTGGCCGCCGCCTGCCAGTTCGGGCTGGGCCTGGACGAACTCAATGGCCGGCGCGAGGGCGTCACCTTCAATCTCGCGCGCATCGATGGCGGCGGTCCGCCGAATGTCGTGCCGGACAATGCGGTGGCGCGGTTCAATGTGCGCGTGAAGACCGAGAATGACCGCACCTGGGTGGAGGCCGAGCTGGAACGCCTGGTCGACGAGATCCGCGTGCGCGACGGTATCGCGGCCGAGCTGCATGGCGGCTTCACCCGCCCGCCCAAACCGATGAGCCCGGCCAATGCCCGCATGTTCGAATGGACGAAAGCTGCGGGCGGCGCGCTGGGTCTGGACATTCGCTGGCAGGACACTGGCGGCGTGTGCGAGGGGAATAATCTGTGGGCGGCCGGCTGTCCCAATGTCGATACGCTGGGCGTGCGCGGCGCCGATATCCATTCCGATCGCGAGATCGTGAAACTGTCGAGCTTTGCCGAACGGGCCAAGCTGTCGGCGGTGATGCTGATGAAATTTGCCCGGGGCGAATTCAACGCCAAGGAAGCGCGCGCCCTGGCAAGAACCCAGTAAACACAGGCATGATCGGGGAGAGAGCATGCTGATTGTACGTGCGGCCAAACGCACCGACACAGACGCCCTTGTGCGTCTGGCACAGGAAGCGGGAACCGGTTTTACATCCCTGGCCGTGCCGGCGGATGTGCTGGCGGCGCGCCTGGAAAAGTCCGAGGCGATCTTTTCGACGCCGGAGCCGGGCCAGACCGAGGATGCCTACCAGCTGATGCTGGAGGATACCGAGACCGGCCGCATCGTCGGTTGTTCGGCCATCAAGTCTATGGTGGGTGTGTCGAAACCCTATTGGGATTTCAAGATCATCACCCTGGCCCAGCATTCCCACGAAGCCGATCGCCGCTTCGACATGGATGCCATGCTGCTGGTCAATGACTTTGCCGGCGCCTCGGAAGTGGGCACGCTTTTCGTGTCCGAGGCCGGGCGCGGGACCGGCGCCGGACGGCTCGTCGCTCAGTCGCGCTACCTCATGATGGCGGCCGACCGCTCGCGCTTTGGCGAGCGTGTGCTGGCCGAGCTGCGCGGCGTGGTCCATGACGATGGATCCTCGCCCTTCTTCGATGCGGTGTCGCGGCCCTTCTTCCGGATGGATTTCGACGATGCCGACCGGCTGTCCGCGTCGACCGACAACCAGTTCATCCTCGATCTGGGCCCGCAGCACCTGATCTATCTCGACCTGTTGCCGCCCGAGGTGCGCGAGGTGATCGGCAAGCCGCATCCACACGGGGAGGGGGCGTATAATCTCCTGCTCTGGGAGGGCTTCCACTACGACCGCTATGTCGACATTTTCGACGGCGGTCCGCTGGTCTCCACCTGGACCGAGAATATCCGCACCCTGCGCGAGAGCCGCGAGGTGACCGTGCGGTCGGCGACGACGACGGGCGGTGTCGACGGCATCCTGTCGACCGACCGTTTCCCGGACTTCCGGACCTGTCACGCCCAGGTCGTCGATGATGGCGACATTCTGGGCATTTCCTACGAAACCATGCAGGCGCTCGATCTGGCCGAAGGCGATCGCGCCCGCTTCTGGCGACGAATGAGGTGATTTCATGCTGCTGATCGACGGCCAATGGCGCGCAGGCAAGGGCGCTGACATGCACTCGGAAAACCCGGCCGATGGCAGCCGCGTGTGGAGCGGCAAGGCCGCCACGGCGGACGATGTCGATGCTGCCTTCAAGGCTGCGCGGGCGGCTTTCCCGGCCTGGGGGCGCAGCCTCTATCCCGAGCGTGTTGCCATCGTCGAGGCCTACCAGGCCTATCTCGAGGCGCACAAGGACGCGCTCGCCGAGCTGATCTCGCGCGAGACCGGCAAGCCGCGCTGGGAAGGCCTGGCGGAAGCCGGCGCCATGATCGGCAAGATCGCCATCTCCAAGACCGCCTATGCCGAACGCACGGGCGAGCAGTCGGCTGACACCGCCTTTGGATATGCCGCCCTGGCGCACAAGCCGCTGGGCGTGATGTTCGTGCTGGGCCCGTACAATTTCCCCGGCCATCTGCCGAACGGCCATATCGTGCCGGCCCTTCTGGCGGGCAATACAATCGTCTTCAAACCGTCCGAAATGACCCCGGCCGTGGGCGAGTTCATGGCCAAGGCCTGGGAGGCCGCCGGTCTGCCCAAGGGCGTGCTGAACCTCGTCCAGGGCGCGCGCGAGACCGGCGCCGCCGCGCTGGATCATGGCGATCTGGACGGTGTGCTGTTCACCGGGTCCTGGGGCACGGGCAAATTCATCCACGAGAAGTTCGCGGGCCGCACCGGTATCCAGCTGGCGCTGGAAATGGGCGGCAATAACCCGCTCGTCGTCTGGGATGCCGAAGATGCCGAGGCCGCCGCGCGCGTCGCGGTGCATTCCGCCTATATCACGGCCGGCCAGCGCTGTTCCTGCGCGCGCCGCCTGATCCTGCCCGAGGGCGCGGCGGGCGACGCCGTGGTCGAGGCGATCGACCGGATCGCGGGCCAGCTGAGCATCGGCCGCTGGGACGCCGACCCGGAACCCTTTATCGGACCGCTGGTCTCGGCACAGGCCGCGCGCGGCGTGCTGGCCGCCCAGGACGACCTCCTGTCGCGCGGCGCGAAAGCGATCCGCAAGGCGGAGACCGTCGCGGAACTGGGCGAGGCCTTCCTGCGCCCCGGCCTGATCGACGTCACCGGTGTGGATGTGCCGGACGAGGAAGTCTTCGGTCCGCTGATCCAGGTCACGCGCGTTGCCTCTTTCGACGACGCCATTGCGGCAGCCAACGACACCGCCTATGGCCTCTCGGCCGGGCTGGTCTCGGACGATGAAGCCCTGTGGGAGCGTTTCTGGGTGGAAGCCCGCGCCGGTATCGTCAACTGGAACCGGCCGACCTGCGGTGCGGCCTCGAACATGCCCTTCGGCGGGCCGGGCCAGTCGGGCAATCTGCGGCCCAGCGCCTTTTATGCTGCCGATTACTGCGCTTATCCGGTCGCCACGCAGGCCCAGCCGAAGCCCGAGCGCATGCCGGTCAAGGGAGTGGATTGATGGCGCGCGCGGTCGAGGCGAATTTCGACGGGCTGGTCGGCCCGACGCATAATTATGGCGGCCTGTCCGAGGGCAATCTGGCCAGCGCCAGGAATGAGGGCCTGGTGTCCTCGCCGCGCCAGGGCGTGCTGGAAGGTCTCGCCAAGATGAAACGCCTGGCCGGTAGCGGCCTGGTGCAGGGTCTGCTGCCGCCGCATGAACGCCCCTATCTGCCGCTGCTGCGCCGGGCCGGGTTCTCCGGCTCCGACGAAGTGGTGATCGAGGCGGCCTGGAAGACGGCGCCGGGCCTGCTGCGCAAGGCCTGCTCGGCCTCGCCCATGTGGGCTGCCAATGCCGCGACCGTGTCGCCGTCGGCCGATACGGCCGACAGCCGCCTGCATCTCACCCCGGCCAATCTGCTGACCACGCTGCACCGTTCGATCGAGGGCGAGCAGACCCGCCGGGCCCTGCAATGGGCTTTCCCGGACACGGGCCGTTTCGCCGTGCACGACGTCCTGCCCATGCAGCCGGACTTTGCCGATGAGGGCGCGGCCAATCATGTGCGCCTGTGCGCCGAACAGGGCGGTCCGGGGGTTGAGATCTTCGTCTATGGCCGCGAGGCCGGCGAGGCGTGGAGCGGGAAGTTCCCGGCACGTCAGACGCTGGAAGCCTGCCAGGCTGTGGCCCGCTCGCACGGGCTCGATCCGGCGCGCACCGTCTACATCCGCCAGTCGTCCGAGGCGATTGCCGCCGGCGCCTTCCACAATGATGTCGTCTGCGTCGGTACGCGCACCACGCTCTTCTTCCATGAACTGGCTTTTGCCGACCGCGAGGCGGCCCTGACCGATATCCGCAAGGCCGCCGAGGGCCTGTTCGAGCCGGATTTCGTGGAAGTGCCCGAGGCCGAGGTACCGGTCGGCGATGCGATCACCAGCTATCTGTTCAATTCGCAATTGCTGGAATGGCCCGGCGAGGACCGCCTGGTGCTGATCGCGCCGAAGGAGACCGAGGAAACCGCAACGACGCGCGCCTATTGTGCGGCGATGACGGCGGGCAATGGTCCGATCGGCCGGGTGGAGTTTGTCGAGGTGCGCCAGTCCATGCGCAATGGCGGCGGACCGGCCTGCCTGCGCCTGCGTGTCGTGCTGACCGCGGAAGAGCGGGCCGCCGTGGCGCCGCAGGCGCTGATGTCGGACACGCTTTATGACACGCTCGTGGCCTGGGCGGGCAAGCACTACCGCGACCGGCTGGAACCGAATGATCTGGCCGATCCGGCCCTGCTGCGCGAGAGCCGCGAGGCGCTGGATGCGCTGACCGGAATTCTCGGCCTGGGCGGGGATTATTATCCGTTTCAGCGAGCCTGAAGCATTTTCAGCAAAAGTGGGAACCGGTTTTGCGGTTCGAAAATGCGAACACTCAAAAGCCGGAGCCATTTCATCGACCGCAATGGCGATGAGATGGTTCCGGGCTAGCCTAACCACGCTTTTGCAAAACGTTCGCTTTCTACTATTCAAACCGGCAAATCATGCTAGGTTCCGCGCCGTCTGATCGTGGGGAGCAGATATTGAGCGAGAGCCAGAGCGTTTCCGTCATTCTGGTCGACGATGACCCGGACGAGCACTTCCTGTTCCAGGCGGATCTGGAAGATGCCGGCGTGCGGTTCAGCTTTGCGGCGTTCACCCGCCCCGAAGACGCGCTCGCTCACCTGCGTGACAATGGCGACGGTCCGGCCGTCGTCTTCACCGATCTTTCCCTGGCCGGCGCGAATGCGCTCGACTTCATCGTCTCGGTCCAGCCGCTGCTGGGCGGCGGTGCGGTGGGGGTCTATTCCGGTGCGCGCAATCCGGAGATGGAAGCGAAATGCCGCGATGCCGGATCCAGCTTCTATATCGTCAAACCGGTTACCCGCGAGAACTTCTCCGGCATGATCGCCGGGCTGGGTGCGGTGTGTCTGGAAGAAGACCGCGAGACCGGCGAACTGCACCTGCGCCGCGCGGGCAGCGCCGCGGCCTGAACCGCCTGAACTAGAGCGCTTCCGCCTTCGCCGGCAGGCCGCCGGCCTTCGCGTATTCCTGCGTGCCCTTGGTGTAGACCCTGTCGCCTTCGACCGTGTCGGAGGGTTTCAGTTCGTCCATGCCGGGCAGGCGGGCATAGATCGGCGCGAAGTCCTCATAGGTCGCTTCCATCAGCTCGTCATAGCTGTCGATGACGAAATAGGTCTGCTGGAAATCGTCATAGCGGTAGTCGGTGCGCATGATCCGTTCCAGATCGAAATGGATCCGGTTGGGCGAGCGCGCCTCCAGCGAAAAGATCGACTCGGCTTTCGAGGAGACGATGCCGGCGCCGTAGATGCGGCGGCCTTCCGGCGTGTTGATCAGGCCGAATTCCACCGTGTACCAGTAGAGCCGCGCCATGTGCTTGATGGCGTCGAACTCCAGCGAGCGCAGCCCGCCGCGGCCATAGGCCTGCATGTAGTCGGCAAACACCGGCTGGGTGAGCAGCGGCACATGGCCGAACACATCGTGGAAAATGTCGGGTTCGGGCAGGTAGTCCAGCTTCTCGCCATCGCGGATGAAGCGGCCGGACACGAAGCGGCGATTGGCCAGGTGTTCGTAGAAATCCTTTTCCGGGATCAGGCCGGGCACGGTGACCACGGTCCAGCCGGTCAGCTTTTCCAGCTTCTCGTTGACGCGCCGGAAATCGGGAATGCCGCCCTCATTGAGATTGAGCAGTTCGAGACCCTTGAAGTGTTCCGGCGCGGCGCGGCCCTTGAGCACAGACATCTGGCGCTCGTAGAGCGTCGTCCAGATGGCGTGTTCCTCGGACGTGTAGCGGTCCCACTTCTGGTCGATGGTAAAGTCGGCGGCGGGGGTCTGTTCCGCCACGATCGGGTCATTGACAGGCATGACGGGTCATCCGGCGTGTAACTAGTTTCATTTGTAACTAAATATACGCCTGATTGGCGCGCCACCCAAGAGGCGCGTGCAGACTTTGTTATGCACGCCGTCAGCCCCCATGAAAAAGGGCCGCCCGGCTTGTCCGGACGGCCCGTCTTCAGTCTCGTTCTGCCGATCCGCTCAGTAGCGGCCCAGCCGGCGCACTGAGGAGATTTCCCGGTTGAGCAGGTGGAGATTGTCCACCTCGCCGGAGACTTCCTCGCAGCGGCCGCGGAAGCCGGCATCCTCGCACACCAGCCAGCGGTCATAGCCGCGCACTTCCAGGCTCAGGGCCCGGTCGTTGAAGCCGAGGCGTTCCAGATTGTCGATCTCGTCCTCGATACGCACCGAACGGCCGCGCTGGCTGAACTGGTCGTACAGGATGATCTCGCCACGGCGGTCCCAGCCGCCGCCACCGGGATAGCCGCCATTGTCCCAGCCGCCACCGCCGCCATAGCCGTTGTCGATGCGGCGCAGGGAGGTGATCTCGTTGCGCAGGCCGTAGCGGCCCAGATCATTGACCTCGCCCTGCACGCGTTCACAGCGGCCGCCGAAATCATCGTGCTGGCAGATCAGCCAGGTCTCGCCGCGGGCGACGACGAGGCTGTCGACCCGGTCGTTGAAGCCCTGGCTGGCCAGGTTGGCGACATCCCAGCTCACATCGACACGCTGGCCGGTGAAGTTGGGCCCGTCATAGAGGAAGACGCCGCTGCGCGGGCGGTTGTCGCTGCCCGGACGTCCCGGACGGCCGGGGCGGCCCGGACGGCTGCCATAATCCGGTTCGACCGAGGAGATCTGCGCGGCCATACCGCCGCCGATGGAGGGGATGTCGCGATCCACTTCCATGCAGGCGCCGTCGAAATTGGCGTGCTGGCAGACGCGCCAGGAGCGGCGTCCGGAATGGCGGATCGAGCGCGCCTGATCGTTGAAGCCGAGCTGCTGGAGATTGCTCACCGTATCGGTGATCGTCACCGAGCGGCCGGTATAGTTATAGCCCGAATAGAGCGTGATCGAGCTTTCGCCGGGGCGTCCCGGACGGCCCGGACGATCCGGATAGCCCGGATCGGGGCGGCCCAGATAGGCCGGGCGCACGGAGGTGATCTGGTTGTCCATCCGGCCCAGCGAGGGCTGGTCGCTGCGATGGGTCTCGCAAGTGCCGTTGTAATCATCGTGCTGGCACACTTCCCACTCGCCGGAGACGATCCGGAAGGAGGAGGTGCGGTCGTTGAAACGGCGGCTCGACAGATTGCGGTCGGCGCCGGTCACGCGGACCTGCTGGCCGGTATAGTTCGGACCGTCATACAGGATGATTTCCTGGGCCTGGGCCGGTGCGGCGGCGGGCAGCCAGGCTGCGGCGAGCAGGGCTGCGCCGAGTGTGGCGGTGCGGATGGACATGGGTTCTCTCCCTCTTGCCAATGCGGTGCGAGCATCACCCTGCCAGAGCCTGCCTGAACCGCATTCGAGCGGACAGTTCATGCGCGGTTCATGGCCCGGGCGCGGCCCGCAGCCGCATCCCCCTTGCCGGCACCGCCGGGCGGTGCCGGTGTCGATGGCGAGCCTAGTTCGGATCGCCGGAATTGTCGTCCGTCTCCTCGGACTGCGAGCGGTCGCGGCGCTGGTTGAACAGGCCGCGCAGCAATTGCTCGGCCGGATCGACATCCTCTTCGGTCTGGCCCTCTTCGCCGTCCGTGGCCTCATCATTGCGGTTGCCCAGGCCCAGCGCATTGCGCAGCGCGTCGCGCGCGGCATCCTCGGGCGACTGGTTGCGATTGCCGCCGATGGCATTGCTCAGCGCCCCCTGCAGCAGGGCGCGCGTCACGGCCTCGGTATCGACACCATAGCCGACATTGTTGAAATCGCCGCGGAAGCGGATCGGCACGACAATGCCCTGCAGGTCGGTCGAACCGCCCTGGCCCTCGATCGAGGCGACGGCGCGCGGACGCAGGCGATAGTCCAGCGTCTGGCTGGGCAGATCGACCCAGCCCTGGCCTTCCACGCGCAGCAGCGGGGAGAGCATCAGAAGGTCGTTATTCGTCAGCCGGCCATTGGCGATGGCAAAACTGCCGCCGAGGCTGGAGAAGTCGGTCTCCTGGCGCTCGCCGACACTGGCCTGTTCGCTGTCGTCTTCGCTGGTATCGGCTGCCTGGGCGCCGCCGGCGCGGTCGAGGAAGCCGGACACATTGCGGATCGTCTCGGCGATATTGATGCCGACAATGGCGCCGTCGGCGAAGTTGAAATCGCCATTACCGCCCAGATTGCGCATCATCGCCGCCTGGCTGTTGCCGGAGGTGGCGAGCGAGAGCGTCATGGCGCCGGTTCCGGCCAGCCGGTCGAACCCGGCCGCCGCGTCGAGGAAGGGCAGGGCGTCCAGACCGGCCAGGCTGGCATTGAGCGAGAAGGAGGGCGTCGCCGTGCGGGCATTGGCCACGATGGTGACATTGCCCTGGCCTTCATAGAGCGAGATCCGCTCCAGCACGGCCTGCAGGCGGCGGTTCTCGACCACGGCCCGCAGGGCCGCATCGGTCACCTCGATATCGCGCACCAGCAGCCGGCCGACATTCAGCGACAGATCGGCATCGGCAATGCCCAGCCCGGCGAAATCGATCGCCTCCTCGCTCCAGGGCGGGATGCCGCCGCCGGCCGCCGGGGCGGCGTCCCCGGCGGGGGCGGGCAGGTAGGGGTTCACATTCAGCTCGTCCAGATCCAGGCGGCCGGTCAGGCGCGGCCGGCTGCCCGACAGGTCGGCGGCCAGATTGCCCGAACCGCGGATCTCGTCGAAACGGATCGAGCGGGCCGTCAGGCCCAGGCGCGAGGTCGTGCCCTCGATCCGGCCTTGCGCGGCAAAGCGCTGCAGGTTCTCGCCCGGCGGCAGCGGGCTGCCGGCAAAGGCGGCGAGCGCCCGGATGGAGGGGATGTCGGCGGAGAAGTCGCCGGCAAACTCGATATCCTCGGAGGCCGGAATTTCCCCGTCAAAGCTGACATCGACCAGATTGCCGCCCAGCGACAGGGTGAGCGGTGTGGCGCGGCCCTCGAAGAAGTCGCGGATCGAGCCCAGCTCGGCATCGAATGTCATCGCCTCGCCATCGGCCGAGAGCGAGCCGTCGATCGCAGTCGGCGCGTCCAGCGAGGGCAGGGCGATGGCCAGGTCCAGACCGGTGATCTCGCGGCTCTGGCTGCCATCGGAATAGAAGATCGAGGCGTTCTCGATGCGCACATCGCCGAAACTGGCATCGATCGGCAGGGCGCCGGGGCGCCGTGCGAACCCGTCACCCGCCGGTGCGGCCGGGGCGGGGGCCGCCTCGGGATCGGCAAAGGTCCAGTTATTGCCGCCGCGGCGCTGTTCCAGCCGGATCACCGGATCGATCAGCACGAACTCGGTGATCTCCACCCGGCGCGACAGCAGCGGGATCAGCTCCAGGCCGACCCGCATCTCGCCCATCTGCGCGAAGGGTTCGTCCGAGAACCCCTCGGCATTGGCGATGGTGACATCGCGCGCCACCACCTGCACCCGCGGCAGGATGGTCAGGCTGACATCGCCGGCCAGCTGAACCGGCCGGTTCAGCGCATCGCCGGCGGCGGCTTCCACCCGGTCGCGATAGGCCGAGGCCGGGATCACGGCGGGCAGGATGAAGGCGGCGCCGATCACGAGGACGACGAGAACGAGAAGAAAGAGGCCGAGGCGTTTCATGGGGGACAGGCTCCAAAAGGATTCGGACGCACACTAGCACCTGCAATTGTCGCTTTCTTGGCAAGACGGGCAGGCGGCTGTGCGTTATTGTAAAGGAGAATGTGTCGGAAAACCAAAGGGGAAGGGTATGCCGGACACCTGCTGCAATCGCACCGCATCGTCGAACGGCCTTGTGCGCCGCCGCGAACTCATCATCGGCCTGGCCGCCGGCACCGTGCTGCCGCTGGCCGCGGGCTGTGCCGACAATGCCGCGCTGGGCCGCTCCCAGCTGATGCTGGTCTCTGACGGCCAGCTGGCGCAAATGTCCAACCAGGCCTGGCAGGACACGCTGCGCGAGGAACGCGTGCTGCGCGATCCCAGCTATCAGCGCCGCCTGGAACGCGTCGGCCAGCGCATCGTCCCGGCCTCCGG
>Ga0213833_1000980_pt1 | contig 22534 bp, 26 predicted proteins | sample SWATP21_FD_160575 | JGI IMG/M metagenome (GOLD analysis project Ga0213833, IMG submission 160575) | Coastal seawater microbial communities from Marineland, Florida, United States - SWA TP2 #1 | ecosystem: Environmental > Aquatic > Marine > Coastal | place: USA: Florida | collected 2016-08-14 | reverse complement strand
GCTGTTCACGGCGCAGTCGTCGTGGTTGTCGCAGTCCTTGCCCAGCCACATCGGCTCGCACATGCACGTGTAGTCGTGCACCAGGTCCACACACGAACCATGGTCGCACGGTGCCAGGCGGTCGCACTCGTTGCACGTGACGGTGCCCGGCGGGCATGTCTTGGTCGCGGCGTCTAGGTACGCGTGGCAGGTGCCATCATGATTGCCACCCACATGCTGGCATGGGCCACTCGACTCACCAGCACACGAAGTGCACCAACCCTCGGCCAGTGGCAGCTCGTCGGGCACGGCCACCTGTGGACACAACTCGGTACCCGGCGGACACACGATGGGGTACAGGATGTCACCGGCATCGGTACGCAGGAAGTCGTGGCAGGTAGCGTCTTGGCCGGCAGCATTGACGTGGACGCAAACACGGGCGCCACCATCGTCGGGTGAGCACTCGCGGTTGGCGCAGCGACCAATGTAGTCAATGGTGAAGACGTTGGAGGCAGTGTGGGCGGGCATGACGGCGGTACCGTACGTGTCGTTCACGGAGAAGGAGATCGGTCCAGCATGTGCGCCCAAGCGGAAGGCGAAGGAGTACAGGTCAGGTGTTGACGTCGTCATGTTCATTGTCTCGATGACAACGGTGGTGGTGTCGATGTGGAGCATATCAGGAGTGAAGCCAGTGACGGGGAGTTCGAAGCGTACGTGGATGGTGAACTCGTAGTCCATGCCCGGTGTTGCAGCGTTGCCGTGCGTCAGGGAGAAGACGACGGGTGTGGGTGCCACGTAGGGAGCATTCGCGGGGGCAGCGGCGTTGGGTGGCGTTGTGGTGGACTGTGGCAGCGACAGCGTGATGGCACCGGACACCAACGGACCAACAACCACCACTTCGACGTAGAAGGAGCGTGATGATATTGGGGTGACGACAGCTGGGCCAGTAGACATGCCGGTGGCGGTGGAGACAGTGAAATCAGAGGCAGAGATGGGCATGGTGACGCCAAAGTCGACCTTGAAGCGAATGCGGTTGTCGTTCGGCGCGATGGGGTAACCATCCTCCACGATCATCGTGTCGACGAAGCAGCTGACGCCATTGCCGATGAAGCCGATGTTGCATGCGCAAGTGAAGGAACCGTCCGTGTCGATGCAGGCAGCGTTTGCGTCGCAGTTGTCCAAGCCCTCAGCGCACTCATCAATGTTGTCGCAGGTGTGAGCGTCAGCGTTCAGGCGGTAACCCGTGCCGCAGCTGCAGGCGTAGCTGCCAACGCTGTTGGTACATGTTTGGCCACACCCGCCGTTGTTGGTGTCGCACTCGTTGATGTCGTCGCAGGCGTGGTTGTTAGCATTTAGCGTGTAGCCGCTGTTACAGCCGCAACTGTAGCTGCCGTCGCTGTTCGTACATGTCTGCCCACAGCCGCCATTGTTGGTGTCGCACTCATTGATGTCGTCGCAGGCGTGGTTGTCGCCGTTCAGAGCATAGCCAGAGTCGCAGCCGCAGTCGTAGCTGCCGTCAGTGTTGGCGCATGTGTGGTCGCAGCCGCCGTTGTTGGTGGCACATTCATCCACATCGTCGCACGCATGGTTGTCGGCGTTCAGCGTGTAGCCACTGTTGCAGCTGCATGTGTAGCTGCCATCGCTGTTGGTACACGACTGGGCGCAGCCGCCGTTGTTGGTGGCACATTCGTCCAGATCGTCGCATGCGTGACCGTCCACGTTCAGTGCATAGCCGCTGCTGCAGCTGCATGTGTATCCACCGTCGGTGTTGGTGCAGGATGTTTCGCAGCCACCGTTGTTGGTGGCACACTCGTTGATGTCATCGCACGCATGGTTGTCGACGTTCAACGTGTAGCCACTGCCACAGGTGCACGTGTAGCTGCCATTGGTGTTGGTACACGTCTGGGCACACCCGGCGTTGTTCGTGTCGCACTCGTTCACATCGTCACACGCGTGGCCATCGGCATTCAGGGCATAGCCAGAGTCGCAGCTGCAAGTGTAGCTTCCGTTGCTGTTGGTGCACGTCGTTTGGCAGCCGCCGTTGCTGGCAAGGCACTCGTCGATGTCGTCACACGCATGGTTGTCCGCGTTCAACATGTAGCCAGCGCCACAGCTGCAGGTGTAGTTGCCGTCGGTGTTGGTGCAGGTACCAGCACAACCCCCATTGCCAGTGTCGCACTCGTTGACGTCGTCACAAGTAGCGCCGTCAGCGTTCAGCGAAAACCCAGCGAAGCAACTGCAAGTGAAATAGCCGGGAGAGTTGCTGCATGCTTGAGCACAGCCGCCGTTGTTGGTGTCGCACTCGTTGATGTCGCTGCAGGTGACGCCATCTCCTGTGAATCCAGCATTGCACGTGCACACGACGTCGCCACTAGTGTCAAAGTCTGGGTCGGAACAATTGGCGTGGGGGGAGCAAGGGGCCGGCACATCGCCACACTCGTCGCGGGTGGTGAGTCGGCACAACGTGTCACACGTGTCGGCGTCGTTCAGGTTTCCGTCGTCACACATCTCACCCACCTCCGTCACATTGTTGCCACACACGGAGAGCAAGATGGCGTAGTCGAAGCCGGCGTCAATGGTGCAGCTGGAGCAGCCGTCGCCATCCACGACGTTGCCGTCATCGCACTCTTCGCCTGTTTCCAGCAGGGCGTTGCCGCACCTTTCGAGGGTGCACACTGGGGAGCAGCCGTCGTTGCTGACGTCGTTGTTGTCGTCGCACTCCTCGTCGCCTTCGACAACGCCGTTGCCGCACTGGTAGTTGGCGAGGAGAAGTGGGAAGGCGCGGGGGCCTGGCGCGTAGCCAACGAGCGCAATGGGGCCACCGTTTATTGTATTGCCAGTGATAACGTCTGTCTCGCCCGTGACGACGTCGGGGGTGTCCAAGTTATCGATGACGACGGGTGTCATGTACGACGGCCAGGAGGTGAAGTAGAGGAAGGCGTGGTCGTTGATCATTCTCGCGAGCCTCCAATAAAAGTGGTTGTTGTAGGCGGGCGTCGTTCGACGCACGATGCCTACATCGCGCATGTACTCGTTCACCATGGTCGAAAACTCAACCTGGAAGGAGCCAGTGTGGTTGCCGGGGCGCGTACCGAACAGCTCGTCCAGCCATGTCATGGTGGCGGGGTTCCAGTTGCCGAAGTGCACCACCAAGGACGCCCCGAGGCCTGGGTGCATGTACGCGGTCTCCACAGCCATGCGAAAAACTTGCGGCTTTTGGTGAAAGGCCGCATCAGGTGAAACCGCAACAACTCGGCCAAGAACCGTTGGGCCCCACACGTCGATTGTGTCCAAGGCCGCGGCCGGAAAGGTCAGGTTGGGTTGGGGACGACCAGGCAGCTGCGTGCCTTCGCCAAACGCGATCACCTTGGCGTGCAAGAACGCAACAGCCGGCACCGCACGCCACTGTGCGTCCGTTAGGACGCCACTTCCGAAAGCGGGATAAAGGCCTCAAAAGCATTCTCCATGTAGTTCCTCTCAAGATAGTTCCAGTTGAAGCTCAGGGTGGAAACAAGCACCAGGACCTTGGGGTACCCCGCCACACAGGAATTGCGGCACCCGTCAACGTCGTTGTCGTTGGCATCGTCACACTCCTCGCCTGCTTCCACTGCCCCATTGCCGCATGTGCCTGTCAGAAAGCAGGTGGCGTGAGCTACGTGTGAAAACCAAACAACCCACCACATTGTGGCACACAACGCACTCGCGCGAGCAAGGGCAACCGCTGCCGCCGCCAGAATGATCAGAAACAAGCCTGCATGCATGATGACAAAGCCTTGTCACAGCCCAAGTGGAACTCCTCCGTCAGGCTGCTTTGGGGGGAGACCAAGACCAGGCAAACTGTGTGGAGAGCTTAGGTGTTGGGACTCACCGCCGGTGTTAGAGCGACGATTTCGACACGCGACAACATGCAAGAGTTGGAGATTCAATCTCTTCTCAAAACTCACGCACCGAATGTTTTTTCAATGCCGCACAAACAGTTTTCCGGCGGTGCAGATTGGAGGCGATGTGTCACACGAAAATCGTGGTGTAACTCCCGCTTGTTTACCCCGAAACTGTCCGGAGTCAGGCGTAGACTCTGTGCCGCCGTCGGCTGCCGCCGAGCCATCAGGCACTGGGAAACAGCCCTGTCGAAATCCAGGACGTGGGCCGTGCACCGCAACATAGCATTCAAAAAACACAGCAAACCACAAAAAGGATGCTGCTCTCCGACAGTCGTCATCGCGATTCGCGACTCGCGAGGTCCGCGAGCAGTTGATGTTACCGAGCCGGTGGGCTCTGATGGACGTGCCTGCCCCATGATTCGGAGATGTGCCGCACTATGTGTCAGTTGTGGCCTGCTTTGGGCTGCTCTGCGCTCGCCCGAGCACTGATCAGAGGCACTGATTCAGTGCTCAGTACTTCGCACGTGTTACAAATGTGATGGGCGTGACCTTCGGCTGGATTTCAGGATTGATTTCTGAGCCACATGATCGCTTGCTTGCCGGCACTCCACTCCTGCGTGAACTCCAAAGGAACACCGGCTTCACGCCTGCGTGGCGCGTGAGGGATGAGGTGTTGTGTGGACATGGGCCATGGCCCATGGGCCATGTCACATGGCTGAGACATGGGGTTGCACGGAAACCTGGCAAGAGGGGGCCGGGCAACCGCTACATGAATGACTCGCCTTCGAAGCTTGCCAAAGGAGGAGGTTTCCCACGTCTTGTCCACCGTGCAGCCCAGCCTCGATTTGCACGGCACGGTTCAATCGTGACGTTTGGCTGCTACGCTTGTGGCAGCGTTCTCTTGACCCCAAGGAATGAAGCAAGGAATGCTTGCGCAGGTGAAGACAATAGTGGGGCTTCCATCCCAGCTCGCGTGAAGGGCAGGCGCAAGACCAAGCGCACCATGCGCCAGTCATCTTGTCACCGTTTGCAGTTGTGATGGGCGGGAACCGGCGGTGGTCACTCGTTGTTGCACGAACCTAGCAAGGAAGCGAGCGGGGGGCAACCGTGTTGCTGTAGCACGTGGTGCGTAGCCCCCCTCCCCCCCCAAACAACAATGCATGGGCTAGCGGTGTCGGTCGACGAATCGCGTTTGCAGAAGGTAGACATGGCAAACCCAATCTATGGATACTGTACATGTACGGACAGGACACAATTCAGACTGCTTCCTGAACTGACACGGTTGAAAAGTTCGTGCCTAACACACACACGTCTTTATCATGACAGTGGGACGGTCCCACTGGGACCCGAGCTCACAGCGGTGGTACCCACCTCTGTACCAGCGACCAAAGAACAAAACACAAACAAGAGCGGTGGGGGTGTGACGGTGTGCATTGTTGTTTTGTTTCGCAAGGGGTTTGAGCGCGTTGTGCACACCACATTCACATGCACCCCTCTCCCCACATCCTACATCTTATCCACGCCACCGTACAGCACAGCCAACCGCGGGTCCTTCTTAAGCGCAATCTCAAGCTCTGTGAACTTGGCCAGCACTGTCTCCTCCTGGCGTTGCAAGCGCTGCTCCAGGATGCCAATCTTGAACATCGCCTCTGCGCAGAACTGCTCAAACTCCTCCTCTGCCCCCTCTCCAAGCTGCTCGCGCTGGCTTCGTTGGAACGCGGCTTGCTTCTTGGCAAGCTTGGCGTTTTCTTCGTCCAAACGCCGTTGGATGATGTTGACACGCTCGATGAGGCGCTCCTTGAGGGCCTTGCGACACTCCTTGTCTGCACGCGCAGCTTCGTCCTTCGTGGGATGGTCAGGGTCGTCGCACTTGGCCAGGAAGGGCTTCAGGAAGTCCATCTTCGACTCTGCCGCCTTCTCCTTCTTCTCTTCCTCCTCGCCCTCCTTGGTGGCATCCTCTGCGCTCTTCTCACGCGCTGTGTCGAAAATGGTCTTGTCGATGTCAATGCCCAGCTCATCCCTGCAGCACGCACGCATACGCAACACAGCACATCCACGAAGGAGATAGCATGTCACGCCTGGCGGTCAACCCAGCCTGTGCATCATGTTCCACACCACGTACTGTGCACGAGACCACAGAATCTCGCTGGCCACGCGCGTGGCTTCCCGAATGTCGTGACTGCAGTCCTTCTCCAGTCCTACCACACGTCGGAAATCCGCGTCCAACTCAGACTGCTTGGGCGTCTCCGCAAACGGGTTGACAAACCGCAACTCCACGTGTTGGCCGTCAGGTGCGTCCTTGTGGTACACACGCGACGATGCCATGATGCGACCCTCCGCGTAGTGGTAGTCCTCGCGGATCGTTTTGTCCTGCACAAAGTACGTGCGCTTCTGCACATCGCTGTCGGCATCCACGGCGGTGTTGCGCGAAAACTTCTGCGTCATCTTGCGCATCGCCAAGTCTCCTGGCTCTACGTGCAACACAAACTGTCCCATCTTGCTGGTGGTCTTGCCGCGGCCGCGCCCTGCTGCAGGCTCGGAGCCACGAGGCATCAGGGACACAGAGCGGTAGGTGAGGTGATCGACGCGCCCGCGGAATGTCTCGGTGATCTTCACACCAATTTGTTCTGTCCGCCGCACCTGTTCCACATACACCCGTAAGAAATCACAAGGGGAAGGAAACGTTGGGCGCACAGACACACAGACATCCACATGACAACCACCGAAAGAGATACGTGAGGAACTGACACGACGCATCTCGAGGCGGCGCCAACAACACAACCAGCGAGGGCACTCGATTCAGAGAAAGGCAAAAAACAAAAAACAAAACACAAACAACACAAAAGAGAGGAGAGGGAAAGTACGCACCAAGCCTTCAATGTGAGCGGTGGAGTAAAACTCGAGTTCGCGCCACTTGCCCAGGATCTCAGAGTGCCGTTTCAGGTGATGTTCGCGTCCCGTCTCGAAGAACTCGTCCACGCGCCTCTCCAGAGGCCGGCGAATGCGCTTCTTCAACTTGTCCGCACGCTTGTCGAACACCTCCACGGTCTCCAGCAGCAGTGTGCGGTTGATGTCCTTGTACTTGAACAGCCGCGTGATCAACCCTCGTGGGTGGGAGTCGGGGGCATACAGCTCCAACTTGGCGCGTCGGAACAGCGTGACACTGCAGTTCAAGTCGCCGTAGCTGCCAACACAAACCCATTCATTCACACATGCAACGTGAGCGGCGAGGCACCTCCACAAACATCACGCAAACAAATCCCCGTTGTTGCTTGTTCGTGTCCTTTACAGCCGGACGAAGCCACCCCCCCCCCCCCCCCCCCCCCCCCCGCCCACGCCCCCCCCCCCCCCCCCCACCCCACCCCACCCCCCCCGGCAGACCTACCGCTGCTCAAACAAATCCCGTGGGATCTGCAACTTCGGCACCCAGCTGGGAGGCAGGTCCAATACGTGCGGGCCAGCATCTTCATCCTCCTCATTCTTTCCACCGCCACCCGTCATGTCCAGCTTGCTGCTCAGCGCCGCGGCCAGGTCCATGTCGCCACCCTCCTTGTCCCCGTCCCCGTCGTCGGCGCCATCTTTGCCGTCACCGTCGGCGGACTTGGACCGGTCACCGCTGTTGATGAACACGTACTCCCAGTTGTCGGTGTTCTCCAGGTCGAACATCACCAGCCCCATGCCGCTGGAGCCATCCGCCGGCGCCGCCGCCGGCGCCTGCATGTTCACCCAGCAGTTCTTGTTGTTCGTGACGCTGTCCACGGCTTCGTACGGGGCCTGCGACACCTTGAAGATCTGGCCTGTGGATGGCTCCACGTACACGTGGTCCTCCACTTCTCGGGGCCCGGCTCGCACCAACACCCACGCGTGAACGCGGCGGCCACTGATGGGGTCCACAGTCGGCTCCAGGTCATCGTCGTCGCTCCCCTCGTCCGTGCCACCCCTGGCCGCCTCCATCTCCGCCCGCTTGGCCATGATCTTCAAGTACTGGCTCTGTGGGACGCCCTTGTCACCCGCCACATACTTGGTGGCCACGTCGCCGTCCGAGTCGGACGCGTCGTCCTCGGCCTCTTTCTCTGGCTCGTCCGCGCGCACCTTCGGCACGGAGTACGGGCACACGCACCGACGCTGGTCGCGCAGTGTGATCCACCGCGGCGCCTTGCCGACCACGACGTACGCGTCGTAGCCGTTTCCGAGCAGGAACGAGCACAACACGAACGAGAGATCAAACGAGTCACCCATCCGCCAGTTGAGCACCACAGCTGGCGACGGCAGCACCTCCGGCACGTTCAAGGGGTCTGCCAGCGGCTCGTACGTCAGGTAGTGTGAGAAGAAAGTTGCACACTCCTGCAGGCCGTAGAGTTCCTTGAAGGGCAGCTGCGTGCAACGCAGTGTGGTGGACAAAAACTTGGGCACTCCAGCTTCGTTCGGCGCCACCAGGAAAGGTGCCTTGCGCTGCGGGAAAAGCTCTGTGAACTGTTTGAGGAAGTTGTCCACGTACTCCAGACACAGCTCCTCCTTGGTGGTGTTGCCGAGTGTGGATGGCAGCAAGCTGGCCGCATCCAAGGACCTGACCCGTTTGTGTTTGCTGGAGCACAGCCCATCGATGGTGAACTGCACACCGACGCTTTCTGCGTCATCAGCCCCCGCTCCAGCCCCACCGGCTCCAGACGGTCCAGAAGACGCCATGATGGTTCACCCGAGGCACACTATCCCTCTCGCCCACTTGGATACTGTCCGGGTGAGAGCCCACACGTCCGTGTGTCTGTCCGTTGTTGTTGATTTGCATTGCTGGGGGCAGTAACAGCTGAGAAGCCATCCCACTCAAAACATGTTGGAAATAAACATTGTATTTTGAGTGCTTGTGCACGCTAGGCATTTCCACTTTCATCCGACACAGTCGTGTACCCGTGGGCATGTCATCCACATGGACACGCGCTGTTCCTGGGAAGGCGACTGTGCTCGTTGAAGATCGAGCTCTGACGTGAGCTCTGACGTGCAGTGCCGCTTCAGTTTTGTTGGGGCAAAACAAAAAAAAAAAACAAAAACTGTGGGCTTCTGCCTCGACCATTCCATTGCACCGAGAGAGGCCACAGCCATGAACAACATCACAGAGGTCCCTTTCGTCAGCGGGGAACGTAGGCCCAACTTGTGTGCAACACAGGCATTCATCCGAAGGGTTTTTTAATGGAAGGAGGCGCCCAGCGACTTTTCCGTCCGAGTTGTTTGCGAGCGGCAGGCGCTGACGACGACGGTACTGGTGCAGCTGGAGCCTCATCGTCGTCTTCATCAGCATCAGCAAATGCAGACACCACCGCTGCGACGCGTGGGCGTTTCTTTGCTGCAGCCAATCCAAAGCCACCGCCCCGCTTCTTCAAACCAAAGGCACCTCCAGCAGGCCGCCTTTTCAGGCCGAACCCACCACCTTTGCCAGCCAAGCCACTTCGAGTCGAGCTGCCGCCTCCCCCACCTGCGCGACGAAGCCCCATCGAAATTTTCTTTCGACCCGCTCCAGGCGCGATGCTAAAAGGGACAGCCGCCTTGCCAGCGGACGACGACACACCCGTCTCGGCTGCGCGCTTCCGTTGTTTGGCAGCCTCGGCAGCCGCCGCGGCATCAATGCGAGCCTGCAGTTCACGCTCCTCACGTCGCTGTTCCGCGCGCCGCTTTTTGTCTCCATGAAGCGCACTCGCCCGGGCTCGCTCCATTTCCTTCATCTCCTTGAATCGAGCGCGGTGGCCGTGTTCATCTGAGAGGGGGAGGAACACGCACACACCCACACCACAGCTCCCGATTGGTAATCACAGGACAGGCGACGCAACAGTCAATACAAGGCACCACACGGACATGAATTCATATGCGCCTGCATTTCCATGGTGGTTTTGTCTGGGTCAAGACACGGTACGAAACACAACGCAAACGGATGTGAACAAACAAGCGGCACGGAATGCAGGGCGTGGGTGCTGCATCACATACACTGTTTCTTGCACAAACTGCAGTAGAAGGCCCGGTTTTGCTTAGCCAGAACCTTCTCGACCTTTTCTGCCTTGGCTTGCTTCTCTTCTATTCTTTGTGCAACCTCTGCACTTCCTGTTGCCTCTTTTTCGATGTCCAGCACACGACGAGACTTCGTCGCTTGCTGGCACGATGACATAAGTCACATGCCAACACTGCTGCTAAACACCACACTGAACACCCACCTGGTGCATCTCCTCATCACGCTGAATGACACCGATTCCCGCACTTCCTATTGTGCCAACAGCTTTGATTGGCTCGACTATTCCGGTTCCTTTCTTCCCCAGGCCTGTCCCCACCTTCCATCCCATCTTGCGCAAGAGTCTTCACATTCACACGCCACCAGTCGTCAGCAATGGGCATCGGGCCCCGAACACAGCCCACTGTGCACGCACCTATGACCCACATTGTGAGCGGGAAGCGGCGTATCAACGGTTGCAATGGGAATGTCGGGGTCAAGCGATTGCGTCGGTCTGGCGTAAATTGGAACCTTCCCATCCTCACGCACTGCCGCGGCCTGCAGCAGCAAAGACACTGATCACACCACAACACACAACCAAGCCATATCGCAGTGACCTGCTCATACCAGAGCCTGCTTCTCTCTTTCCGTGATCAGGGTCCTCCACCCGTGCCCCCTGTTACGGTCACGTGATAACTCGACTGACGACTTGAGGACGTCAGGCTTGAAGTATGTGACCGCCCCCGTGACCACATTCTGATACACCGGGCGCCGACTGCGAGGCTCTACTGTCACGCGCCAGTCTTGCTTGCTGCCACCATCCTGTGCGCCGGTGTACCCAAGCCCAGACATGGCGAAGGCGAGTGAGTGGTGGGCTTGTCCACTGAGATGAGACTCGCACATGTATTCATGCTGCTGCCAGCTGGGTGATTCATGGTAGATTCGTTATGTCTGTGTCTTGCCAAGACTGCTAGTGCCGTAGCCTTGCAGCCGCCGTACGGTCGAGCCCACTCCCCTTCCAATCGGCATTGCGTGGGTGTTGTGAGGCGACACGGGGTCAAATGCACCATTCGCGGCCTTGAGAGACTTCTTGCTTCGCCCTCCTCTCTTGCTTTTGTGGTGTGGGGCCTGCAGCAGCGGCAGCATGGACCTGTACGGTGATTACTTGACCAAGGTGATTGGCAAAGGAGGGGACTCCAACAAGACTGCCAGTGATGCAACGCCCAAGTCAACAGGTACTGCATGTGCTGTGCGTGCGCGTTGTCGGTTGGCACAATGGGCCGGGGTTCAGGGAGGCTGCCTGTGATTCATGTGAGCGCTGGGGTGGCGTCTGTTCCTCACAGGGTGGGCGAAGCCGGCTGCTTCCTCACCGGCCACGATGTTTAAGCCAACATCGGTTGCCAAACAGACGCTGAAAGCAAAGAAGGTGCGCAGCCTTGGCCTCACATGGCCCTCGGGCGAGGCGTGTGTGGTTTGTGTCACACAGTGCGCCACTCACCCTGTCGTGAGGGCTTCGCCTGCCATCAGGACCAATTGAAGCCCTCTTCGCTGCTCGGCACGAAAGCTGCCAATGTGGCAAAGAAGCGAAAGAAGGGGCCCTCGTTGTTTATGCCCACATCTCTCAAGAAGAAGGTGAGGCTGCTTGTGGTGTGTGGGTCTTGTGTTGCGTGACGCCGCATCGTTGTGGGGCAACGATGCGCAGGTCAAAGCTGCGGTTGTCACCAAAGCTGCCCCAAAGAGAATGAAGGCTGTGGCGACGCCCACACTGTCACAGAGCAGCCGTGATGCGTTTGATCAAAACCTGGAGGATGAGTATGACCCACTCAATCCCAACGACTACGAGGACCTGGTGCAGGTGTGCGGCAAGCTTTGGCTGTGTGCTGCGTTGCTGCTGAGGAGTGAGCGCCACCCCCATCACACTTGCGTGGTCGTGGCCATCCTTGCTCTTTTGCGTTGTTTGTTGTTTCAGGAGCGGGAGAATGCGAAGAAACGACGAGCAATGGAGCTTCGCATGAAACACGAAGTTGAGGAAAACGAGCGCAAGGTGTGTGCTTGGCTTGAGTCTTGCCGTGCAACATTCCGTGCTTTCTGCGGGCCTTTCACCCAGCGTTTTATGTGGTGTGCTCCCACCCCCTTCCAGAGAAAGCGCCTGCGAGAAGAACGCGAAGCGCATATCAAACAGCTTGTTCGGGGTGACGCGGGTGCCTCCTCCGGCGCTGCTGAGGCTGGGCCAGGGCGTGGCCGTGGACGAGGGAGAGGGAGGGGCATGACGATGCCAGCATGGATGACGCGAGGGTTCGTTCGTCTTCAGTGCAACGTGGTGTGGCGGTGTGTGTGTAGAGCGCACACTGTGTTCTTGTTCTGTTCTACCCACGTTGCATCGATCGATCGCGGCGCGGGTGCTGTACCCGTCGGGCTCATCATGTTGCACGCGCCAGGTTGAACAAGCAACCACCCAGTGCATCACCGGCTTCCTCAGCTGCAGGTTCCGCTCCAACGTCGCCAGCCAAACCTGGGCAGTTTGATGACGTGCCCATGGAGAGCGACACCAAGAGTCCCGCAAGTGCCCCCGGCTCAAGCGTGTCCCCTGGCACTGCCCTAGGAAATGGCGCAGGCGCAGGCGCAGGCAAAGCCGGCATGAGCTTTGCCCAGAGGATCATGGCAAAGATGGGGTACAAGAAAGGCAAAGGTAGTGTGATGGGCATACACGCCTCATGCTTCGCGGTGTATCGGTTCTGAACTGCTCTGCTGCACATGTAGGTCTCGGCAAGCACGAAACTGGCATCACATCCGCCCTTCGCACAAAACGAACCGGCGCGCGTTCCGGGAAGATCGTTGCACCCCGAGGCGCCAACAACAAAAAGAAACGCCCTGCCACGAGCCGGGTTGTGTTGTTGATGGTGCGTGCGGCCTGTTGATGGGGCGTGGCGTCGCAGGTGCCAACGTGTAGGTTGCTTTGCTGAACGCTTGAACGGCCCTGGGTGTGCGCAGAACATGGTTCCCCCTGGAAGTGTGGACAGCGAGCTCCAGGGTGAGACACAGGAAGAGTGCAGTCGGTTTGGACCTGTGCAAACAGTGGTCGTGCACGAGGAGCCAGCTGGGTCTTGCCCAGAGGAAGAGGCGGTGAAGATATTCGTCTTTTTCGAGAAACCGGACAGTGCTCTCGCAGGTAGGTGTGTGTGTGCTTGTGCATGTTGGGTGTTCCTGCTTTCCGTCTCACTTTTCTTTCCGGTGTTGCAGCGCTGAATGCAATGGGCGGGAGATTTTTCGCTCAACGGCGAGTGGGCGCTACCCTCTTTCCGGAGGATAAGTTTCTTGCTCGTGACTACTCTCTGCAGCGCTAGCAAAACATGGAACCTAGCGCCACACCGCACAGCACACAAGCAAAGCGCCGAGTCGTTTCACCGACTGCATGGAGCATGACCGATGCCGCGCCTTAGCAGTGGTAGTCGTTTCCTTTTTGTGCCATGATCAGAGACACAATGAGTCCGTACAGTGCCAGCGCTTCTCCAAAGATGAGCATCAAGATCATGCCGACGAACAGCTTCTCGTTCTGGCCGACAGCTCGCACTCCCGCGTCACCGACCACACCAATCGACAAACCAGCAGCTAGACAGGACAAGCCGCAGCAGAGTCCCGAGGCAAGATGTGCGTAGCCGGCGTACGAGGTGTAGTGGTTACCGCTCTCGCTGGGCTCCGTGACTGTCAAACGTCACCGCGTCGCAGGGTGAGTCATGTCCACGATACGAGCCATGTCCACACACGCACGCACGCACACACGCACGCGCGCACGCAACACACACGCATCGCACGCAATACACACGTATGCATGGGCACAGCAGATGACAACACAACACATCACAGCAGCCCCACAACGCGCTTGGATGAACGCACTCTTGGAGATCAAGATAGCGCCGACAATCAGGCCGTAGATGCCCAGCACACCAGCCATGACAACTGGCACCACGTTTCGCATGACCAGCTCAGGGCGCATGACGCCCATGGATGCAATACCGACACCTGCTTTCGCTGTTCCATAAGCACCTCCGAGATCTGTACAAGGCCACCAGCACGATCGCGGGTGAGCAATGAGGAAGCACATCCATTGCATCAACCAACGTCACACACTTGAAAAAACAACCGCTGCAGTGATGCCCATGAACCCGAAAAACGCCGCAGAGGATGGACATAAGTCCTGGCCAGCTTCGAGAAGTACGTTCATGGTTACAGGCAGGCGTGAAAGTGCAGACTGTCGATCCAGAACAGACGCCGTGTGAATGCTGCTGGTCGGGCAGACGCGGCGGGGCGAGTTTTTATGCCACATTTTATGTCAAAACTAATACATGTTGTTGTTGTGTCGTGGGTTGTGCCAGTGTGTCCACGGCTGCTTCCTGTACACTCACTCCCCACGAACCCCACTCCGGCGGCAAGAGCGAGAACTTCTCCAGTCATGCGTGGAAAGAAGAACATTCGTAGCCACCGGCCCAAGGTGTCACGCCGTGGCAAGAACCAATCTCGGTTCATCAAGGGCAAGTTCAGCACAGACACAGTCAAAGTAGGTTTGGCGATTGCCCTGGCATTCTCGTGCGGGGTCCAGCGCACTCACCAAACGTGCTTTGTTTGTGCAACAGGCTCGTTGGGACTACAGCAAGTCACAGCACGAGAACTTTCAGCGCCTTGGCATTCAGTTGAAGCACCAAACCCGGCGTGACATCGCAAAGATCAACAAGGAGGGTTTGCCCGCGTACAAGGAGATCGTGGGTACGCCATGTTGCTGTTGCCGGCTGTCAGAATGTGCTTTTCGTGCATCTGATGGGCTTGTGGATGTTTGCGCACGTTGGTTTTGACACCAGCCCCCAAATGTCAAGTCAAGTACGATCTTTCACATCGCAAGGGCGAAAGTAACCGTGTGCCAGGTGCTGTGTCTCAAGATGAGTGCGAGTACCTCCAGAAGCTTGTCGCCAAGCATGGTGACGACTACAAGGCGATGTCTCGTGATTTGAAGCTTAACCCATATCAGCATACACAGGCGCGACTGCGGCGGCGGTGTACACGGTACATCCAGTGGATGGAGTATCAAAGCACCCTCGCAGCGGCAGCTGTTGACGCCGAAAATGAATCTGCCTCCAGTGATGCGGAGTGACAGTCTGCAGCTTCCCTACCAGGCAGGGGGCGTGGTCTTTTGTGTTCGCTTGCACCGTTGTAGTTGCAACGCTTGTTTTCGTATGTTCCAACACCTCAAGCAGGAGTGCCACCACAACATAACTTCATGGTTTCGTTCAGTTTCGTTCATTCGACATCAGCCAGCCACCACCCCGGGTACAGAGAGAGAGAGAGACAAGAGAAAACTCCGCAAAGTCTCAAGTTTAGAACTCAGACTTGTGGAACACACTGTCCTTGTACTCCACGGCACGCACATACGGGTACTGCTCACCCCAGATCACGTCCGTGAACACCTCTCCCAAGGCAGGCTCTGCGCCAGCCTTCGCGGCCTTCAGCCCGGCATTCACCTCGGCCCGGACCTCCTTCTCCAACGCCTTGAGGTCAGCCTCTGACGCAGCGCCGGAGCTGACAATGCGCTCCTTCAGGCCTGCCAAGCAATCCTGCGTCTTGCGCACGTTGGACACCTCCTCCCGGTCTCGGTACGTGATGCCCGGGTCCGACATGGAGTGGCCGTGGTACCGGTACGTCATCATCTCCACGAACAGAGGGCCGTTGCCGTTGCCAGCAAAGTCCTTGGCGTGCGCCATTGCCTCACGCACAGCCAGAACGTCCATGCCGTCGACGCGGATGCCAGGGATGACGCGGCCGCCAGAGGTGTAGTACTGGTCGTTGCACGAGTGGCGGTCCGTGGACGTGCCCATGCCGTAGCGGTTGTTCTCGATCACGTAGATGGCGGGCAGCCCCCACAGCTTGGCAATGTTGGCGGCTTCCCACACTTGACCCTGGTTCGCAGCACCATCACCGTACAGGCTGGCTGACACAGGCATGGGCCTGTACCATAAAGTAATGCACCCACGACACAGCAGAGCATGATCAGCAAGAGCTCATGGCGCATGGCTTCCACACATCCTGTCCTACTGTGGACTCGACTCTCCGACGTACCCGTCTCCCTTGTGCTGCAGTTTGTTCGCCCACGCCACGCCGGTGCCGACAGGCACTTGCGCCCCCACAATACCAGCGCCGCCCCAGAAGTTGGTGGCGCCGTTGTAGCTGCGCAAAACAAAACACACCGAAAAACCAAAACAAACACACATCAAAAACCAAGGGCCAAACACCACGAGATGAGAGGGAGCACCGCCATCAACACAACACCCACTGCAGCGCCCCAGCGCAGCCCTTGCCCATGCATGCCACAATCACATGTTAGGCACATCCATTCCCCGTGTACCAAACACGTACAGGTGCATGGAGCCGCCCTTGCCGGCGCTGACACCGTTGGCAAAGCCAAACATCTCCGCAAACAGCCCCTCCACAGTGCCGCCACGGACCAAGTGGAACCCGTGGCAGCGGTATGTGGTGGTGATGCTGTCCTCCGGATCAAATGCGGCGTGGATGCCCATCGCGACGGCCTCCTGGCCATCGTACAAGTGGCAGAAGCCACGAATGTTGCGAGCCTGTGCGGAGGAGGACGGAAGGCAGCAAGTCGGTGAGACGCCACCACGGGCCCAGCAGCGGCACACGGCAATACCAGACCTTGTACTCCACGTCAGAGGTGATCTCACAGCGTCGGATCAAGAACATTTGGCGGTAGTAGTCCAGCAGCTCTTCACCCGTTGCTGTGGCGGAGGTCGTGGGAGCTTCGATGTCTGCGGCACGGGACGCACCATCCATGCACGCATCATGCAGTCGCACCCGTTACCACGCAGTTTCGACGATGTGCGAAGCGGAACTTGGATCAAATCTACACCCACATGAACATCACGCAGAGACAGGCTGCCCCACGTACCGCCCCAAGTGTCGCACGCGGCGATATCGAACGCCGTCGAGCTCATGCAGCGCGCAACAACAACGCGGCCAGCGGGCTGCGAAACGGTCGCGCGGGGAGCCACTGCCCCAACACGGGTGGCAAGGCGGCTGAACATGGCTACTACAAGAAAAGTTTGCCGGATGAGGGGCGCTGCTCGACCAACACAGCCGTGCAATAAACCGAACACTGCAAACAAGGCACCACACACGCAAAGGCGTCGGGTGCACGGGCTGCGTTTTGCGAATAGCAAGAAGATGTATTCATCATGATGTCTGTATTATGTAGCAACTGGTATTTTTCGGAGAACATCTGTTGATGGTGGGTGGCGCGGACTCCCGCTTGTCACTGCGACACTCTGCCACCTGGACTCTCCATGGCTCAAGAGAGGAAGCTCGGTTCGTTTCGGTGGTTTGTGACACTATCAATGCACTGCGGTCTTGATGGTTGTGTGCGCGTTGGCTTCCTTCAGATGGCATAGGTGCCGGGGCAAGCGAGGTAAGGGTGCACCCAAGATGCGGCAGGTTGGCTGCACACGCGTACTGACCTGACCCCCCCATTCACAACGGTGACTGGCTGTGCTCGATGCTCTTCCCACTCTAACAGCCCCCGTCTCCTGAAGACAACAATTCGTCATGTTGTGGCCTCTTCTCTGGCCGAGGCAGAAAGTCGCCCTCCACGCACACGCAGGCTGCTGCCGGAGCTCCAACAGGCGTGATGCCACCTCCTCCTCCCCGCCAGCATGAACGGGGGATGACGGTGCGTGGTGTGGGTGAGGCGAGAGAGCGAGAGTGCGAGAGTGCAACAGTGCGAGAGAGAGAAGGGGGAGGTGTTCTGTGTGGCTGGCATGACATGCTCCTCTGTCCCTGGCTGTGCCTGTGTGTGTGTGTGTGTGTGTGTGTGTGTGTTGGTGTGGCGGTGTGGCGTGTTGTTTGCGGTTTGCCACAGGAGCGTGAGATTGATGTCCTCAGCTCCTTGGAGGACATACCCTTTGGTGAAGACGCTGCGGGTGGTGACGCCGTGCAGCAAATCCACAGTTTAATCGGCCGAAACCAGCAGGTGACTGATTACACGCACAGTGACAGCGTGTGTGGAATCCAACGTTCGCCTCATGCTGTGTTGTTGCTGTGTGTTGTGTGGTGTGTACCTGCGCGCGCCAGTATCGCATGATCATGTCAGTCATCAAGTCCATCGCGGCACAGCCCAATCTGGTGGACGCAGTTGACGTCCTCATCACCCGTGCCGCTCAGATTCTCACGTGCGAGCGCGTCACCTTGTTCCACGTCCATGCCGAAAGCAAAACCATTTCAGTCGAGGCGTCTGGTGGTGGCGATGACACCTCGAACCGACATGACATTCACGACGTGACCATCCCCTTGGATGAGTCGTCTCTCGCCGGAAGTGCCGCTGTGGTGCGTGGCATTGCGTTGCGTTGCGTTGCGTTGCGTGGCATTGCGTTGCGTTGCGTTGCGTTGCGTTGCGTTGCGTTGCGTTGCGTTGCGTTGCGTTGCGTTGCGGTTCGCTTGCCTTGTTTCACCCTGTTGCGTTTCGCGGTACTTTCCGATGACACAGACGGGCAAGTCCATCATGTGCAACGATGCCTACGCGGAACCACGCTTCGACAAGTCCGTGGACGAGCGAACTGGGTGAGTATGCCGTGCCGAGCGAGCTGATCGCCACTGGAATCAGGGTGTGGATGAATGTAATGGAATGCGTTGCCTTCACTCACCCCCTCTGCCACGCGTTGTTGGACTGCGCCTTGCGCCAGCTTTCGCACCTGCTCTGTCTTATGTGTGCCTCTCCACAACGACACGGGGCAGTGTGTGGCGGTGGTCCAGGCCGTGAACAAGCTCATGTTCGTCGGTCCCGCGACGGCCACGCGTCCTCGACCTACGTCCAGCGCCGATGCCAGCATCACCAGCTTCGTGCGCGAGGACCAGCTGGTGTTGGAACGCATCGGCGACATCGCGGGCGGGATTCTGCATCGACTGCAGTTGGAGTCACGGGCGGTGCGTCCCTGGGTGTTGTTGTTGTCACTTGGCGTTTTCCCACGACATGGAAGGGGGCACGCACGTGTAGATGTTGGCTTCGTTTGGTTTCATTTTGTTTGGTTTCGTTTCGTTTGGTTTCGTTTGGTTTGGTTTCGTTTGGTTTCGTTTGGTTTCGTTTGGTTTGGTTTCGTTTGGTTTGGTTTCGTTTCGTTTCGTTTGGTTTCCCGCGTTGCACGCATGGGGGCTGACACACTTTGTCCCATGCGTGTGCCTTGCGGCTGTGCGTGGCGTTTTTCGTGTGTTGTGTCGTGCATGTTCGTGTGGTGGTGGCCGTTTCTTCTTCTTTTGTTTCGTCAGGCCCTGCTCTCGCAACGCACAAAGGTGCTCGTCACGCTGATGCGCAACGTGGCCGAGGCTCCCAACACGCAAGAAGTGATCAAGACGGTGATCGCTGCCACGTACAAGCTTGTGCCTGCGGAGCGTGTGACCCTGTTCATGGTGGACGCCAAGCACGAGGTGTGTCGTGCACGCTGCTTCCGCGCCAGTGTGTCCACCGCTGTTGGTCGGCGGGTGTTGACATTCGCAACGCTGGCTGGTTAGTTTAGTTTGGTTGGTTTGCTTTGGTTTGATGGGTTGGTTGGTTTGGTTTGGGTGGCTGTGTGACCAGGAGCTTGTGATTACCCAGTCCAAAGACGCCACCGGCAAGCGTGTGCCAATGACGGGTTCTTTGGCAGGCCACGTGGCACGGTATGGCGAACCTGTCAACATCGCCGACGCCTACACCGACCCACGCTTTGACAGCTCGGTCGACACGGCGACGGGCTTCCGCACACGGAACTTGGTGTGCTTCCCCATCAAGACGCCCAACAATGGCATCATTGCCGTACTGCAGGCAGTGAACAAGGTGGCCCCCTCCCACGGGTCAAGCGCCTTCGACGAGGATGATTTGCAGATTCTGGAGTACATGAGCGGTCACGCTGCTCAGGTGCTGGTCAAGGCTCAACTGCTCGAGAAGACGGTGCGCTCTTGGGCCCAATGCTGTGTCACAACGGCGAAGGCGGTTGACTGATGGTTCCATGTGTTGTGTCGTTGGTTGTGTCCCGTGTGCTCCCCGGTGTGCTGCGTTGGTGTGGTCTGTGCTCCGTGTGTGTTGCGTTGGTGTGGTCTGTGCAGCAAAACTACTCCCGCTCCACCCATGCACTGTTGGCAGTCATGCGCCTGTCCACCTCCAACGCTGATTTTTCTGCGCTTATCAACGGGATTGTGCACGCTGCGTACGTGTGGGGCCGGCTTCTCCTGTGGCCATGCCTTGTTGCCATGCCTTGTTGCTGATGATGGTGTCTACAACTGCGTGTGCTGCGGTGGTCGTGGTCAACTGTCGTCAGGTACGGCTTGTTGTTGGCCGATCGGGTCAGTTTGTATCTCGTCGACCCTCGCAAGCGCGAGCTGTGGATGGCATTGTCCAAGGTATCGTAAAAGCCCACAGGTTGGGTGCCAGTTTGTGTTGTTGTTGTTGTTGTTGGTGGTGGTGTGGTTGTGTTGTTGAAGGTGTGGTTGTTGTTGGTGTTGGTGTTTATCGTGCGGTTGAGGCTCATTCTGTGGCTGCGTGGTTTGTTTGATGCTGTCGTGTTCAGGATGCGCGCGGTACCCGGCTTCCCTTTGGCAGGGGCATCGCGGGGCATGTGGCACAGACCGGTGGCGTGCTGAACGTGCCTGAGGCGGCCCACTGCGAGTTCTTCAACCCCGATGTGGATGTTCAAACCGGGTGTGTAGGCGTGGTGGGCGTAGTAGTGTTGTCTTCGCGAATGGGCGAGGAGGGGGCAACAGCGGTGCCCTTCCGTTTCGTGTCTTTGGTGTTTGTTGATGGTTTGGCGTTTGTTTGTTGTTGTTGTTTGTTGTTGTTTTGTGTGGCTCCGAACGTCGGTCTGCCCTTTCCCCTCCCTGCAGCTACCGCACGCACAGTGTGCTGGCCGTCCCCGTGCGCACAGAGCGCAATGGCAGCGTGATGGCCGTGATCCAGGCCATCAACAAGTTACCCGGGAACATCCCCTTTGACCACAGCGACGAAGAGGCGCTGCTCACCTTCTCGGAGGAGGTTGCGATGGCGTTGAAGCGCCGATCTGTGGAGGCCACGTTGATCAAGGTGCGTCCGTAGTGTGGTCATGTCATTGGTGGTCGGTTGGGGGTCGATCCACCAGTGGACATCATGAACGTGGTCGGGTCGATCCGCGACGTCGTGAACCGAGTGGTTGCAATGCTGTGTGATGGTTATGTGTCCTTGACCGTGCTGTGGTGTGTGGTGTGTGGTGGGGGTGTACCAGCTCATGCAAGACAGTCCCCATGGCGAGGAGGTCGAAACCTCCATGCTCAGCATGTGCGTGCCTGGCTGTTGTGCGGTCTGCGCCGTGTGCCGTGTTGCTGCTTGTTTGGGCGACTGGCGGACCACATGCGTTGCGCTTTGTCTTCTGCGTTCCGCGCCCGATTTGCGGTGTGACGTGACGTGTGGCGTGATGTGTTGTGCTGTGCTGTTATGCTGTGCTGTGCTGTGCTATGTTTTGTTTTTTTCTTTTTTCGTTTGACGGCGCGCAGGTATGCGGGCAAGGACACATCAGCCCGTCTCCACACCAGCTTGTTGGTGCGAAAGGTGTCTGTGGACAAGCCCAGCATCCCCACCCCTGCCTACTCCCCCGCCCTCAACGTTGCCCGTGGTGGCAAGTTGCACAGCTGGGACTACAACCCTTTCGTCGAGGTCGGTGGCACTGTGCTGTGTGGATGGTGTGGGTGTGTGGATGTGCGGGCGTGGGTGTGTGGATGTGTGTGTTACGCGCGTGTGTGTGTTGGCTGGGGTAACTGAACTTGGCTTGATGTGTGGTGAATGGATGTTGGTGTTGATGTTGGGGCACAGGAGCGCAACACGCTGCTGAAGCACGTGGGCACCATGCTGCAGCAGTTTGACCTCACTTCCGCGTTTTCCATTGTCCCGGACAAGCTGCGCCACTTCTTGCAGGCCGTCAGCGCGAACTACCATGACAACCCCTTCCACAATTTTTACCATGGTGGGTGCCATGATGCGCGTGTGTCCTTACACTACTCTCCGACCTTGCTCACCCCCCACCCCCCCTTGTTCTTCCACTCTTGCGCGTTACCCCGCCGCAGGTTTCTCTGTCATGCACGCCGCGTTCCTGCTGTTGACCAGCACGCCTGCGTCCCGTGCCCTGTCCGTGTTGGACGTATTTTCCATGCTCATCGCGGCGCTGTGCCACGACATCGACCACCCGGGGAACACCAACGACTTCGAGATGAAGAGTCGCTCCTCCCTGGCTCTCGTCCACTCGGACGACGCTGTGCTGGAACGCCACCACGCCCACGTCGCGTTTTCCCTGCTCTGGGATCCCCAGAACGACATCTTGGTGGCCCTCACCGCCGAGGACAAGAGGCAGTTCCGCAAGACCATGATCCACGCGATCCTGTCCACGGAGATGTCCAAGCACGAGCACACCGTGACCATGCTGCAATCTCGTGCTACCATGATGCGTACGTGCTCAAGGATGTCAACAATGTGGCGACAGCCCCCACCCCCGCTCCTTCCACAAAGTGTTCGGGCCGGGCGGTGCTTGCTTTTGTGTTGCTTCATGTGTTTCTGTGCTTCTTCTGCTGTTTGCCGTTCGACTGGACTCACGAGTGTGCGTCTCGTTTCTCGTTGTTGGCGTGCCGTGCATGGCTGGGTGCTGTGCATTTGTTCTCG
>Ga0213833_1000979_pt1 | contig 22565 bp, 35 predicted proteins | sample SWATP21_FD_160575 | JGI IMG/M metagenome (GOLD analysis project Ga0213833, IMG submission 160575) | Coastal seawater microbial communities from Marineland, Florida, United States - SWA TP2 #1 | ecosystem: Environmental > Aquatic > Marine > Coastal | place: USA: Florida | collected 2016-08-14 | reverse complement strand
CACCCACAACGCATAACCCACAACGCACAATACACACATGCCAAGTGTCAAAAGGCAACGCGGGGGCCACCATCAGGCGAGCAACAATGCGCCAGCCGGAACTCGAGTCACAAGACATTCATAGTGTAGTGTGCACAGCACAACACCCCCTTCAAGTAACGCACCTCGCTGGAGGAACCCTCCGCGACGGTCGAGGGTCGTGCCTTCGGCTTTCGACCCCGTCGCTTTCCTTTGGAAGTTCCTGACTTGGGGGAGGGCACGACAGGGGGGACAAGCGCCGATGCCGATGCCGATGCCGATGCCGCAGATGCAGACGCGGACGCGGACGCAGACACGGATGCTACAGACGCAGCCGGCGCCGGCGCACCAGAAGTGGCACGTGGCGAGGAGGATGATGAAGGGCTCTGTGACACGGTCGAACGTGGCGAGGGTGAAGGCGCCGGCGGCGAGTCGGGGTTGAACGTGTCCCACGCAGACAGCGGCCGTTGGAACGGCGCGCCTGTGTATGTGCTGGGCAGCAGGCGGAACATGGGGGTGATCACCACCCCCAGTGGAGGCGGTGGCGACGCGGCAGACGCCATGTCGGCGCCGATGGACAGGCCTGGCTGTTGTGACGCCGCAGCAGCCTGGTGGTGCGGGTGGGGCAAGTGTGTCGGGCGGCTCATTGACGAGCATGGCGTGGCAGCCGCAGACGAGGCACCACCGGCACCGCCTGTGGGCAACGACACCTGAGGCACACCGGGTTGGTACGGCCGCAGCGAGATGGCAACCGCGCCCGCAGCGGAGGGAGCGACGGCTGCTCCGACTCCAACACTGCCGTGACTCGCGACACTGTCCATGCGCGGGCGTGCGCGAGGCCCAAGCCCGCCTCTACTCTCCGCACTTCCACCTGCACCCCCACCTCCAGCACCAGGGCCACTCGTTTCGCTGCCGGCGGCGGCGGCGTTGCTGCCACTCGCACGCCCACGTCGATCGGAGGTGGGCGTTTGTGCGGCGCTGGCTGCAACTCGAACCGATGTGTTGGGGGACATCAGCAGCTTCGACATGCCGCCGTACTGGTCACGCCACGACTGCGGGTGCGGCTGCGGTTGCGACCCGTCCATGTCTCGGTCGCCGGCCTGCGACGCCGTGGAGGAAGCCGGAGACGGGGTTCGAGGGGGCGAGGAGGTGAAGCGTGCAGGTGTGCGTGGCGCGCGACAGGGCGTTGAGGGAGGGGACGCCAAAGCCGCGTCGCGGACTTTGGTTGGCGTTGCACAGGGAGACGCAGCGCCATTGGCGTGAGCGCCAACACGCGCTGCACCTGCACCTGTCCCTGCACCTGTCCTTGCACCTGCACCTGCACCGGAGCTTGAACCAGACGTGGACCGCCTGCGGTGGGCGCCACTCCGGGGTGAGGAGGCGGGCTTGGGTGACGAAGAACCGCGGCGGGGCGATCGACGAGAAGGGGACCGGACCGCCGTGGCGGTGCCAGACTCGACGCACTGGAACATCTGGGCCACTTCACTCCACGGAATGGGGCGGGAGGGGACACTAGACAGCACATCGGGGCCGGCCAGACGTTTCGACGACGCCAGGGCTGTGGCTGTGGCGATGTCAATGGAGGAGGTGTAGCCGGAAGCCCCGTTGCAAGCTCCGGACGCACCGGAACCACCGCCGGCACCGCCACTCGTCGCACCAGCACCACGCGACGAAGCCGGCGGACGAACGCGCTTGGTGGGACGGAACAGGCAGGTCAGATCATCCCAGGGCAACGGCATCAGCATGTCTGTGAACCGCGACCGTGTTGTCAGTGGGAACGCCTGTCGTCGAAGTTTGGAGGCCGCTGTGGAAAGGCCGACACGCGACTTGCCACCTTTCAGTGTGGGTTGTGGGGCTGCCACGCCAGACGTGAGCGTCCCTGAGGTCAAGCCAGTCGTTGGTTGCGAGGGCGAAGCAGCGGTGGAGGGGGTTGGTGCAGAAGAGCCATCACCACCACCGCTACCGCCGTTGTCACCACAAGCTGCAGCAAGCTGCGCGCGCTTAAGGGCCAGTAGCTCACGTTCACGTTGCACCAAAGGTTCCTTGATACGCCGCAGCTGAAGTAATGTTGCCTGTGAACGAGAGAATGGACCCAAAAAACAAAACAAAAACACACACAAAAAAACAGAAAACAAGATGGCACCAAAAAGTGGAAACGCACTGTGAGGCACACCTCACATCACTGCCATATCATAAACAACACCACCACACGCACCAGTTGATGATCCACATGTGCCAAGCTTGCGTCATGGATTGAACATATGCTGCGCACTGCTTGCGAGCTCGGGGTCCCGCCTCCACTGGCACTGCCAGCGGCAGTCGGAGGGTTGGCTACACAGCCGCCGGCTTCCACGACACCGATGACACGCAGAAACGCCTCCGTGGCATCAAACCGAGACATAATGGCCTCCACAGGCAGTGGCGGCGCGTTGCCTGCAATGGCTGCCCACACCGAGGAGAGTTGTTGCATGAGGCGTGTGACCTCTGCCCGCCAGCTTCGCACGGTGTGCGGCGCTTTGCGCAGCACATGCACCATGCAGGTCGTAAGCAGCGTGGAGCGGGCACGCCCAACCAACACCGGTTCGAAGGCACGCACGCGTGTGCGCCACGCCGACCTCCCCGTTTTGGATCGGTACCGACGAAGTGGCCGAACGGCACGACCGGCAGCGGTGGTACCCGGAGACACGGCGCTGCCAGATCGAGCACGCTTTCTATTCTTTCGGCCCCGAACGCTACCACCACCACCACCACCACCACCACCACGACCACCACCGCCGCCACCAGCAGCAACAGCGCTGCCGTCGTTGGTTATCGAGGTGGCAGCGGCGGCACATGGCGATGAAGCGCCGTCGCTGGTAGTGTCGCTCGTGCAGGGTACTGGCGCACAGCTCAGTCGGATGAGTTGGCTCATGCGCCGCTTCATGCGCCGCAGTTCCAGATCCGCGGCAAATGCCGCCTTGTGTGAGCGCGCTGGGGGCGATTTCTTGCGTTTGGGCGGCGGGGGTTGTGCGCTGCAAGACGGCGAGGCAGTGTTCGACGCCTTCACCGTGCCACCAGCAGCACCACTACTGACTCCTGCACCACCGCCAGCACCACCACTAACACCCGCACCACCAACGGCAGCACCAGCGCCCGCACCCGCACTAGCACCAGCACCAGCACCCACCGTTACCCCTGGAGGGGGAGCAGACGTGGTGGTGGCTTGCGGCACGGCACGGCTGCGTGAGGCAGCCGCCAAGCGCAGCCGCTGTTGCGCAGCACCCCGACTGTGACCCACACCCAGGGCGTTCTTTCGCATGGTGCTGTTCACAACCGCAAGGCGCTTTTCGAGAACTGACAAACGGCGTGACAGCGTGGCTTGCAGCTGAGTGAAGGCTGCCTCGGCACCAGTGGGGTCAACAGTAGCGGCTGCGGAAGGCGGGGCTGCCGAAGGAGCAGTGGAAGTGGGGCCTGCCGCACCGGCACCAGACACTCGCATCGCGCCCGCCGCGGTGTTGGTAGACACAGGTGCAGCGGCGCCATGCGTTGCGGTAGCAGTGGGTGCTCGCACAGCAGGGTTGCTGACGCCAGAGCCGACAGCAGCAGCAGTAGTAGTCGCAGCAGCAGCGGCAGTCACGTTTGCGACTGGCACTGGGCCGCCGTTTGCCGACATGGTGTCGGCAGCATCGTTGGCTCGGCGCCTCTTGGACTGACGCTCGCTTGTTTTAGATGCTGGCAGCTCCACCAAGGGTTGAGACCACGGCATGCCGAGCGTGGCTCCAATGGTAAAAAGGGTGACCCACCAAAACAGAGAAGGTGGCGCTGCCCACTACACGGCTGCCACGTGCCTGCCTGCCTGACCACGACAGTGGCGTGACCCTACCATCCAACCAAGGCGAAAGGGGTCTACATCAAGGAGCCAGGCACGTCGATACGCAACATTTTGGATGCTGAGCTTCTTCCACCACTCGCTGCTGCCAGCGTACTCGACCCACCCGCCCAGCCACCGGTGATCGGCAGCAACAAGCGAGTGGAAAAAGGATGATGTGAGTCGAGATATAAGGAGGAAAGCTTGTGTAAAATAGCAATAAATGTGGTTGAGTACATCACTAAACATTTCCATTTCAACCGAGAGTGTCACGGACGAGTGTGCGTGTACGAAGTCGCTGAGTACAAGCAAATCCATTGCTGTGGATGAGTCGACCCGAGACACCACTAGCTGCTCTGTATGTCTCAGTGGGTGTATTTTAAATTGGTGGAGCTCGGGGTGCAGCTTCGTCTCACACAGTGCGTGCAGATACAGCGGCGAAGAGCAAGCATTGATGACGGATGTTGAAGTCCATGCCTCACGTGTCCCAAGGGGTGTAAATTTGTCGGAGTTCTATCAAGCCAGGTGGAAGGAACTGTATTCCACTGATGGTATTTTTCGGTCCAACGTTCGTTGCGTTGTCAGGGCGCTGTTGTCTGTGCTTGTTTGTGTGCTGTGGAAGCATGAGGTGTGCGTGAATGTTGACCGCAGTTGGAGGCGTGCAAGACCCGAACACTTCCCGGTCGCTGGGGTGTCGTATTGCACTGTGATGCGACATGGGTGAAAGGAAAGCGCGTGGGAGGCAAGAAACCCCACGTTCCTGTGAGTGGTGGCTCGAACTGTGTTTGCCGCCCGTGAGATCCTGAACCTGTTTGTGCTTCAGGTGTACCAAGACTTCGATCCAAGCAAGTTCAACTTTACGAAAGCCAACCCCGTTGAGACAATGTTCTGGACACATATCCCAGTGCAAGAGCCCCGTGGCAAGGAGGAAGAGGAGGAAGAGAGCGAAGCCGTGCCACCGCATGCAGTGATGGTGAACGTCAGTCCTCTGTACTGGGGACACTCACTGCTACTCCCGTACGACCGCCGTTCCATCACTTGCTGTTCGCTTGTGACGTGTCATGCTGCAGCGTTCCTCACACTGAAACGTGCAGGTACATGAGGGAGTGCTTGCCCCAAGTGCTCAGCCCAGACATGTTGGTGCTCGCTCTGCAGTTCCTGGAGGCCTGTGCCACGCCTGACATGCGCATCGGCTTCAACAGCCTTGGAGGGTGCGAATAGCTTGGGGCGTGCATGTTGTCTCTTCTCCCAGTGCCAGAAGGCGTGAAAAGGAGGTGCTGCGCTCCAAGCCAGGGGAGTTTGTTGTGCTAATGTGTGCGCTGTGGTTGTCATGATTATTGTGCCGTGCAGCTACGCCTCCGTCAACCACCTGCATTTTCAATCATTCCAAGTGCGAGACTTGTTCGAGGCATCGCGGTGTCCATGTGAAACAGCACCCCTTCGGCACTTGTGGGACTGCCAAGCCCCACCCGAGGAGGAATGCGACAGTGATGTGGTCGACAGTGGCACCACCACCGTGCGTTGCGTCGGTTGTGTTCGTCATGCAGGGCGCACCTCACGCACACATCGCTGCAACGCATGTTCAGCACGTGTCCGTGTTTGAGATCCTGGAGTGGCCAGTGCGAGGATTTCTGCTAAAATGCAAGGATGGAGCACGCGATGCGAAAGCGCTTGCTGATGTTGCTGGGACTCTGGCATGTGTTCTGATCGCCGACAACATTGGACACAACCTCTTAGTGGGGTCTCTTGGCGAGTCTGTGTATCTGTTCCCGCGGCGACCGCAGGAGCCCAGTGGTGATGGTGGTGCGTTGTTGGATGGTCTTGTTGTGACATGCACGGGTGCTGGCGGCATGTGTTGGTGGTGACACGGACGTTTCTCAGCGTTCAACGCGGCGTTTGTTGAGATTGCTGGTCTGGCTGTGCTGAAGAAGCTCGATCGATACGACGAGTTCAAGGAGCAGGATTACGTAGCTGCTATGGAAGAAGTGTCACTGAGTCCCGAAGCTTTTGCGGCCGTCAAGGTAGGACAACGGAGTTTGACCCTGGATCTGATTCGCTCATGCGCAGTGGCTGATATGGTGTGTGGTGTGTTGCCTTGCAGCGTGACTTTCTAAGCGCAGTGGGTGGTTCCTCGGAAACCGCTGAAGTCACAGAGACTGATGGAAAGCAAGATTCGTAGTAGACACGTGTTGCCCATGAAAGAAAGAAAGAAGAAAAAACAGAACAGGAAGTTGCTTGCTAGCAGCCGATCGCAGCGCGCTACTTGAACGCAGGGGCGTTTGATTGTGACGACATGACATACTCATACACTGATGATTTCAAAGGCATGTTCACAGCTCCCATATGTGCGTCAGCGTCTCCAACGAGGCTGTTCACCTCGGCTGCATTCGCATTCAACTGCTCCAGCACAGCCTTCGTCTGTGCGAAAACCGCCAATGTCAGTGCAGCACAACCTCAACAAGCACCTCACCCCCGTACCTGCTGCACGGCTCTTGATAACCGCCCCAGAGCCTCCAGCTCCTGGATTTGGGTCGAGTTCATGTCTGTGTGCTACGCCGACGATGTGACACCTTCCCAACCCACCAGCAGAGCAATTGAACCTTTGCACGTTTATGGGTGGCATTATTGAACCCCGCCCATGCGACGCCTCAGCACGTCGTGCTGCCAGGTATTGAGCGCGGTGCAGCTGCGCGTGTTCGTCACTCTCAGCACGCATGTTTTCCTCCATCGTCCGCCATGGGCGTGGTATGACTCGCACGGCCTCTCCACTGTTTCGCCGACCCGCGCGTGCCCAGCAGTTCGGCTCCCTGGCGACGCGGCGAGTCGGATGGAGCAGTGGTGCGTCCGGCATGTCGGCCATGCGAGCAGGCGTGCCACACTTCCGGTCTGAGAGGTGGACAGTTCGCTTGATGCACACTTCGCGCGTTGTGGCTGCGGCCCAGCCAACACCCTCCGTGTGGTGCAACCCACTGCACGAGGGCGACGGGCTTGGTGCGGCAGACGACGTGGATGAGCTCCAAGTCATTCCCATCCTGTCTCGTATCCAGGAGATCGTGGGCCATGACATGGGTTCGTGGTTCTCTCTCTCTCCCACCCCTGTCCCGTCCCTGCCCCGCACGGAACAGCTCGGCATTGGGATGGTGTAATGAGATGGCTGTGCTCGTAGGCTGACGGAAGTGCTGTGTGGTGGTGACGCCGCAGATTTCCCTCGGTTCGTGGTGCTCGGAAACCAGAGCTCGGGAAAGACGAGCGCGCTTGAAGCCCTCATTGGCATGGATATCCTTCCAAAGGGCCAGGATATGATCACACGCCGCCCGTTGGAGGTTACGATGGTGCGGACGGGGACAGGGCAGTGGGTGGAGTTCGAGGACCGTGACAAGTACTTCGACTTTGAGAAGGTGAGAACACAACGCAGGCCGACCTTGGTGGGATGCCCACACAGCGCAACTGTTACGTTTCACCACTCATGCTACACGTGTCAGGTGAAAAACCGCATTCGCGAGGAAAACCTTAGCATCAATGGAGTCTCTCACGAGCCTTTGCGCCTGACAGTGTATGCGCCCCACTTTCACAACCTCACTCTGGTAGATTTGCCAGGTGTGTGGCCGGTACCAAGTGGCACCAGTTCTTCCCATTGCGTGGATTTGTTGTGCTGCTCACTCTCAATACCTGCATTACGGTTCTCGTGCTGTCCTATCGCTCAGGTTTTATCAACGCTGTCAAACCACCAATGCCCCACACAGTACCGAAGCAGATTCGGGACATGATTCAACCATACATTGACGACGACCGCAACATCATGTTGGTGGTGTGCAGCGCCACAGAAGATTTGGCGAACTCCATGGGGTTGGCCAAGGCACAGGAGGCTGACGTGTCAGGGCACCGAAGCATGGGTGTAGTCACCAAGTGTGACTTGCCAAAGTTCAGGGACACCCTGATCGCGACGTTGCAGAACCGCAACTTCCCACTGGGCTTGGGTACGTAGTGGTGCGGCGAAGATATCCCCTCTTCCCACGCTCTAATGTTCACATGACGTGTGGTGGTTTGTGGTGTCTGTTTACCAGGCTACGTGGGTGTGCGCTGTCGGACGCAGCTTGAACTTGAACGTGGGATGAGTTTCGATGATCTCATCGTGAAGGTACACACACACACGTGACACACACACACGTGACACACACACACGCATGCCGACGCACCCAAACCTTGTTTACTCGTGTGTCACACGTGTCACCTGCGCGCCTTCAGGAACGAGAATTCTTTGAGGAATCGGGGATTGACCAATACCACGGTGTTCGCACGGGGTTGCCCTTGTTGCGAAAGGAACTCTCTGTCACCCTCCTCCGAAAGATCTCTGGCGAGTTCCCCCGTATCCTGGAAAAATTGGACGCCGCCATCGAGGAGGTGCGGACAATGTGCACTGATGTGCTCCCTGTTGCGACTGACACGCTGTTTGTGTGCCAAGGTCCGTCGCAATGAGAGCTTTTTGGAGACACTTGCCAACGAACCCAACCTCAAGACGGTTGCCAAGGAGCTGGAGGTTTGTTTCGCCTTGTTTGATCGCTCGCTCGTTCGCGTGTGTACTGGCGGCAGCGTGCGTTTCGTGACTTGCCGCGCCCATCTGCGTACGTGTGCGCAGACACTAGTAAACCAGCTCCACTCCGCCTCGCACTCTCGCAAGGGTTTCGAAAGCCGTCTGCGGCAACGGTTGCACGACTTATTGCGTGAGATGTGGACGACCGCGCAGTCCTCTGAGTTCGATTTCCATGGCCGTCAGGTTGTGACAGAGTCCTCGTACCAGGCACGTGCAACTTGCTTTGATGCGCGCCTCGCAGGCCCGGATAACAAGCCGTGTCTGTGACAGGCTGACAACTACCGCAGTGAAGCTCGGCACTTGCTGGCATCGTTGGGAGTGGACAGCGCCGAAGATGTGTCACACATGCAACAGCTGCCTTCGATGATGATGTACGTACTGTTTATGTTTCCTTGTTTGGCAGTGATTTTCCTCTTCTCCCCAATTGTTTGCGTTCCCTGATCATGGTACCGCGGCGCCCTTCTTTGCAGTTACGGGACCGCTCCACTTGCGGACATGTCCGAGGCGTCGTTGGCGCAGTACAAACGTCGAGCCACGGCGGTTGGTGTGCTTGGAGGTGAGCAGGGCATGTGCCAGCTGCTCGTTTTGTAAAGGTTGTTGGCTGCGTGTGTGAGTGGTTTGCTCATGGTGACGTGGCGTGTTGTCTCTGTTCAGCCTACTACCGCCCCGTGTTCAGCGACACACCAGACGAGGACCACCGCAAGTGGAACCGTGACCTTGGGCGAGCCGTGGACCACATTTGCCAGCAGCAGAACGGCGTCCAGCGCTGCTTTGAGCTACTTCTGGACGAGCTTCGCCAGTTTGCGGAGACAGCCGAAACTAATGTCCGAGATGGTGGCAAGGAAGCTTTGGCACGCATGTTCTTTCGGTGTGTAAATGAGGCGGTTGTCGCTCGTTTGCTGTTGCAGCGTGGCTCGTCACACGCGCTGCTGCCATGCGGTGCAGGTACCTGTTGGAAAAGATTGCGGCCCGCATTCAGGGCGAGGGTTTGGAGGAGACCATCACTGGGATGATTGAGCGCGAGAAACGCCCGTACATGTGTTTTGATTGTCGTGGGCGTGCTTCACTGTTGCTCAAGAGATCGTTTTGGTTGCTTGGTGGCTCGCCCCTTCAGATACGCTGAGTACCACCAGATCTTGGCCGAGCTGGTTGGTGCCAAACGCCACCCAAGTAGCTTCGGATGGTTTATGGACACCAACAAGCAGCTTCGTATTCCAGTGTACGGTCGGGATTGGACAGAGGTAAGCGCTGGTGCCGCCTTGCATTCACACACACGCTACAAACCAACTCGCACACTGGCATTCGCTACAGGCGTACTTGCGAGCGGTTGCAGCCCGAACAGGAGACGACATTTTCCGCATTTTGAGCGTGCGGATGCTGGAGCCTTTGATCTTTGAGTGTATTCAATATTCCCTGAACCTCTTCCGGTCCGAGAAGATTGTGAAAGAGGCTGACAAGCAGACAGCGTGCGTTGGTGGTACTGTGTTGGATTTGTCGTGGTGGGTTTGGTGACGTCACACGTTTGACCTCAGTTACCTCCAAGAGTTGGAACGCTATCGTGAAGTGCTTGTGACAGCGCAGGAGCGCTACTCACGGGGTCGGACGGTAGTGGTGGACGCGACCGACTAGGTGCTTGCATGGCAAAGTGGGGGGGGGGGGCAAAAACGAAGTTTTCACTATTTTGAGGTCAGGAACGCGAAACTCCCGTGGCAGTTTCGCTTCTTGAGTCACGCGTGACAACTGATGAGTGCTTGTGACCGCATACCTTCAGTACCTGAGCAAAGATAGTATCCGCCGCGCACCAATTCTGTGGTACGATACCAATAGCTTTGCGATACACGTCTGAGTTTTGCAACTCCCCGTTCTCCGCCGCGAGTTGTTGTTCGCAAGACGGGATTGTTGTCTCCAAGTTGTTTGGCAGTTTCAGCCATGGCTTTTGCCACCCCATCCATCGACCCGTCCGCTCTGCCAGAGGAGCTCCAGGGATTCAAGTTTGTTCAGCACGTTGAATCTGGTGCCTTTGGTTCCGTGTGGAAGGCGCGTACGCCGGAAGGGCGAGACGTGGCCGTGAAGGTCCAAACCCGCCGACCCCACATGATTGACCATGAGCACTCGGTGCTCTCCGAGCTTCCCCACCGTCACATTGTGAAGCCTATCCTAGCCACCAAGAACGACTCCTGCGCTGTGCTTGTCACGGAGCTCTGTCAGACAGACCTGCTCCAACTGATTGCATCGTCCCGCCGGTTGTCTGTGTCGCGCGCAGTTGCGCTTTTTCGCCAAGTGCTGTTGGCCGTCCAGCATCTCCACAGCAATGGTATTCACCACTGCGACTTGAAGCCTGAGAATATCCTCCTGCACGAGTCAACAGTGAAGTTGTGTGACTTTGGGGCCAGCGCAAGAGGCACCCAGTTCACAGCGCGCAATCTGGGATCGCCGCAGTACCTTTGCCCCGAACTGTTTGCATGGACAGAAGGCGAGCATGTCGCACTGGCTGCGGGCGATGTGTGGTCTTTGGGCGTCGTTTTCTTCACAATGGTGGCTGGATTTCAGCCTTGGGCACAACCAACCCTGTCAGACATCCAGTTCAGCCACTTCGTAGCCGGCAGCATGACGTTTCCCGCGCACTTCTCCGATGAAGTGGTGGCATTCTGCATGTCAATGCTCCGCCTGAACCCAGCCGAGCGCCCGACGGTTGCAGAACTGTTGAAATCTGACTTGATGTCAGGCAAGACCGAACGTCGTGTTTCGACCCCTGAGGTGGTGAAGATGCACCAAAGCAGCCGGGTCGTGGTGCTCGACTATCCCCACCCCAGAGCCCGCACAATGAGCATCGAAAGCAAGGAGAGTGACGAGCCACCATCGACTCCAAGCCGACCTCCCCTTGCCCCAATGAAGGCTCAGCACCGAAGCCCTCGGTACCTGTGTCTTGACATGGACGATGATTCTGATGATGAAGACTGCCCGTTCGCCGTGTCACCCAAAGTGTCGAGACGGCGAGTGCACGGAGAGTTGTGCTTCAGTGTACAAGATGATGCCGAGATGGCATGATCTGTTTGTGGGCGCCTTCGTTTCCTCTTTCTTTCACTTGTTTTTGCTAGTTGTTACGTTTCCATGAGCGTGGCATTGGCACATATTGCCTTCGCCACGGCTGCGCCGCCCCAGGTGTTGGGCAGCGCGTGATTGTTCGGTGCATGAGCACCCTGTTTGTCCTGGGTCACTCGTCGCTTGCACATACCTTGTCCCTTGTTGTTTCCATTGTTGTCAGCTTTGTTGTTTGCGTCACGTGTAAGATAGCAACAACGTCTTCCAACCTTGTTTCCGTCAGATTCACCACGGTCCTCGCTCCGCCTTCGGGGCCGGCCACACACTACACTGGCGGTCGCTGAGGAGAGCGGAAGTGCAGAACGTCGCTGGGAAAATCTCAAGTTTGTTTGCTTGATTCAGACAACACAAAACAACACACAACGCGCTTCGTCGCCCACTGACCCACACACCGCGTTCCGGCCAAACACAATCGGGAGCCAGGCCGGCACCACTACCATCACTCACGCGAGACGGTTGACACAACTACATGGAGCGAAAGCCAACTTGCTTAGTTCTGGGCGAACGCTTGGCTAACCTGACGCAGAACGCCATCGGCAGTGGCCTCGGCGAGGGTGTTGCCAACCTGGATCTGCACGCCACCAAGGACGGTGGGGTCGACTTCGTAGCTGACGATGGGCACGGCACCCTCAAGGAAGTTGGGCAGCACCTTCTCCACCTTGCCCACTTGGGTCTTGTTCAACTCAACAGCAGACACAACCTTCACGTCAACGCCGTTTCCAGCTGCCTTGACCAGGTCAAAGAACCAAGCCTGGGAGCGAGCAAACAGGTTGAGGTTGCCGTTCTCGCACAGGGTTGCGAGGAACAGGCCAACGTCCTCGCCGATCGTCACAGACTTGAAAGCGGCCTGGGCGTCCTTGAACTTCTGGAGGTTCGCCTCGTCCTCTGCGCGGGTGCAACATTCGCCAAACGAAGCAAACGAAACAGGTCAAGAGGGGCACGCGACGTCATGCACACAGCCACACGTCACACACGAATGCGCAATGCACCATGCCTGCGCCACGACGATGCCACTCACCGACGATGGCAGTCTGGGCTGTCTCGCTCAGGCTGTCGAACTTGGTGATCTTGGCATCACCAATGAGCAGGTTCATCGCCTCCCAGCACTCCTCAGGAGCGTATGAAGACGACTCGAACACACGGCCGACGAACGGGTCGCAGGACTCAAGAGCAGCGGAGAAGGCACGCAGCTGCTCGCAGTTGGCAAAGAACTCGCCAGACTTCACAGATGAACGGAACAAACCGGCAGCAAAGTTGCCAGACTTGCCGCTGACACGCATCGGGAGAGCAGACTCCTCCTGCACACGAAACGATCTATGTCACAAGCCTGCCTGCATGTTTGCATGTTGGCCCCACCAGCCCTGTCCTACAACAGCCCTGGCGACGTACAGCGGCAGCGGCCTCGGCCTCAACAACCTTGGAATCCATCTCGCGGATGCGCTTCTCCAGGGCATCTTCCTCGGTAGCAGAGCTCATCCACCGTGCAGTGCACGCCTGTTCAAGCACCTCACTTCAGCAACGCAGGACGAAAGAGAACACACCAACTGTACACGCCATGCTCGGGCACAACATGCAAGCAGATGCAGCCGTAGCAACACCCGCAAGACTGACAGGCGCTTACACTCACCACAGGGCGCAGGGCAGCACGACGGGCGATGCCTTGGGTTGCACCACGCACAAGGGGCGCGGCACGGCGGGAGAACGTCACAAGGGAGCGCTGCATAGTGTCCAGGCAAAGAATTGCGAGGGAAAGCGAACGGGCACAACCGACGTATGCGGTGGGGCACGCAGGCAGAAGCGCCGAAGAAGGAGCGACGGGTGTGGGGGTGTGATATCGAGGCGACACGACAGCAGATCAGCAGCAACAACCGCAGACCCGAGCAACCTCGCCTTTTGCATCCGCAAAACCGTTCCGCTTTATTGTGACTGGGGCAAAATCGAAGTTTTTGTCACGCCAAATTAGCCATTCCACACGATCGCCACCACACAGGCGTGTGTGCCCGCATCTCTTGTCGTTGCTCCCTTGCTTGCTGTCTGTGTTTGAGTGTGTTCCGGCACCGAGTAGTTCACGGTGCGTTGGCAATGTATCTGGCATATGTTTTTATTGGTTTTGCACAGCGTGCGCGCGGGCTGCGCGCTGTTCCGCGCCCCCTGCTATCGATGTGTTTGACGTCCATGTGGCGTGTTGCGCGCAGATGACCAAGAAGCGCCGTAATGGAGGCCGTTCTCGCCACGGCCGTGGCCACACCCGCCTGGTCGACTGCGACCACTGCGGCTGCAAGCCCGCGAAGGTATGTGCCCGATGTTGTGGTGGTGCTTTGGTGGAGGTGGTGTGTTGACGCTGTGCGATGCTCTCTCCCCCCTCCAGGATAAGGCCATCAAGCGCTTCCTCGTCCGCAACATCGTTGACTCTGGCGCCCTGAACGATATCAAGGCTGCCACTGCTCTCGAGGGTAAGCGGGCCCTTGGTGCTGACGGTTATTGCTCTCGGGCGAGTCGGAGAGATGCTCATGTTGTTGTGCTGCCGCAGGCTACACTCTGCCCAAGTTCTACACCAAGAAGTACCACTGCGTCTCCTGTGCTGTGCACTCCCGCATTGTGCGCGTGCGCTCCACTGAGGCTCGCCGCATCCGCGTGCACGAGCGCCGTCGCCGCCCTCGTGTACGTGAGCGTTGGGTGGTGTGTTCTGATGCGCCGCGACAAGGATCTCATGTGTGTTGTGTGCTTGTTTCGCCGTTCCACCAGCGTGACGACGACAAGAAGAAGAGCACCTCCGCGTAAGCGTTTTGGTTCTGTCTTCGTTCTGTGCTGGTCACAGGAACAGACTGGGTTCGTAGAGAGCAAGCGAGGGGGATAGTTCGGTTCGGCAGGGGTGGCAAAAACAGACTGCTCCTGTCCTCCAATACATTGCAGCACCGTGCAATCCGTCGTGCTTAGCGTGTTTGTTAAGTTGATCCCTTGTGCTAGCCCTGTCGCTGCTTCTTCCCTGGTCGAGCACCCTCCTCTCGCCGTTTCTGCAATCGCCGCCACTTGCGACTTGTTCGCTCGGTGTCCCTGCGAATGACATCTGCGAAGCGCTGGAACGCAACCTTGTCACATGAGCCCACTTGCCGCACTTGCACCTGGCTTCCAGTCTCAAACCTGCCCCCACACGTCAGACAGGTCATACTCCACTCCACGTCCCCCGCAGCACCGACGGACGAAATACGCACGGTAGCGCTGACAAGGAAAAGGACACTGGGGACCCAACGGCGACGCCTTTGCGTGTTTCTTGCCACGTGCCTTCCAATGCACACCCAAGACGTCACAAGCACGCCGACACGACACAACGGCACTCACTACACACGGACCATTGAGCTCCTCCCACGCCACGCCCACCGTCTCCACCGACTGCCCACTGTCCAGCCGGACAAAGCCCATGGCAAGGAAGGCCTCCACGACACGCTTCCTCGCTTCTTCAGCCGTGATGCCTGTGCGCCCCGTGTAAGTGTGTGCCTGGAGCACCGCTCCTGCAAAGCAGAACGAACCTCGCACTTGAAACGTCACAGATGCCTCCCCAGACGACTTTCTGCCACCGGCGAAAGCCTGCAGAAGATGGCGCAGCGCAGGGACATGAGCACAGTGCGTGTGTGCGTGGCGTGCTGCCAACGTGGAACCGACCTTGTTCACCTGGTCCGCTACGCCTGGTTTGAACGTGGCAAGGGGAAAGAACGTCCAGGCGATGCACCAGCGAATAGTTTTTCCTTGCAACAGCTGCGTGGTTCGGATGGCAGTCGCGCCTGCGCGTTCACATAGCCCTTGGTCAGCTGTCGGCACGTGCACACACAAACACGCAGCAACACCCCGCCTGGGGCCAGGGGTGCTCACCAGCTGATCCAGCTGCGCGAACGAGATCCTTCAAGGCACTCTTCTTGCCGATCATGCTTGAAAACCATCGCACCTGCGAGAAGCCACGGGATGGTCAACACCAGGGAGAGAGTGGCGCAGCGCGGTCGCGGAGCATGTGTCGCCTCACCTGAGTTGCCAAGTGCTTGCTGCTTTCCATAATCCCACGCACGAAAGCAAGATCCCCACCAGGGTATACAAGTTCCGTGCATTGGCCCATTGACGCGTTGGCAGGGTTGCTCACGGCCTGCGGGCCAACAGCGGCAAGTGCGCGCGGATGTGAACCGAACCGCGTGCACACACACTGGTGACACACACTAGCGACGCCAGCACACAGTGCCATACCTCCTCCAACGTGGAGAAGAACGGAGGATTGCACACGCAAAACTCGATTGGACCATCCTCGGGCTTAATGTTTCCCACCAAGAACGACCCAACCGGGACATGGCGCACGTCAATGAGATGACCCAGGCCATTCCTTTGCACGTTCTCCTTGGCGATTCGAAACGACTCAGCATCCACCTCCGTCGCAATCCATTGCCACTTGTTCATGGTTGCCCCAAGGAGAGCGTAGATGCAAGACGCACCAGTACCGATGTCAATGCCACGGACTGTTGTGGGGGGTGGCTGCGCGCTCATCGCCAGCAAGTCCTCAACCCAGTGGATGTAGTTCAAGCGGTTGGTCAACTGCGTTGCGCACGTCGGGGAGACGAAGGCAGCACCATGCAAACAAGCCAGGCCACCACCAGGACAGGTGAGGTGAGTACATTGCCCGTTATGTAGGCAAGCCGTCCTTGCCAGCCACAGAACGTACAGCTGGGCAAAGCCGGTCAAGAGGAATGCCCCACTCGATGCCGAAATCCTCTTTGAGCAGCACCTTCGTCAGCGCCCTGCCGGCCGCCAACCGTGAGCCACAAAAACCGTGAGCCACACGGTCCTGACCCAAACAACACCCAAACAGCACATATGAGTGCTACACACCTTGCTGCGTGGGGGTCCTTGAAGTCAACAAGTCCCTTGCCATTGGGGCGGAGCGTGACACTGTTTGAAACCACGGCCTGTCAAGCGAGGGTGACACCCCACCCACACAACAACCATGCGCGGCACCTACAACTTTGCAAAGTCTGGGTACTTGATCGCAAGAGCTGCAAAATCTGGCTTTGCATTCTTGTAACGGTTGCGCTCGTGCACTCCAGCAGCGTGATCCACCGCAGACAATCGCTTGAATTGCGGCTTGCGAAGAGGTGCGACGGCGGTGCTTTGCTGCACTCGGGCGCCAGCACCGGCACCCACACCTGCCCCAGCGCCTGTCCGACCACCGGGTCCCATCCTACAGACAGGAGTGGAATCATCTGACAGCTCAACACGGCCCCGTTTCCTTGCCGCCATCGTCACAGCCTGATGCAGTGCAGCCCAAGTGGAACGTACGGTCACCTTGAAGTGTTGATGAGTAATCGTTTTTGAAACAAATCGCTCTGCCACTGGCGGCTAAAATAACACGAAGAGCAGCGCCAGCACGATTGCAAAGATGATAAGCTGCGAGAGAACGGATGGAGTCTCACGGGCGTTGCTTGCGATGCACGCAAACATTGCAGAGGGCATCAGATCACGTGTGAGATCCGTGAATGTTTGCGAGGACACCGACTCGCCACTGTCGGATGGTGACACCGACGGCGTTCGACCGCCGTCGTTTCCTTCGGTCCCAACGTTTGCGCCACCGTCAGCACCGCCACCAACACCTCTGGAGCTTGCATCAGCACTAACACCACTACCGACACCCGCGCCAGCACCCGCGCCAGCACCAGCGCCGGCACCAGCTCCGGTACCAGCACCAGACCCGGCGCCACCAGCACCGCTTGCCTCATCTGTAGCTACCAGGCCTTGCAGGCGCTTCAACACGATGCGGAGACGATCATATGTCCCAGTTGTGGTCAGCAACTGCACCTGTGAACGCAAACGCCTTGAGTCACCCATTTTGCCCCAAGAAGATGGCAAGGTGTTGACACGTACCTTCTCCTGCGGTGTTGCAGGTATGACAGCAGCGATCCACATCGAAAAGGCGTACACGTTCGTTCCTGGCACATGGCCATGAACTTGAAACACTTTCCTTCGTTGATATCGCTGCAGTCGGTCTAAACACCGCGTTGTGACAGAGGTCAGTCCTTGCCACATAACCTGCAAGCTTGGTTGCAGGCTTGGTGGCACATCTTCATCTTCGAACACGCGCATGTCGGCATAGTGCAGACCGTGTGTGCCTTCATCAACTTGCAGCGGGGAGGTCCGTCGATAGCGCCTGGTGCAGCGCGCAACACGACTTGAAGTAAGCGCACTCTGAATATGAACAAGCCACAAGAACAGAACGACAGAAGTACTTTTTCACGATGCCTTGGACAATAACCGCGTTGTCTGGTCAAACAACCAGTTGACTACGGTGAGTGGCATGCATGCACCACATTTGTGACACAACGCCCAGCATACCACGTTGGAGACCCTGAACAAGAGTAATAGCTGGACAGATTACGTTTCAGGGGCGGAGTGGGGCAGCAAACAAACAAAGCAAAACGTCACCACAGCACGACGCAAGGCGCGCCTCATGCACCCCGACACGACACACCGACTGTGGTGCCCATTTCCGCTTCCACGGTGGGCTGAAGTGCAAACATGCGGTTGCCGTCCAGCACTCGGTTCACCATGGTAATGTACCGTGGCTCAAATATGCGGTACACAACAGGTTGACCAGGGAAAACCATCACGTCGAGAACAAACACCGGGAGACGTATGTTGCGCTCATCCTCAATCTCTTCCACTTCTTGCGCCTTTCGGAGCTGCAACGAAGAACTCAGTTGCAGCAACGTTTGCGCAGACAAGCTATAAGCAAAACCCACCTCGAGCTGGCGGGCATACATCGTGGCAATCAAGTTCGAAATCAACACGTTCGCCTTTTGGCTCGCAGAACTCGCTTCGACAGGTGCACGACACACCGGGCACACCGTCTGTGGGCGCGCCACACACAGCACCAGAAAGGCCAATGAGGTCACATCCACAGAAGGAAGTGAGGCATACGACGTTGCCACACTCGGCACTTCAACATCGACACTGTGTCTTGCATCGCACCTTCACGCGGAGGGCACGCTTCAAGCATCGCCTGCAAAACGTGTGACCGCAGCGAAGCGAAACAGGTTCCAGCAGCAACTTCAGGCACACTGAACATCCGAACTCGCCAAAATCTTCGTCATCGTCATCTGGCAGGATGGGAGCAGGAGGTGCTGAAGGTGCTGCTGCTGACGCAGAGGCGGGCGCAGCAAGCGCGAGCGAAGAACCCACAATCGGCGAGTGCGGCGGATGGGAGGGCTCTTTCTCGACGGCCTCTGGTGACTTGCTTCCACCACAATTGTCCACAGACTCGGAGGGGAGGAGGATGGGCGGTGAGGATGGGACTGCCGTGGTCGAGGGGTATGACCTGGCTACCTGTGCGGGAGCTGTGACCGCCTTGACAGCGGCTTGCCTTGCAAGCCTCTCAGCGTGCAAGGACGCTAACAGCTGGCTTGAGGGCACTGCAGCTGCCATTGGTACAGACGACTGTGCGTCTTGGCTGCCTCCAGCTGCATCACTGCGGGGTCCGTTGGACGCCATGCGAGCTGGATGCGCGTGCACAGCGGTGGGGAACCAAGGCATGTGCGACGTCACACACGACGCACCAAAATCAAATTTCGAAATGAAAATATGTAATTTCCAGCTGCGTGGTCGATCGGCCTTGTGGCGAACATTTCAAGTCACTCGGAAGCGCAGGTGCAGTGTGCTTGTTCTTGCTCGGCTGCAGGTTGGTGAACGGGGCTGATGTTGGAGGGTTGTGTGTGTGCATGATAATGTATTTGTGTGTTGTTGTGGTGGGGTGCATGGCACATGTGTCGGCCTGCTCACCCCATCATGCCTGCCACTTCGCAGACATGGCCATGGACGGTGGTGCTGCCGGACCAGTTGGTCCCGCGAGTATGGAGGAGCCACCAGCTTCGACCATTGAGATGGTGAGGGCGAAGGTTGGCATGTACGTCGCTGTGCGCGTGGTGTTTGGCGAAGAGAACGGTGTTGAAACCTCCTGGTTCTGGGTTATGTTTTCGGACAGCAAGTGGCAGGTGCTCATGGATAAAACCAAGCCCTTCGCCAAGTCACGCTGGGTGGCCTTGCTCATCACAGTGATGTTGTATTACCTGCGTGTGCACATTCTGGAGGGCTTCTACATTGTGTCATACGGCCTTGGCATCTACGTGTTGCATCTGTTCATTGGGTTCCTGTCCCCACCTGTATGTCTCTTTGTCTTGCGATGTGGTGCTCTACCTCGACGACGATTGCTTCTCTGCGTGTTCCTCCGTCTAACCGCTGTTTGTGCTCTGCTGCGTGGATAATTCGACTGTCCTGTCCAGGTTGACAGTGAGACAGATTCACCGTTGCTGCCCTTGAATAGCGCAGATCCCGATGAGTACCGCCCGTTTATGCGCCGCGTGAATGAGTACCAGTTCTGGTACGTGAGGCAGGTTCCAACGTTCCGATTGCCACTGTGGTTTTTCGGCTTTCTTTTCTGTTTTGGTGTTTTTGATGGCAGTGGTTGTGGGAGTAGTGGGAGTGGTGGGAGTGTTGCGCGCCAGATTCACGTGGGTGGGGTTGGGATCGCTCAGGTACAAGTCGATGCGTGCCACCATCGTCGCGATGTTCGCAACCTTCTTCAAGTTTGTTGATATCCCCGTCTTTTGGCCGATTCTTTTGGTCTACTTCCTTGCACTGGTTGCCATGACCATGAAGCGCCAGATTATGCACATGATCCAGCATGGTTACGTGCCGTGGTCGCGGGGAAAGAAGTCGTATGGCAAGGGTGGTGGGAAGAGCAACAAGTAGTGGATACCGTACCGTACCGAATCGAGCAACACAGACACCATTTGTCGCCCATACTTTGTTGCTTCGCCATTAAGCCGCGATTGTGCTCTCCTTTGGTGGACCGAGCCCATGATGGCACCGAAGAATGCAGCAGCAGAGTGGCACTGGGCCAAACCGGGTCAGCCATGTTTCAAAAGTAGCACACCACAACGGAAGGCAAACGCCGTCGCACCGACACCTCCGCTATTGCTCAAGACCTCCCTCGATTGGCTTGTTAGTGGCGTGTTTCTGCACTACAGTGATGCGAGGGGCAAGTCAGGACGGGTATCGGTGACCTGCTCTTCGCGGCTGGCGAACGCGTGCCGGTGTTTGCGCGCCGGTGTCCGTCGTGACACCGTGAGCCGTTCCATCCCATCCCTGTGACTCGGCACCGGGCCCGCAACGGCAGACATGAGTGCCGGCGAACCAATGCGGGGCGGAGGAGCACAGGAAGGCCAGGTTGCCGCCACTGCTGACGGCGTGGCTGTTGCAGCAGGTGCGCCAGGTGCCGCAGCCGCAGTGGATGCCGCTGCCGCACCCCCCGAAAGGCCTCGGCGCCCGCCTCCAGAAGAAGATGCCAACTTCAAGTTTCACAACATGCCACACCCTGCGCGTCCTGAACACTTGGTGAAGGAAGCTGAGGTGCGGATGGCGTGGTCGTGGTGGCGTGGTCGTGCATGTACGGCTGGCTGCCCCGTGTGTGCGCGAATGTGATGGTGTTTGGGGGTGTCGCACGTACGTCGCCAGCAATTGCTGTTCCTCGCGAAGATTGCAGAACAAAGCAAACGGTTCACAGACATGCTGAAATACACAAAGCGGGTGCGTCTGGTTCCTTGCCACGCGGAGCCTGGTGAAGTGAACGAGCGAACGCGCGTCCTGGTTGTGTGCGTGCCGCCTGGTGCTCTCGCCGGCCCGACTGACTTGCAGCGCCCACGCTGCAGATTGTGGGATTATCACAGCCGCTCACGGCCGCAGAGAGAAACATGTTGGCGACGGCTTACGAGCGTCAGTTGGCGCCGTTGCGTGCAGCCCACGTTTTCAATCGAGAGGTGGCGGAGACAGCCGCGAAGCGCGCGGCGGAGGGTCCCTCGTACCACAAGCTCGAGAACGAGGAGCGGAACATCGTGCGTGTCAAGTGTGTGTGATTGTTAGCGCTTTCCCGTTGAGCCTTTGCAGCAGCAGTGAGGTGAAGTGCAGCACAAGTGGTGCTGCCTGGGGGTCACAGGCTCCAACCCACCAATGGGGTGTGCTGTGCAGATTGTTGCACACTACAACAAGTACTTTGTGAAGCAGCAGCTCGTCGCGGTGTGTGAGGACTTCATGAAGGTGGTGCGGGGTGTCGCACTTCCCATTGAAGAGCGTTCGCTGCTCAAAACTGCGCGAGCTGCGGGCTGCGGACGCACGTTTCGGCCCAAGAGCGAAGCCATGGTGTTCTACAAGAAACATATTGCCGATGTGTGCCGCTACAAAGCGGAGGTTGCGGAGACGAAGGAGGAGCTGGAAGAAGCTGCCGAAGCCGCGGAGGCGATGTACTTGCAGGCGAAGAAAAACGCAGAGGCGTTGTTTCGTCCCACACATCCGCTGTACCTGGGGCTGTTGTTGAACATGGCAGGTAGCGTGAGTGGTGCTGTGCGAGTCGGTCGTCCCCCCCTGTGCCTGTTCACCACTTGCCTGTGTGGTCCTTACGTGTGCGTGGTTGTCACGTTCAGTCTTCTACCATGACGTCATGGAAAAACCTGACCGTGGCTGCAGCATCTTGAACGACGTGTTTCACGAAGCAGTGGCACAGTTGGACGAGATGACGAACGAGCACCTCGCGCGTGAGACCAGCATGATACTGACTGTCATGCGGGACAACTTGCGTGTGTGGGCCACACAACAGCTTGCGATCGCCGAGCATGAGCGGCTGAAGCGTGAAGCGTGGATGGACAAGGCCGAGGAGACGGTGACCGCCCAAGAAGAGGAGGAACGCGCGCAGCGCATTGCTGACAAGCTCGATGACGCTCGTTCGCACGCACGCTCTCGGCGTTCCACGGCAGCCACGGTGGCGATGAGTGTATCGGGCCGATCTCGCAAGTCAGGCCCGGTTCGATAGTGGGGGCGTCAAGACGTAACACGTTGTAACTCTTTATTGCTGCTTGTCTTGTGGTTCTCCACATCCACATGCGGGACCCATGCCTCCACTGCAACACTAATTCTGCATGACCAACTTGT
>Ga0213833_1000975_pt1 | contig 22607 bp, 33 predicted proteins | sample SWATP21_FD_160575 | JGI IMG/M metagenome (GOLD analysis project Ga0213833, IMG submission 160575) | Coastal seawater microbial communities from Marineland, Florida, United States - SWA TP2 #1 | ecosystem: Environmental > Aquatic > Marine > Coastal | place: USA: Florida | collected 2016-08-14 | reverse complement strand
CCCAAACCTAAACCCAAACCCAAACCCAAACCCGACACCGAATTGTGCCAACAAGCATCACAACGCTGCCACGCCCACACAAAAGGCAACACACACACACACACACACACACACACACACACACACACACACACACGCAAGCCTCCCCAACACGACAAGCGAACACGAACACGACGCACATTGCATTTGAAGGCCAGCATCGTGGCGGCAGCGGCAATGGCGGCGGCGCTGGGTTCAAGGGTGACCACCACCGACAGCAAAAACCGACGTGCCAACACAACAGCCTGCGTGCAAACGTCCAAACTCAAGCCCATGGAATGGGACAGCGTCGCGATGGCGTCGTTGACGGAGCGGACAAACGCGCGTTCCACGGGTTCCTCCACACCAGCACGGGCGCTGGCGGTGTCCACCAACTCCGCCCCCGTCAGTCGCCAGTCCAGGCGGAAAGGGAACGTCAGGCCGGCGGCAGGAAGCACCTCCGTGCGTCGACGCTGGACGCGAACCACATTCGAGGCGCTGTCTGCGTTCTCACTAGGCGCAGCGAGATCCGTGCGCGCACTTGCATCTGTTGCCTTCACCACGGCGCCACTACTGGCACCTGCACCTGCACCTGCACCTGCACCTGCACCTGCACCTGCACCCGCGCCCGTGCCCACGCCAGCCACCCGGCCTGCTGCACGTGGGTCACGAGCATTCAACGCTCGGTACGCAGCGAACGGGGATGGGACGCCCTGCCGCGCACCCGACGCAGGTGGCGATCCACGCAGACCTGCGTACGCACCTCGAGACGCCGGTGTGCCTGCCCACCCAGCAGAGGATGGCGAGCCACGCGGCAGGCCACGTTGGGAGGCACTCCCGGGGGTGCCACCGGTTGACCGAGCCCCCGACAGGTTGAGGTTGGACAAGTCCACGTGGCGGCGGCGTCGAGCCGGGGATCGGCTGCGAGAGGGGGAGGGGGACCGAGACCGAGACCGTGACCGAGACCGTGACCTACGAGACCGCGATCGGGATCGAGATCGGGATCGAGATCGGGATCGGGATCGGGATCGGGACCGCGAGGAGCGACGACGACGACGGCGATGCGTGTCGTGTGTTTCGTCATCGACCCGGCGTTTTTCAATGCGCCATTTCAACGTGACACCCTCGTTGGTTTCTTCCAGCAGCTGCCACCTGCAAAGGCACAACAAGAGACACCACAACAACAAGGCGCGGCGTGAGGTGTCACGCAACTCACACGACACACGCACAGAGTGTGTACGAGTGTGGGCGCACGCAAACCACCCTCGAAGCATACTTGGGGATCGTTTCCTTGTCGTGCAACGGCTCACATTGAATCGCTCCGTCACAGTACTCAATCATGTACATGTTCTCGTCTTTCTCGTACCTGCAGAGATGCAGAGACCCAAGTCAAGCCAGAACGCACCAGCGCAGACGGAGGGGTTGTCACGCGCGTGACAACCCGACAAACATTACGGCAACCCAACATCACGCCCAAACACCACTGCGTACCCAGAGATTCGGCCGGGGTAATAGCACTTGTCTTGTGCCCACCAAACATTTACATACCGCCCCACCAGCTTCTGGCCACCGCTTCGGTTTGGGTCGTCTTCGTCTGGCATCGGCTTGCGGAAGTGACCAGACGGCAACCCCACTTTGTCTTCATTGCTTGCGCCCAGATAGCCGCGGCAATTGACGGTGCCACAGAGGCACCGGTGCTTCTTGAACCCAGTGCGCTGCCACTGGTAGTCAAACGTCAGCTCGTCGCCGGACTTGATGTCGTGCTTGGCGATGAGTGCCACGACTTGCTCGCCTTCCACTTCCCTGCATCACACCAACATCAGGCCCAATACAGCATCGATGTGGGCGTGGAGGCCACAGCAGGCGGGCGTTGGGAGGGTGTGTCCAAGCACCACACACACACGGCCGCCGTCACGAACCAGGGTTCAGTCAGACAGTTGGGGTCACAACTGTGGTTCATGAACCGCGCCATGCCCCCCTTCAATCCCGCATCGATGTACTCTCCACCCTTCAACGTCATCAAGTAAAAGTGCCTGGCGTTCTGTAGGCATGGTCGGGTTGGTCAGAGCTGTGGCCGTGGGGGCTTGAGAGACACCGCAACACCAACTCCAACGGGCTAGGGGAACATACCTCATACTCTGCAAGGCGTTGCTGGTACAGCCCCTCGTTTAACCGCTCTCCAAGGTACTCTAGCACAAGTTCTCCCTGTGCAATGTCTTGTCGGGCCACGAGGCCGTACCCTTTGCCTGGGGTCTGGTTGCCAGCACGGCGCGTCAGTGCCAATGATGACGGCGCTGAACCAAAACAGTATCGACGGGCCTACCTTGACACGCTCGACCTTGGCGTACTGGTGCCGCAGTAGGCGTTGGTTCTTACACTTGTCTCCCCCCTTGCAGTGCTCGGGGTGGCATTCGACGAACGATGCACGGTTCAGGCAGCCGTCAGAGCCACAACAGGTTCCGTCCTCCTCCACCTTGCACCCACACTCCTGGACATCGTCCCACTCCAACTTCTTTTTCTTTCTGTGCACGTACACATTCTCCGTCAACAACTCAAAGTTCTCCATCGTCATCACCGGTGCCGAAGACATGGTGACAGCCCTAGCGCCGCCGCCCAAGGCTCCACAAGCCACCACCACAAGCACCAAGACGCGCGCGGCGGCGGCACCATTCAGTGGTAAAACAGTTACATTTTTCGATGTTGGGTTGTAGATATGGCACCCGCCATTCCCGGCGAGGCGCGCGAGCCCACCAGCAGTGTGTGTCACCTCGACTGCTCGGGCGGGAGTCATGAGTGGACTCGGACTTGTTAGTGGTGACTATGCGTCGTCGTCTGACTCCTCAGACGATGATTCTGGGTCTGTGCGTTCGTCGACGGAACGCGGCTCCGCTGGCGCTGGTGCCGGTGCCGGTGCCGGTGCCGGTGCTGGTGCTGGTGCTGGCACCGGCACGGCAAGTGGGAAGAGCGGCTCCAAATCGACCTTGAAGCTCCCGGGTGCGCAAGACTTGTTCAGTAAGGTGGGCACAGCCGGGTTTCTGGGCACCGCACCCCCTTCGGCAGCGTCGATGTATGACAACGTCGGCAAGAACACAAAACGCAAGGCCGGTGACGACCTGTCCGCCCGCAAGAGCAAGAACGCAAGGCAAGTTGTTGCCATTGGTATTTGTCAGCGTGGCATTGTTTGTCTGATTTTCGTTGTTGTCATGGGTGTTGCCACGCTGACTTGATTGGTTGTTCCAGGTTGCTGCCTCCTCAGATGAAGCGACCCAACGTGTCTGTGGAAGACGTCGAGGCCTGGACTTCTTCAGCAAAGCTCAAGCAGATGCGTCGAAAGGAGAAAGAACAGGAGGAAGCACGAAAGAAAAAGGCAATGTCATTCCAGCAGCGCGAGAAACGTAAACGCGACAGAGGGCAGAGCACGCGTGGCAAGAGTTTCGTTGAAGGTGAGTGCTACACTGTGTGCTGATTGAGTGCGCCCTCGTTTGTGACGACTCTTTTGTTGACACCCCGCATGCTCATGTTTTTTTTGGCATTCTGATTTACTGATTTGTGTGTCTGAGTGAGCAGAGGAGAAGAGGTTGTTGCGCCAGGCTGGAATGTAGCTGGTTGTTGCGTGAAGTGTTAAACTACAAGGCCTTGTGTTAGCCAGCGAGTTTACGCTCGGCCCAACCAGTCAAGGAGTGAGTAATTGTTCGCACGCTACGACGTGAACAGAAACCAACAACGAAAAATCGACAAACACAAACGTGACACCCAGTGCGACATGTGGGGCCCATCACTTGCTATCTTCCCCCTTGCTGGCCGCAGCGGCGCCGTCTTCTGCTGGCTTTTTCTTGGCCGACTCTTCTGCCTTGCGTTGCTTCTTCGCTGCATCCTTCCGAGCTAACGCGCTCGCTTTTCGCTTGTCCCGCTTGACTTGGGCGTCTTTCACGACAGCTGTGCCAGCAAGCACGCATGAACCAGTTTGGTGCCTCACACATGCCAAACGAGCACCATACCTTCGTATGCTGGCGAAACTATTTGATCTAAGAAGTCGTTCTCCAGGTCTTGCAACGCTCCCCAAACGTCTTCGTGGTTCACGGTGCTCCGCTTGTTCTGTTTGGCGCGTTCAGAAGCACTACGCAAACAGAGGACCGGTGTCATCACGTGCACCGTGGCAAAACAAGGGCAACCCCAAGCCAACGACATTGTCGTACGCTGATGACAGGTAGAAAAGAAAAATTGTGGAGGCACGAACAAGCCCAGCTTTGGCATCCTTTGACAGCTTCGTGTTCTGGCTGTCACGCACAGCCAACTTTGCAACAGTGGAAGATGGCAACTGACGCAACAACGACTGAGCCCGTTGCCCGAACAAGCACACCACAACCACAACGCTTGGATACCTCAACGAGTGTGGAAGCCGGCGCCTTGCCTTTCTTCGACATGGTGAAACGCAAACCTGGCTGCTTGGACAGACCTCACCCGCGGGAAATGTCGAAACAAACCAGAGCAGTGCCAGGCAATCGTTGCATTTGGTGTATTCATCAAAATGGCCACCCATTTGCACCGTACTAGTACTTGGTGTGTGCTGCATGCACAGTGCTGGTAGTGCGCCCCAGAAAACGGTAGGCAGAAATCGGCGAGGCAACGCGTGTGGACATTACGACAAGCTATGGATAATCTTAGAGTTAGATGTTCGAGGCCATCACTTTGCTGTACTGGGCCATGTTCCGCTTCAAGATGTCAGTCAGCGGACCCATAACACGCACGAAGGTGCTGCGATCAAGAGAGAGCACTCGAGTGGGCTCCGCCGTGGTGACCTGTGCAAGAACGCCCAACCAAAAGAACGAGTCAGAGCTGCATCTTCTATTGGATGCGAAAACAACACACGAGTGACAGGTGCAGCGTACCGTTGCCTTGCGTGGCTCTTGGGTCAACAACGCAATTTCGCCAAAGTACTGGCCTGCCTTCAAGCGCATCACCTCCACTGCAGGCTCCCCCTGTGCCGGGCTCTGAGTGCACACCACACTCCCCTGCGACAACGAGGATCGAGGTAAGCCCCACGAGTGCTTGCCTTCGGCACCGACCGCAAGCGCTAACGCACCCGCTCAATAATGTAGAACTTGTCTCCTGCCTCGTACTGGCGAATGATCTCATGGTTGGCTGGGAACGTCTCAGCCACCAGCGAATCTGCGATTGTCAGGCGCTCGTACTCTGACAGAGACTTGAGAAGGTCCACCTGCTCCAAGAAACCCTTGTACACGTTTCGCTTCTTCATGGTGGTATCCATAAGAATGACCTTGAATGTGAGGCGGTCCAGCGCCCACACCTTCACAGCGCCGTTTGCCTTCACCGTGGCCGCGCGTGGTGCATTGTACATCAATGCAAGCTCCCCGAAGGCGTCACCCTCGCCATACGTGAGCACCTTCTTGTCCTCGCCCTCAGCCTGCTTGACATACACTTCCGGGACGCCACTGTCCACAACGTAGAACTCCTCACCGGGGTCGCCTTGCTTGATGATGAGATCGTCATTTGCATACTCCTTGGGGAACTGCAGAGACGGCATGAGCACAACTATCAACACCAACCAGTGCAGCGAGCAACTGCAGGAGTCCTGTCCCAACGCACCATAGAGTCCACAATGATATCAGTCTGCTCCTCGTCCAAGTTCTTGAAGATAATGTTTGCTTTCAAGATGTTGCGGATGCGATCCTTCTCGGCATCAGACTTGGGGTATGTCTTCTTCTCCTCTTCCCATTTCTTGCGAAGCAGGGCGGGATCAACCCCAGCCTCAGCACTCACGGCAGTGCGTCGGCGACCACGACGGCGCACAGATGTGCGAGGCGGCGGTGGTGGCATGTCACCAACGTCATCGTCACTGTTGTCTGAGTCGCTATCGCTGTCGCTTGCCTTGGCTCCAGCTCCAGCGCCGGCTCCGGCCCCAGCAGCAGCGGCGGCAGCACCGGCCAGCTTGTCAGGATACTTCCGACGCATGTAGTCCACCACGAACTGCACCGGGTTCGAGGGCTTCTCAATCAACAAGCTCTCTACCATGAGGGCAATGAGCTTGTGGACGTCATGCTCATCAATGTACTCCTGCAGCTCTTGCTGGATGTCCATGCTGTCTGCGCTGCAGGCCGCGAGAGTGAGATCATGCTCACGAACGGACCACAAACAACCCACAGCCCTGCCGCCACATCCACGTAGCGTACCTGTTGTATCACGTCAACTTCACGACCGCGACCAAAGCAGCAGAGTCCAGGAGTCGGCACCTCGGCGGCCGCAAGTCACACAAGATCGCTCAGAACCGACAAGGTGCGATCCAGTCGCCGTAAGGCGTTTGACCGGCTTCCGACCAATAGACAATAGACACTGTACCATTTTTTAGCCTGTAAACACATGTAATAAATTCAAGCGCATCGCGATGACTGCAATGGCTTACTCTCATAATTGCAACAATTACAAAACTACCACACCATCGTGTGGCCTCAACCTTTCCTTCGGTGCGTCCGTGTGTGGCTTTGTGTTTGCTTCGTCGTCGACTTCCTGTTCCTCCACTCCTTGCAATGTACGTGCTCTGTGTCGCGTGTTTGTCTCTTCGGGTGAATCTGGTTTCTTTGGTCACGGGGTGGAGACGTTCTGGTTGGCTGTGGTCTCATTATCGCTGTGCTGTTGCTTGTCGTCGTCTGTTGCTGTCGTTGTGCTTCTGCACGCCAGATGGACCGCAAGATCAGTGCTGCTCGCGCCAAGTTGGCCAAGCGTTTCGGCAGTGCCGTACGTAATAAAGGGTTTGCGTTGGCTTGCGGAACCAAGTTGGTTTCCGCAAGGTCCCCGACACCCACTCACCTATGTTTTCCGTCTCGTCTGTGGGGCAGGGCCGCACCGGTGGCAAGGGCTCTGTGCGCCGCAAGCGCAAGACCGTCCACAAGAACGTGACCACCGATGACAAGCGTCTGCAGAGCACTCTGAAGCGCTTGGGTGTGAACGCCATCCCCGCCATCGAAGAGGTGTGTGGATTTAATTTCGTCCTGCGTCGTCGTGCATTCTGACGTTGTTCCTTGACGCTCATCAGGTCAACCTCTTCAAGACCGACGGCACCGTGATCCACTTCACCAACCCCAAGGGTGAGTGCACCTTGCATGTTCAGTGTTTGTCGCTTGTTTCGTCGGTAGGTCTAACGGGAAGTTGTGCCACAGTGCAAGCCTCCATTGCTGCCAACACTTACGTGATCTCTGGCAACGGCGAGACAAAGAGTGAGTGTCGCTCCTGTAAATGCCATGGAAAGCGTTGGTTTTCTCATGCACAATGTGTTGGACATTGTTGTGTACCACAGAGCTCCAGGACCTGCTGCCCGATATCATCAACCAGCTCGGCCCCGACAGCATCTCCAGCATCCGCAAGCTTGCTGAGAGCTACCAGGCCCCCGGCACCTCTGCCGCCGGTGGTGTACGTTAGCTGGCGTCTCTGCAAAGCACGTGCATACTTGGCCTCATTCATGTGTTCGCGTTACAGGACGACGACTCTGATGACGATGACATGCCCGACCTTGTCAACAGCAACTTTGAGGCCGCCGCCGCCAGCGAGTAAGCTCGTCTTAGGATCTGGGACCACCATTTTTTTGCCGTGTGTCCTTCATCCTGCGCGACGTTTGGTGTGCCCGCGACACTGATCGCCGCCTAGTCAACGGTGCCGCGCGTGCAGCGTGTGCCGAAGTAGTTTGGAGTGGGAGTCGACGATGCAAGTTACATTACACTTCTTTAGAGAATGATGCGCTCATCGGTACACAAACTTGCAGTTTTGCGCAGCCTTGCATAGCATTGCATCACTTCAGGTTTCAAGTTGGAACATACACTGCACGTTTGTGCACACAGTCCATGCGCGCACCTTGCACACGAGCAGCGTGTTTTATGGTGGATGACATAATTTGAGTCGAAACGCCGGGTTCTTGTGACACTGGCCGGTTTGGTTGTTGCTCGCCCCTTGCGTTTGCCGTGGCTCGTGCACGCGCTGATGCTGTGACTTCCTCGAAGATGTTAATAGACCTGTGTTGAAGGGTCGTGTGGGGCGTGGCGGCTTTAACCTCTGTGGAGGACGCGATGCCGCGCAACGGTCGAGTGTCGCGACCGGCTGGTGCTGGGTTGGTATCCCGGTTCGCAAGCCTTGTGCAACGCGTCGAAGGCTTGGCTGCTCGGCATGGTGTGGACAACGCATTGGTGGCGACGGCTGCGGAGCATGCCGTGCGTGGAATCAACGAAAACGTTTGTGGATTGCTGACATCGACTTCACGATGTACGTCACAACGCACGCGGTTTGCACAGCGGTTTGCTTCTCACCAGTCATGCCTCGTCTTTGCATGTTCCAGGTGAGCAAAACGACGCGTTGCGCGCCCTTGAATTAGTCAAATCCACGCTGGTGAACTCCGCTCTGTGGTTTCCGAACGACTTAGTTCGAGCGAGGCTCCAGGCTATCACGCTGAACAACGTCGCGTGCTTGTACCGAAACCAGGGCAGGCTGCGCAAAGCGTATCGCATGCTACAATTCATCCGTGAGTTTGAGAAAGGATTCCCACGTCACGCAGACAACGCAACAACGCACCTAAATATGGGGTCTGTGCTGTCAAAGCTTGGGAAGTACGTCCTCGGGCTGTTTCTTCTTCGTGTCGTCTTGAGGCCACTGACGAGTGACTTCGCTGTGTTGATGGAGCAGGCACCCCTCCGCTTTGAAACTTACTGAGAAAGGCATTCACTTGCTGCGTCTTGTGTCACGCCGTGAGGGCACCACAAAGCATGAACCAGCGCTTGCTGTTGGCTACCACAACCTGGCCTTGGAACAGGAGGTGCTTGGTGACAAAGCCAGTGCTGCACTGTCGCTGGAGATTGCGGAAGCGTACGCAACGAAAAGTCTCGGGGCTTCCCATTCCACGACACAGCACATCAAGCATCTGCGCGAGGAGGTGTGTTTCGTCCTGGGTTTGCGATTCACCCACCACCGAGTGTTTGTGTAAACACAACGTGTTGTTCCAGATGACCCGTTCGGCCACCACCATCACCGCAAAGTCCCCGAGTGAGCCCGCCACCAGATCGTCTGATGAAGACACTAGCTCTATCGACCTTCAGAAGCTTGACATCTGGCACCCTCATCGCGCTGCACGGGTGCCACACATGGGTGTTGTTTCACGGGGGTCCAAGGAAGCACGGCGCTACAAGCACGGGCCACCTGCAGTAACGCAGGCTCCAGCTCGTGCTCGCCCGGCCATGCCCAAACGTGCCCACAAACGCACCGGCAGCGGCAGCAAACAGGACCCCGGAAGGCAACGCCATGAGCAACGAAAACGGCAAGCCTCCATTGAAGACAGGTTGAAGGGCATGCTTGCGGCAGCCATTGGTGCGTATTCTCATTCGATGAAGCCGCCTCAGCGCCAGACCTACCGGACCCACCGGACACATCATCGAACAAGTCGGAAGCGGCGGCGGTCAAAGGCAATGCTGCGTGACGAGCACGCGTCGAGCGTGCACAGCGAGGCTTCTCACTCCATGTCGGTATCAACACTGTCTCCCACGTCCCGCACAACCTCGTACACAACGGCGGCGCCCGAGCGAGAGCCAGCGTACCTGGAGCTGGAGGGGGACAGCTCCGTGGCAAGTGAACAGTCAACAGACCGCGGCGCAGCGAACCACCTCCCGATTGCCTCCTCACGACCCACATGTGACGTGGTGCTTGGGCCGATGGGTGTGGGCGTCGCAGTTCGCGAGTCCAGGCGCCCCGTTCCTCCACCCGAACCTGCTCGTCGGGCATTTCGTTCACGTCCTGCCAGCCTGAACCAGCAGCGGTTCACCAGGCGCCGTGGCAAATCCAGCGCCACCACGAGCACCCGTACGGGGCCACCTTCCTTCCCTCGCTCCGACCATGACTATGACTACGACGATAGCCATGACTATGGGCGCCCGGAGGTGGAGGTGGAGGTGGACGGGGATGTGGATGTGGATGCGGAGAAGGAACCCAAGATCAAGGTAGCACCGACTCGGATGAACAGTGTGCGATTTGCCGTCGAGGAGCCGGCCGCCACAAGAGACGATGACCACGGTGGTAGCCCCACCGAAGGTAGAGGCATTGACCTTGGAAGTGCTGATTCACATGGCGCAGCTCGGAGTCCTGTGGCTGATGCCTGTGTGGCGGCGGCTGAAGTGCAAACGCCACCCGAAGCAGCACCGGTGTCGTTGACACCACCAGCTGTGCCACCGCGGCGCGGCAGGTCTGCAACACTGAGCGTCCCCGGTGCTGAGGCACACGCACAACGAACGGGGCCAAGGCGGTGGGCGTTCTCCGCTTCACAGACGTCGGGGCTGCAAGACACGAGTCGCCAGGCCATGTGGCGGGGCGAGCTTCGTGCAACGTGCCACGCTCATCAAGCACAGCGCGCTGCGCCGCGGCGGTACCCCAATTTCCGTCCTAACCCCAACCCGGGTACAGCTGCACAGGCCCGCACAACCACCCCGCATGTTGCGCAGCATGCGTACCAACCACGTGCCACTCAGCAACAGCAGCAGCTGCAACCGTGGTCTGCGTACTCACAGACATGGCCGCAGCAGAAGCCAGTGGTTCCACCAGACCACACTTTTGGGCTGCCTGGTCCGAGCATGTGCAGGCCTCGTGAGCGCCCCGTTGATTCCGCCTCGCGCATCCCAAGAGCCACTGGACACATGCAGGACGGAACCGCAGGGCACCTCAAGCATGGTGGCGAGCCAACCCACCGTCGTGAGGTTGGGCACGCAATCAATCGTCCAACCGGCACGCCTCCACAACTGGCGCTGGTCGTGCCACCTACACGCCGCGCTGATACTACGGGCTTGTCCAATCGACCAATGGAAACGGGGGTGCCTGGACCAGCACCTGCTCGGGCTGAGCAAGCGCCGGTGGCGGCACACCGCACGGACAACGCAGACACCGCGCGCACCGTACCATCTGGGTCAACACGGAAGCCTGCTCTGCCAGCAACATCAACAGAAATATCAACAGCAACATCAACAGCAACAGCAACATCAACAGCAACAGCACAACGCCAGTGCTCTGCGCCAGCGAAGCGCGAAGAAACAGAAACGGAATGGGTTCCGACCCTCCACGCCATCGTGGACGTTCGCTCTGGAACCGGCACACGCGCTGTGCACATTCGCCAGCGCCACGCGACAACGGCGTCCTACCTGCGACAAGTGGGCGCGTTTGCCAAGTTCCTTGCACAACGCCGCCACCGAGCCTTCCGGTTCCTTGTTTCGCAGGGCCATCATGCGAAGGACCTTGCACACGCGCACCAGCTCGCCGAGGAGCGCCGCGTTCGAGTCTCACAGCGGCGGCACGCGGCACGAACATGGCTGCGTGAGCGCGCACAGCGTGCCTTGGACCACCAACGCAGGCGCATGGCAGCGCACGCGTACCTGCAGGACCAAGGTCGGACTGCGCTACGATTACAGGCCGAGCTGACACGAGCCCGGGAGGTTGCCGCCACACGGGTGGCGTTGGCGGAGCACAAGGCGCGCGTGGCGGCTCGAAAATCGGCAGAGGCGGCGCAAAAAGCAGCGGAGGTTGCCCAAGCCAACGCGCTCCGTCTTCGCCGCCACGAAGCAGCCGCTGTGCTGCGTAGTGTGGGCAACGTGGCGCGCAGACTTGCTGCGGATGCGGCAAGGCGTCGCAGCGAAGCTGTGGCGCTGCAGCAGCGGCGCCAACAGGCGCAGCGGCTTGAGGAGGGGCGAAGAGCAGCTGCCACCTTTCTGAGCAGGCTCGGTCGTCGTGCTCTGGCGCTGGCTTCTCAGCGCCGCGCGGAAGTGAGCGAAGCCCGGCGGGAGGCCCGGACCTTCCTGAAACAAGTCGTGCAGCAAGGTCGGCACAAGGTGGACGTCATGGCACGGGAAGCGCAGCAAGCGCGACGCGCGGCAGAATTGTTGCAAGCGCGGCGTGGGGAAGCTGCAGCGTTCTTGCACGCCGTTGTGACGCGGGCCCGGGCCGCACAGGTAGCCAAGGTGGAACGAGACGAAGCTCGAAGGGCTGCAGCACGTGGACAAGCACGTGTCATCGTTGCGGTTGCGTTTACCAAGGCAGTGGCCGTTGTGGAACGGATGTATCGCGGCTCCTCGATGGTGGTCCCGATGTCACAATCAAGGCGCAAGAACGAAGTCGCGAGCGTGGGTATGAAGAAGAAGGCTGCAAACGTGCATGGTCACTCCATGAGGGCGCAGGGGGTTGGAACTGGCGTGTCTGTGCAAACACCTACACCGAGTCGTGAAAGCATTTCAAGTGACCAAGTACCAGCCGAATTGGAAGAGCCAATTATGCGGGTGGACACTGTGCTGTCACCGAGCTTCCCGATGAAGTCTGCACCACCGTCCTCATCACAGCCACCGTCACCATTGCCCCTTGCTTTGGTGGTGCGCACCAGCAGTGCACGGCGAGTCGCGACTCACGCGGGGGAAGTGCGTCGGACGTCTTCGTTCGGGTCACAGCTGACAGCAGTGGCAGGTGTACCGCACGCTGTTCAGACCCGTCAGCGACCTTTGACGCGTGTGAGCTGGCACCAACCCCGCCGCGTTCCCGACAACGTACGTGGAGAACCGGAAAGGGGGGATGACGGGGCGTCGATTAGCCAATGGAGGACCGACAGCGGAAGCGACGACTCAAACCCCGACATGGCCGAGATCATGCTGAGCCCCAGGTCCATGGCAACACCCGAGGTGCGTAACCCGGCCGTATGCGGTTGGTGGTGGGCGTGTGGGTGCATGTGTGTATGTCTGCATGTGTCTTTCTGTGTTTGTTTGTGTGAGGTGAGGTGCCCACGTGCGGGAGCGGTACCAGTGCGCCCGCACTGCCGCGCACAACCTAGACTGACATCAAATCATGGCTGGCACTAGGCTGCACATGCTCACAACGGCCACCGCCAACGCTTGCGCCGCCGACACAGCTCCAGACGTCACCAACAACCACTTCCCTCCCCTGTGCGCACGCCGCCTCCCCCATCGCGCACAGCTTCAGCGTCCGCGGGGTTTCAACACTCTCGCACCACACCGGGGCCCTCCATCGCAGCACAGTCGTCTCCCCATGTGCTTTTGTCGCGCGAGGCTGTCACGCCACCGTCACGAGCTACAGGTGGCGGTGCAAGTGCAAGTGCAGGTGCTGGCACGACGTCGTCCTCGCCACCACCACCACGAGCGGAGCACTCACCACAGGCACCACAACTGCCGCCTCCCACCACACCACCCGCCGAGGGTTCCGCACGCAAGTCGGCACAACACAAGGGAGCCGCTCCCCATCCGCGCCTACGCAAGGCGCTGCAGCCCACTACACCGCCACCCACGGCACGCCACAGCGCGACGCGTCTGCAGTCCCCCAGCTCAAGTTCCCCGCGCCAGCTGAGTGGCAGCCGACGGTCACGCAGTACAGGCGGTGGGGCTGGGGCAGCGAAACGGCAGAAACAACAGCAACCACAACAACGCCAACGCCAACGGCAACGACCACAGCGAAAGGGCAAGCGATCGCCATCTCATTCTCCCAAAGCGGGTCACCCTGGCCAACACCCCACTGCTCGCCGTCATCAGCATCAGCATCAACATCAACATCCGCATCAACGTCGCGGCTCCCACCACAGCTCGCCACGGAACAGCCGCGCTAGCAAGGTTGTTGGGCGCACAACCCCCTCCCCACGACCAGTGGCCGCGCCGCCGCGGCCTGTGATGCTCCACGTTGAGGCCCCTCCCCCACCGCCAACACCTGATGACGTGCGGCGGCGACGTGCTCACCACGAAGCCGCTGTGCGGCGTGCCTCGATTCGCGACTCAACAGCGGCCACTAGTCGTGCGGAGGTCGCTGCTGCACGTGTTCGGTCGCGTTCACGCCGGCGGTTGCGCCGCAAGCGGTCGCAGCATCGTAAACGCAGCGGTGGGAGCATCGCACGCAGAAAACGGCGCGGCCGGCACGTCGTGGAACAACCAGGTCATGGCGACAGCAGTGCGGTGGCAGCAGCAGCGGCAGCAGCAGCGGCAGCAGCAGCGGCAGCAGCAGCGGCAGCGTTGGGACGACCACAATCTGTGCCCATGGCTCGTGAACCGTCATCCAGCACACTGGACAGCGAACCGGCGAGCCTTGTGGACGAGGATTCCCTGTTTTGGTTTGCTGCGGACCGCAGACCTGTGTCGCCACCGGCACCGTCACGATCGATCTCATCACCGCCACCATCGCTCCGGCCACCCTCCTTCTTGGTGGAACCATCGTCTCACACGTCACGCGCCCCACACATTACGAGCGACCATGCGAGCGATGGTGGGCAGCAGCACAGCAGCAGCAGCAACATGGGTGTCGGGACGGCACGGAGTGAGTTGCAACCACGCAACATGTTGCCGCCCTCCGAGCCATCAAACTTCCCTGACCCACAAGCCGATGGGAGTGTCTCGCCCCTCGCGTTCACGTTGCCACCACCCTCGATGCCCCGAGCACCAAGCAGTCCACACGTGCCGTCGTTGTCCCCGCCACCCATGCACAACGTGCCGTCGTTGTCCCCGCCACCCGTGCACAACGTGCCGTCATCCATACCCCCCGCGCCGTCGGACCATGTAGTACCTCCACCACATGTATTCGATGTACCTCCCCCGCCTCAACCTGCGCCTGCGCCTTCCGTGTTTCCAGCGGCACCTGATATGGAGCCCGCGTTGCCATCCTCACCCCCTGCCATGCCGTCCGCGCCGGCACTGTCCGCACCATCACGACCGTCTGCACCGCTCTCAGCAGTGTCTGGTGCCAGTCCGCCGCTTTCCAGTGCGCCTGTGCCAGTTCAGGGACAGGGACATCATGTTGGGGCGAGCGCTCCTGTGCGGAAAGCGTCTTCTATGGCGCTTGTGGATGGCGACGCGGCGATCCTGGCAGCCATGCAGGGGCATGTGGGCGGTGCCAGTGGTGTCAAGGCGCCAGCTCATGCAACAGACGCCAGTGCTGGTTGGACACATACCGTCGATGGCGATGCAATCATTCAACGAGCGATGCAACAGGCGGTGGCTGGAACAGCCAGTCTACGCGACACTTCCTCTCCCTCCAGTCAAGACAAAGAAGAAGAAAACGCCGTTGGCACCACCCGAAACATGGCTGCAGCAGCGGACAGCGTCGTGGAGATGGCTGCTCGCGCGCCTTCCACGGCTCAACAGCGACTGGCCGAGGTGCAGAAGCGGGCCAAGGCGGCGATTGAGGTCATCCATCGGGCTCGATTCGCTGTCGATGGCTTGGCTATCTTGCTTCATGAAAGCGCGACACGCAGTGGCGTGTCGCGGCAGGCAGCACCACCTTTGATGTTCCGCGTCAGCAGCCTGGATTTTGCCGCACGACAGCTGCAGTTGGTGTCACAGTTGTGAGTAGGCACAGCGAATGTTCAGTACGTTTCTTTTTGTTCCCCAGGGCACGTTGTGCTGCACACTGGCGCCATCGGTAGGACGCGCGTGCCCGGCACTACTAGTACAGTTATCTAAGTGAACACAACACAACATCTACGAGCACAGACAGACATACAGCTTGACAGAGAATGCGCGGTTGAGGCAGCACGTAGTCACACCGGTGTGGTGGAAGGCTTTTCGGTGGCGTGAGCGCGCTTCATTTGCGTCACAATGGTGTGCAGGTCGTACACGGCGTCAAGCAACGTGGCGGATGACCACGCTTGGACAGGACAGCTGTGAGGGCAGTGCGAGCCGTTGCTGTTCGTCAGCTCCGGCAGTCCGCCAGTGTGTGAGAACTGGAGATGGTGACGATGTGGCCTCAGCACGGCGGTAAACCACTGGTACAAAGCCCGCGTGGCTTCCGGAGTGTCTTCACTCGACGTCTCCAGTTGAGGAGGAGAAGCCAACATGCCAAGCTGTATGCTGGCGTCATTGGCCGCATCAGACGACAGTGGCTGCTGCTTTGATGGCACGGCCCCCGCCTTGACTTGCGCTTCAGAGCCAGCGCCAGCCCCAGAGCCAGAGGCAGCGCCAGCACCAGCTCCGGCTCCAGCGGCAGTGGCAACAGCACCAGCGGCAGTGGCAGCAGTGGCAGCAGCACCAGTGGCAGTGGCAGCAGTGGCGGTGGCAGCGCTCGCTGGCTGACGGGGCTTGAACACTCGGCGTTGCGGGCCAGTGGCAGACGCAGGGAACCGCAGGCGGGCTCGAAGGTAGTAGCCAAGAGGCCACACCCACTCCGGACCTTGGTGGTAGTTGAATCCCTTTGCCACAGCGGCATCTGCCATGGAGCTGTTGTCGTAGTCGCCGCGATAGGCCAAGTCGTCGGAGTCCAGGGTGCGCACCCCCATCTGATCCGGCCCGAGCAGTCGTTCCAGGGAGCGCAGCGCTGCCTGTGCCACTGGAGTGCTGAACAGCTCTGGGGCCAGCGCCAGTGCGATCGCCTGTGCGCAGAGATCAACAGGGGGGCGCGACGTTAAAGCAAACAAAACACAAAAACAGACGAGAAGAGAAACAGGGCTCAAACCCGCCCAAACCGGAGGCATGCAACAAGGTGCACAGAGTGGGTTGTGTCTGACCTGGTTTGGTCGCAGCTGGTAGTCTGTCCATCCCTGGGCACCGCCCACAGTGTCTTTCAAGATCCCACGGCGGTTCACATACCGCTTGTCAATGACATACTTGGCATCCTCGGAGGAGTCGAGTGGAACAAAATACCTGCGCCACGCAACGCAACGCAACAGCAACAGCAACAGCAACAGCAACAACGACAACAACAACAACAACAACAACAACAACAACAACACGCTGTGATGAACACCGTGTGCCGTGGCCGAAAAGAACCATGCAGTACGGTACGTACAGGCGTTCCACGTTGCTGCGGAGCACGTCAGCCCAAGCTTGGAACGGCAAGAACGTGGAGTCGCGCAGCGTAACACCGGGTTTGGAGCCTGGGGTACCAGCCATTGCCTGCTCCGCAAGCCAACTGGATGTGCCCATCCACATGCACCCAGACGACCGCACACGGCACCGCAACGCAAGGCAAGCGTCCAGTCAGCACATGCCCCATCGTTGCACATGTTGAACATGGCTACGCACGAGACGGTCGTGAAGAGCATAGCAGTGATTTCCACGGGGGCACCATCACGAGGAGTCGCGGGCACGCCATCGGTTCCGTGTGCAGGGCTCTCTCCCTGGTCAGGTTCGAGGTGAGGGGAGTACACAAAGACATCGCGAACGTGTGTGTGTGTATGCGTGTGCGTGTGCGTGTGTGTGTGCGTGTGCGTGTGCTTGTGGGCACGTACCATCTTGTCCATCCACGTGCCACAGTTGTGCACGGATCCGCCTTGGAGGAGACCTGTGGTTGGGTCAAGGGAGACACGCACTTTGAATCCTTCCGGCTTCATGTGTGCATCCAACCGCGGACCCGCGTTCCACTCCACGAAATCGATGCCTGAACAAACGCAACCAGTCGTCACAAGTCGTCACGTATCGTCACGCAAAGCACCTCCTCCCAATCCGACAAGCGCCAGCAGGGACGCAACGAGCACCTCCGCACCTGAAGCGTGCTTCTGCAGAATTTCTTGGATGATTTGCATCAAGGTGTGGACTGGCTCCGTCTTCGTGTCTGCATATCCCCCCCAACACACACACATGATGCGTTGACAGTAAATCAAGGCAAAGGAAGAACGGTGACCTTGTGGACGACATGGCTGCGACAGATGAGCAATAGCGTACACTGCTTGTGGTTATCGTAGTCAGCTTCGTTATCAGATGGGAACCGCCGCACCACCTTGCGCTGAAGCAGACTCGTTCCACCCGGCACCAGCTCACAATAGTCTTGCACCGCCTGGCAAAACCACCACGTGGCATCTCTTGCGTTGTAGCGCGGGTTTCGTCCACCGTCCATCAGGTTTGGGACCATGCCGTGTCGCACCACTGAGGCATAGGACAGAATCACATTGGCCGCCTGCGCACACACCGACGTACAGACGCACAGACACAGCGGGGCAACAAACTCAGCGATGCCCTCGCACTTGCCACACACCATTGCATGGACACGTACATCCTCATACCGACCCGTCACCAGCAGCAGCCCACGCAGCGAGATGAAGGTGTCACGGCCCCAGTTACGCATGAAGCCAGTGGTGAAATGCGGGTGACCGGCAGCCAGTGACGCCCCGCACGATGATCGAGCCTGTGCACGTCGTTGCTGGAGGCACAAGAAGTGAGGGGACTAGTACACACACACACACATACACGCACAACACACACACACACACATACGCGAAAACACACGCCATGGGCATGTTTGCGTGTGCGGCGAACAAATCACACAACCAGGGGCTGGAGCATTGTGGGGGATGACGCACTGGGGTGTTCATGGCGCCTTGTTCCGCATTGATCAACAGCGCGGGGGCTAAAAGGGGTGCGGAGGGTACATCCCCGAACATGGCAACAGACGTCATCAGCAGTCGGCGCACAAAGGACTGGTGAGAAGCATGGAGGGCGAAGTTCGACATGAGAGTCAACGCTGCTTCACGTGCCGCTGTGTGCACTGCAAAGATGACTCGGTCCACGGCCTGCGTGATGAAGGCGATGCCACCAGGGTCAACACCACAGCTCTCACACCAGCGCACCCGTGAACCACCGTTCGCGACACATGGCTGCGCATGGTTACCTGTGGCTTCAAGCCCGGAGGGAACGACTTGATGATGTCAAAGCAATCGCTGATCCAACTTCGCACACCTGCCAAGGGCACGACGCCATCCAATCGATCGACGACGTAGTCCATGAACCAGTCCCCGTGGCGAATGTTGTCGAAGAACGGGTGGCCCATGTCGTTGCGTAGGCGAACCGTCCGCAGCACCATTTCCGCACCTTCAATCCCCGCCCATGACAAAGGACCAAACCTGTGCGAGTCAGGTCCACCCACCACAGACACCAGACACAGCGGGGTAAAGGAGGCGTTGTTAGGAGTCGTCCGCGTCCCGAGTCACGGCGACGACAGAACACCACAGTAGCCGGCATGTGTGTGTGTGTGTGTGTGTGGCTCACCGAGGGACATGGTACACGCCACGCGCTCCGCGAGACGCATCACGCTCCTCTGGCTCCGAGCGAAACAGGAGGATGTTGAGGGCGACCAAGTCCACACCATGGCGCGTCAACGCGGCTTCAAGGTCACCGTACGACCCAGGGTCACGCAACCGAGGCCACGACACAGAGCGACGAAGGTCCGGTGACGTGTACGCCACCAGTGGCAGCGCCGGCGGAGCAAAGTACCTGGCGAGTCAGTCACCAACGTCACGCAGCGGCAACGCGCGGCGGCATGGGGGCACGGGTTGCCGGGTGCAGGTGTTGGGGTGAGGAGCGAAGTGAACGGGGGAAAACAAAACAAAAAGAAAGCACGCACGGGACATGCGGGGAGCCATGGATGTGGAAGAAGTGAGGCGAGGCCACGCGGAAAATCAACACCGAGCCGGGTCGAAAGGCGCCTTGACGCAGGTGCACCGTGGTCATTGTCTTGTCTTCGCTCACTTCGAGGGTGCACAAGTCTTCAAAGCTGGGCACCATTCATCACACGGGATGACCCAGACACGGGAAACATCAACGACGTATGCAAACACCCACATGTCACGCATCAACACACCACACACACCGCACGCCACGCCAAACCAAGGTCGTGCAAGCACCGCACGCGCAACATACACGTCTTCCGAAACCAACAGGGACGACATGAGCCCCGTGATGACGTTGTCAGAAGGACACGGCACACCCGAGGCACCGCCACAAACCGCCGTGCTGGCACGGAGCGCAACATCCAAGGTTTGGTTCTCCGGAACGGTCAGCCTCGCCGCCAGCTCCAGGTTGCGCACCAGACCTTCAATGCGGACAGGTGGAAGAGGCGTGTTGTCCTTGTGTGGGTCGTGGGCTGAACGTCACGTCAGTCACGCCACGCGCCACACAGCGGCGTGGGTGGGAGCTATGTGTGAGGGTGTGGCACCCCTGTTGTGATCTCGCACACATGCGGCGGTTACGTACAAAAGAAAGCGGTGCGGCAAATGAACACCAGAGACTCCCTTGTGGATGGGTGTGCTCGCTGCACCGTCACGACATCACCGTTGGGCACGTTGTCATGGTGGACGTGGATCTGCGCCACCCAGAAACCAAACGCAAAGACAGACAAGTCACAACACCACCGTCAGAGGCCACGTGGGTGTGGCAGCGTGGCACTACAACGACATGCAGTGGTGGGGAGGCACTGCACTGATGTTCCCTGTCCGCCAGCGCATCACACCTCGACAAACTGCTCCTTAGCGGCTTCCCACCGCAGCCGGTTCAAGCGGTGGCGCACAGGGTGGAGGCCGCACTCCATGAGAGGCGTGTGGAGCGCGGGGTGGTCGGGGTGGTGGGGCACGTGGTGGGACGGCGTGCGGTACCGGCGTCGCTCAGAAACAACGGACAGGTTTTCGGGCACCAGCTCGTCAAAGCCACGCACAGAGCCCACGCCACAGCAGGCAGCGGAGACAAGTGCCGCCAACGGCAAGGCGTTGGCGGCGTGGCTGCGAACAGCCAAACCGACGAGGCCCACACAGCCAACAAAGCAACAAACGACAAGCAACCAGCAACCAGCAACCAGCAACAAGCAACGAACAGCAAACAACAAGCGACACGCCATAGAACAGAGCAGACAACAGGCAACAGGCAACAGTCAAGTGCAGCGGCATTGGGTGTGACAACCAAGCGGGCGCGTGCAGTAGGGACAAGATACCAAGGCACACAGCTGCGCGCATCGACACACACACACACGCACACGCCATCATCACCACGCATTTCCCTTCCTTTCCACGTACTGCTTTTGGTGGGGTGTGGGGTTGTCATGGGTGCAGTCAAAGAACAGTGTGGGGAGCGCCGTGGGCACACACCGCGCTTGAGCAGCAGCAGGAGACCGCACTGACGCGATGGGGTGCCCTCCATACGAATGGATGAGAGACGCGAGGTGTTTCGCGTCGTTGGCTTGCATGGCTTCGCGCACCAGCCCGTTGATGGCAAGCTTCGTGGCGTAGCGCACATCGCGTCCGATGTCGCCGGTGAACAGCTCCGCGCACAGGTACCTACGTGAACAACCACAGTAGGGCACGACACACGACACACGCACAGGCGCAGAGCCAACGCGCACTCATCAAGAAAAATCGGCACTACCCCTCGTTGGAACACCCCAATCGCCACAACGACAACGCACAGGTTTGGGCGCACTGATCGGGCTTGGTCGACCATGTAGGCGGCAACGTGAAGTGGTGTGCCGTGCGCATTGTCTAGGCGAAACGCTTGGAAGATTCGCGCCATGGTTTCGGTGTACTTTTTCATGTGGTTCCACAACCAAGGGGAGTCACTCGGCGACTTGCCGTATCTGCAACCACGCACACACTCATCCACACACGCACACGTCAACCGTGAGAGAGGACATGCGCTGCCGGGCTACCGACAAAACAACGAAGGCACGCGCTGCGCAGGCCAGTTTTCTTGTGCGACGCACCGGAGCTTGACACAGTCGCCCCACACCACAATGTCGCGACGCATGTAGGGTGTGGAAGCCGTGCACAAAGGTGTCTGCACTTGCGGCCGCGCTCGAGCAGCTGACACAGCCGGCGACAGCATCAGGGAGTCGTCGCTGCTCACGCTGGATACTCTTGAGTGCGAGGCAATCACGTCGTGCACTTGGGACTCAGCCCGTGCCACGTCCACAGGGAAGCTGCAACACACGCACACACACACGCATCACGCACCACACCCACCCACCCACGCAACGCATCCAAAAAACGCAACAAAACACCCAACAACAAACACCGTTTGAATAGCGCAGCACACGCACGTAAAGTCGATTTCTGGATCTCCTCCCCAGATGAAACCGTTGTTCGCAAAGACGTGGTCACCCATCCGCGTAAAGTAGGACCACACCAGCGGTTTTTCTGGCGTCAGTGCGCCCTTTCCCTTGCGCTCCGACAGCCACATGTGCTTGGCACCTCCACGAATCGCACCCAGTGCCCGGCTAATGTCGTCCGTGTACCGTTCGGTGAGGCGCATGTTGACCCGCTCCAGCGCAGCGCGCAGGACTTGTGCTCGGACATCCTCGAGCCGCACTGCCGTGACCACAGAAGCCATGGCGGCGGCCTCAGGGTTGACAAGCGCCACTGGGAATCGGCTCGCGGTGCCGATGTTGTGGATGCCACGGTTGTACAGCCAGTCGGAGAGGGCTTCCACCGAGTCATATCCGCCCTCGGTCTCTGTGGGCGCCAGCAGCAACTCGTTCTCGTCGCCTGGTGTACCGGGTTTGTCGGCGTGAGGTAGCACATGTGGGCGGGTAGCACCGCACATCATGGCATCAGTTTGGTGTTGCAGGACACACTACTCAACACACCGGCGCGTATGTCAGCACCCCGGGCGTACCGGTGAATGTGGCACACGTGGACACGCAAGCGTCGACGTCGAGCTGGTAGTACTCCCAGATACGATACTTGGGCAAGACCTAGCGGCGAAAGAACGAAGGGCAACGAAACACACCTTTAGCATCTTGCCACACAAGGTCGGGCTCACACACACACACACACACACACACACACACACACACACACACACACACACACCGCGCGCGCGCGC
>Ga0213833_1000974_pt1 | contig 22612 bp, 26 predicted proteins | sample SWATP21_FD_160575 | JGI IMG/M metagenome (GOLD analysis project Ga0213833, IMG submission 160575) | Coastal seawater microbial communities from Marineland, Florida, United States - SWA TP2 #1 | ecosystem: Environmental > Aquatic > Marine > Coastal | place: USA: Florida | collected 2016-08-14 | reverse complement strand
CAGGCAGGCAGGCAGGCAGGCAGGCAGGCAGGCAGGCAGGTGAAAAAGAAAACCGAACTCACCCGGGCGCGCTGATATGGATCCTTCACAAGAACAAAGCAATACACAGCCACGAGAGGACCAATGAAATCCACAAGCAAGTCACTGACAACATAGGCAGCGCTGCCAGGATGGATTTCTGGAAGAATCCAGAACCCAAAATCGCCGAGCATCGGGGCGGGCTCGTAGTACAACAGGTTGAGGTTGTTGGCCCATGAGGTCATCACGGATCCCACGCCTAAGAAGTCCAAACCGCGCATCACATCATACCAGTCCGGTCGTGTGTTGTAAATGTGGCGCCGGCCTCGGAAGATGGCAACCAAGAGCGTCGCAGCGAGTAGAACTGCTGCGATGGCCAGAGGTGCGTCGTTGTACGCCACGAACCGAACCGTGTACGCCCAGATCGGGATCAGCGAGAACGAACACAAGCCGCAGGAAAGAACCCAGATAACTGAACTGACAATGGACTGCGGTGTGATGCGAGCATCAACCTTGAGGGCCATCTTGCCCGTCAATTCTGACACGCCGCGTGCAGGACGACACAAGAAGCCCTCAGCCCAGCGACAACCGTGCCCGAAGCAAAGCCACAAGTGACATGTTATTTTTGTTATGTCAACGAAACGAAATAGCTGCGACGACTAACTAACCACCTCCCACAACAAGGCTGCTGGCAGCACGACGGCTGAGCCCGCTGCCACAAGACGACCACTAGGCACACCGACTACTTCTTCAAGTTTGCCAATCGCGCCGCCAAATCGTCTGCGACGCTCCCACCGCCTCCTGCAGCTGGTGCTGCACCGACGCCAACAGCTTGCCGCCCGGCTGTGACGAACAACACCGCACACAACGCAGCAGTCAGCCACACCCCGTGAGTCCAAACATGTCCATAACGCGGCGCAGGAGGTGTGTGGGGATCAAAACTAACGATGCGTAACGTACCAGGGGCTGCGGCCGCTGGGGCTGCAGTCGCAACGCTGGTTCCAACAGTCCCGGCGCCGGACAGCTGGTCTGCGAGGTCCAACCCGGCCTTGGCTGCCACTTGGCTCACCAAGCTATCCACCTCGCCTTGTGGCGTCGACGTCGATGTTGCTTCACCCATGGCGCCTTCCATGAAGCCAGATCGCACATCAAGGTCGTCAAACTGCTTCTCGAACTTATCCATAAGAACCGAAATCTGAGCGAACAACACAGCAGGGCGCGTCAGGAGGGCAGAGGCCTGGCGTGAAGCAATCCAGCTCTACGTTACCTTCGACACATCCATGGTGCCCAACACCTTGTCCATGCCCTTGACAACCCCGCCCATTGACTTGGTCAGCATGTTCATGCGCACCGCAGTCTCGACGCGAGCAGCAACCTGAGCATAACAAACATGTGAACTCGCGCAAACAGCCAAGAAGCACACCACACCGATCCAAAACAAACGCACAGCATCAATTCGCGAGGATAGGCGCAGGTAGTTCAACGCTTGGTTCTTCTCACGAATGGCATTCTGAAAATCACACAGGCCATGAGCACAAGAACACAGCGCTGAATGAAACACACGGCACCACACGCACAGCAGCGTAGATTTTCGCGCCTTCCATGTTCCCCTTCTTGATTGCCTGTGTGACATATTGATGCGTCCAGCCAAGGATCCCACCGTAAGGTGTGCGAAGATGCACAAACGACAGGCTGCAGAAGCAACGCACCTTCTCAACCTTCTTCTTGGCCGCGCGTTCGGACTTCTCACATTTCTTTGACTGTCGCTGGAGTTGCTTGGAGGTGAACTTCAGGTTAAAAAGCGTTTCTGTACACACTCCGTGAAGAGTAAGCTCGGTACACGACTACCACGACCTGATCACAGCAAGAGCACGCACTCTGCATTTGGCGAGACATGATGGCTGTGGATTCATAGCACGAACAAGCACGAATGCAACACCAAGGTAAGCGCTGATACTACGCGCCACACTTGCCAACCTTACAACTTACAGTCGTACTATTGAGGAGTGTCCTACTGTCGAGTTGGAGTGTGCAACAAGGAACACTCAGAGACAAGCGTGCCAGGAAACCTGGTGCACCCGGCCTGACAGGAATGTGCCTTGCGCCTTGCACGGCGTTGGAAGTGTACTTCTCGACTGAAAAGGATGTCACTATTTTATGGGAAGCGTGTGCCACTGTCGCGGCAGTGTTGACGTGGTGACGCTTGAACCCCGCACGCGCTGTACCCTGCCGAGGTGCCCTTTCCAAGATGCTTAGTCTCGGTACCGAAGCTTTGTATCGCGTCGATGTGGTCATTCCACTGATCATCGGGTTACTCGCCGTTATTTGGGCTGTTTCCCGCTCCAAACGGCACCGCCTGGCGGGCCTTCCGAATGCGCAGGACAGTATTGCTGTGTTTGAGGCGCGTAAGGACCGTGGACTTGTTGAGTTGGTGCAGCGATACGGGAAGAACTTTCGTATGCATCTTACTGGAAGCGCTAAGGGTGTAGCTGGCGCTTCGGAGGTGTTTGCGACGGCAGACCCGGCCATCGTGCGCAAAGTGCTGATGGACCGCGTGCACTCAGTGGTGCGCCCGCCACGGTATGCACTCGCCCGCTGGATTCCTTACATGGATGGCGTGCTGTTCATGGATGGCCCCGTTTGGAAGGCTCACACGGCTGCGCTTCTTCCTGTTCTTGCGCCGTCAAATTTCGAGAAGTTCGCCAAGGCTATGCACCTCTCCACAGAACGCCGCATGGCTATGGTGGAGGAGAGTGTACGTGCCGCAAATGCGGCGAAAGGCAGCGCCCAACCATTCTTTGAGGTAGATATGCTCCCATTGGCGAAGGTAGGTTGGTTCTGCATGGCTTGTGCGCCACAGTGCTCATTTTTGCTTTTGAGTGCACTCTGCTTCTGTGCTCACCGCTTCTTTTTCATTGTTTGCCAGGCAATTGCACTTGACAACCTTCTCACAGCAGGGTTTGGCGTTGACCTCAAGTCGCCTCTCGTTAATGAGTTGCGAAGCTCCATGCGTGACTATGTTGATGTGGACAACATGCGTGAGGATGCGCATCCTCTCGTGACGGTGTTCAAGACGATTGTCAACTGGTTCCGCATCGGTGCCCGTGTGAAGCGGAACATTCGCACTTTGCTAGCGGCTGGTCCAGAGACGCGTATCTCCCTAGGAGCAGATGGGGAGCTGTTCAAACCGACCGCTGACCAACTCAGACGCTGGCAAGCGCCAACTGCGAAGACCACCGGCAACGAAGCTATGACGGCGGCAGATCTCCAAAGCAGCGACTCCGCCCAGCCAGCAAAGCAGACGGATGGGCATGTCACGTTCTTGGACCGCATGGTTGCAGCCGGCATGTCTTTGGACGAGATTACATCCGAAACAAATCACTTGAACGGCGCACACAAGGCCTTTGGTGTAGAGCTCACGTTCTCTCTGTTTGAGCTTGCTCGGTCGCCGGACATTCGCAACCGCCTGATGTCTGAGTTGGACCAGGTGTTGTCGCGCAACAACCGCACCGTTCCGACCCGAGCAGACCTGGCGGCACTTCCATACTGTCAAGCCGTGTTCAAGGAGGTGCTGCGCCGCCACTGCATTTCCATGGGCATTGTCCGGGTCATTGCAGAGCCGCTCCAGGTGGCTGACGTGAAGGGCAGCAAGGGTCCAGTGACAGTCCCTGCCAACACGCCGGTGTTGTTGTTGATGCACGCCGTCCACCACTTGCCCGAGTTTTGGGATGACCCTGAGACGTTCAACCCCGATCGTTGGCTAAAGCCAAACGGAAAGCTGCGATCACAGCCCAAGACGAAGTTCAGCTACTTCCCCTTCCTGGAGGGACCACGACAGTGCCAAGGCAGATTCTTCGTGGTGCTCGAGTGGCTCTGTGTCGTCAATGCAATGTTGCGCAGGTACGACATCTCTCTGCCGCCGAACTATGTTATGGCGAAGAAAGCAGACTTCTATCCGATTCCGGAGACCCCAATTAGCATTCGCTTTGCCCCTCGCGCTTGACGAAGTGGTCAGCTTGAACCTTCTTTGTCGGCCAGTTGTCTTGACTTGGCGGTTGTAGTTGTCAATACTAGTCACTGCTGCATGAACGCATGTTGTTGGTGCCGCAGTCATGCAGTCCAAGTTCGTCGTTGCCGTGGACAACTGCAATCGACATGTTTTTTAAAAGTAGTATCTGAACGAAACGTGACATGAACGTTGTTGTGAACGGACGCTGCTCAGCAGCACCGAAACCCACGGAAAGGCTGACACTTCGATCAGCATACACCTGCAGAAATGTAGCAACGCCAGAACTGTTTTGTGGCGCGATAAATCGTCGCCATGCGGCGTGCCAGCGTGGACCGACACTTGGAGGTGGGGACAAACGCTGTGTGTTGTCTGTCGTTACTGTGCTTGTTTCACGCTGGGCATTTGTGCAGACGAAGAAAGCGAAGCTGGGAAAGCAATGGGCCCAGGCCAATTTCTTTGTCCACGGAAAACCCTTCTCGGTGAGTTTTTTGTTGGTGGACGTCCAGGAGTCTGGCGCCTTCGTGCTGACGCTGCGTTTTGATTGTGGCCAGTTCGCTCCCCACTCGTTGTTCTTGTTCCACGAAAACAACCGATTTCGACAAGCAGCGGTGTGGCTGATTCAATGGAGATGGTTCGACCGCTTCATACTATTTCTTATCATAGCAAACTCCGTGACTTTGGGCCTGACGGACTACTCTCTGGGCTCCATTGACCCGAACACGATGGAGCCGCTGGCGTCCAGCACCTGGCGTAATCAGATCCCCGTGTCCAGTGAAATCATCTTCTTGGTGCTGTTCACGCTGGAGTTCATGCTGAAAGTCATTGGTCGTGGGTTCTTCATGGACAAGGGCAGTTACTTGCGTGACGGCTGGAACTGGTTGGACTTTGTGGTGGTGGTATCAGGCCTGTTGTCCTCCATCCCGAATATGCCGAAGGTGTCCATGCTCCGGACACTCCGGGTGCTGCGCCCACTTCGCAGTCTCACCATCCTCCCAGGAATGAAGATGCTTGTTCGATCTCTCCTTGCGTCCATTCCGCCGTTGATGAACGTCGTGGTGTTGCTGTCCTTCATCTTCTTCGTGTTTGGAATCCTGGGACTTCAAATGTGGGCGGGCATCATGCACTCGCGTTGCCGGTTGCTGGAGTATCCCATCCGCATGTCCGTGTCAGAGGTGCCGCTGTTTCTTCAAATGGCTCACGCAGCGCATGCGTCTCCTACCAACACTGTTGCACAAGTGTATATGGCGAATGTGCTCACCAACGCTACCGCGTACCCACGTTGTGTGGAGGCGGGCCTCGACGATCAGGACTGGACATTCGAGTCATCCCCTTGGCACACACCCCAAGATTGCGTCTGGCCCATTGACCTCACTGACACCAGACTGTGCAGTCTTGATGAATCGGGACTGCATGTGTGCTCGCCGGGGACATGGTGCGGGTCGAACTACGACCGGTTTGGAAACCCAAGGTTTACCCACGAAGGCTTCATGCAAAGCTCCAACTTCGTGGAGGAGTTGAACTTTGGATTCACAAACTTTGACTGGTTCCTTGGAGCGTTTCTGACAATTTTTCAGGCCATTACCATGGAAGGCTGGGTTGACATCTTGTACCAGGTTTGTGTGTTTTTGCATGTTGCGCCGCGTGTCGCTGTCCTAACCCCCGCCTGGTCAGATTCAAGATGCCACCGCGCCACTTTGGCCTGCCATCTACTTCGTCGTGTTGATGTTGGTCGGCTCGTTCTTTTTGCTGAATTTGACGCTCGCAGTGATTTGGGACTCCTTCTCCGTCCAACGCAGCAACGAGGACAAAATGAGTCGCTTGAAAGAGGCAGAGGAAGCATGGATGAGGAAAGTTGCTGCTACCAACGGACTCACGCGCCGTCGGCGACGATCTGCCGCAAGAAGCCTGAGCCCAGTGTTACCCTCCCCCTCGAGTCCCGGGCGGTTGTCTCCGGTGAACTCGGAGAGTTCACATAGCACGAACGACGACGCACCCACCATCGACGTGGGTGGGTCGAGGGAGGACCGCCACGAGGTCGTTCGTGGCCTCGAAAACGTGCGCATGGCGGCCACACATGTCCGGGAACGCATCTTGGAGCGCGAAGGTCACCCTGGCAGTCTCCCTGGTACGGGAGCGACCGCGGGATACCCATCCACCGACACGAGCCCACAGGCTGGCCCGCAACGCACGACGTCCCCCCGCCTTGCCATTGCGTCTGACAGCAAGGCCGCGGCAACAACCCAAGTCGTCGCCCCGTCTGCGCCAGGCCTTGCACCTCTGGGTCGAGAGCAGGTGCCCCACGGTGCTCTCGCGTTGACGCTGTCGAGCAGAATTCTGCAGTCGAGCCATCGCAGTCGCGGTAGGCTGCCTCCGCTGCGTACGTCCTTCCGGGAAGCGTCGGGTGGCACGGGTGACGCCTCATCGTTCTCTCCAAGCATGTCTCCAAGCATGTCACCGCCACTTCCGAGGCGTGGTGGCGTGGGAAGTCCGGCACCACGGTTGGTGGGTGTTTTCGCGCCGCGTACCCCTGTAGGCCCGCCGCCACCAACAGACACTGGCGAGTCACGGGGACCTTCACTGCAAAGTGCCGTGCCGTCTGGCACGGGACAGCCACATGAGACAACGTTGGACGGGTCCCCATCGCAAAGCACTGGTGCTCTGCGGCGTGTACCGACAGGGCAAAGTGAGTCCATTTCCAGCGCTGGAGCACCGCAAGTGCAGCTACACCCACAAGAAGACGTGAGACCGGCTGCACAAGCAACGAGTGCAACCACTCGCCGACTAAGTTTCAACGCTCGATCCAGTGTTGTTGTGCCCATTGGATCGACTGAGCCCCCGCAGGAAACGTCAGTGAGTCCCGCAATTCACCATGGCAATGTGGACACCGGGAGCAGTCGCAGCCAATGGCTGCCGTGGACTTCAAGCCGTTGGAGTATCCAAGGGCCATCAACACGTTTTGCCCCTGCATGGGTACGGGAACCCCCCGAATGGTGGACAAATAGCAGGGACAGAGTTGGACGATTCGTCTCGCACTGGCTCTTCTCATCCACCATACTTGCGTTCATCGTCATGAACACCGTGGTTCTTTCTTTAGACCACCATCCAATGGACGCCCAGTTCAGCGACCATTTGGAAATTGTGAACTTTGCTCTCACTATGGTGTTCGTGGTGGAGATGATTCTGAAGCTATTCGGGCTTGGTATCACGGAGTACGTGTGTTGCAATGCTGCACGTGTCATTGTACTGCATTGATGTGGAGGGGTGCCGTTTCGTTGCAGGTATGCAAAGGATCAGTTCAACGTGTTCGATGCATTCATTGTCATTGTTTCCATTGTTGAATTGATTCTCACTCCCCCATCCATGTTCAATGGTGGGGAATCCGACACTGGCGGTGCACTGTCCGCACTCCGCACATTCCGTCTTTTTCGTGTCTTCAAACTGGCGAAGAACTGGACGTCACTGCGCAAGCTCTTGGGCACGATTCTTCGGACTCTCATTCATGTCGGGAACTTCGTTGTGTTGCTCCTCCTATTCATGTACATCTTTGCCTTGATTGGCATGCAGGTAACTTGAAACGCTGCGTTACTGTGGCTGCAGCGGACTCATGCCTGTGTCGCACACAGCTTTTTGCCAACCGCTTCAGGTTTGATCCTACCACCAACGAAGCACTCCGAGTGTCAGATGCTCAATACGGCCAAGTGCTCCCACCACGTGCCAACTTTGACAACCTCCTACACGCCTTTGTCACCATATTCCAAGTTCTCACAGCTGAAGACTGGAACACAGTGATGTATGACGGCCGGAGAGCTGCCGGGCCTATTGCAAACGTGTACGTCACGCGTGGTTTCCTTTGCGAACAATGGATCATGAACCCTCCTGTGCCATTTTGCTGCGCAGCTACTTTGTTCTGCTTGTTGTGTTTGGCAACTTCATCGTGCTGAACCTGTTTCTAGCCATCCTGTTGGGCAATTTCAACGAGTCCACCGTCCCGTTGCGGCGTGCAAGCGTCACCGCGAAGACACCACGACGCCGTCCACAGTTGCCGATGTGGGCCCAGCGTTCCTTGGTACGTTGCCGTCGCCGTGTAGGTGTTGCATGCTGGTCTGACGCCACCACGGTGCTGTAACACAGGGGTCCAGTCGACGGTTGGTCGGCTACCTGAACCGCACTTCACGCGACATGTCCAACTCGCGTGACGTTGTTCCAGCACTCCGAAAGATCACCAGCATGATGAACCCGGTGAAAACCGGTTTGTTCCTTCCTTCAGGCCTCACCTCGAGATCACAAATTGCGGAGGCAATCATGCAGCAACCGCACACAGGTCAATCTGTGCCGCATTCCGCTATGGCGCGTCAGATTGCGACGGAGCCGCACCCAGCGCTGGTGAATAGCATCATTGTGTCTCCATTGGCACACCGCGCGCCTACCGCCGCGCGGGATACGATAGGAAGTCCACGGCGCGAGGCATCGTTTGCCTTGGCGACGATGGTGACACCACACACGCTTGGAGTGAACCATGATCGGCTTATGGCACAACTCCGCGCAAGTTTGCACAATCCAGCATCTGTCGTAAGTCGACAAGCAATGCGGGATGGATACGGATCACGCCTGGCGTTGTTGTCGCAATCCTCAAGCGACAGTACTCCTCCGTCTCCCAACACACACAGCTCTACGAATTGGAGTCCTAGACGAAGCGCATCGCACGCTTCAGCCCGTACTCTTCGGCCCATCGATTCCTTTCTGCCTCCACAGCCGTTACGCACAAGCAGTTCTCTCGGCCTTGCGCATGTGGATTCCGGTGATTTGAGCCTGAGCGACCACGACGATGAGACTGCAGTCGCACGGAACAAGAAAAAGCCAGTGGAGGTGTGTGTGCCACGGTTGCTGTGGCGCCTGTGGTATGTTGTCTTACTGTTTCACTGCGGGCAGCTGCGGGGTCGCACCTTGTGCTTGCTTCCCCCGGATCACTGGCTGAGACGCCACCTGGAGGCGATCATATACCACCCACAATTCGACAACGGCATCCTTGTGTTGATTGTTTTGGCTAGCATTCTCTTGGCAGTCGACACTCCACTGCTTGACCCTGATTCTGGACTTGCAACCGGTCTGATGTACGCTGATCTCGTTATCACCGCGCTGTTCCTTTTTGAAGCAGCTGCAAAGATCATGGTGCTTGGATTCATTGCAAACAAGGTAGCTTGTTGTGTAACTTGCGTGCGTGAGTCGCAGTGGTGTAACAGCTTGGTGCAACCCAGGGATCGTACATGAGCAATGGATGGAATGTTCTCGACTTTGGGATTGTATGTGTATCGTTGCTTACGCTTCTCGGTAACGCTACCGAATCGTTGAAAGCCCTGCGCACCCTGCGCACCCTGCGTGCTCTGAGACCTCTTCGAGTTATCAGCAGGAACCCGGGTCTTAAACTCGTAGTCAACGCTTTGTTTCGGGCGATACCATCCATCTTGAACGTTGTGTTTGTCAGCACCTTGTTCTTCCTGATTTTCGGTATTGTCGGAGTCACGTACTTCAAGGGTGCCTTTCACGCGTGCCAAGGCCCAGTGTTCGACGGCCTCACCGCTCCTCAAGTCAACTTGGTTGTCTACCCTGTTCCGTGCGTCAATCTGTTTTATTTTTGCTGTGTACGGGCCACACTCACTGTGCATCTACTTGCGCTGCAGATACTCGGCACTTTCCGTCGAGCAACAGTCTTGGGCAAACGGTACATACGCAGCAGCACTTTCACGCGATGTGTGCGTTTGGCTGGGAGGAGATTGGGAACGGCATATCCCCCAGACTTTCGACAACGTGATTCGGGCGTCTGGAACTCTGTTCGAAATGTCAACGACAGAGCTTTGGGTGGACATTATGTATGCTGGCGTGGATGCCAGAGGTATGTTGGTTGCGGCAAGTTCGTAGTCAGGTCGTCTCATCTGGTGCACTTTGCGAACCAGGCCCATACATGCAGCCCGTCCGAGACACAAGTGAGGGCTGGGTCGTATTTTTCATAGCGTTCATGGTCATGGGTTCCCTGTTCATTATGAACTTGTTCGTCGGTGTCGTCATCGACAACTTCAACAAGATGAAAGAGGAGATGGGCGAGAACATGTTGTTGACCGAGGCACAGCGGGAGTGGGTGAAGGCTCAAGAGGTATTCTTCCATGTCAAGCCAAAAGCCAAGGTAGGTGTCCAACGCCACGCCTGTTTGATCGAGACGCCTCGTCACGCATTGTCTTCGTTGTTGCAGGTGATCCCACCGTCGGGACGCAGTGCGCAGTTGGTGTTTCGCCTCATCACTTCCAGCATGTTTGAAACGGCAATCATCACGTGTATCATCACGAACACCTTCATCATGGCAATGCGTTTCTTCGGCATGGTCCGTGCTGAGGGTGTGAGCTGCAGGGTATGAACTCGTATGTATTGACACCACCTTTCCCACAGTCGTCCGAGTACGAGGCAGGACTTGAAGTTGGGAACGCCATTTTTGCAGTCATTTTCAACATGGAAGCCGTACTGAAACTGTATGCGCTGCGCATGCAATACTTCAAGGGTACGTTTTTTGTTTCTTTGTCACACCACCAGGAAGGTCTAATGTGTGTATGCTCTGGCCAGACAACTGGAACAGATTCGATTTCATAATCGTGATTGGAACTGACCTGGGGTTGTTGCTCACATGGGCCCTGGGAACGGACCTTGGTCCAGTTGCGACTGTGGTGCGGGCCTTTCGGGTTGGTCGAGTGTTCCGCCTCATCCAACGCGCAAAGAGCCTTCGAATGCTCTTTCAAACGCTGTTGCTCACGCTTCCCAGCCTGGGCAACATCGGGTCACTCCTGTTCCTCTTGTACTTTATTTACGCCGTCATGGGCGTGCAACTATTCGCACACGTAAAGTTCGCGGAAAACTTGAACAACCACGCTCACTTTCGGTCTTTTGGAGCGGCAATGCTCACCTTGGTACGGGGGGGATGCATTTCACATGGGGTGTGACACTGATGGCTCATCATGGTGCTTGTCCGTCGCAGGTGCGCTGCTCCACTGGAGAGGGGTGGAATGGCATCATGTATGATGTAGCGTCTACATCTGATTGCAGCGACACGCCAGAATGGGATGATCCCGTAGCGTCTGGGTGTGGCACTCCAGTGTCTTACTTGTTCTTCTACTCGTTCACCCTGCTTGTGACGTTTGTGATGCTGAATGTTTTCATTGCTGTCATTCTCGGTGAGATCGTGCGCGTGTGCCGTCTGTCACGTGATGCACGTTGGTGACCACGCGTCTGCCTGTGGCAGAGGGTTTTGGAGACATTTCGGCACAAGAGGACGCGTTGTTGACCAAACAGCAGATGCAGCAGTTCGTGATCCGATGGTACGAAACGGTTGCAAAGAGGTGTTTGAAAAGTCTGTGCCGCTCATCCTTCGTGTGACAGGATGGACTATGATCCAAGTGCCACAATGTTTCTTAGAATGGATCAACTTGTGGAATTCTTCCGCTACCTTCCTCAGCCAATGGGTTTTGGCATGTCGATGCTGGCAACAGAGACAGAGCTCTGGGCTCAGATTCGTACGTCAAGGTTCGAGTGCGACTTCCGTGCATGGAGCCTGACATGGTGGTCCCCACCTACAGATGAGCTGCGTATTAGGACACACATTGGGGGGCTTGTGCATTTCTCAGACGTAGCTTTGGCATGCGCACGCAAGGTACGCCTTGTTGTGAGTCGACTGTTGGTGCTCTCCCCATCTCTCATCCATTGTGTTGTGGCAGGTCATTACCCAGAGCAAGGAGTACCAAGGCCAGAAAATCCAAGACCTGCCATCTGACCATGCTACGGCAAAGAAGTGGGAATCGTGGCGCCGCCATGATACAAATCACGCGACAGTCAACATCTTAGGACTGGAAACAGAGCATGAGGCGGTGAAGGAACATGAAGCTTTCGACTTCCGTGTGGAACATGGTGGTGCTGCAGAAGTCATCCAGCGCACGTTTCAATGCTTTCAATTTCGCAAGGCCCTCACATCTGGTTTGTTGGGTAGCCTGCCATCGCAGTGAATGAAAAGTTGTACTGACATCACGTGTTGCTTGTTTGGACAGGTATCATCCATGCTCCGGATCGAAGCATCTTGACTCCTGGAGCGAAGAAGGACCAGACGGTGCGAAACAAGCGCCTGCAGAAAGCCCGCACAAGGATCAAGCAAACCCTGGTTCAACGAAGCTCGCGCCGGATTTCTTTCGGCGCTGCTGCTGTTGTGACAAACTTCACCAAGACGGATGAGTTTGTCAAGCGGCACACCATGCGCACGGAGATGTGGAATGCGCCAAAAGTCCCTAAAGTGACTGTCCGCAACGTTGTTAACGTGTGGGGAGACACGATTGCGGAGGACCAAGCCAAAGCAAGCAAGTCGAAGGAACAGAAGTGGGAGTCCGTCGCGCGGATTGGAACAAAATGGCGAGCCCATGGGCGCGATAAAGGGGAGAGAAGCGCGAGTCAGGGTGAGGCGTAGTGTATCTATCAACAACCATACAGTGTGTTTACTCGTCAAATTTGGTGTTGTGACCGTCATGTCATAAACTGCTGCTGCCACATGGTTCCATGAGTATCAACCCAGGAGGTCATAGCCGGAATGCCTCTGCAGCTTCCACCAAGCTATGTGCTGCTCAGAAGTTAATCGAGCGCGGTGAAGTGCTTGAAGGGATAGCTACGCTTTGTCGTGGTGCGTTTGCGTGCATGGCGCAGCATGCAGGAGGTACCAGGTGTCACACTCTGATGTTGCAGCACGCGCCCGCCTGGAGCAAAGACAACAAGCCAGTCAGGTGCCGGCTGGAGCCGAGCTTGACGCACTGTCACAAGCTATCACAACCAACTTGCGGCGGCTCTCACAAAACGCCTATGTCGCGCTGGAGCTAAACCCTGCTGCGAACATCAGCGAAATCAAGCGAGCGTTTCGTCGAATCACCCGGAAGTACGTTGTGAAGGTGCAGCTTTTTCGTGTCAGTCGCCTCAATGCATATGCTCTTTTGCCCACCAGGTACAATCCTGACTCTGGCCCGGGTCTCGGAGCACTGTTTCAGGCCATTCTTCGGGCATACAATACCCTCAGCGATCCGCGCACGCGCAGCCTGCACGACACACGCTGGATTCGACATGGTGGTCGCCCTCCTGCGTCGGGAGTGCCACCGTTTCAGAGCCTTGTGCTGACTACTGGCACCAGAACTGGGAAGCGACAACGCCCTGCATCTGCCTCAGTGCGGGTAGCACAACCCTTGACGTTTCCAGCGCGCGACAAGAATGTGCAGAGACCACAGTCCGCAAGCCAGGCTGTGCACGTCCGCAATGGCAGCGTACACACACACAGCACGAACAACAGGGCGCCCTCGACACATGGTGGTCAAGCCTGGAAGCTGCAACCTACGGCCCCACTGCCGACCACTGATGCGTGTGGTGACACTGTAATTGTGGATGATGACGAAACCTCAGACGTGGACGATGCATTCGATGGGCAAGGCGCTGGAGGGCTTTGGATCCAACGCTCAAAGCCTGAACCAGCCTTGCAGACGGAACAAAGAGAACGCATCCTTCACCGTAGAAGGGGGCGTGATGGAATGGAACGCCCTGCTTCGGCGATGGCACCTACTTCAAGAGCGTCGTGGGACGTTACCCACCGTCGACCACAGTCAGCAGTCGCCCGTCGAAGGGTACCCGCGGGTGTTGTCAAGGCGAAGCAGACTGCACATGTTCACCCTCGTCGAACCCGCCCGGCTTCTGCTGCACTGCGGAGGCAGCCTTCGGCACGTCTTGTGGCTTCTGCTATGGCCAGAACACGGCCAAGCTCTGCCGCGCTCGCGTCTCGCCACGCCGTAAGCGGTGCCGTGGGGGTGCAGTCACGACAGCACACCACTGCTGCACGCCCCTCCACAGCTCCATCTGGCGGTCGCCACAACAACAGGCGTGTACCTCGACCATGGGTGCAGGCTCCCACCGATCGGCGACCGGGGGGCGGCGAGGAAGCACTGGACGCACTGGGCCATGCTCGCAGGGATGCGCGGCCTGCTGGGGAGGGTTGCCCAGAGCCGTTGGAGTGGAAACCGCTACCCCCACCCAACATGCATCCCGACCTGGATGCCATCATGAAGCATCATGCGCAGAGACCACAAATGGCAACGCCCACGGGTGGAGCTCACAACTCCAACCCCACGCCACCCAGTGGCAAACCACCACCCCGCGCACCAAACGTGTGCTCCCCGTTGCCCCCGCACAGCGTGGTATTGGCGGCCGTGACGGACACTACGATGACCATTCAATGGCAAGGTGCGGGGGGTGGACGTATCGATGGAGTTGACATGCCGGTGATCAAGTTTGAGGCAACTGCAACCAATGCCAAAGATGACACCGGTGACGTTGATGCGGAGGATGCGATGCATCCACTGGCTTTGTCTTCGCAAACCAACCAACGGGTGGTTCGAATCCCTGCGTGTGCTTTATCGCTGAGTCGGGTACGAAAGAGACTCGGCCTTCCTAGTCGAGTAAGGAGCGAGGAGATTGTGCGTACCACGCAACGTTCAAACCAAGGCGGGGCCCTGATGCCCTTGCACGAAGAAGAAGAAGAAGAAGACGAAGACGCACCGACCTCCTCCGGTGATGAAAGTCCCAACTCGGCACAATCGCACAGCCCTGTGTCATTTGCACCAATGGCTGACATTGCTCGGGCCACTGTGATTGTGGATTCAATCGATCGCTCGGTGCACACTTGCACGTTCAGGGGCCTCCGTCCTTCTCAGCGATATCTTGTGCGTGTTCGAGCGTTCAGTGCGGCTGGTCGCGGGTCCTTTTCTTCAACCGTCACGGAACCACGGCCCATCTTCCATACCATTTCCAAACTCGACGCCCGCATCGCGAAGGCAACGGTAGACATGGTGACTCGGGCCGACAGTCTGCGAGACGTGATCAAGGAGCAGACAAATGAAGAGGCAAACACGGCCCTGGAGAGCATCAAAACCAGAAAACTGGAACGGAGGCACACGCGTAGCAAGGAACGACTTGCCAGACGACAGGCCATTGTGCAGCATTTGACTTCGGTAGGACGGCTTGTTGTGCATGTGAACCATGAACTGCTAGTGCTGTTGGAGTTGGTGCGCAGTGTTGTTGACCCCTTTTGTGTTCCCAACAGCGATCCAAAGAACTCGTTCTTGCAGCCTCACGAGCCAAATCTCGATCCAAGCACGCGTCATTTAGGTCCTTGATGCGCGCATACCGCACCACACAGAAAAAGCTGCGGTTCCACAAGCAGAAAGCGCTGCAAGAGGCCGAGTGTGCGACAGCGCGGAGTGTGGAGTTGAAAACGGCCAAGGCTCGAAAAAAGCGTGCTCGCATGCTCCGTCGACGGGCGCGTATTCAGCGGCGCCACTTAAAGTTCACTGCCATGAGCACCACCCCACCACCCCCGCGCTCCACGCCTCCCTCTGTGGCGTCAATTGACGACGCCGTGCCAGTGGTGGAGCACGTGTCGGGCAGCGATGTGCATGCCGACAGCGGGACGGGAGACATGGTTCGCTTGTTCTTTACGGGACCTGGTGGAAGCGCTGCACACAGCCGCCCTTCGTCGCTTGCGTCAGGGGCTTCCAGTGACCCGCCCAGTACTCCGAGTACCAAGCCACGTGGTCCGGGTGTCCTGCGATCGTTGTCGCAGAAACTTCTGACCAGAAATAGCAAAGCCGATTCGTCACTGGCCCGTGCCGCCAGTGAAGCCGCCGCTGCAAGCCATGCATCACTTCGCGCAGCGTTCGGCTTGCTGGATGAGAACAGCGACGACACCGAGGGTCCTGTGGTGGCTGAAGGGGATAATGAAGGACCTGGGGAAGAGGAACCATGCCCTGTTCCGCGCAAGACGGCCCAAGAAAGCCCTGCCGCCTCATCTGGGGTGGCTCAACACTCTGCTGTCTTCCCACGCCACGGCTTTCGAACGAAGCTCCGAAACTGGTGGCAGCGATTGCGGCAAAAGCCGCCGCCCAAGAAAACTGAACGTGTTCCAGCGTCGGTTGGACCCATAAACAGCATCGATAGTGATGTGAGTGACCCTCCCGTTGAGCCCCCTCTGCGAAACAGGGGGCACTGGATGCAAGTCATGCTCCCCAGTGGCGACATGGTTTTCGTCCACAGCTTGACCGGAGAAGCACGGAAAAGTCCTCCTCTTTGGATTGATGTGGTTGATGCATCGACAGGGCGCTTGCGGTTTGTGAACACGCGAACCAAGAAGCAACGAGACAGCGCGCCTGCGCAGTTCATTCCCATCGTATGGAAGGATCGTGGAGCAGCCCTAGCCCGGCTTTCTCTGTAGCAAAGCTGTGGTACTCGCTCGTACGTTCATTCGGTCGTTTCTTTGTTTCTGTCTTTCTTTTGTTCTTTCCTTCTTTGCTTCAATCTGTCCTTCCTTCTGTTCAGCGCCTCGTTGGCGGGAACACTGAAACTTGATTTCATCACTTACACACTAGTGTGAACGTCTACGAAGCGATACACTCGACCTCGCGTGGCACACTAGCAGAAAAGAAATCGGCCCATACTACACGCCCAACTGGGCTTACACACTGCTGCCACTACTACTAAAGTCATCCGCGAAGTCGTCGTCAGCATACTCGTCGGCATACTCATCCGCGTACTCATCGGGAAGTGCATCAGCTCCAGCACCAGACGCCTCGTTGGCGACTGCCGCAGACGCAACTGTGGCATCAGCGTTCGTGCCTGCGTGTTCATCGCTCGGGGTTGCATCTGGGAGTTCTTCGTCGCTCACTTCTGCCACCGCAGAGCCACGCCTTGCATCCGTGCGAGGTGCGACAGGTTCCATGGCCGCGGGTGCCCTCGTCACAGTGACTGCAACATGCTGTCCTTCCATGTGCTCGAATGAGGAAAAGGACGACTCATCGTCGGAAGGAAGGAGACCCATACCAGCGATGACATCGCTGTTGGGATCCATTTCCCCCAGACCAGCCAGTTCACTCCGGCCGCCCATGCCACCCAAACCCATGCCTCCGTCGTCACCACCCTTGGGTTTCGCACCACGCCGCCGTCGCAAGGGTTCGTCCTCGCCAGCTTCCTTTCCTTCCTTTCGCAACAAAGTCCGAAGAGCTGCTGCCTCCGAGCCTTGGCGCCCCTCAGGGCGCTCAATGGTCGCATGGCGCATGCGCAACGACTCCTCAGATGCTTGTCGTCGCAGCCGCATCGCACCTGTGCCCCTCTCGGAGTTGCCGGCACGTTCATCATGTCCTCGCTCGACACTGGACCGTCGGCGACCTTGAGGGCGGTGTGATGGCTTGGAAGCGGGTTCCGCAACCGGCTTGACTTCACGCTTGCTGGCCCTTCTTCGTGGGCCTCCATGCGGGGCGTTGTTGCGGTGGCCTTTGTTTGTCGACCGTCTACGGTTGACGTGCTGCTTCCGTGCCGCACCATGCCTGGAGTGACGATCTTCCTTTCGACGCTGTCGTCCACCCTCCCCCTCATGACCCACGGCGCTACCCTGGTCCGAGTATGTGCTGGAGGAACTGTCTGACTCGTCCAAGTGTCTTCGGCTCTTGCGTCTTTGGCGCCGCTTCTTGGCCCTGCGTTGCTCCGCAAGACGACGAGCACGTCGTCGTCGCCGGGCGCGAGGGGCATCAGACGACGCAGACGACGCATCAGAGTCGTACCCCTCAGAATCAAAGTGCGCTTTGCCACCCTCCTCCTCCTCCTCCTCATCGTCATCAAGCATGTCATGAGAGATGTTGTGGCGTGACGGCCTGTGGTGCCGCCGCTTGTGTTGGTGCCGCGCGTGCGAGGAGCGGTGCTCTTTTGATCTTCCGCGCCGCTCTTTCGCCGTCGGAGAGTGCGAGCGCTCACGGCGATGCGGTGCAGCGGCCTTCTTCCTCCCTGCTCGACCACCGTGTCCCGCGTTGTTTCGTTGGCGGTAGCTGTCCACACGACGTAGGGGAGGTTCGTCCGCCCCCCTGCCTTTTCTCTTGTGGTGCCGCCCCGGCATTTGCCTTTGTTTGGGCGCAGCCTTGTCTCTCCGAGGATGCGAGCCCCTCCCCCCGCCTGCCCTTCTCGCAGGGTGGTGCCTGCTGTTTTCTCCCCCACTGCCACTGTCACTATCGTTGCCCACCTCGGGTCCATGGTCTTGCCGACGGTGGGCTGCGCGACGACGCCGCCCTTGGTCTTGGTGTTGCCGCCGGTACGGGCTTTGGTCCAGGGACTGCAAGGACGCCTGTCGCGGGCCCAGACTGCGCTTGCTGTGCCCTCGCCGTGGCCCGCTCGCCTGGTCCTTTGCCGCCTTCCCTGGCATGGCCGCCGGCAGTCGCTGCTCCGTGATGCGAGGGGCGCTTTGGGCTGCCTTGGACCCACGACCCAGGTGCCGCTGCTTCGTGCCACGCTTGTGGCCGGAGAAGCCGCCGGCGCTGTCAGATGCGCTGCCAATGCTGGGAAGGGAAGGCAACGCCGACTCGGATTGCACGCCGGACAAATGATGGGCGCCGCGCTTGCTGTGTCCGTGACCAGGCTTGGGGTACTTGCGTCCAGGACTGCGATCCCGGTGGCGCTTGTGTGTGGTGTCCGTGTTGGGGCCCTTGGGTTTCATCACCGTCAGTGCACGGCCCGCTGGGTGATGGTTCTGTTGTTGAGGCACTTCGCGTGGATGGCGAGCGCGGTGCTCGCGTGCACGGTTATTTTGCTGCTCCGCCACGTGGGCCTCTCGCTTGAGGCGGCGGGCCCGTAACTCATCTCGTCGCTTCTTCTTCTCCCCCTCTTCGTGTGCCCGCCGCTTCGCGTCCATGTGGTTGTAGCGACTGTGCACACGGCCGAGCTTGGTCTTGTTGTTCTTGCGACGGCCCTCTCCTGCTTTGCGCTGGTTCGTGCCGCCATGCGCCGGTGTCGGGCCTTTGATAGGGGACAAGGAGCTCGGCTTCGTAAGCTGTTTCATGTTCACACCACCATTGTCACGGCGCTGAGGGCGACTTTTCTTGCTGCCCTGCGTTCCGTCCGTGTGCGTCCGTGTGCCGTTTGCGTGGTGTTTTGCGTCCTTGGGTTTGGCCAGCACCATCGGGGGAGGTGGCAGCGGGTCTTTGCCCCCACCACGCTTGGGCGCCAGCTTGAAGGGAGGTGGTGCCATGGCTGCCGCGGACGGCTGTGGCTTTGCACGTGCCGGCTTGGGCTTCGGCTTGCTTTTGATGACAGCAGCTGACGCCGATGCCTTGGCGTCTTGGTTTGTCGGCACAGTGGAGAATCGCTTCGGTGGAGGTGAGGGTGACGAACGGCTAGCAGGGGATGAGCTCTTTGTGGCTGGCTGTTGCTTGGCCTTGGCTGTCACCGGAGGTGCTCGTGTGATCTTTTCTTCCTCTGACTCGGCGAGCGGAGGCATCGGTGGCGCCACATTCTTGTGGCGACTATCGACCTTTGCAAGGATCTTGGAGGTCATGGCGTCTTCACTCAACATGGCAAGGTTGAAGGGCGTCATTCCATCCTGCAACAGCCAAGTGCGCAGCGCAGTCAGCCGTGCTGTGCATGGAACGATACAAGCAGGCGTTGTAAGCTCACGTTTGTTTCGGCGTCCGCGTTGGCTCCATGCCCCAGCAAGTACTTGACGACCTTTCTTTTTCCGTTGTACGCAGCATGGTGCAAGGCAGTTTGCCCCAACTGAGGAAGCACATGTGTCCAAACGTTGCAGCCAGTGAGTCGAGAGGGGAAAGGGACTACCCCGCAAAGAAAACAACACCGTACGGCATCAGTGGTATCCACATTCACACCGCGGGCATCAATGAGTTCCTTCACCATGGAAATGTCTCCACGAATCGCCGCTGCAACCAGCTTCACGGAGTCCTGGCGTTTGGCCTCTTCCTGCAGGGTAACCATGTTATGCTTGCCGTTGGGGCCCGCCACAGTGCACAGAACCCACGCACCTGCAGAAGCTCGACAGTGTCTTCTTCGTAGCCTTCTTCAGCCAATGCAGCGGCTGTCATCCCATCCTGTACGCGTCCATTTTGCCGTCACATCAAGCGGACGCGTGTGTACATCACGCGTGTGCGCTGTCACCCTGCGGCACGTACGTTGGTGAGGGCATGGACGTCAGCTCCTTGTTCCAAAAGGTACTTCACAAGATCCTGGTGACCATGATAGGCTGCAAGCTGTAGGCATGAAAGAGTTCGTCAGCTGGCTGCAACAGCGAGCCGGCACATGCGCGCGCGCGAACACCGCTGTCCATACATGCAAAGGCGTCTGGCCCATGGCGTCCATCTCTTTCAAGCTCACATGGCATTGCTCAATTAACCGCTTGGATTCCAACAAATCACCGCGTCCAGACGCCGCAATCAGGTCCAAGCCACTCATGGTGACGCTCCAGGCGAGCCCAGTTTACGTCTGTAACCCCTGTGCTGCCGAAACGTGACACCCGCCAGCCCCCTCTCTGCACACAGGGGCTTGCGTTCCACCACGGCAGTTGGACGAAGGTGTCTCGAGAAGGGTGCTATACTGATGCGTTGCTACTCCGTGCAGTGCACCGAAGAGTGGGGGCACACTCCTCCAGGTTGGCGTGTCGCAGAGAGTCGTGTGCAGCGCTCTGCACCCGGTAACCGCTCGGGCCTCTTGCTCTCCGGGTAAGTTTCTTAGTTTTGGTAGGGTTCCAATCAATTGAATCGGTTGCAATCAAATGGATGTGGTATAATTGTTATCATATGTTGATGCTGCTGCTTTGATTGAGAGCAGTGTGGGCGCACGTGCGCATCTGGTATCAGCGCACGAGCAGCGTGCCTTGATTGGACGCCACATGGACCCACGTTCCACCCATTATCATGGGCATTGTTGTCGATAGATTCAAGGGCACCAAGAACCGTGGGTGCACGCCCTTGCATGGGTGACAAATCGGCTGCCACAGCTGTCGTTCCGTAGCGGCTGTGTGACAACACTTCCGCAGCAGCGCCACCATGTCACAGGCCGTGGAAGGTGAAGAAGCCGTGGGCACTGCAGGAAATACACGTAGAACGCGTCGCCGTCGCCGTTCCAGTCAGCTGTCGGAGGTCACTTCCGCAGATACAGAGGAGGAAGGCTCTGCTTCTCCGCGACCGCCGTCCGGCCTCGCCGTTCCCACACTCAGCGGCAGTGGCACAGACCACTCCACAACACGCTCCCGTCGTCGTCGGCGGCAGCGGTACGAACAACGTCGAGCAGGCACCACCGTAGGGGGGCGCCGGTCGTCGATTCACAGCGACAGGGATGCTGGGACAGGCACAGGGACAGACACCTATGAAGACTCGTTAGAGAGCAGCCACGACTCCCTCGTGCTTTCCAAGCCCCCGCTTGCTGACGTTGGATCTGCAGTGATCGCTTCTGGCATGTCGATGGGCGTTCTGTCTGTCCGCTCCGGCAGCCGTCCTGGGAGTGGACGGCCCCGCAGCGGCATGGTGAGTCGGCGCTCGCGACGCACTTCATCGTCGCGTGGACGGCGTGTGTCATCTGCCCGCCGCGGACTGCGTCTGAAGTGCCACTACCAGGGCCACATTCGTGTCGTTGCGTTGACCACGCAGCAAGGGGAAACGTCGTTTCGGTCGCTTCAGCAGCGACTGGCGGCTGACTATGGGTTTGATGTGGCCTTGAAGTACGAGGACCAGGATGGTGACCTGATCACGCTGGCATCGCAGAACGATCTGAATGAGTTGATTTCCCTGGAGTCCGGGACAGTGACGGTGCATGTCACTGAGGTTTCGTCCGCTGTGGATGTTTCCCGGGTGCTGCAATCGCCCACCCCAGCCACGTCTCGCTCCAGTGTGCAGTTGCATCCTCTGGAAGACCAACCCGTGCCGCCCACCACCAGTGCCATGCCCCACCCGATCCATGGACACGGTCGAGCGACACCCACAGCTCGTGGCCCGCGCGGCGAGCGCCACATGCACCTACTTCCATTGTCTCGATCACGCGCGGAAACGCCGAGCGTGCCGAAGAAGATGAGGTGGCAGCGCGGCCAGATCATTGGACAGGGTGCGTATGGCACCGTGTATCTTGGCCTCAACCTGGACACCGGTGAGTTGATGGCCATCAAGCAGTTGGATACGAATGCGTTGAGCCGCAAGGAAATGATGTCGTTGGAGAATGAGGTGAACATGATGCGTGGCATGTACCACGAGAACATCGTGCGGTACCTCGGAACCGATCGTGCCGATGACACGCTGTCCATCTTCATGGAGTATGTTCCTGGCGGCTCCATTCGACAGTTGTTGGAGCGTTTTGGGTCCTTTGATGAGAGCGTACGTCACGCACAGGGAGGGATGTTGCTTTGAACGCAACGTCATTGCACAACTTGACTTCGCATGTGGGGTGTGTGTGGTCGCAACGTCGCAGGTGATCCGTGTGTACACACGACAGCTGTTGTTGGGCTTGGAAGTGCTGCATCGAAATGGCATCGCCCATCGCGACATCAAAGGGGCAAATGTGTTGGTTGCGAACGATGGAACTGTGAAGCTTGCAGATTTCGGCGCGTCCAAGCGCATGAGCAACGCGTCGCTCACGCAAACTGGGGTAAAGGTGAGGGACACAGGCTGAGCGCTGCGGGCAGGAGGGGGGGGGGGGGGGGGGGGGGGGGGGCAGCGC
>Ga0213833_1000973_pt1 | contig 22627 bp, 9 predicted proteins | sample SWATP21_FD_160575 | JGI IMG/M metagenome (GOLD analysis project Ga0213833, IMG submission 160575) | Coastal seawater microbial communities from Marineland, Florida, United States - SWA TP2 #1 | ecosystem: Environmental > Aquatic > Marine > Coastal | place: USA: Florida | collected 2016-08-14 | reverse complement strand
GATTTGATGCAAAAGTGATCATCTACGTGGGAGAAATTGCCCGTTACCTGGTCAATCAAGCTCAAAACACTGCAGAAAGACAACACCGAGTACGCAAAGCTTTAGGTCTGGGCTTGCGGCCCGAGATCTGGGATCTGTTTAAAGAAAGATTTGGTATCGAAGACATCTACGAGATGTACTCCGCCAGTGAACTCAATCTCGCCTTTATCAACATCTTCAATCTGGATCGAACTGTGGGCTTTAGTCCGCTCCCTGTTACCTGGAAAATCGTCCGATGGGATGCCCAGCAACAAGAGCCTGCACGTTCCGACAAAGGCTGGCTGCTTCCAGCCCAAGTGGGAGAACCAGGTCTCCTCATCTCGAAAGTCAATTGGATATCAGGCTTCGATGGCTACACAGATCCCGAGGCCACCGAACGAAAGCTCATCCGAAATGCCTTCAAAAAAGGCGATGCCTGGATCAACAGTGGTGATCTCATGCGCCACATCGGTTATGGCCACCTCCAATTTGTCGATCGCATCGGCGATACCTTCCGTTGGCGCAGTGAAAATGTATCCACGCGGCAAGTTGAACAAGCCGTGGGTTCCTTTTCACAAGTGGCAGAAGCCTGTGTTTATGGAGTGGAGATCCCACAAGTTCCAGGAAGAGCGGGCATGGCAGCCATCGTACTTCGCGAAGAGCCACAAGCCCTGCAGCTGGCGTCATTTTTGCAGCACTTGAAGCAAAAGTTACCAGGATACGCGATCCCTGTCTTTTTGCGTATCACCAAAGAACTCTCTACCACAGGCACTTTCAAACACCGCAAAACCGAGCTGTGCAAAGAGGGATTCAATCCTTCAGAGATCGAAGATCCCTTGTACATCCTTTTGCCTCGTAGCGAAGGCTACCAAACAGTAAGTCAAACTGTTTACCAGCAACTCCTCTCTGGACAACATCCTTTTTAAAGCACTTTTGCTTTCACAAATCCTATCCAAACGATTGCATTGACCTGGAAGGTCATTGGGTATATCTTATCGCAGCGCGCGGACCACCCACTCTGATTAGGAGCTCAAGATGTCCCATCCAAGCTGCATAGGACGACATTTGTATGAAAGCAAGCAGGAATCTCCCCGGTGAACGGGGTCTGCGCATAGGTGTTCGCACACTTCACATCGGTGCCATCGCAGTCATTTTCGGTGCCGCTATACTGAACCAATCTTACCACCCCAGGCTGATCCTGGCCTGGTTTCTCGCCTTTTTGACAGGTATCCTCTTCATCTCCCATGATGCCTGGAGATATGGGTCCAGCTATTTCCACTCTGTCATGTTCTGGGGCATCTTCTGCAAAATGCTCTGTCTGGTCATCGCTTATTCTTTTCCCGCCTCACAAATTTGGATCTACTCAATTGTGTTGGTCATTGGCTCTATTGTTAGCCACATGCCGGGGAAATATCGCCACAAAAATATCTTCGCAAGAGAATCTTAAGGATAGAAGCCGAAATCTAAAACACACAGATTCGATAGTAACGAACAGTTATCCGAACAATGGAGTCAAAAATGGATATCGCAAAGGAAGCAGCAAGAGAAGGACGTTCTTTCTCCGCCAAACAATTTTCTTCCCTGGTGGATCTACAGGAACGCTCTTGTCAAGATTACGCAAGCAATCGCATCTTTGGTACCAAAAAGAATGGTGTCTACCAATGGATCACCTATGCAGAATTTGCCAAAATGGTGGAGCAATTCCGCGGTGCACTAGCTGCTTTGGAAGTGAACCGAGGTGATAAAGTCGCTACCATTGCAAACAACCGGGTGGAGTGGGCTGTCGGAGCATATGCCTCTTACAGCCTTGGTGCACACTACGTTCCCATGTACGAATCCCAACTTGCCAAAGATTGGAAATTCATTCTCGAAGACTCCGGTGCGGTGGTTCTTATCGTAGCCAATGAAGACATCTATGCCCAAACAGCCCCATGGATCGGAGAAGTGGGTAATCTTCGCTATGTGATCTGCCTCGATACAGAGCCCAGCAAAGAATACGCTTATGCAAAGCACTTACAGATAGGTAAAGACAACCCAACGCCCTCCATCCAACCTGAAAAAGACGAAGTTGCAGGCCTTATCTACACATCAGGCACCACAGGAAAGCCCAAGGGTGTCATTCTCTCCCACGGGAATATCATCTCCAATATCAACTCTGTCCACACCTGTTTCCCCATGTCCGAAGACGATGTCAGCCTCAGTTTCCTTCCATGGGCTCACTCTTTTGGTCAAACCTGCGAGTTACACGCTCTGGTCAGTATGGGCGCCTCTTTGGGATTGGCCGAAAGTGTCAAAACACTCCTGGATAACTTTGGAGAAGTCCGTCCGACGCTTTTGTTCGCGGTACCACGGATCTTCAATCGTATCTACGATGGTCTCCAAAAAAGAATGGCCAATGAATCTGCACTCAAACAAATTTTGTTCAAAATGGGCCTCGCTACCGCAGAACAGCGACGCGAACTCATGGAAAACAACACATCCAGTCGCAGGGTCAATCTCAAGTACAAGATCTTCGACAAGTTGGTCTTCTCCAAAGTGCGTGAACGTTTCGGAGGACGCCTTCGCTACGCCTTTTCAGGCGGTGCTGCACTCTCCAAAGAAGTCGCACAATTTATCGACAATATGAATATCCTGGTCTTCGAAGGCTACGGCCTCACAGAAACCTCTCCCATCACGTCCTGTAACCGACCAGGTGTCCGTCAAATTGGAACCATCGGAAAACCCATCCCAGGTGTCGATGTCTACATCTGCGACGAAGGCAACAATGTGTTGCCAAATGACACAGACGGTGAAATCGTCGTGGTCGGTCCCAATGTCATGCAAGGCTATCACAATCGCCCCGATGCCACCGACGAAGTCATCTTTACCCTCAATGGCGAAAGAGCTTTCCGAACAGGTGATATGGGTCGCATCCAACCAGACGGATTTATCCGTATCACTGGGCGCGTCAAAGAGCAGTACAAGCTGGAAAACGGCAAGTACGTGGTCCCTTCACCCCTCGAGGAACTTCTGAAGCTCAGCGGATTCATCAACCAGGTCTTCGTTTACGGAATGAACAGACCTCACAATGTGGCCCTGGTCGTCCCTGACTTCCCTGCCTGTCAGGCATGGGCCAAAGAACGCGGCATACCCGACACATCCGAAGCCGCACTTGTCAAAAATGCCAAACTGCACGAAAAGATCGGTAAAGAGCTGCAAAAATATGGAGCTGATTTTAAAGGCTACGAAAGACCCAAGAAATGGACACTGCTCACAGAAGAGTTCTCCATCGAAAACGATATGATGACCCCAAAAATGAGTATCAAACGTCGAAATGTGATCAAAACCTACCAAGGGGAAATCGACGCATTGTACGAAGGTTAGGTCCTCACCCACTCTATTCCAAACGTCTACACACTGGCCTCTCCCCACTTCAGGAGAGGCCCATCAATCCGTACTTTTGGTCTGCTTATTAAGTACAACTGGTAAACAGATTGAAAAAGTGCCAGGTCTCTTTATTTTATTTATTCGTCAATAACTGTATTTCAAAACAATCAGTGGATTCGCGAGAGGTGACTCTGTTTGTATTAAAGCTGAGAAAAGTCCTTATGTTTCCCTCTTAGAGAGTCTGTTTTTATCAAATGTAGAACTTGCGGCAAAAAAACTGGCAAAAGATGTTTACTTACGCCCCTCTCCTGAAGTAAGGAGAGGGGGCTTGTGTAGACCTGTGGACCGTTTGGGGTGAGGTACTCCTTAAGTGCATCACTTCACAATTTTCACAACAGTATCAACAAGTTTCGCTTGAGCTTTGATAGGGATGGCACGTTCCATCTTTTTTTGTTTGAGTTGTTGTTCGAGTTTGTTTGTCTTTTTGGCGTTGTTGGCAGCATTTCCATCAGAGATTCCAAGCCATACGAGAGCAGAAAGAATCAAAATTGCGACAGTGTTGTAACATCCTGGCTGCATGGTTATTTCTCCATTAAGCAAAAGAAAATGTTTGGGTGAGCGTGAAATTCATCCCCTTCCCTCGGACTTCACAACCAGCAAGAACAACATCCGAATCTTAAGGAGGGCTGGGATCTTCAAACTCGGTATGGCTCTAGTTTACCCAGCAGACGAAAATTGTGTGTCGGCATCTACCGACAAAAACACAAAAAGATGAATTTTCTTTTTAGGGAATGATTTAGAGTGGGTAGGAGGGAGTGATTACGCTTCTTTTGTGGAAGGCTCGGAGAAAACGAGTTTACCAACTTCCATTAGCAGGAAGCCAAGGCTCGATACCAGAAGGATCCACAGCCAATCGTCAAAAGCAAGTGCTTTTGTACCAAAGATCTTTTGCAGCGGAGCCAGGTAGATCACTGCAAATTGTAAGAGGATGCTACTGGTCACGGCTGGGAGCAGCCAGCGATTGCTAAAAGGATTCAAGCGCCCAAAGGGAACCAGGCTGCGAGCACCAAAGACTGCAAACATCTCGAACATCACCAGAGTGGTAAAAGCGACTGTCTGGGCTTTCACCAAATCGGTTTGCACATACTGGGTGTAGAGCCAAAGGGTACCAGAGCCCATAATCACACCAAAGATCAGCAAGAGGATAAAAGCCTGAAAGCGCAGAGGGTTGTAATCTGGAGAACGTGGAGGACGTTTCATCACACTTTTATCCGAAGGCTCAAACCCAAGAGCAAGAGCAGGCAAACCGTCTGTAACAAGGTTCATCAACAGGATCTGAAGTGGCAACAAAGGCAAAGGCAAGCCCACCAAAACCGCAAAGAAGACAGTGACGATCTCACCGGCATTACAGCTCAAGAGATAACGCATGCTTTTGATGATCTTGTCGTAGATATTTCGGCCTTCTTCGACAGCTCCCACGATGGTCGCGAAATTGTCATCCAGCATAATGGCCTGGCTGGCTTCTTTGGCCACATCTGTGCCTGTTTGGCCCATAGCAATGCCGATATCTGCTTTTTTCAGAGCGGGTGCATCGTTGACACCATCCCCTGTCATCGCGACGATATGACCCTTCTCTTGGAGCAAGGTCACCATGCGAGTTTTGTGGGAAGGAAGTGCTCTAGCGATGATACGGATCTTTTCTAACTTCGGCTTGAGCGCTTCATCAGAGAGTTCTTCCAGCTGTTGTCCTGTCAGGATCTGATCGCCTGGGGAGTAGAGCCCCAGATCTTCTGCGATGGCCTGAGCAGTTATCGCGTGGTCACCAGTAATGAGCATGACCTTGATACCAGCAGTTTGGGTCTCTCGGATGGCATCTTTGACTTCATCGCGAGGTGGATCCAGCATTCCAGTCAATCCCACAAAGATCAGATCTTGCTCTGGAGGCTCTGCATCTTCTTCAGTCGAAAACGCTCCTTCCAGAGGTAAGTACGCCAAAGCCAGCACCCGAAGAGCTTGAGAGGCCATTTTCTGGTTGGCATCTTGTATACGCTGGGTGTACGGCTCATCTATGGGCTGAATGCCATCTGCAGTTAAGATCTGAGAGCACCGAGCAAGCAGAACGTCTGGAGCGCCTTTTACGTAGGAGATGTGCTCTCCTTCGGGAGAACGGACCACCACACTCATACACTTGCGTTCAGAATCGAAAGGAAATTCGCGGATGCGTTCAAAAGCATCAAAAACATCAGATGGTAAAGTTTTTTCGACCAACACCCGCAAAGCACCTTCGGTGGGATCGCCCAAGATACCGTACTGACCATCATTTTTCACAAGTTGTGCATTGTTACACAAAGCAGCAACGGACATCAGTTCTTCGAAGGGTCCGAAAGGTTCGATCTTTTCGCCATCTCGCTCCAGATGTCCTTCCGGGGTATACCCAATCCCTGCAACTCCTACAAAACCCTCGTCTGTATAGAGCTGCTTCACAGTCATCTCATTTTTGGTGAGCGTCCCTGTTTTATCGGAACAGATGTAAGTCACGCTTCCCAAGCTTTCGGCAGCAGGAAGCGTTTTTATCAACATCTTCCTCTGTGCAAGCGCTTTGGTACCAAAAGCCAAACCAATGGTCACAATCGCAGGCAATGAGCTTGGAACAGCAGCCACAGCTAGGCTCAAGGAAAAGATCAGCATGTGAGAAGCGTACTCTGTCCAAGACAGATTTCCGGGTTTGTTGAGAAAGGTGCTGATAAACACCACGACGATGATCAGCAAAATGGCGATGGCGATACGACGAGCGATACGCTGGAATTTCACTTGTAGGGGTGTGGGAGGATTCTCCGTATGGTGAAGACTTGTAGCGATGCTTCCGAGAAGTGTCTGCATGCCTGTCTGTGTGACAACGGCCTTCGCAGTACCATGAACCACAAAAGTCCCCATGAATACGGTATTTCGTTGGTCGCTTGCGATACAATCTTCTGGCAAGACATCGGTGTGTTTGCTCACCCGCATGCTCTCACCAGTGAGGCTTGCCTCATCGACCTTAAGCTGCTCGGCTTGGAGCAAGCGTGCATCTGCAGGACAGAGATTGCCGGCCTCCAGGAGCAAGATATCTCCTGGAACCAATTCGGTGGCTTCAATTTCCTCTCGTCGACCATCCCGAAGGACCTGTGCATGAGGTGCAGAAAGCTGCTGCAAAGCTGCCACTGCCTGTTCTGCTCGGAACTCCTGTATAAAGCCCAGGAGAGCACTCAGCAAGACAATGCTGAACATCGCGATGGCATCGAGATATTCTCCCAAGCCAAGGCTGACAACAGTGGCTCCCAATAGGAGCAAGATCAGGATATCTTTAAATTGTTCTAAAAAAACAGACCAAGTGCTTCGTCTTGTCTGCTGAACCAACTGGTTAGGTCCGTGTTGCTCAAGGCGTTTTTTCGCTTCGGCATCACTAAGACCTTCCAGACGACTTTCAAGGCGCTCTAAGGCCGATTCTGGGCCCAGAGCGTGGAATGATGTGTTGGACATGTCCAGGATTTGCCTTTGCGTGAGACTTATTTGGTGGGACGAACGACGAGAACAGAACAAGGGGCGTGGGTCACCACGTACGTACTGACACTGCCCAAAAGCAAACGCTTGACAGCACCGTGTCCTCGAGAACCGATCACGATAAGATCTGCCTTCTCGGCTTCTGCAAATTCACAAAGTTCCATACGAGCGACACCATCGCGAATTTCGGAGCGAGACTTGAGCCCTAAAGTCGTAAATTCTTGGACCACTTCATCCAGACGTTTTTGAAAAGCACTTCGTTGCTTACTGTGAGCTTCTGTCAAGATCTCTTGGGCTGTTTTGTCGCTAGATTCACGCTTTTCCGCTGCTTGTTCTACCTGCTGAGGTGTTGTTGCTCCCTGCCAATCGATCAAAGGTTCTCCCACTGGAGACCACATGGGAAAGGTATAGGTCAAAACAGGTGGCATCACACTTACTACAACAACCTCATCCCGATCCTTTTTGGCGAATTCTGCAACTTTCTGAAGAGCCAATTGACTGGAATCTGAACCATCGTAAGCCAAGAGTATTTTCATTGTCTTTTCCTTATCTGTCCGTGACAAGACAGAGAACGCAATCATGATGTAGTGAAGAAGAAAGAAAATAGACCATGAAGAACACCTCCAACAAAGCAGCTTGCACTTAGCGCATCTGTTTCTTTGTAGTGTATGTTCCTTGATGCAAAGAATAGGAGAACCTTGTCGAAAAAAGTACCCCATGCATCAACACAACAGTTGATCTAAATCAAATAACCTGTAGGGTGGGATGGCTTGATACAGGAGGGATGTGCGAAAGGGTCAGAGGCTTATTGGATGAGTTGCTTGGTCTCAGGCTTGTTTGGAAGTTTTAGGGTAAAAACGCTTCCTTTACCAGGCGCACTTTCCACCTTAATCTCTCCACCGATAATCCGGCTACACTTGGAAGAGATGGCCAATCCCAGACCAGAACCTCCATACAAACGTGTGCTGGAGTTATCCACCTGGTAAAATGGCTCAAAGATGGAATCAAAGTGCTCTCTTGGGATACCGATGCCTGTATCTTTGATACTGAACGCAACACCATCCTCTGTACTTGTCACTTCAATGGTAATGATGCCTTCTTTGGTGAATTTATTGGCATTGGCCAACAGATTCAAAAGGATCTGACGTGCTTTTGTTGTATCAGTGATGATAGGTGCGATATCCTTAGGACACCGGACGTGTAATTCGTTCTTTTGCTTTTCGAGGGAACCCTTGTAGAGTTCCACAAGTTCATCGATAAACTTCGGGATTTCACAGGAAGTGAGAGAGACGTCCATCTTGTCTGCTTCGATCTTGGAGATGTCCAACACACCACTGATGGTACCCAGCAAGTGCTTGGCTGCGCTCTGGATACGATCCAGATCTTCCACAAAATACTCCTCGATCTCCGCATCTTCGGCCTCTTCTGTAAGTAGCTCAGAGTAACCGATAATGGCATTGAGAGGTGTACGCAATTCGTGGCTCATGGTCGCCAAAAAGGTACTCTTCGCTCGATTGGCAGCCTCAGCCTGCTCTCTTGCCAACTTGTTCTCCCCAAACAACACAGCATTCTGCAAAGAGATGGCGATCTGTGTAGACAGCAATTTGAGAACAGAGAGATGTGAAGGTCGAAAAGCAGTATCCAGTAAATTGTTTTCCAAATAAATCAAGCCCAATTGCTCTTCCTGGAACAGGATGGGCATACACAGGATCGATTTGGGTTGGACAGAGCGAATGTAAGTGTCTTTGGCGAATAAACTCTCTACGGCCTTATTTAACAAAACATCCTTGCCAGTACGCAATACGTAATGGATGATGCTCATGGGCAAGAGATTTTTGTCTCCTTCTTCTGAAAGCTGCTCCAAAGACACCCCGTGGAATGCGGCTTCTTTATTGGCTTTCACCTCCACTTCCAACCTGAATTGGTTGTCTCTTTTCAAGACCAAGAAGCCTTGTTCAGCTCCAGCACTTTCGCAAACAACATCCATTAATTTCTTTAACAGATGTGACAATTCGAGTTCTTGGGATATGGTCTGAGAAGCTTTGAGCACTGTCGCCAAATCCAACAAGCTGGTATCACTCATGGATAAGGTCGAAGATACCGCTGTAATGGTTTCATGGACAGGCAAAGGAGCGCTTCGTTGAAGCCAAGGGTACAAGGCCTTAAGCGCCTCGACTTTGGCATGTGCTCCCCAGGAACGATACAGCTGGTAAGCATCTTCCGCATGCAGTCGAGCATACCGAGGTTTATCCTGATCTTGCCAGAACAATGCGGCACGCTCATTGGCCAAAGCCTCACACTGGATCAATTCGGCGCTTCTCGCAGATTCAATGGCTTTGGCATACCATTCGATAGCATCGGAAGAATTCCCCGCAAACCAGGCCTTCTCTGCTTCCACCAACTCGTATCTGTGCAGAAAGCTCTTTGGAACCTCTTTTGCCCAATCCAACATCGTTGCCTGATTGGATTCCACTCGTTTGAGGATCGCTTCTCTACGTTCTGTCGAAGCTTCGGAGTAGGTAGCAAGTAGAGCCAAGGAATCGTACAAATTGTACACAGCCAGATGGTACAAGCCCGAAGCACCTTCCTCGTATTTTTCGCCTTTGGCCGCAGTCTCAACAGCTTCCTGGTACTCGCCGGCCATATAGTGCAGTATGGTTTTTCCGAGATAGGTCACGTACAAGGATTGTTTGTTATCCGTGGCAACAAAATCCTCCAACATGGCTTTTTCATCGAAGTACTTTCCAGTCAAGTCAGCGCTCAACTTTTTGGCTCGCAGATTGGCAACAAATTGGTGCCAGATAGATTGGTACTTGAACTGGAATTCCTGCTTAAGTCGCTTGATCATCTGTCTATACTTGTCGTAATCCTGTGCGACATGTTCAAGGGGCTTACCGGCAAAGTACAGATAGCTACAATGGTGCATGGCTGCATAACAAGTAAATTCCAACTCACCAAACTCTAATGCACTTTGTATCGCTTCTCTGAGTGGTCCAACGGCTTCCTGAATAGGCTGCAAAAAGGGTGTCATATGTCCATGAACCAAAGTGTATACCTTGGACTTGTACATCATGGCCTCAGGATGCTCGATCAACATCAGCGCTTTCTCAGCTGCATCTTTACCGCCCCCGACAAGGGCATACCAGGCATAAGCATATGCAGCCAAAGGCATCAAACCATACTGATTCAACAAACGAACCAGCGTGTATACAGAGGGAGCTAATAAATCAGGTCTGGTATTGTAAAGAGCAGGTGTGATGAACATCAAAATGCGAATAGCAGCGGCTTTTTCGACATCCTGGATGTCATGAAGTGCCTTCAATTCTTCAATGGAACGATCGTATTCTGTGGGAACCTCGTCTCGAAGCTCCACACCGAGCTTTTTCAAAGCTTCAAGGGCAACCTCAATAGCCTCTAGCATTCTTGATTGCGACATATAGGAGAAAATCAGCGTTTTGTAAGCTTCTGATTTTTCGACTTCACTGCGACTCTTTTCGAGCAAGGTAGATACCAGTTGCTCAGCCTTGTCAAAGGCCGTATTGAGATAAGCCACTTGCGCACAATCGTTGTGTAACCGCTTGGTAAGCTCGTAATGTGCTTCCCATCTATTGTCAGGCAAGAGTTCCAAACCCTTTTCAAAGTACTGGAAGGCCGGAGAGAAAGCTGCAGCTTCTTTGGCTTTCTTACCCGCTTTTGCATTGAGTTCAGCGATCACCAATCGTTCTTCAGGGTCTGTTACCAACTCAAGTCCTTGATTGAAGTGATCTACGATCTCGAAAAGCTGTATATTCGCTTCCTCTCGTTGCTGGAGTAAGCGAGCAATGTGAAGGTGGACTTTCTTCTTTTCACCCTCTTCTAACAGAGAATACGCGGCCTGCTGCACACGATCGTGTAAGAATCGAACCTGATGAGAAGTTGTATGACGAGAAGATTGTCCAGTTCCCCCTCGAGAGACGTTTCCTCTTTGCATCTGTTGCGAAAGCAGCAACATCTTTTCCTGAAGAGCTGGTGCCAATTCATCGAGTAATTCGCCTCTATCCCTTTCTGTAATCCACGCCAGTGTTCTCAATTCGAACACATTCCCCAAACAAGCCGCTATAGGCAGCACTTCTTGAACTTTCTCAGGCAATTTACGCAATTTACGGATCATCAGATCAACCACATTTTCTGTGATTTCCATCTTTCTGATCTTGGCGAGTTCCCAACTCCACTGTCGATTGCCTGTGTGGAACTTTAAAAGCTTCTCTTCGTATAAAGTATTGAGAAACTGCCCAATGAAAAAGGGATTTCCATCGGTTTTTTGTAGGATGAGGTCTGTTAATCCGGACAGCTCATCTTTATCGCGGTGGAGTGTGTCTACCAACATCTGCTGGATGTCCTCTGTTTTTAGAGGCAACAACTTCATATCCTGGTATAAAATTTCTGCTTTTTTGAGTTCGTCACAGGTCAGCATAAGGGGGTGTGTTGGGCTCACTTCGTTGTCACGGTAAGCCCCTATCACAAAGAGGTAACCCAATTGTTTGTTTGTGAAAAGTTCCTGCAACAACATGAGTGTCGCAGAATCTGCCCATTGCAAATCATCCAGGAACAAAACCAAAGGGTGACGGATATCGCAAAAGACACCGATGAAACTTTGGAAGACACTGTTGAAACGATTTTGGGACTCCAATGCCCCCAATTCTTGGACTGGAGGTTGCTCTCCAATGATCCACTCGAGTTCAGGTAGCACTTCGGTGAGCACACTTCCATTGCTTCCCAAAGCCTTCAAAAAGCCTTTGCGCCAATTTTCTAACTCTTGCTCACTGCCCATTAAGAGCTGTTTGAGCAGACCCGAAAAGGCCTGAACAATCGCAGAGTAGGGAATGTTGTGCTGAAACTGATCAAATTTTCCAGAAACGAAATAGCCACGCTTTTCAGTGATAGGTTTGTAAATCTCTTGGACCAAAGAAGACTTGCCCACACCTGAATAACCTGCGATAAGCAGCAGCTCACTGGTTCCTCGACTGGCTTGTTCAAAGAGATCCATCAATTGTTGGTTCTCTTTTTCCCGGCCATACAGCTTTTCCGAGATCTGTAAGGCCCTTGAAAAATCCTGTTGTGCCAGTTCGAAAAGACTGATCTGGCCGGACTCTTGCCACCTTTGCTGACACTTTTGCAAATCGGCGATTAAACCAGAAGCGCTCTGATAACGCTCTTCAGCTGTCTTTGCCAATAACTTCATCGTAATGCGAGACAGCATCTCTGGAATTCTGGGATGAATGACATGGGGAGAAACGGGTACTTTTGCGATGTGGCTGTGTACCAATTCTAAAGAATCCGAAGCACTGAAAGGAGGAGAGCCTACCAGCATTTCGTAAAAGACAGCACCCAAAGAATAAAAATCGGTACGGTAATCGAGCGTACGGTTCATTCGCCCGGTCTGTTCAGGGGACATATAGAGCAAGGTCCCTTCTAACAAATTGGGCAAACAGATATCCTGGCTCTCTTGATAAAAACGCGAAGCGATACTGAAATCGATCACTTTGGCTTTATGGGTCTCTGGATGAATCACCACATTGGAAGGCTTGAGATCCTTGTGGATAATATGAAAGTCGTGAAGCGAATTGATGGCCTTTGCCATTTGCAAAGCGATGTCTAAAAAAGATTGAATGCCCAAAGGCTTCTCTGCTAAGTACTCCTTAAAAGACAAACCATCGATATCTTCGAGCACCAGAACAGGTTGACCGACCTCGGTTTTCTCCATTCCGTAACACTGAATGACACCTTCAAGCTGCTTTCCTTGCAACAACTCGTATTCGTGCTGTAACAAAAGAGACTCTTTGCCAGACAAACGATTTTCGTGAACTGTCTTTAAAATGACATTTCTATCGTCTTTGCGGTGATGTGCTCGGTACACAATAGTTCGAGAGCTCGCGTAAATCTCCTGTAAGCTCTCGTAGCCACGCAACTTCAACATAGTTGCACCCCTGCATATTCAATTTTTTAAGACAAAACTATCACAAATGTGATCTCTCAACCCTCTACAAGAAGTAACATGCTCAACCCCACGTGTCAACGCCAAAAAGTCATCATGAACAAATGGATAAACCTATAAAAATGAGAAAGTTACTCTCATTACACTGAAACAAAAATAAAAAATAGTTTTTGTCCTAAAACTTTCACAAATTGCACGTGACTTCAGAAGCATTGACAGATACTCTCACAAATACCTTCTTTTTCTAATACGCTAATTTAGCAGGTCTTTCAAGCCAAATAATAAGAAAAGAAAACAGCCTATGCTCCATTCGAAAAGCAGAATATACTGTCAACAAGGAAGAAACCATCCCCTTCCCTAACAATACCTCCAGCAGAAAGTCACAACAAAGCAAGAAATTTTCTAGTTAAAAAATTCAAGCCTTTATTTTTCTTCAAAAAAAGCGATAAAAAGAATAAGATCAAATGGTGAGAATAACGAGCAGAGAGAAATGAAATTAAATACGTTGTGGAAGTTTTAAGATAAATCGACTTCCTTCTCCAAGGGTGCTTTCCACTTGAAGTTCGCCGCCAATAAACTGAGCACATTTCGCACAAACAGCCAATCCAAGACCCGAACCTTCATAGAGGCGCGTTCTTGAGTTATCCACCTGGAAAAAAGGTTCAAAAATGGAGCGCATGTATTTTTTGGGAATACCAATCCCAGTGTCTTCAATGGAGATGTCTACCCATTCATCCGAACTTTCAACCGAAATGGTAATGGTACCTTCTTTGGTAAATTTGTTTGCGTTGGCCAGCAAGTTCAGCAAGATTTTTCGTGCTTTCACTTCATCTGTGACAATCGAACCCACCTCTTCAGGGCATCGAATGACAAGCGTGTTTTTTTGCCGTAACACTGCTCTTTCGAAAAGCATTCCGAGCTCTCTCACAAAAGAGGGCAAATGGCAGGAAGCGAGTTGAACCTCCGTCTTATCTGCTTCGATCTTCGAAAGTTCTAACACACCACTGATGGTCTCTAACAAGCGCTTGGCGGCATGTTGAATGCGTCCCAGATCCTGTGCGAAGGGACCTTCAATACTGGCATCCACAACCTCCTCAGCCAACAATTCGGAATAACCAATGATGGCATTGAGAGGTGTGCGCAGCTCGTGGCTCATGGTCGCCAAAAAGGTGCTCTTCGCTCGATTGGCTGCTTCAGCCTGCTCTCTTGCCAATTCATTTTCCCCAAACAACAATGCATTCTGCAAAGAAATGGCGATCTGCGTAGATAACAATCGAAGGATAGAGAGATGAGAAGCTCGAAAAGCAGTGTCTAACAGATTGTTCTCTAAATAGATCAATCCCAACAAATCTCCCTGGAATAGGATGGGCATACACAGGATCGATTTGGGTCGCAATGAATCGACGTATTCATCCTGAGAGAACATACTCTCAACAGCATTGTTCAAAAGGACTTCTTTCTTTGTACGCATCGCATAATGGATGATACTACCAGGCAAAAGCGGTCGTTTAGAGCGCTGAGATAAAGTCTCCAGTGTCTCCATATGCAACAATGGCTCACAGCCAATCCGGATCTCCACCTCCACCTGCAATACATCTTCATTGAGGAGGAGCAAAAATCCACTCTGGGCTCCAGCACTCTCACAAACGACCCGCATCAATTTCTTCAAAAGCTCGGATAAAACAATCTCTTGGGAAATCGTATGAGAAGCTTTGAGCACTGTTGCCAAATCCAATATGCCCGCATCATTGACCGAGACGGTTGAGTATGAAGGCGTGAAACTCTCTGCAGCAGAGATCGATTGAGCACGAGCCAACCAAGGGAATCTTTTCTCAAGGAGTCCCACCTTCGCAGTGGCTCCCCAGGCCGTGTACAGCTGATAGGCATCCTCGATGTGTAAGCGAGCATATCTGGGCTTATCTTGAATCTGCCAAAACAGCCCTGTTCGCTCATTGATCAGCGCTTCGTCTTGAAGAATCTCAGCAGTTCGAGCGGATTCTATCGCTCGGGCATACCACTCCAGAGCACCAGCAGTATCGCCCAAGAAGGCAGCTTTTTCCGCCTCTACCAACTCGTATTTGTGCAAGTAATTTTGTGGGGCTTTATCAGCCCAATCTTGTAAATGCTCTTGGTTGGCCTCAACTCTCTGGAGAACCATCTCCTTTTTCTCTTGAGAAGCCGAATGATAAGCCGCAAGTAAAGCCAGCGAATCGAGCATTCGGTGCTCTGCCAAATGAAACATGCCTGAAGATGCTCCAGTATATTCATCAGCCTTTTTTGTGTACTCAGCGGCCTGTGAGAAGTCTTCTAATAAGTAACACAACATCGCCTTTGACAAATACACAACATAAATAGATTGTCTATTATCTGTTGCGATAAAATCCGCCAACATGCTCTCTTCATCGAAATGTTCACCAGTTAGCCTGGTAGATGGCTCCTTAGCACGCAGATTGGCAACAAATTGGTATCCGATAGAGTTGTACTTGAATTGAAAAGTCTGTTTGCACCGTCGAATCATCTGGTTGTACTTATCGTAATCTTCCTCAACTCTTTTCAAAGATCGACCAGAAAAGTACAAGTAGCTGCAATAATGCATAGCGGCATAGCAAGACGCTTCCAACTCTCCAAATTCGAGGCCACTCTGCACAGCTTCTCGCAACATCGAGACAGAAGTCCGAATGGGCTTACTCCACGGAGCAACATGGGCGTAAATCAGAAGACAGACTCGAGCTTTATGCATAACAGAGTCCGATCGTTCCAGGAGAACAAGTGCTTTTTCTGCAGCATTCCAATCGCCATCCAACAATGCTTGCCAGGCATATGCCGCTGTAGCCAATGGACTCAAACCATGGGAGTGGATCAGTCGAACGGCAGTGTAGATCACAGGACGTAGCAATTCGGGCTTGGTGTTGTATAGCGCAGATGTGATGTGCATCAGAATACGCACTGCAGCGAGCTTTCCAAGCTCTGTCATTTCTGGAAGTTGGCGCAAATCTTCCAGAGAAATATCAGTATTTGTAGGACTCTCTTCACTCAGCTGGATCTGCAGCTTTTCAAGCGCCTCCAATGCCAATTCAATGGCTTCTAACATCCGAGACTGCGACATATAAGAGCAGATAAGCGTGTAGTATCCATTGGCCCGTTCGTGTTCAGCTTCGCACTTTTCTAATAGCACTCGGACCAGAGCTTCAGCGTCCTCATATTGGGTATTAAAGTACGCAGCATCTGCACTCAGAGCATACAACTCTCTGGTCAGTTCATAGTGAGATGCCCAGGCGTCATCAGGGAGAAGTGTTAGCCCTGCCTTGAAGTATTGAAGTGCAGGTGTAAAAGCAGCCGCTTTTTGGGCCTCTTTCCCAGCCAAGAGATTCAATTGACTCACTTCAATCCGCTCTTCGGGCCCTTGAAGCTTTTCTGAGCCTAAGTTGAAATGGTCAACAAGTTCAAAGAGCTTCTCTGAAGTGCCTCTGTGTTGTTGAAACAATCGAGCCACCCGCAAATGAAGCTGCTTCTTTTCATCCTCTTCTAACAACGAATAAGCCGCTTGTTGCACGCGATCGTGAAGGAAACAAAAGTGGAAAAGAGCATTTTCTACAGGTTCTTTTTCTGTGAGCTGCGCCGTTTGATGCCTTCCACGGGCCTTTTCCAACAACATGAGCATCCTTTCAGCCAATGCCGGACCGAGATACTCCAATATATCCTCTTCGCTTTCATCAGTCAGCCATGCTAGAGTCCGAGACTCAAACTGGCTCCCCAGGCATGCCGCAAGCGTTAATATTTGCTGCGTTTTATCAGGAAGCTTACGCAGTTTTCGACTCATAAGCTCGATAACATTTTCTGTGATCTCCATCTCTCGAATCTTTTGGAGATCCCAGCCCCACTGGAGCGTATTGCTTCGAAAATGCAGACATCGGTCTTGATAGAGTGTATTCAGGAATTGACCAATGAAAAAAGGATTCCCATCAGTCTTTTGTAAAACGAGTTCGCCGAGAACTTCTAATTCGTCTGCATCCCGTTGTAACGTATCCACCAAGATCCCCAAAACCTCTTTTTTTCCGAGAGGCAGCAAAGACATCTCGTGAAACTCGCCCCCCTCCCTCCTGATGGATTCACAGGTCAAAACAAGTGGATGTGTCGGGTGTACTTCATTGTCACGATAGGCACCAATGACAAAAAGATAACTGTTTTGCAAACTGGTAAATAACTGCTCTAACAGTTCCAAAGAGCCTGAATCTGCCCATTGCAGATCATCAAGAAACAAGACCAATGGATGTTTCACATCACAAAAGACCTCAACAAAGCTTTGAAAAACTTTATTAAAGCGATTTTGGGACTCCAACGCTCCCAGTTCTTGTACAAGCGGCTGCACACCCATAAACCACTCGAGTTCAGGTAAGACTTCAGTGAGCACACTTCCATTGCTTCCCAAAGCCTTCAAAAAGCTTTTACGCCAATCTTCCAGCTCTTGCTCACTGCCCATTAAGAGCTGTTTGAGCAGTCCCGAAAAAGCCTGAACGACAGCAGAGTAGGGAATATTGTGCTGAAGCTGGTCAAACTTTCCAGAAGCAAAGTAACCTCGTTTTTCAGTGATGGGCTTGTAGATCTCTTGGACCAAAGAAGATTTACCCACACCTGAATAACCTGCAATTAAAAGGAGTTCATTGTTTCCATCACTGGATTTCTCAAAAAGCTCCAACAGTGTTTGGATTTCTTTTTCCCGACCGTACAGCTTTTCGGAAACTTGCAAGACACCCGAAAAATCTTGTTGTGCCAGTTCGAATTCGCTGATCTTGCCAAACTCTTGCCAACTTCGTTGGCATTTTTCGATATCAGCACACAAGCCAGATGCGCTTTGATAGCGCTCTTCCGGTGTCTTGGCCAACAACTTCATGGTGATCTTGGAAAGCATCTCTGGGATGTCTGGAAAGCTAACGCTTGGTTCTTTTGGGAGCTTCGCGATATGGCAATGTATGAGTTCCAGAGAGTCATCCGATGCAAAGGGTGGGAATCCAACTAACAGCTCGTAAAAGACCGCCCCCAGGGAATAAAAATCGCTACGAAAATCAACAGTCCGATTCATGCGACCTGTCTGTTCTGGGGACATATAGAGTATCGTTCCCTCGAGGGCGTTGGGATGCTCAACGCTCTGACTTTTCTGCAAAAAGCGTGAAGCGATACTAAAATCGATGAGTTTGACTTCGAGTGTCTCAGGATGAATGACCACATTAGAAGGTTTGAGATCTTTGTGAATGATACCGAGAGCATGGAGAGATTCCATGGCTTTTGCCAGCTGTAAAGCTATTTTCAAAAAGGTATTAATATCTGGCACGCTCGAAGAGAGAAATTCGCGAAGAGAACTTCCTCCAAGATCTTCTAAGATCAAGACTGGTTGGCCACTTTCTGCCTTTATTAAATCATAAAATACAATCACGCCCTGAGCTTGTGTTTCTTTCAACAGATTGTATTCTTTTTGCAAAAGCGCTCTTTCTTTACCCGACACACGATCTTCATGGACCGTTTTGAGGATAACACTCTTGGAATCGGCAACACTTCTGGCTCGGTACACAACTGTCCGAGAGCCTGTATAAAGCTCTTCCTCTACTTCATAACCTTGCAACTTCAACATCACTTTGTATCCACTCGGTAGGGCACTTCAGGGTCATTGAAAAAATTGTTTCAATTTGACGAAAACGTAACACGCTGACCTTTTCCGAGTCAACAACTCAAAAAAAACGGCCCATGCTTACCGAATATCAAAGATAATATTGATTAGTTATAAAAAGAATCTACAGGAAACAGCTTCAGAGAGAATAAGACATCCCAAAATTGCCTAACATGACGAAAGAATATCTTTGAGTTCTTTTAACCATAACTCTGGCGTTTTTGTAGGGTTCATCATATCACTTTGGACCTCTACACCTCTAATAGCATGTAGTTTTTCCCGATTTTGCTGTTCAGTACTTGGATACAAGAGCAGATCAGAGACAAAATGCCCGAACCAATCGGGTCGTCTGTCCTCGGCTAAAAACAATGCAACGGAAGTGAGAAAAGCACAGACGTAAGGGAGTTCCTCTACCTTCTGTGCGATATCCACACCTTCAAGGCAATGCACTCTGGCTTTTTCAAATCTCGAAGTGTAGGTATTGCTTTCGATAAGCACCGTTTTTTCATTGAGCATACCACCAGGATCTTTCAAGTCCTGGTGTATTGCAAAAGCTTCAAGTGCCCACTTTTCAGCGTCCTCATAAGCTTTCTGGCGCAAAAACAACTCGCTCAAATTCCCCTTCACAGCGGCTTCAACACGGGTATATCCAAGTTGTTGACAAAGATCATGTGAAGCATGTAAGTATTGTTCAGCGTCCTCATATTTTTGCGTCGCAACGCTCAGTACCCCAAGGCTGTTCAAAAAGTGGGCAAGCGCATAATTCTTCCCGAGCGCTTTACAAATCTCAATGCCTTCTTTGAATCGCTCGATAGCTTTCTCATACGCTCCGATGCGATGATAATAGCTTCCCAGGTTAAGGTTTGACGCGGCGAATACGATTTCCAGACACTTCTGTGACGTAGAGGAATCCTTTCGGTCCAATGGTGATTCCAGAGGGGCCATTCATCATAGCAAAATGGCCAACACCATCGAAGTGGCCTTGTGTCCCACCGAGTAAAGTCGCTGTCACTCCCGTTGTAGAGACTGTTCGGAGCATGTGATTCCCCAAATCGGCTACGTAGATGGTCCCGTTCTTGGCGATAGCAATTTTGCTTGGATTGTTGAAGGAAGATCTGTTTCCTGGTCCATTTGTACGTCCGTTACTTCCACTTCCTGACAGAGTGGACACAACGCCTTTGGAGATCTTTCTTATCATGTAGTTGTACTTGTCTACCACAAGAAGATCTCCTTGAGCATCAAAGGCCAAAGCTGTGGGTTCAGCGAATGTGGCCTGTCCCTTCGCTCCATTGTTCTTTCCTCTTTGGCCTGTTCCTGCAAAGGTCGTCACCTGACCTGAAGGTGAGATCTCCCTAATCTTATGATTTCTGGCATCTGCGATATAGATATAACCTCGACTATCGATGGCGATCCCTTCAGGGAAACTGAATCTTGCAGAAGACCCTGGCGCATCTATGTTTCCGCTCGCACCTTTTCCACCGGCGATGGTCGAGACCATGCCATTCTTCATATCGATTTTTCGGATAGAATGGCACAAACCATCTACGACCAGGATATCGCCCGTTTTGGTCAAAGCCAGATCTTTTGGATAAGAAAACCGTGCCTTTTTGACAGGCCCATCAATGCACCCACGTGTGCCGTCTCCAGCCACCGTCGAAACATTTCCATTGAGTTCAACCTTCCGGATACGATGATTGTTGTTATCCACCACATACAAAAGACCTTTTGCATCTGCAACAATGGCACCGGGATAGTTGAACTTCGCAACATTCGCCGGACCATCCGCAAAGCCAGCTTTGAGGGTTCCAGCAAAAATGGACACCAGGTCTTTCTTCCTGTCTACTTTTAGAATGAATGGATGATTGCTGCCCAGGAAGATGTACAGATCATCATTTTTGTCCACGATAATCCGCTCTGGATTGACAATCGAAGCCCCTGTACGCGGCCCCACGACAACCGTTCTTCGACCTGTTCCCAAGAAGGTGGTGACTTTACCAGAGGTGTCTATTTGGCGGATACGACTGTTATTGGTATCTGCAACGAAAACAATACCTTTACTATCTACCGCAATTCCACGGGGATAATTAAATTGAACCTGTGTCCCAGTACCATCTTTGTAACCCGTTGAACCATTTCCAGCAACCGTACTCACCTTTCCGGACTTGGCATCAATTCGACGAATGCGGTGGTTGTATGTATCTGCAACGTAGATATTTCCCGCTGTATCCATAGCAAAATCATCTGGTCTGTCAAATTGCGCTACCAACCTATCTCCGTCAGCATAGCCTTTTATCAATTTCCCCGCGTATGTACCGATAACGCCATTTGTATCCAGAATACGCATGGTATTGGAATTTCGCTGCAGAATGTAAATGTTGCCTTGTGCATCTTTTAACAATTTTTGCGGATAATCCAATTGCGCAGAAGCCGCAGGTCCATTCTTATTGCCTTGTGTCCCACTCCCGGCATAATTGCTAACAACACCTGTTCCCATGTCGATTTTTCGAAGACGGTGGTTAAATGAATCCGCGACGATCATATCACCACCATTATCAAATAACGTCCCATAAGGTATCCAAAATTGTGCCTTGTTTTTGAGGCCATTTGCAGAACCTCTCCGCCCTGTACCAGCAAAGATAGAGACCGTGTCAGTCAACGCATCAATTTTTTTAATGAGATCGACCTGACTATCGGAGACATACATATTTCCGGCGACATCAAATGAAGCGTATTTTGGGAAGTTAAACCACACACTCAGTTTGGGCCCCACAAAATTCCGTTCAGAGTTTCCAGAAAGCGTTGAAACGCACTTGGGAACATTACACAGATTAGGAGGCGGTTGAGGACCTTCTTCTGTTGGGTCCTTTTCCGGTGGGACCTCTACAGCACCTGCATCTTCCACAACTGGTTCTACAGACGGCTCGGGATTCTTCTCCACGATGGGTTCAATAGAAGGCTCATCAGGCATTGCAGGCTCGGGCTTTGGAGGTTCAAACGAAGCTTCATTTCCACCTGGCTCTTCGCTGTGTTCTTGAGACATTTCCGAACCGCTTCTTTTCCTTGAATAGAGGAAACATTTTCCAGATTTTTCAGGTGAATTGGCTTTCACCCCCTCTCCTGGACGTGGGTAGAAGTCCATATACAGCCAACATTCACTGCCGGCTCTTTCTAAGCATTTGTAATCAGCTGCCCGCATGGCACCATCACAAAGTTTCCCAAGCTCTTCTGAGGACTTGGGTTGCATGGCAAAACCAAAGATAAACAGCCGAAAATCCCTGGAAGCTCCCTTTGTATCGACGGGAAACGCCATCTCTAATGTTGTAGATGTGCCATCAGCTCCCAACAGCTGACCATCTTTTTTGACCGACACCAAGGAACTTTTTCGCTCTGTATCTTTTGCGCCCCAGTGAATCACCAAACAGCCTTTTGCAAGACCACTGGCACTCCCCCAGGTTTCTCTCCAGGTGAGACTATTCCGGATACTTGGTACATCTCCAGGATTGCAGGTATTGGATGGTTCGAGAGGTCCCAACCACAATCGTTCAGTACAGGCAAAAGGCAAGAGAAAAAGCAAAAACAACATATATTTTCGGGAAGAAACCATCGGTGTAAGACTACGCTCCTTTGGATATTCTGGGGGATATACAAGAAGGGATCTTGTACAAGAGCTTTGTGGATTCATAAAAGGTCTTCATCCTCGACAAACAAGGTATCTTGAAATGAACAGACTGTCAAATCCCAAAATGGCTAAGATTTGCAAGCAATTGGGAACACCGCTCTCAAAAACAATGCAAATCTATTTTGTAGGATATTGTATTCACTCGATGAGACGTCGTTTATCGGAATTTCCAAATGAAGATATCATTCTGAAAGTTATTGGACTTGGCAGTATGTTGTCCAAATGTCGCGGTATCTCGAAAAGTTCCAGTGACAATGATATTGTCTTTGGCATCAATGGCTATTTCTTCACCGTGGTCATATTTGGTGCCTCCAGCCCTGTAATTCAGATTGAGCCACTTGCCATTTTTGTCCAGCTTGGTCACAAATATATCCTTATCTCCTTTAGC
>Ga0213833_1000969_pt1 | contig 22746 bp, 30 predicted proteins | sample SWATP21_FD_160575 | JGI IMG/M metagenome (GOLD analysis project Ga0213833, IMG submission 160575) | Coastal seawater microbial communities from Marineland, Florida, United States - SWA TP2 #1 | ecosystem: Environmental > Aquatic > Marine > Coastal | place: USA: Florida | collected 2016-08-14 | reverse complement strand
TTGGCTCCCTCCAGTGTGACCAGACCCACCTCACCCCAACGTGTACATGTTGTTGTTGGGTTGTTGTTGATGTTTGTACGCAGCCACTGCCGGTGCCCTTGCCGTGCGCATTGATGAGGTCAGCGAAGCGCTTTCCCAACCGTCGTCGGCTGACAGCGACATGCGGTCCACCACCAACTCCGTTGTGGAGCTCACCAACGTGGACTTGGATTCGCCCGACGGCACGCGCCTCGTCACTGGTCTTACGTTCCGCATCGGGGCCAACCAGCACGTGTTTGTCCACGGCCCCAATGGCGCGGGCAAGACCACGCTGTTCCGTTTGATGTGTGGCATCGTCGAGCCTACCGCAGGGCATGTGGCTACCCCGCCTGCGTCGAACTGCTTCTACGTCCCACAGCGCCCGTACTTGATCCCCGGATCCATCCGTGACCAGCTGTTGTACCCGAACACGTCCACGAACGCGTCTGTGGACGAGAAAGCCACCAGTCACGACGACCACATCCTCAGTGTGTTGAAGATGGTTGGCCTGCAGCGATTGGCTGCGACGCCAGAGGACCTGAGTCTGCAGGTGCCCTGGGAGGGCTTGTCTGCTGGAGAGAAGCAGCGCGTGGGTATTGCACGGTTGTTGATTCACCAGCCGGAGTTTGCCATGTTGGATGAGTGCACGAACAACCTGAACGAGGCGTTCGAAGCGTGGGTCTACGAGCACTGCCGCAAGTTGGGCATCACGTTGTTCACTGTGAGCCACCGCATGAAGCTGCGTAAGCACCACGTGTACGAGCTTGAGCTCCATGGTGACGAAACGTTTACCTTCCAGCGTATTGAAGACGCAGATGAAAGCTAAATCGCTGTCGTGCCTCCATGTAGGACGTGAAGTGGCGAGGGGGGAGTGTTGGGAGTGTAGCTTCTTTCCGTTCCAGCAGCAAAAAACAGTTTCAGCTGAACATACACAAACATGTTTAATTGTCGGTACTTTTGCTGGACGCCTTGTGCCTGCTTGCTGACTGCATGTGCTTGTTTGTGACTGGACGCACGTAGGTCGTGATGCCCGCGGTAGCCACCTCTCGACGTGCCCGTGCTCGTCGCGTCGCTCAGATTGCGGCAGCTGTCGTGTTGCTTGTGGGTGGCGTCGTCGCTGCTGTGCTGTGTTGGCAGCCGACTTCGCCAGCGCCTTCCGCCGCGCCCGCGGATAGTGGTGGCTGGTCGCAGTCCCAGGAGGTTGCCCGTCGCGCATCGGCCACCGTTGCCAAGGATGTTTGCAATTGCACACAAAACTCAGGCGCCGAGACGGGGCGTGCAGCGTTTGGTTCCTCAGCGTTCTACATGAACGCTGGGATATCGATTGGTGCGTGGCTTGCTGGTTGGTTGGTGGGTTGGTTGGTTGGTCTCAGGCTGATGCATGAGTGTGTATTGTTTGTATTTCAGGCCTTGTCCTGTGTGCTGGGACTGCAGCTGGTCTGACAATGGGCTACGTATCACTCTCTCCGACCGAGCTGAAAATTTTGGGAGACGCCGGCACGGAAGCCGACAAGAAAATGTGCGCGCGCGGTTGTTCACAATTTCCGGACACCCTCTTGCCACCAGCACTGCTGACCTTTCCTGCGGTACATTTGATGCGTGATACAGTGTACAGCAAGTTGCTCCCCTGGTCGAGCGCCACCACCTGGTGTTGGTCACATTGCTGCTCTTCAACAGTGCCGCGGTGCGTTTTGGCAAATACGTGCCGCCATGCGCCGCCCTCCCACACCCACTTCCCGCCCTTCACCCTTCCCCGTACCATGTAGAGACGGTGCGCCATACTTTGCGCTGGCTCATGTGTGTGTGGTGTTTGTGTGTGTGTATGTGTGGTTGGCACTTTGGTCAGAACGAAGCCCTCCCGATCTTTCTGAACGCCATCGTGCCTGAGTACATCGCCATCATCCTGTCCGTGAGCTTCGTGCTTGTGTTCGGCGAAATCATTCCGAGCGCAGTGTTCACCGGTCCAAAGCGCCTCACCATCGGTATGTAGAAGGAGAAATATATGCATGTGTTGACTGACGGCGGAAGTGGTCATGGCGACCCGCCCTTTTACTCACTCTCGTTCGGCTGCATTGGGTGTGACATGCTTGCGGCCACCCAGCTGCCAGTCTCCACTGGCTTGTGAAGCTGCTGATCGTGCTGTTCTTCATCCTTGCGTACCCCATCTCGAAGCTCTTGGACTGCTGTCTTGGCCACGACCACGAAATCACTCGCTACCGCCGTGAAGAGCTGTCGGCCTTCATCAAGATGCACGCGCCAGGCAAAGCATCCCATGTGGGAGCGTCGACCCGCGTCACGGTGACAGATACGACGAGCGCGGCTGCGCGTGCAGCTGCCTCGCACGGATCCAAGGTCTCGGACGTGTCCGGTGTCGCTGGTGTCCTGACCCTGGCACGCGCCGCCGCCAAGTTCAAGGCCCCTGCCAAGAAGCAACAAGTGGAAACCGAAAGCCGCACATTGACGACCGATGAAGTGGATGTGATGACAGGTGCGGGAAGGTGGTGATATGTGGGTGTTTTGGTGGCACACTGCCGCGCTGTGCGCTGGTTGTGGTGGAGCTGTTTGTGCTAAGGTGTGGCCATGTGCAACAGGCGTGCTCAAGGCGCGCAGCATGACCGTTGCCCATGGCGCCGTGCTGACACCGTTGAGCGAGGCATTCATGCTGTCCACGGACGATGTGGTGCGTTGTGGAGCGCGTTTGGTGCAGCATGCGCATGCGTGCCTCTCTATTCTGCCCTCACCGCTAGTGTTGGTGTGTGGCTTTGTCGCACAGCTGGATCTGCCTACCATGCGCCGCATTGTGATGTCCACGCACAGTCGCGTGCCCATCTTCTACGGAACGGACCGCTCTCAAATCGCCGGCATTCTGCTTGTGAAATGGCTGATCACCCTCGACCCAGATGATGCGACCCCCATCTCCAGTTTGTTCCCCTCCATCGACACCGAGGGTAACGTGACGGAGGAGCGCGACCCAGCCGAAGCTGTGCGAGGTGCGCAGCAAATCGTTGATGCCTCAGCTGCCTTCCGTGTCTGTTTGTGCTGATGACACTCTTGTCGTTGGTTGGTTGGATGATTGGTTGGTTGGTTGGTTGGGTGGTTGGTTGGTTGGTGTGGCCCCACAGAAATATTCCCGCCGCTAGTGCTTCCGCCCCACTGCCCGCTCATGGACGCGTTGAACATTTTCCAAACGGGCGGAGGCCACCTTGCCATTGTGTCGCCGCAGTATGAGAAGTTGGAACAGTCGCTGCTTCACTGCAAGCCCCCCGGCGAGATCTCCGTGCTTGGCTTGCTGACGCTGGAAGACGTCATTGAGCAAATCATTCAGGAGCCCATCTGGGACGAGTCTGATGTATCACAGGTCAGTTTGCCCCTCCCCACCCCACCGCACCCCATCCCACCCTCCTCTTTCGCCGACGATCTGTGTTTGTCTCCGCCATTCATCGTCTTAACTTGTGTGCTCTGCTGCTGCTGCTGCTGCTGCTGCTGCTGCTGCTGCTGTTGGTGTTGGTGTTGTTGCTGTTGTTGTTGCTGTTGCTGTTGCTGTTGCTGTTGCTGTTGCTGTTGTTGTTGCTGGTACCAGTCGACACTGTCGTGGCAGTCGCCTGCAACCCGGGTGGACCGCATCCGATCCGCCAAGTTTGCCCGACGCGGAAGCAAGCGCGTCACAACACGGACCTCCACGCTGCAGCAGCAGCGCGGCCGTGGTCGACGCCAGTCGTTTGAGAGCAGCGTATTGGCTGCACAAGCCGCAAGTGAGCTTGATCCACAGCGGCGGGGTGCTGGGTCTGGTGCTGGGTCTGGTGCTGGGTCTGGCGCCGGTGCTGGTGCTGGCGCTGCAGCGGGAACACGATATGGCGCGACCGACGATCATGCTCTCAACATCCGCACCGCATCCACTTCGTCCAGGGAGCACAACCACCACAGTGACTCGCAGCGCTGGACGAAACCGAAGAAGAAGAAGGCGTCGCGCCCCACTGGTGCCGGCACACCGACGCTGCAGGGCCAAGTTGATTTCAGCTACCACCAGCTCGAAGATGGTGGCGCACACCACGACTAGCACCTGTTCTGCAAGGCGCTCCACCGATGGTCGGGTGCTTCGGGAGCTTGGGCGGTGACTGCCCTTCTTCTCTTCTCGTGTCCCCACCTGCGATTGTCTGCTGGTCTGCCTGCCTGCCTGCCTGTCCGTGTGTTTGGGTGTCTGTGTGTGTTGCCATTGTTTGGCTCTGTTGGAGCCATCCCCGAGCGTGTGCGTAGGTATGTGTGTGTACGAAAGCAAGTGTTGTAACAGCAGCAACAACACCGTTCGACCCTCCCGTCTATTCTGTACATGTCCTCCACACCATCACCATCACAATACCACCAAGCTGCAAGGAACAGGATCCCACTACGGTACCGTGCGGATGCGTTCCAGAGGCGGCGGTGGTTGTGGTCGAGCAGTGTAGCTGGCGACAACGTCGTCCACAATTTGACCCGCAAGGTCCGGATGCGTGCGCATCAGCAACGGTGACGAATCCAGCGTCCCACCGCCTGGCGATGCCTCTCGCACGCTGCTACCGTACAGCCCCGTAGACCCCCGCCGTGGAATGGACCTGGGCGTGCGCGGTGTGGATGGCAGGTAGGTTGGGATGGAGCACGCACGTTGGCGCGCGACAAACCGTGCCTGTTCCTTCGGCAGGTCGGGAACTGGGTTGGGCAGGGACACGCCGAATCCGATCGCGATGAGCAGCAGTGCGCCGCCCAGCACGTACGGCGCGGCGGGGAAGTAGGGCATGGAGCCGCCCGTTTTGTGGTTGAAGGCCTTGTACACCGTGGAGAACAATATGGGGCCTGCACCGCCTGCCAGCTGTCGCACACCGTATCTGGGAACACGGACAACACCAAACCAAACCAAACCAAACAAACCAAACCAAACCAACCAAGCAGACAACATGAACAACACAAAAGAGGCACCAGCTCGTCAGACACTTGACCATGGGGATGCTGCGGTAGGCGCGTAGGCGGAGACCACACAGCCACCAACGACACGGCAGAGGAAGGGTGGGCGTTGGGGCGTGGTTGGTGGTGGTGGGTGCTGGGGAAAAAAGAACGTACAAAGCACCTTGGATCTGGCCCTGTTCCTTCGGCGTCACGTTGATGGACTTGATGCTCGAGACCGCAGGGAAGGTGACCAAACCCACCGACAGCACGACGGCAATGTTGAGGTACACCACCCACTTCACGTCCACGACCACAAAGATGAGGTTGAACAGGAAGGTACATGTGAGTCCAAGCAAGAGCAGACCCTTGTGGCCCAGGAACACCGTCAGAGGCTTGATCAACACGCCCTGCACCAACACGCCACTGATGCCGATCAACACGAGGGCAAGAGAGATGTTGTCTTTGGTGAAGTTGTACTGTTGTGCAGTTGAAGCAGAGGGAAGGAGCACGCACACACGAGTGACACACACGTGCATCGCGGTGAGTCGCGGTGAGGTACGTAGCTGGAACAGCACAACAAGAAGACACCCACCTGGTCCTCAAGGTAGTACACCAGCACATCTTGCAGCCCGTTGCCACTCATGGTTTGAAACAGCACGCACACCGTCAACCGGCGAAACAGAGCAGTCTTCAACAAAATCTGGGTGGACTTTAGCGGGTTCACCAAGCCCGCGATGCTTTGCTTTCGCAGCTCTGGAGGGAGAGACTCAGGCAGTACAACCAAGGCGTACAGCACAGCCACAGCGGAGGAACCAGTGCTCACGAGCAGCGCGGTGTTTTGGGGCATCGAGGTGGAGGTGGGAGGGCCCACCACCATGCACAACGAGAACACGGCCAGGATGATACCAAACGCGGCCGATCGGTTTTGAGGAGACACAACGTCAGCAATCCAGGACAACGAGATGGCGATGGAGGAGAAGCCATTCTGGCGGCACGAGGTTGACCACATCGGGAATCAGTTAGTGACTTGGCTGTGGGCACAGCAGTAACATGGGTGGCACCACAAACGCACCTGGACGCCATTTGCGACGATGTACGGCCACGCAGACACGTAGCCAAGAGCGAAACCGGTGAAGGAGGCAGAGGCTATAGCGAAGATCGCCAGAGTGAACACGATGAACTTGCGCCGACCGTATACATCGGACAGGGACCCCATCATGGGGCTTGCGAACAGCCCAACAACCGCAGAACAGGCAGACACAATGGCAGACACGAAGGCGCTTGTGGAACCAGCCTGGGAGTACATGCATCCGCCGTGTTGTTGTCATGTTGTGCAAGCCGCCACATAGCCCAACGACCCCGCACCATACCCACCGACAAGCACGCCTGAGGCTTTTCCGCCGGATCAAAAGTTTGGCACTGGATGTCATAGCCAGCAGGCTCTTTGGCAAAAAAGTTGGTCAGAAGAATGGGGGCAATGGGGGCGATCATGCCGTACGAAAACAACTGGAAGAACCTGCGGACCCAACCAAAACTGTGAGCGGTTTGAGGAAGGCAAGGGGGCACCGTGGCGACGGAAAGGCGCCACCACACCCGGTCGTACAGCATAGGAAAGAGTGCTCGCATGCTGTAGATAACATCTCGAAAGAAGCTAACCTGGGCGCTTGACTTTTGGGCGTCACGGGTTGGCGTCGTGACCGGAATGAGCGTAATTGGCTTCAACTTCCGTCGCCCAGCTGGCGGAGTGGCCGACGCCATGGTGGCACACACACCCCCCCTCGTGTGTGGAACACACCCCAACTGGTCCCCCAATTAACACAAAGTGGAGGAGGAACAAGGGATCACAGCGTCAAGCAGTCTCCCGACAGCACATGTGTCACAAGGATGCCACCACGTCCCGCGCCAGCCATGCCGCAGCGGAGATTGTTTACATTGTTTTGTCGATGTTTCATTGTTTTCATTGCCCCGCTTCGTATCTCGCGGATCATCCACCTTTCAGTTGCACTCAGCCTTGAAGCGCACAGACGTGTGTTGACGAGAGCTCAGCCAAAATCCCTTGCCGATACGTGTCACAGTTGGCAAGTGGGTTGCCTCAGTATGTTGAATCGGGTATTATCATGTACAAGACAAGGCTAACAAGAGTCACAACGCGTTCGCGGTAGAGTCCCAGACATCTACCACCATGTATCGTATCAGGGATGACCCTGCAGCCAACACACCACCACAGGAACTTCCCCCGGGGAAGTCCATTGCATAGTCGAGGATGTTGCTACGGCTCCGTCGCCGCAGCTGCATCAGCGGGACCGACTTTGCGCTTGTCCTTTTTCTTGCGCTCCTTGTCCCTTCTCTTCTTCCTTCGAGTTGCCCGCACCGCTGACGCGTCAAGTTCTCCACACTCGTACACATACACGCGCTTCCACGTCTTCCCTGAAGGGTGCTCAGCGCACTCTTCAATTGCATCAAGAACCTCGAACCCGTTTATCACTTGACCAACGACGACATGCTTTCCGTCCAACCTGGAGTTGCTTGGTTAGTATACACGTGGTAGGACATACAGCCACGCATCCAGGCAACCTACCAAGGCATGGGCTTGAACGAGATGAAAAACTGACTGCTGTTATGCCCCTTTCCACTTCCGTGCTTCTCATCGACTGCTCGTGCTAGAACAAGGCAGCCTCGATGATCAATCTGTAAATGTTAAGTGAATGAGTGTGTGTGTGTGAGAGAGAGGGAGAGAGGGAGAGAGAGAAACGAAATGAACCACGTCGCGGTTGGAATGACAAACAAACGGCCCGCACGAACCCTTCCCGCTTTTCCCAGGAAAGTCTCGTCAGCAAATGTGCGACCGTACGGCGTATCTGCTCCGTACCCATCTCCGCGGACACAGTCTCCCCCAAGGCACTGTTACTCAAGGAAACGCAACGGGCCAGCATACATGGGGAGTGAGACATTGTGCAATGGCGGCTTGGTGCAAAGAACCAGTGCAGTAATGGCCAGTGGCCACGAACCATTGAGTCGTCGATGATCTTGTGAAACGGGGTGTGGCGGTACGAGAGCGCTTTGTAGGTTCCCTCACCAATTCCTCTCTCACCTGTATTATCAAACACAGGTAGAGTGCCGTGATGGGGTCACTTCTTGCTGATTAGGCCGCTCATGACTACGTCTACCTGTGCACAGGGATCGGAACGTGTCCGCTGCTATCGGCACCAAGTCGTCGTAGAGCTCAAACTCAATTCTCCCAGCGATCTGGTTCTCAATGATGATTTCAAAGAACACCCTGCGCAACCCAGCTGGTGGTCAGACTTGGGAGATGGTGTCGCCGCTGATATGGGACAGCACTCACTCAGGGTTGGACGCATACGTTTTCTTCAAGCGCGGCTTTCTCTGAAGCGCCATCGGCGGATACAGAACTTTGCAGGGTGGTGGGCGCTGTTTGTTGCACCAACACCAATACGGACAGCAGTTGCAAAAGCACATGGTGCACACGCACGGGAATCGGCCCCGGAACCGTGTTGAGTGTGACACGCGCCACGCAGCTTGGTGTGCGAATGCATTTCGCATGTCCGGCGACCCAGCGGAGTGGTTGATTGATTGGATTGGAGAGCAAGCTCAACTGCAAATATTTCAATAGTGATAACATGCGGTTGGTTTGTGAAACTGGTGTAGCTTCATCCGAGCAACACACCTCCTGTGTTGCCTTTGCTGAGTGTTCACGCGCGAGCTATTGTGTAGTTACCATGCATTCTGGACGCGCAGCGTCTGTTGCGTCGGCTGAGGAATTGGATGCTGCCTTTCCCCCAGCGAAGACCCTGTCCTTCGAGGAGGCAATGAATTCCCCGCCAGCTTCGCGCCGTCGCCGTGCCAGTCGAAGCAGCCACGGAAGCCGAAGTAGCCGGGGCAGTCGGGGTGGAGCGGGCAGTGAGACAAAGGTGCGGGAGGTAGATGACGACCGCCGGAGTGTCATGTCTTCGCGGGTACGTTCTCGTGTGTGAGGGTGTGATGTCGTGCGAGTGGGCAACCGTTTGTGGAGTAAAAAGTGCTGGCTTGTGTTGGTTGAAGGGCATTTTGGACCTGGTGGCCTCACACGCGTGTTGTATTGCAGAGTACATGCAGTTCAACGGCTGGTAGACCATGTATGTGCAGTGCATGTGACTGTGGCGTGCATCACTGCCCCCCTGTTGTCCACCAAAGGAAGTTCGAGGGCGAGACAATGTACCACAGCGACTACGCTCCGTACAATCGCTCCACTCCCACACGCGCTCGAGCCATCAAACCACGTCAATCTTCTGGTTGGGCTGATGGGCCTGGCTCGCGGTTCGAGGGCCAGTCCACCTCCCGTGAGGACTACAGTGCGCCGGGGCGGGACGCGTATGCAGTGTCCGCTCCCAAGCCCCGCTCCGGCGAAATCCAGACGCCGGCAGTTCGGTTTGAAGGCCAAACAGAAGCACAGATGTCGTACGGCGCCCCTTCTTCTGATGCGTTGCGCAACTCGCGCCGCCCGCCCTCCCGGCCGATTCAACATGAGGGAGCCCTCGCCGAGATGCGTGGCGTGCCGTTTGAAGGCTCCACGGAGACCCGAGACGCGTTTCAGAAGTGGGACGTGGGTGCGCAGCCGTCATACAAAGCGCCTGTTGCAGAACAGGATGTTGTGTCATCAGCTCCCTTCCAGGGTCGATCCACTGCACAGGATTCGTACGCTGCGCCGCCGGCCGAAAGTTACGGCGCCTCACGCCAAACACCTCGAAACAGGCAGGACTCGAGTCCGTACACTCGTGGAGCCAAGTTCGAAGGCTCGTCCACGTCACGTGAAGATTTCAGGCCGCCTCCTCGTGATGCTTTGGTGGTGCGTGTGATGGCGTGTGGTGGCTCCGATGCTGTGGTTCGATGGGGAGCCGTGTGGTGACGCAGTGCTCGTTGATGATGATCTCCAGCGAGAGCACGCCTCTGGTGCACCCAAAGAAAGCCCACACAGCTCAGTTCCCTTTGAAGGTCGTTCAGAATCTCGAGATGCGTATCCTGCGTACGTGACTGGTGTCGTGACGCGTGTGTGTCGGTATTGTACGTCCACTGGCGCGCGGATGTAACACGTGCGACTTGTGCAGATACGACGTCGCCAAGGCCCGCCGTCCACCTGTTCATCCAGTCTCTTCGTACCACGCCCAACCAGACGAGCGGTACGCGATGAAAACACGACAAGACGTGGGCTCTGTGTTCGAACGATGGCTGCGCGGTGCTCACATTGCTCTTCTCCAGGGACTTCCACACTGTCGCACGCGATGCTTTCACACCCAAACAAGCGCAAAGGTGCAAAGTTGCAGACTGGCCCAAGCCGCCACACTACGTTGAAGGAGGCGACGCGAACTACAAGTGGAAGGGCGACCATGTTTTCTACCGCCGTGCGTGATCATGTGGGCTGCCACAACCAGTTTGCAAGAGGGGATTTGTAACAAAACTACCATCTGATAAGCAGAAGTGGCGTGTGCCACTTTGCTCGTTCTCGCCGCTGTCCTTGCTGTCTGTGTGTGTCGTCTATCTCCACACCATGAGCATGGATCTTGATATGGCGGATGATAGTAGCGCCGCTGTGCCAGCCCCGGCTGGTGCTTCTGCGGGTGCCCCTGCCGGCTACGTGCTTCCCGCTCACGCTGTGGCCAGTGCCGCAGACAGCGCTGCAGCGGATGTCGCAATGGGCGACAAGCCTTCATTTCCTGCGTTGAGTGCCAAGGAGATGTCGGTACGTGATGTGATGGGAGAATCAGCAATCTGGCGAGAGGTGGACTGGCTTGCGGGCGTGGACAACAGTGTAATCACGTGCTTTTCTTTGCGTTTCAGGGTGGGCGCATCGAGTATCGCCGAGTCCGGGTCCCTCCGCATCGGTACACACCACTCAAGGAAGAGTGGGCCACGATTGTTGAGTACATGGTTGAGCACATGCAACTTCAAATTCGAATGAACACGAAGAACCGGACAGTCGAACTTAAGGTGCGTGCTGTGTTATGTTGCTCTCGTGTGTCGGTTGCTTGTGGCTTGACGCAGGACCATTTCTTTCGCCAGACAACCCTCGAGACCCCGGCTGGGTATGTCCAAAAGGCCGCTGATTTCCTCCATGCCTTCATGCTTGGTTTCGCTATCCAAGATGCAGTTGCACTCCTTCGTCTTGACGACCTGTTTGTCGGTAGGTTGACGTCGGAGTGTGCAGTGCGTGCTGCCGCAGTCTCACACGCGTAACTGGCAGACTCTTTCGAGATCAACGATGTGAAAATGCTGAAGGGCGACCACCTGTCCCGGGCAATTGGTCGAATTGCAGGACAAGGTGGCAAGACAAAGCATGCGATTCAGAACGCCACTCGAACTCGCATTGTTATTGCTGACAGCAAAGTGCACATTCTGGGTGCGTTCGCCAACATCAAGGTGGCGAAAGACACCATTTGTAGCTTGATCCTTGGTGCCCCGCCAGGCAAGGTCTACAATCAAATGTACGTGTGGTTGGTCAGCGATGGATTGTGGTGACCCAGACACCCATGCTCACTTGACCGCTGTTGTGTCAGGCGTCATGTGGCGAACCGGTTGCAGCAGCGCATGTAGTCTTTCACGCTGGCATGTTTATGTTCTCGTTTCCAAGTTGCGTTGCTGCAGTTTAACAGCTCCTTTCCTAACACCTCACATTCATTTGCAGTTGACTGCTGATGCACCCAACAACGCGCAACAACAACACCAAGCACTTGCACCAGCAGCCAAGTTGGCAATCCTCACTTCACCACGGAATTTTCATTGAACACGCCGCTGCGCAACAACACCAAGCAGCTGCGTGCTGCCAGGGTAGCAAGCATGGCGAGCCTACGCTTCGCATGCCGCCCCCTGCTTTCTTCGTCGGGGGTTCTGTGCCCACCTTCGGCTGTGCGATCATGCAGACGCGCGCTGTTTGGCCAACGAGTGGTGCGACGGGTGTCCACCACTGCTCACGTGAGGGCCAAACGCCACCCTGCCAGCAAAGACCCGTTCTCACGACACTATGACGGACCCGGATCCAGCAAGGCCTGGAAGGCGGCGCAAGTAAAGGCCGCTGTCAAGAGAAAACCCGCAGGTGGCTCCAAGAACTTTTGGATGTTCATGGCGTTCGGTGCCAGCGTGGCGGGCTCTGTCGGTGTCATGATTTACAACATGTACACCTGGACTCGGGCTCGGGGTAGTGGCACCGTGGAGGCACAGGCTACGCCCCTGATTGAGGGCAACCCAATTATCTTCTTTGATTTAGAAGCTGATGGCGTCCCAATTGGCCGTATTGTGCGTTGTGTTGGGCGATGTGAATGTATTTGTGTTGCTTACCTTGCTGCGCGGCTGTGCAGACCATGCAATTGCGGGCAGACGTGTGTCCCATCACGGCCGAGAACTTCCGTCTCTTGGTGACGGAAGAACTTGGCTATGGCATTCGTATGACACGGTTCCACAACATCACTGCGCCGGAGGGGTTGTATGGTGGTGACTTTATGGGCGGGACCGGCACAGAAAGCGCGTCAGTGTTTCTGTGTACGTTTGGTGTCGGTGTGGGAAGGGTATCGAAAGAGTCCTTGTGCTTCGTGTGTGTATGCGTGGTTCAATTACAGTGTTGTTGTAGTGTGAGTAACGTGCGAGGTGGGCGTGGCTGTGCGCAGCCGGACTGTTTGACGATGAGAACTTTGACCTGAAGCACACTGGGCCTGGGTTGCTCAGTATGGCAAACGAGGGGCGGCCGAACTCGAATGGCAGCCGCTTTTGCCTCACCATGCGTGCTTGCCCAGAGTTTGATGACCGTCGTGTTGTGTTCGGCAATGTTGTGAGCGGAATGGAGATCCTGTGGTCCATTGTGCGCTCTCAAAACAAGCTGGCGAACTCGCTTATGGATGGCTGGGCGCTCGCGAAGCCCATTCCTGTCCACGTGGTCATCCGTCGGTGTGGGCAGTTGGGGTGGGTTGGCGACCGCCCTGAGCCACCTCAGTTGCCCCCTGTCCGCGGTGAGCTCCCTCCGAACTACTACAAGCGCGAGTCAGACCCCGACGACGCAGACTTCATTGCCAGCCTGCGCGCCGCCTTGGAGCAGGGTGAGGACATGGACGCCTTGATCAATGCCGTTGCGAGTGGCGAGCTCCCAGGTGCCGCGGAAGCGCACACGTCGTCGCCGCAGACTGGGCAAGAGCCCCCAGAGCAAGCTCCTTCCGCCGTCGTGGAGGTGCCTGCCGCCGCACACAATAGTGACAAGGAGACGACGCAGCAGGTTGACGAGGAGTAGGTGCCACAGAAAATGTGCTTTTTTTAGTTTGAGTGCATGCGTCTCAAGGCACCGTTAGGACGGGCGGTATGTTTTTCAATGGGAAAATTCATCATGACTGGAGAAAGATCGCCCGCCACGACCTCCTCACGACAGCAACAGCAGCCGCTGTACGCCCCGTGATGGCGGTCGGAATGGCGTCGACTCGAATGGGCATCTGTGCCGTGGTTGCGTTCGTGTTGCTTGTATCACAGGCATGGGCGCACGACAGGGTGGCGCACCAGTGCATTCACGATACGTTCGATCATCAACCCGACACTGTGTATGTTCCCACTTCCGCACGTGCGTATCCTGAAGGCCCGGGCTTTGTTCCCGACCACATTGTCGAGGAGGGATTGACGCCTCCACCAGCTGGAGCAAGTGCGCAAGCGGGCCGTCGGTTGTCCACGCTTGGTTCCTTTGGCAAGATGCGCGTCCACATGGACACCACCCGGCTGACATCGTGCGTTGTGTGTGTGTGTGTGTACGTTTGTGGCCGAGAGCACGTATCTCACTCACTTGTTTGGTGTTGCTATTGCGTTGTTGTGGTTGTGGTTGTTGTTGTTCGTGTGTGGTGAATGTGTGACGTGTTGCCACAGAGATCCCGGGTTCATGTGCACGTTCGCTGGCGAGGTGGTCAAGAACACGTTGGACACCAGCGTGTCGCACACCTGCAGTCAGAAGGACGTGATGACAACGGCGAAGCGCACGTTCTTGGAGGACACGGTTCTGGCGGCATCGAGGGACTTTTTCAACAGGGCGCTGTCCGTGGAGTCTGTGGTTGGGAACTTGATACTGCCACAAGCCGGGGATGGGTTCTGCGTCACAGCCGACTTTATGTGCTGCGGGAAGAACCAACCTTCGCAGTCCTACACGACTGGGTACCCCGACACAGACTTTGTGCTGTACGTCACAGGTCGACCCACTGGTGGTTCCACCATTGCCTGGGCGACCACGTGCATGAACGCAGCCGGGTCATACCGCCCAGTGTCTGGCCACGCGAACTTCGGCCCGGCGCTCATCAACGACGATGTGCAACAGCAAGTGAGCACGGCCATCCACGAAATCGCACACGCGCTGGGTTTCTCGAACTCCATGTTCACCTACTTCCGTGTTCCTGGGACGACCACCGCCCGTGGGCGTTCGAACGTCATTTCGTCCTTCTCGGAGCGTGGCGGCACCGTGAGCAAGATCATCACCGAGGAGGTGATCGCGAAGGCTCGCGACCACTTCGATTGTGCTGGCCTGAACGGTGGTGAGCTGGAGAACGCGGGTGGTTCGGGTAGTGCGTCTTCCCACTGGGAGAAGCGCGTGTACATGAACGAGATCATGAGCGCCACCCTGAACAGCCACCTGCCGACAGTCATCTCAACTTTGACACTGGCCCTGTTCCAAGACAGTGGCTGGTATACGGTGGACTACACTGCCGCCGAAAGCTACGCATGGGGCAATGGGCAAGGGTGCTCCTTTGCGATGGACCAGTGCAACACGTGGCACGAGTCGTACTTTTGCCAGACGAGGCACGAGCAAGGTTGCTTCCCGAACCACTTTTACAAGGGCAAGTGTAGCCTGATTGACTACTTCGAGCTGACTGGGCAGCAGCTGCCGTCCAAGTACCAGTACTTTCCTAGCGCTCCCACCAATGGAGGCTACGACGAGTTCCCTGACTACTGCCCGTTGTACGTGGTGGGCCAAAACAGCGACTGCCGCGACCCGAACGTCGGCGACATCCAAGCCATCTCGCTTGGCGAGTCGCCCGGCCCCTCGTCGCGATGCTTCGTCGGCACCTTTCACCGCGCTGACGCACACGACTCGTGGCACACGCACCACTCGGGTTGCATGCGCACCGAGTGCAACGGGCTCTCTGGGGCAGTGGAGGTCCAGTTCTTGCGCGCCGACGGCAAGCCGACCCAGTACTACTCCGTGACGTGTCCGAAAACCGGCACGGACGCGGAACGGACGGTGGACCTTGCGGCTGCCACCGGCGGCGAGTTTGCTGGCACGATTGTGTGTCCCGAGGCAAGCTCCATCTGCACCAACAACCCGTGTGACACGAACACGTGCAACGGGCACGGGACGTGCCAAGAGGCCAAGGACGGCGAGTGCGACTGCACGCTTGGGTTCTACGGCGCAGATCTGTACTCCTGTGACCTGCGCCGCTGTCCCTACGGCCGCAACGCCACAAACTCCTCGGTGGAGTGCAGCGGCCACGGCTCGTGCCAAAGCGACGTGTTTGCTGCAAACAGTGGTGTGTGCACCTGCGACGCGGGGTACCGTGGCGACGCGTGCCAGGAGCTGGGGTGCCCGTTTGGGCCGGACACTGGCGTCGGGGAGAAGCAGGAGTGTGACGGCAAGGGCACGTGTGACACGAACACGGGCGTGTGTCAGTGCAACCCGGGCCAACTGCCGCCGAATTGCCACCTCACACAGTGTCCGATGAACGCCACCAACGTGACGTGCAGTGCGCATGGTACATGTGACCAAAACAACGGTTGGTGTGAGTGTAACCAAGTGTTCGAGCTCCAGGCCGATGGGTCGACGAAGATGGTGAGGTACTACTCGGGTCGTGACTGCAGCGTGGAGCTGCAGGGCGACGCCGGCAAGTCGCTGTACTTCAGTGGCGAGGAGGTTCCACCGCAGTTCAACGTGACGAACCTGGCGCCTGGAACCAGGCAGGCAGAGCCGCTTGCACTGGAGCTCAATGGCGAGGAGTATCAGTACTTCTCGTTCTTGGTGGAGTCGGTGCAGTACCAGGTCACCATCACGCTCTCTTGGGACACCAAGAAGTACCCCGCTGCGAACCCGTACATCACGGCGTGTTATGCCTCAGAGTGCCAGCGGCCGACGAAGGAGGTGGCGCAGTTCTTTGCCACGCAGTCGGACAACGACAAGGCCCTGGGGCGCAAGCCCATTGTGCTCGTGCCCGACGACTCTGCGGGGCAGGTGAACGCCGCGTTTGACCACGTGGGTGAGATGCGCCTGGCGGTCATCAGCCAAGACACCATGAACGCCACGCTGACCATCGAGCGCGACCCTTGCAGCTACCTCCAGTGTGTCCACGGCAACTGCGTCAACAAAAAGTGCGCGTGCGACCCCCCTCCCAACATTTACGAGTGGGGAACCTGGGCCGGGTCCCTGTGTGACATCATGAACTGTCCCGGGACACCGCCGTGCAACGGCCAGGGTGGCACGTGCGTGCTGGACGCCGACGCTGGGTTCCCGGTGTGTGCGTGCAGCGCCGGCTTTTCCGGCGCCAAGTGCAACATTCTGGCCCAGGGCTTCTCCAACATCAACAACCCGTCGCACGCGGAGCTGGCGGGGACGCTGGAGATCGGTCAGAACAAGACGTACGTGTTCAATGTGAACGCCACGCAGGGCATCATGGTGCGCCTTCAATCCGCCAACCCTGGCGCCGACCCCATCCTGCTGGGCCAAGTGGGGAAGGTGCCGCCGCTGGTGCCTGAAGCAACGACGCAGTTCGACAGGATGGCGTGGATCCAGGGCCTGTCCACGCACATGCTGTCGTTCACCGCCTCCACCTCCGGGTTCTGCTTCGTGCAAGTCCTGAACGGCCGCTACGCCACGGACCGGCTGGAGTACAGCCTCGTGGTGGAGGCCGTGTCCGGCTGCCCCGCGGCGCTCGGCAACTGCAGCGACCACGGCTCCTGCGCCTCTGGCGTGTGCCAGTGTGAAAACGGCTACGAAGGGCAGCGGTGCGAGTCGCGCGTGCCGCAGGTCAACTCCACGCAGCCTGTCGTCGTGGAGGCACTGGCCATCGGGGAGTGGCGGTACTTCATGTACGAGTCCACCGCGGCGGCCAAGGAGGTGAAGTTCGAGCTGGTGCACTCCAGGTCCACGCGGCGGTCGCAGGCATTGATGACCGTGGGTGTCACCTCCCAACGCCGCGCCAACAACCTGCGTGTGCTGACGGGCGAGGCAGCGATGTTCGACTACGGCGGCTACACGTCCAAGGCCATGGCCCAGGAGCTCGTGGTGCGCCGCGAGGGGCACTCCTTTTTCTTCATCGGGGTGCACAACTCGGGTCACTCTGTGGCGCCTGTGACGGTGTCGCTCACCGCCACGGAGTACTCCGCGGTTCAGTTTGACGGCACCGGCTGCGATGCCAACGCCGCCGCGACAGCAAACTGCAGCGCCAGGCTGTGCCACGGGCATGGCGCGTACACGACGGACGAAGGCGTCCCGATTTGTCTGTGCGAGTCGGGCTGGGTGTCGGACACCATGTGCAACACGCCCCGGTTCACGTCCTTTGCGTCCCTGCTGTCGGCCGCCCAAGACGTGGGCTTTTTGTGCAACCTGTGCAACTTTGAGATCCCGCTGGCGCAGAACGCCCTGCGGGTGTACAAGATCCCGCAGCCCCTGCAGAAGCAAACGGGGTTGCACATCGTGGCGAGCACCGTGAACGGCACGTCCGCGTTCGGCAACCCGTCGCTGTTGGTGTCGTCCATCCTCCCGCGCTCCATCACTGACTTCACGTTCGTCTCGTCGTCCTCCTCCTCGAACGAGAGCCTGACCTTGTACGAGCAGTCGCCCACCGGCCGGTACTGGCTTGTGGTGTACGGCAACACGGCGGCGACGTACCAGGTGGAAGCCAGTCGCGAAACCACGCCCGGTGAGGAGCTGTTTGCGGAGGGGTTCTTGGAGTCGTTGTGGGACTGGGTATCCGGGACGACGTTGGGTGCCGCAACAGCAGCTGTGGCCGGCGGCGTGATCATCCTCATGTGTGTCGGCTGCTGCATGCAAGTGTGCCGTGGCGGCATCAAGAAGACGGCGGAGCAGCTGCGTGAAAACGTGGCAGATGTTGGTGCGTGCTGCGGATGGGTGTCTGTTGTGGTGATTTGCACGCGCCTGTGGTGGTGAACATTCTAGTTGTGTGTCCTCTCACGTGTGCGATTCTTCATTTATCTGTTGTGTGGTTTTCGGTTTGCCTCGCATGGCGCCTGCTGGCTTTGTGTGCTGCATGTGTGCCTGCTGCGTTGCATGCTGCGCTGCGAACCGGTCTCTCTGCGTGGTGATGACGGTGAACACAGCCGCCACCACCCGAAGCGCCGCCTTCTCCACCCGCAACCTCGTCGCCGGTTCGACACGCAACCTGACAGGCCGCGGGCGTGCGCAGCGCAGCGGCCGCGCCGCCGCAGCCTCCGAGTCCCTGTCCATGGAGCTGGCGCGCATCGCGCAAGAGGCTGCCCGGTCGCGGGCTTCCGGGACACAGCAGGGCCGCGCCGCAGCGCCCGCTCGTCCGGGTGTCGCGCCGCCTCGAGCACCTCCCCGAGGCCACATCCAGCAGCAGCAGCCGCAGCCGCAGCAGCAGCGTGCACAGCCGCCCCGGCAGTACCCGCAACACATGCGGCGCGCCGATCAACCCCACGTGCAGCGCGCGCAGCAGCTCCAGCAGCAGCGGCGTGCGCAGCAGCAGCACGTGCAAATGTCACCTGTGCATGCGCGTCAGGTGCAGCTGCAGATGGCCGCGCAGCGGCATGCGCAACAGTTGGCCCTGCAACAACAGCAGCAGCAGCACCAGTTGCGATCGCCCAGCTCTCCGACGCCTAGTCAACAAGCGGCGTTGCTTGCGGCGCAAAGACGCGCTGCCGGACCGCGTGGTCCACCACGACCGCCGATGTGATGTGATGTGGTGTGATGTGGTGTGATGTGGTGTGATGTGTCACATTTGCGTGACGACTCCACCCAGGGTGGTTTCTTGTTCTTGTAGACGACATGGGGTGTGGTGGTTGTTGTTGTTGGAAGCAGTTGGCGCGAGGCAATGTGTGTGGCGGCGGTGTATGCCGATGCAGCTGTAGCGCATGGTCGTTGTTTGTGTCCTACGTCAGCGAGCTATCACAATGCACACATCTCGCCTCTGTTTGACAACATGACGTGACGAAAGTCGGGTGCCCCAACTTGTGATTCCCAATCCAGGTTGACAACCCCGTCGCCGAAGCATCGAGGCAGTTGTGCGCGCAGGCGCTGCAGTGCACGGAGTGCAGCCGATGCTACGATATGAGAACGTTGTTTATCCCCTGTGAGCACCCAGCTGCGCGCCAAAAGCCCTGGCTGTGTGGTTGTGAACACGGGTTGTGGTGTGTCGAAGAAAGATCCGAGTGATCGGCGAGAGAAGGCGACAAAGTGTGATTCACAATGCAGCAAGAGCGAGAGAGGGAGGAGGTGAAAGCCAACGACAACAAGGAGCTCCAGGATGCCGTGAATGCTTTCATGTCTGGAGACACGGAGGTGGATGCCGTGGCCGCTGCACTGGAGGCAAGCTTGAGGTCGATGCCGCGCCCGACGCATCAGCAGCTTGTGTCTTGCAAGGTGGGCACAGCAGCATCCTGGAGACGATTAGACACATTGCACAATGCAGATCTTGATACTGTTTTGTGGCGCTGGCTGCGTGTGGTTGGTACGTGGGGTTGGGTGAGTCATGGTTGTGTCATCCAGCGACTCGTCTCACTTGCTTGGTGTTGGTGTGTACACGGCCGCAGTGGAGGTGGAAGAGGCTCGCAAGGGAGCGGCAGCTTTGGCCCCACACCTGGGCAAGCTGTTGAACGTGTACACGTTGATCCTTGCACGTACGTATAGATTGTGGCGCCGTTGTGGACGTGTTGATTCGTGATTCGTGATGTGCGTGTGTTTGGTTGTACGTATTGATTCGTGATTCGTGATGTGCGTGTGTTTGGCTGTGTGATCAGAGAACAAGATCGGTGACGAGGGAGCGGCAGCTTTGGCTCCACACCTGGGCAAGCTGTTGAACATGCACACGTTGGTCCTTTCAAGTATGCATTGATTGTGGCGCTGTGGTGTGGTTTGTGGACGTATTGATTCGTGATTGGTGATGTGCGTGTGTTTGGTTGTGTGAGCAGGCAACAAGATCGGTGACGAGGGAGCGGCAGCTTTGGCTCCACACCTGGGCAAGCTGTTGAACCTGCACACGTTGGCCCTTTCAGGTATGCATTGGTTGTGGCGCTGTGGTGTGATTCCTGATTCGTGATGTGCGTGTGTTTGGTTGTGTGAGCAGGCAACACGATCGGTGACGAGGGAGCGGCAGCTTTGGCTCCACACCTGGGCAAGCTGTTGAACATGCACACGTTGGTCCTTGAAGGTATGCATTGGTTGTGGCGCTATGGTGTGGTTTGTGGACGTGTTGATTCGTGATTCGTGATGTGTGTGTGTTTGGTTGTGTGAGCAGAGAACAACATCAGTGACGAGGGAGCGGCAGCTTTGGCTCCACACCTGGGCAAGCTGTTGAATATGCACAAGTTGTACCTGGGAGGTATGCATTGGTTGTGGCGCTGTGGTGTGGTTTGTGGACGTGTTGATTCGTGATTCGTGATGTGCGTGTGTTTGGCTGTGTGATCAGAGAACGCAATCGGTGACGAGGGAGCGGCAGCTTTGGCTCCACACCTGGGCAAGCTGTTGAACCTGCACACGTTGGTCCTTGAAGGTATGCATTGGTTGTGGCGCTGTGGTGTTGTTTGTGGACGCATTGATTCGTGATTGGTGATGTGCGTGTGTTTGGTTGTGTTGCCAGGCAACAAGATCGGTGACGAGGGAGCGGCAGCTTTGGCTCCACACCTGGGCAAGCTGTTGAACATGCACACGTTGGTCCTTTCAAGTATGCATTGATTGTGGCGCTGTGGTGTGGTTTGTGGACGTGTTGATTCGTGATTCGTGATGTGCGTGTGTTTGGTTGTGTGAGCAGAGAACAACATCAGTGACGAGGGAGCGGCAGCTTTGGCTCCACACCTGGGCAAGCTGTTGAACATGCACAAGTTGTACCTGGCGCTGTGGTGTGGTTTGTGGACGTATTGATTCCTGATTCGTGATGTGCGTGTGTTTGGTTGTGTGAGCAGGCAACAACATCGGTGACGAGGGAGCGGCAGCTTTGGCTCCACACCTGGGCAAGCTGTTGAACATGCGCACGTTGAACCTTGAACGTACGCACGGGTTGTGGCGCTGTGGTGTGGTTTGTGGACGTGTTGATTCTTGATTCGTGATGTGCGTGTGCTTGGTTGTGTGAGCAGAGAACGCAATCGGTGATGAGGGAGCGGCAGCTTTGGCTCCACACCTGGGCAAGCTGTTGAACATGCACACGTTGGGCCTGGGAGGTAAGCATTGGTTGTGGCGCTGTGGTGTGGTTTGTGGACGTGTTGAGATTCGTGATTCGTGTGGTGCGCGTGTATTGTTGCGTGAGCAGGGAACAACATCGGTGCCGAGGGAGCCGCAGCTTTGGCTCCACATCTGGGAAAGCTGTTAAAGATGCACGCGCTGTCCCTTGCAAGTACGCGCGGGTTGTGGCGCTGTGGTGTAGTTTGTGGACGTGTTGAGATTCGTGATTCGTGTGGTGCGTGTGTATTGTTGCGTGAGCAGGGAACAACATCAGTGCCGAGGGAGCCGCAGCTTTGGCTCCACACCTGGGCAAGCTGTTGAAGATGCACGCGCTGTCCCTTGCAAGTACGCGCGGGTTGTGGCGCTGTGGTGTGGTTTGTGGACGTGTTGATTCATGATTGGTGATGTGTGTGTGTTTGGTTGTGTGAGCAGACAACAAGATCGGTGACGAGGGAGTGGAAGCTTTGGCTCCACACCTGGGCAAGCTGTTGAACATGCACACGTTGGGCCTTTCAGGTATGCATTGATTGTGGCGCTGTGGTGTGGTTTGTGGACGTGTTGATTCCTGATTGGTGATGTGCGTGTGTTTGGTTGTGTGAGCAGACAACAAGATCGGTGCCGAGGGAGCCGCAGCTTTGGCTCCACACCTGGGCAAGCTCTTGGACATGCACATGTTGTTCCTTGGATGTACACATGGGTTGTGGCGCTATGGTGTGGTTTGTGGGCGTGTTGAGATTCGTGATTCGTGTGGTGCGTGTGTATTGTTGTGTGAGCAGGGAACAACATCGGTGCCGAGGGAGCCGCAGCTTTGGCTCCACATCTGGGCAAGCTGTTGAACATGCACACATTGAGCCTTGAATGTACGCACGGGTTGTGGCGCTGTGGTGTGGTTTGTGGACGTGTTGAGATTCGTGATTCGTGTGGTGCTTGTGTATTGTTGTGTGAGCAGGGAACAACATCAGTGCCGAGGGAGCCGCAGCTTTGGCTCCACACCTGGGCAAGCTGTTGAACATGCACAGGTTGGGCCTTTCAGGTATGCATTGGTTGTGGCGCTGTGGTGTGGTTTGTGGGGTATCCATTCGGGGTGTGTTGCCACGTTTTACACATTCCCGTTTGCATCATGTCAGACTGCGGCCTCGGTGCCTCGGGTTGGCGCAGCGTCCTCCAGGCCATGACACATCTTTCTCACATCCAAACCGTGGGTGGCCTTTCCTCTGACTTCTTGAACTCTGGTCGACGCCCTGGTCGACGCCCTTGTCGACGCTTTGGCGCCTTTCGTCCCAGTTGTGTGCTGCTTGACTTGAATTGGCCTGTCGATCTACTGCAGCAGCCCAACCCTGAGGAAGCCATCCTCCAGTTCTGCCGAGAAATGAGCGCTGGAAAATGCAATGATCCTGTGGCTTCCT
>Ga0213833_1000968_pt1 | contig 22747 bp, 41 predicted proteins | sample SWATP21_FD_160575 | JGI IMG/M metagenome (GOLD analysis project Ga0213833, IMG submission 160575) | Coastal seawater microbial communities from Marineland, Florida, United States - SWA TP2 #1 | ecosystem: Environmental > Aquatic > Marine > Coastal | place: USA: Florida | collected 2016-08-14 | reverse complement strand
CGCGCGACTTCGACCGCAAGAATGGGCGGACGTATGGCAGCCGTGGTATAGACGCCCGTCGTGGGAGTGAAAGATATCGTGGTGGAGAGGGTACGCGGGATCGAACCGGGCCGGTTCGCGATGGTTTTGTTCGCGGCGATGGAAACCTGTTTCGCGAGGAAGGGCACAGCCGCCATCGTGACGACCTGGGTCGTTCGTATCGTGACGGCGGTGACGGTCCCTCTCGAGGCGGTGACGGTCCCTCTCGAGGCGGTGACGGTCCCTCTCGAGGCGTTCGTGGCGGGCACCGTGACGTGGATGGCCGGTATCGTGGCGGCGACGGCCGGTATCGTGATGGCCACAATCGAGGCAACGGCCGGCGGTATCGCGATGATGACCGTCGAGACCATCGATTGGAGGGTAGCACTCGATGCCGAGCCGCCGACAGCAGGGCCGCCAATACCACGCCCCGTGGAAGGGATCGTGTCGGAACCACAGATCGGGGACGCGGACTAAATGACCAAGGTCGCCGCTTTGGCGCCAGCGGCGGCAGCCGCCGCCCTCAACAGCACGGCAGCGAGGTCAAAGCACCGCGTGCGGCCACACGCAACCACATGTCAACGTCAACTGCACCATCGTTGCGTCCGGAGCGCGGCAACAGTGCCCGTGTCCCGCGGCCGTCGTCTCCCAAGTCAACTGGGAGTGATGGCAGCTGGAGTGTGTCGGGGGTTGACCTTGCTGTGGAACTTGACGCGCCACTGCCGCCGCCGCCGACCTTGCAGAACAGAGCTCCATCACCTACCCCCACACCTGCACCGAAACCTGCCGCTGCACCTGCGTCTGCACCTGCGTCTGCGCCTGCGCCTGCACCTGCACCTGCGTCTGCACCTGCGTCTGCACCTGCGCCTGCACCTGCGCCTGCACCTGCGCCTGCACCTGCGCCTGCACCTGCACCTGCGCCTGCGCCAGCACCAGCACCAGCCCCGGCACCAGCACCGGCACCAGCACCTGCTCCGACACCAGCACCTGCTCCGACACCAGCACCTGTGCAGGACACGGCTGGATCAAAGGATTCGGACGGTGGGCTGCACCTCGCCGATGTTGACTTGGCAATGGGCCAGTCCGCCCTCGACTCGGACGGCGACCAAGCAACCGCCAAGAAACGAAAGCGTTCCGAGGCGTCCGCACCAGCGGAGGGAGGGAAGCGAAGGCGGCAAGGACGAGGGGAGGAGCCGTCCGAGGAGCGCAAAGCGCGCTTCAAAACCAAGGTTCGTGTTGTGTTTGTTTTCTTCCCCACGTGCGATGGCGTGCTGTACCAACCTTCTTCCCTCATCCTTCCCCGATCATCAGGTGAGGCAGTATGTCAAAAAGGTGCTGGGTGACCTGTTCCGAGGGGGGGAGGTGTCGAAGGTACGTGCCAGCTGCTTGTATGGGTGCACAGGTGTGGCAACCGCGCGTAACAGTGCGGTGGCGTGGGTTGTGCCACGGAATCCAGGAGCAATACAAAACGCTGTTCAAGCAGCTCGTCCCCAAGATTCTGGGCAAGGAACGGGACAATTGCAGCTTCACCAAGTCGGCAGCCAATCGAATGCGAAAGTACATCGAGCAGCGGGTGGCGAAAATGAAGTAGCGGCGCGTGACCCGTATCATATTTGGCTTGTCTGAAATGAACCCACGCGACGCACAACCACATCCACAACGGCGGGTTGTGGCGACAACGAAACCACGGCTAAACGATGAGCCTAGACCGTTCATCAGGTCCGTTCAGAGACCGGCCACGCCTCAACCTTGGAGGGACGCGACGGTTCAACACGAGCAATACGACAGCGGGGAGGAGTTCCAACAAAATGTAGTAGGCAAGCGTGCACACAACATGCCACACGGTAGGAGCCTGACCCCACCAGCGCACCAAGCGGCACATGATGATCAGTTCAACCGAACCAAAACAATGACGCCACCTATTGGTACGTGGTTGCGACAACAACACGTGGAAGCAAGCCCAAAACGTACGTCCTTCATAGCTGACCATTTCAGGATGCTAGAGAGAGCCAGCAACAGCACGCACGCAGCGCGGCCCACGAAACACACGGAGCACACAATCGTCACCACGCGGGTCTGTGTGGGTATAGGTGTCACAACACGCATGGTTGGAATGAGATGCGCCATGAGCACGGTCTACTCCTGTGACGTGCGGCAACCACGCACCTCCATGACTTTGTTGGTGCGAGCAAACAACTCGGCAGGGACTCCCCTGTCAAGCCACACAAACAGTGAGACTCCCAGCGCGTGAACGCACGGTTTTTTCCCCACACACGAGTGTGCGGTCATCACTCACGAATAGAGGGTGCTGAGCACTTTTCCCACCGCAGCAAACCCACTGCCGACGATGAGAAAGCCTACGACAATGATGCTAGCCGATGCAAGTCGGATGTCATCTGGTAGTTACGACCAAGGGCAAGAGAAGCACACACAGTGAGCGGGTGAATGTGATTGACTGCGAGCAATGCGCAGTTGCAGTTGTGCCGCACACCTCGGTCGATGAAGAAGCGGACGCCATACAGAATCCAAACTGCCAGTTGAACGCACACCACAACCTGCAACAGGCAGCAAAAAGCCAAGGCATCAAACGTAGACATAGCGTCAGGAACGGAGGGACTGCACCAGAGGCTTCCTGTATGTCACCCACCGCAACAACGGCCCGCAAGAACGGCAAGAAGTAGCGCAGCACCTGGGGAAGTCGATACACGCACACACAACACACATCCTGTGGTTATGCCAGCGTTCACACGCATATCGCCCAACAGCAGCGTACGCGTGACGTTCGAGCGTAGCAATAAATGTCAGCCCTGCGACAATCGAAACACGTGCGGTGAGTGACAACTTTGTCGCAGATCGCAGTCGGAGCACCGTGGCCGTACCAATTTGCCAGCAGCAGCGCATATGTGAAAAAGAACAAGACTCCGGGGGACTGATCCAGGATGTACGCAGCCTCGGAGCGGAACTCCAAGGTGATCAGGTCGATGTACACTGCCGCTCTGAAGTCCATGAAAGCAAGGACAAAGAAAGCACATCGGACTGCAACCCACACACGCCCACAAAAATAACCAAACTTGAGTACGCAGTAGCAGACATCGACATTGGATGTTGCACCCGCCACAAGTGCATGTGCAAGCACGAACCGGCGGCAACGCATCCTATCAGAACGTGGTAGCCCTTCTGCGAGGTCCATGGCTTCGAGTAGTAGTGTATGCGGACCAGCTGCGCGAGGGCAGTCAAAAACAGGATCCCATACACAATGCCAAGGCCGAGAATCACCCAGCCGTCCACATCCCCCATCGATTCGGGCTGGGCAGCTTCGGTACAGCGGCGAGCATGCGGCACAGTCGCCACGAAAGTATCGTCCTTTGGTGTCGGGATATCATTTGTGGTGAAGTTTGTCGAATCATCGCCTGCGCCGCCCGACCTTGAGAGGGTCGTCTGCTTCAGAAGAGTGGGGCGTGTGTCTACACCCTCGCTGGCTTGCTGGTGCTGTGTAGAGAACACAGAGATTTTTGGTACCATACCGCGGTGTGCCTCTTTGTCGTTGCCGTTGCATTTCGATCGGGAAGACAGGTTCCTTGTTCACGTGACACCATGGCTTCCTCGCGCATGACGGCGCTGCTGGCCAGCTTTTATGGCATGCAGGCGACCGAAGGACAACGAGAGATTGATGAAATGGACATGGACTCTGCTGCGTTCAACGTGGATGCATTTGTGAAGAAGAAGCTCACCGAGGAGCCGCTGCCCAACCTGGTTGCCCTTTCCAGGCAGCTGAACTCAGCCACAAAAGGCTTGGACAGCAATGTGCAGAACCTGGTGTACGAGAACTACTCCAAGTTTATCTCCGCAACTGATACGATTCGGTAGGTTGTGACTGGTGTGCTGGGTGTGGCACGGTGTGCGACTGCTGCCTGATTCACACCCCTGCCACACGATGCACGTCACAGCTCCATGAAGGCCAGTGTGAACCAAATGGAAGCAGAGACACAGCGGCTTGTTGACAGCATGGCTGCAGTCGACAGCACAACAGAAGACATCAACTCGCGCTTGGTTCACAACAGGCAACGTGTTGCCAAGCTGGTGGGGGTCGAGCGCCTTCTATCCAAGCTCCAGTTCCTGTTTGATCTGCCTTCACGCCTGAACCGATCCATCGAGCTCGACGCTAGCACCCAAGCAGTCAGGTATTGACTGGCTGGGTGCGCGCGCGCGCGCGCGCGTGTGTGTGTGTGTGTGTGTGTTTCATGCATTATCGTCGATGCGATGTGGCATTTGTTTGTGGGCTAGTGACCGGTCTTGTGTTGCCAGGTACTACATGACGGCTGCTGCTGTGCTTCGAAAGCACTCCTCCGTCCCTTCCCTCCATGCCATCATGGTGGAGGCGGAAGGCATCATGGGGACACTAGCATCCACTCTTCGTGCGCGGTTAGCTGACTTCAACACCCCAAGTGAGCGGATGCTGGAATCCATTCGCTTGCTGAAAGATTTGGAGGTATGCACTTTGTCACAACCCCTGTTGGACTTTCGCTGGTGCTGTGGGTGACGGGGTGCGTGTGTTGGCAGGAGCCACAAGGCGAACTTGCAGCATCATTTGTAAACTGGAACAAGAACGTCTTGACCCTGGCGCTGAACAACGTGCGCACGACCTCGGCTGTGGCAGAAGATGGTTCCACCCCTCCCACTGCCACGGAAGTCATGAACACCCTGTCCGTGTCATTCCTTGACCAGTACATCCAAGCGGTCCAAACGTACGGCGACGATGTGTTGTCCCCTGCATTTACATTCCCTCGCCGCGCGTTGCTTGAAGAGCAGCTCCCCTGACCACTCACCGCGCAATGCCGTGTCCCATGCCGTCCCTTGCACAGGTACCGCTCCATTTTCGAGCTTGACGGCGACACGCCGCCCGACGCTGCGCAACGCCAGGCAATGATTGATCTGACAAAGCAGTTGTTCGCGTCGTACTTCAGCCTTGTGAGAGACAGATTGTGCTTGCCTCCACCCCCGCCGAGTCCTCCCGAAGCCCCCGCCTCTACCATTGGCACACCTTCAGAGGCAGGTGAGGCCACCGGCGGCGACGGTGGTGGCCAAGCCGGACCAGACCCAGCCGGAAACCCCTTCAGCGGTGACGAGGACGAGGACGAAGACAATGGTGGTGGTGATGGAGGGGGTGCCACCGGTGGTGGTGACACTGCCAAGAACCCCTTTGATAGCGACAGTGACGGCCCAGGTGGGAGTGGTACGAATCCGTTTGACAGTGACAACGATGACGAGGCTGAGGATGGCGCTGGCGCTGGTGCTGGTGCTGGCGCTGGCGCTGGCGCTGGTACTGGCGCCAATGTTGGTGGCGGCACTGGTGGTGGTGAGGACAAACCAACCACACAGGACGCCTCAAGCCCAGATACCGTGGAAGATATGTGCGTTTCACGTCGAGCTGGGTGGTGTGGTGCGCTTTGATGCTGAGATTCGCCTGTTTCGTGCAGGTACGAAGATGTTATCCAAGCGCTGCGCGTGTTCATGGGGGATGTTCGAAGTGCAAGCTCTTTTTACCGCGAGGCTCGTCTCAATGACAGTGCTGCTGGCACGGTGAAGGAGATTCTCAGAAAGCAGGTACGCTGCGTCGATGGGCAACGGTGGTAGTCCTGTTTTTTTTGTTTTGTTGTTGTGTTAGTTTTGTGGTTTCGTGAGTTACGCAGTCCTTATGTCATTTTCTCTGCGGTGACCCTGCTGCTTCATTTGCTCGTCCTTTCAGGTCGATGCGACCTTCGCTGCCGTGCGGCATGAAATGGTGTCGCAATTGTCGTCACTGTTTTCGCGCGTCACAATCATGGGGTCGGGGAAGTCCCCAAGCGAGTTGCCGTACCAAGAGTACGCTGCTGCCACTCGAACCAAGCTCGTTGAGTTGGCCACGGGAGTTGTGGGCGCGTCCACGCCACTCATCCTCGCAGGTAGGTTCCACATAGTGTCACTTCTGCTATGACCGTTCTCGTTAGTCGCCATGCCGTGGTGCATCAACAGCATTGAGTAAGTAAGATGGTGTGTGTGTGTGGGCATGGCGTGCGATGTGCAGGCATGCGACTGTTGCCGGACATGGCCCTTCCCTTTGCCCAACTCCTGCGCGGTCAAGTGCACCACCTGTTGTTGTGGCTGGCCAATGCACTTGAGTACCACGGTCAGAATGAGCACAGGTGCGGTTTATGTGTTGTTTTGGTTGCGTTGGGACTCGTTTGCTCATCCTCATCGATCGAGTTCCGTGCACCAGTTCGGACTCAACGCAGCAGATTATCACAGGTGACTCAGGCGGACAGTATACGAACGCTGGCACTCGAACCTTGACAGATCCTCGCCGTCGTCGAGTGAGCGTCAACGCACCGTCCTTGGTCGTGACGCCCGAATACGTCCTGACGCTGGCCTGCGTTGCCCGGGAGTTTGCCAAGTTTGGTGTGTCCTCGGTTGTGAAGAACCTTGTGAGTGCACTCTCAAGCGAAGACGCGCTCCTCTCTGTTGGTACGGCTCGCGCTGTGTTTGCTGTGGTGCGTGTGTGCCCAATTGACCACCGTTTGCGTTCCCCAACGCATCAGATGCATCGCTCCTGGGTTCAGCGGACGAGTCGGAGCTTGAAGCTCGAATGAAGAGCGCGGGCTGCCACTTGCTGTCAAGGTCTGCAGTGCACTGCGGCCTGTGTGTTGTGCTGTGCAGTGCACTGATCATGGGTGTGTTCGCAGGTTTGTGGCCATGCAAGGTGATCGACTTGGGTCAATGCTTCGCAAAAGCATTGAGACCCCAGACTGGCACAGCATGCGTGAGCCTCGCGATGTTCGCATGGTGGTCACGCTGGTCCTCAATGATGTGCGTGTCTGTTGCTCAACACAGTGCCGCGCACCCCGTCCATTCATTCCTCACTGTTTTGCGTGCTTGGGTCGACCAGATCACGAAGCTGAAGGCGCAGGTCACCTCAGCGATCGGAGAGGGGGCTGGCGAGGTCACAATGAGCTCACGCAGTGACCACGACCGGCGTTTCGCCAAGCGCCTGAGAGTGTTCGGCCACGTGGACTTCACTGTGGACTCCGTGATCGGCTACGTCTTGCGCCTGATGTACAAAACGCTGTATGAGTGCATTCGTTTGCAGACGTTCAGCACCAACGGCTACCAACAGGTGCAGGTGGACGTCGCCGTTTTCCAACTCGCACTCCCGGCACTTGTCGTGCGCGATGTGGACGTTCTTGAGGAACTGTTGAACGAGGCCGTGATCAATGCAAGTGAGCGGTGCCACGCGCCGTCAGAGCTGGAGAGCAGCGTGGTGTTCGATATCGCCCAGCGCAAGTTGGAGGCCCTGGGGTTGCTGTAGGCTCTGGGTTTGCTGTGAGCACCTGGCTTGTGCACGGTATTACGTTTGCGTTGTAGAGGCTTGAGCATTGGGGCCGTTCGCAAGTCAACAGCAGCAGGCGGAAAGCAACATGGTAGTTTCGTTATTTGTTCATTGGTGCGTCATCGGTCATGTGCGTGTGCGGCTTGCTCCGTCGTCGGCCCAGGCACGCCAGCTGTGGCCCCTGGTTGTAGTTGTCATCATGTCGGATTCGTTTGTTCAGGCCTCGTGTGCCAGCGCGGCGGCGGTGTTCTCCACCTCCTGCCTGTATCCATTGGAAATCTGCAAGGCACGGCTGGTCACCAGTGTGGGCCCGGATGCGAAGCAGCAGACTTCAGTTGCCATTTTGGCGAGCATTCTGCGAAAGGACGGGCCGCTTGGGCTGTACAAGGGTCTAAGCACCAAAAGTCTCCACGCAGTGGTGCAAACCTTTGGGTACTACTACATCTACACGTTCCTCGCGCGCACCATCAAGCGAACCAGCGGCAGGTCCCACCTGGGCACCCTTACGAACTTGGGTGTCGGGTACTTGGCAGGCGTTGGCAACCTCGCGGCGTCGCTCCCGTTCGAGGTACGTATGTACTGCATTGCGGTGCTGTGTCACACAGGCTGTCGGCTGCTGGCTGGCTTACTTACATGTCCTTCGTGGTTGGTGCGTGTGTGCCAGGTGATCACCATGCAAACTCAGATCAGCTCCGAGAAGCGCTCCTTGCTGCAAACCGTCACCGATCTGTATGTGCTGGACGAATCCGTGCCGTGCCGCGTTGGCCTTGCCTCACCTTTTTGCGTTCGTGGTTTTCGCGCGCGCAGTTACAATGACGGTGGCACCTCGGCGTTCTACCGTGGTCTCAACGCCGCAGTGTTACTGTGCATCAACCCTGCCATTTACAACACTGTGTTCGATCAACTGAAGGGCCGCCTGCTCGCCAGAATACAAGCTCGCAGCACTGGCAAGAAGGTGGTTGCACTCACAACCCTCCAAGCGTTTGTGCTTGGCATCATCGCAAAAGCCATCGCCACTGTGTTGACGTTTCCGTATATCCGAACCAAGATGGTCATGCAGGCCACGAGTCACCGCCATCATGACAAGCCGAGTGGTGATGGATGTGATGAGGAGAAGGGTATGGACAACGAAGAACGGCCAGATTTATCAGAGATGGTATGTGGGCTGGACTTTGTGTCACACTGTGTGAGTGATTGCGTTCTGATGCTTGGCGTGCACAGACTGCCCTTGGTGTAATGCAACACATAGTGCGAACAGAGGGTATGTCTGGCCTATTCAAGGGCCTCCAGGTTCAACTTGTTCGATCTACATTGTCTTCAGCGTTGATGCTCATGGCAAAAGAGCGTGTGTACTTCTACACGCGGAGAGTCCTTTCGGGTGTTTCAAAGTAGCCACTCGCCCCGCCACCCCTCGTTGCTTTTCGTTTCGATACCGAACACCGCCCCCACCCGCGTGTGTCTGTCTGCCTGGTATCGTGCAGTTGTGTTGTGTGGAGGTGAGACCACGCGTGTGCTAGTCGGGGTGTTGCCCTCGCTCGCTCCCACAGCGCGTCTCTCCATCAGCCCGCCAAGAAATACAGTTTCAGTTACGTATCATGTCCATATTACAACCATACGTGGTGGTGCGCTTGACATCTCCAAGAAGCAAGCATGTCCACCACCACAAGTGCCTACCCGAGACCACAGAGGGGCACCGAGCACGCCCAAGCAATACACCAACAGCACTGCACGTGCACACGCATCCATCCATCATCAAACTACCTCAAGATGCCAACGCGTCCCCGCCGGTCGCGTTTCACAGCTGTCACACGCTGCTGGTTAAAGTACCAATCCGCGGCACGGACTTGCTGGGCGTGCGCCTGTGACGCCTGTGGGTGAGGCTCCAAGCGCCACGCCGTAAGAGGCGCTGCAGTGCGCCGCACGCCGCCCTTCCCCGCGGCGCCCTGCGCTGCCAGCTTCAACGCAAGCGACCCGTCCACCCCTTCCGACCGTTTTCTGGAAAACATCGTGTGCCCGCCGGCGCCCGTGCCGGAGCCGGAGCCCGAGCCCTCTGCCTTCCCTGCAGCACCGCCACTCGGCGCCAGCACTGTCTTTCGGATGGCGGATCGCTTCCATCGGCGCCGCGGCGGGGCCTTGACCGGCGTCCCGCCCGCCGCGCCTGGGCGTGTTCCTGTGGCGCGGGTGCTGCCGGTGCTGGTGCTACTCGCACTGCTGCTGAAGCCGGTGCTAGTTTCGGACCCAGCAGACGCGGCGCGGCCGCGTGGTCTGCTCCTGTTGCTGGTGTTGTCACTATCGCTGCCGCTGGTTCGAGAGGACGAGGTGCTGGCGCGAGACCCCTTGCGGTGCTTGGCGAGTGTGGCTCCGTTGGCGGCGGCCTTCGCCACGGCAGCAGCGGCTATTGCTGCTGTCTTTTTCGTGGCCACACCCGGAATGATCGCTTGAGAGGAATGTCTGCTGCCACTTGACTGCGTGCGCGTTCCTGAGGGTTCAAAGTTCACCCGGGCACGTTCACCCCGCAGGTCTCGAGCCACCTGGCGCAATATCAAGCCATACCACACATACACGATGATGAGAACCCCAGCCGTTCAGCAGCGCAGCCAACCCTGGACCCGCACTGCACATCATCACCAACGCACCCGATCGTATGCTAATGCAGCTTGCACTTCATCGTTGAAGTACCCAACATGGATGCGCTTCCCATTGTTGCGGATTTGGACGGCCCAGCGCTGGCTTCGCTTGTGCCAACTGACGCCATGAAACGTGGACGTAAACTTGCGGGTGCGGCTCCCCCCGGACGCCTTCACGTTGGTTTTGGTGCCTCGTAGGGTCACTCCAGCGGTGGTCGTGGGAAGGGTGGAGGCTGCCGCCTTGCCTTTAGCGGCCTGGGACATGGATGGCGGCGATCGCCCACCCCGCGCGCGCTTCACGACGCGCTTGGGTGGCGGCGACGCCCACTCTCCACTGTCCGCGGACGTGTCGCCTCCTGCCGGGGTGTTGGCCCGCTGCAACGCAGAGGTAGACCGCCGTGTGGCCGGAGACCCAGGGGACATGTCACTCATGCTGCTGAGGCTGGAGGCCTCGAACGAAGGGGAGTCGGGTGCGGACAGGTCCTCACTCCCAGCGGGGCTCATGCGGGCGCGGCTTGGGGCGCCGGACGAGTTGGAGGTGGTGGGGCCCTCGGGGGTGCAGACACCCATGCGTCGCATCTGTGGGCTGAGCAGTTGCGCCAGCAGAGACAGGCCCGTCTTGCCGTGCGCCTTGGCCAGTGTTCGCTCTGGCGGCGGGGTCACGTCCGGCGCTTGGCGCAAGCCGGACAGCACCTGGGCTTCCCAACGAAACTCATCAGACGGGCCAGAGGGGCCAGACAGAACTCGGGTGTCACGAAAGACTCCTGGGTCAACTGCTGCAGCCATGGCTGTCTTGGGTGAGTCTGGGAGCTTGGGGTGGTGCGTGGTGACGGCGGGGCGCTACAAACGGTGCGCACAACCACGGAGTCCGGTGTGTGTTCGAGTGCTGTGGACGCTCCACGGGCACAGTGCTCTGACTATCGCCAAGGCAACACAGAGAGAACACAATGAGGGAGGGTGTGGGTGCAAAACCGCGTGGAGGGGTGCGAGAGGTGGGCGTGACAAGGTGTGGGGATGGCGCTGCAGTCTGAACTGTCCGTACGATCCTCAACAGCTACTGACGAACCCCGTGTCATTTCACCTTAGCACATGTGCCGGTTGCAGTTTTGCTCCCCGCAGTTGTTCCAAAAACTCCGACGACTGCCAAAAAAGATTCATGTGTGGGTGAAAGACAACACGGCGTCGACCTTGGGTGTGCTTTGGGTGCGGCGCAAACAGGAAGCAGCTCACTGTCGTACGGTCGAGAGGAACACTTTTTTCCTTCGGCAGGTTGTGTGCACGTGTCAAGTGCAATAATCTGTCGATCGAATCGCTGCCTGTGCGGAAGGTAGTGCCCCGTGTTCGGAGCATCACAGGGTTGACGCTGCACGTGCGTGAGCTCGTGCACACGACCAGCCGTTCACCATGAACTTCTCCATGAAGGCATTTAAGCGCAAGATGCGCGGCCGTGATTCGCGGTACTTTACCACCACGTCCAAGGGTGAGGTTGCTGATTGGAAGAACGAGTTGCACTCACAAAAGAAGAACACGGTCAAGGATGCGGTGAAGAAGGTCATCGCCGCCATGACAGTGGGCAAGGACGTCAGCAGCTTGTTCCCCGACGTGGTCAACTGCATGCAGACGGAGGACCTGGAGTTGAAGAAGCTAGTGTACCTGTATCTCATCAACTACGCCAAGACCAACCCTGCGATGGCCATCATGGGTGTGCGTACAGCTTGCTTGGTGCCGTGGCCGTGGCCGTGGACACGCTCTCACATCTGACACCCCCTCTGCTGTTCGTCTCTTGCAGGTGAATACCTTCGTGAAGGACACAACGCACCGCAGCCCGTTGATCCGTGCCCTTGCCGTGCGCACCATGGGTTGCATCCGTGTTGACAAGATCACAGAGTACCTGTGCAAGCCCCTTGCGCTCTGCATGAACGACGAGGACCCCTACGTGAAGAAGACAGCGGCCATGTGTGTGGCAAAGCTGTATGACATCTCGCCATCCATGGTTCGCGAGCAGGGTTTCCTTGATCAGCTCCGTGATTTGATCTCCGACGCCAACCCAATGGTGGTGGCCAACGCCGTCGCCGCTTTGTCGGAGGTGCAAGAGGTGTCGGAGCGTGACGTGTTGGAGATGACGACCACCGTGCTCCAAAAGTTGCTTGCAGCTCTGAACGAGTGCTCGGAGTGGGGCCAAGTGTTCATCTTGGACTTCCTGGCCAAGTTCACGCCCGGGGACGCTGTGCAGGCCGAGAGCATCATCGAACGTGTCCTGCCGCGCTTGGCACACTCAAACTCGGCTGTCGTGTTGTCTGCCGTGAAGATCGTGATGCGGTACTTGGAGCTGATCACAAACGAGGACTCGGTGAACCGCTTCTGCCGCAAGCTCGCGCCTCCCCTCGTCACCCTGTCTCAGAGCCAACAGCCAGAGATCCAGTATGTGGCGCTGCGCAACATCAACCTGGTGGTGCAGAAGCGCCCCACCCTGCTTGTGCACAAGATCAAGGTGTTCTTTTGCAAGTACAATGACCCCATCTACGTCAAGATGGAGAAACTGGAGATTTTGGTCCGCCTCGCTTCCGAGCGTAACATTGACCAGCTGTTGCAGGAGCTGAAGGAGTACGCGTCTGAGGTTGATGTCGACTTTGTCCGCAAGTCTGTCAGCACCATTGGCCGTTGTGCCATCAAGCTGGAACGTGCTGCGGAGCGGTGCATCAAGGTGCTGCTTCAATTGATCAAGACGGAGGTCGACTACGTGGTGCAGGAGGCTGTGGTTGTCATCAAGAACATTTTCCGCAAGTACCCGAACCGGTGCGTGGCGCTGCTGTTGGGCTGTGCGGTGTCTGTAGTTCTTGACGTAGACTCATCATTCCTACGTGTTGCGGTGCGGCGCGACGTTGTGGCACGCACACAATATATGACTGGCTGGCTGTGTACCCGTGTGGCCGCTTCCGCAGCTACGAGTCCGTCATCGGCATCCTGTGCAACGCGCTGGACACTTTGGACGAGCCCGAGGCCAAGGCGAGCATGGTATGGATCATTGGCGAGTACTCCAACCGCATCGAGAACGCAGACGAGTTGCTGGAAACGTTCTTGGAGACCTTCGAAGACGAGCCGCCCACCGTGCAGCTCCAGCTCCTGACAGCCACCGTGAAGCTGTACCTTCGCCGCCCTGCCAAGGGCGAGGCCATGGTGAAGGCTGTGCTGACACAGGCCACAGAGAACAGCGACAACCCCGACTTGCGTGACCGTGGCTACGTCTACTGGCGTCTGCTCGCGTGTGATCCAGCAGGTGCCAAGGCGGTGGTGTTGGCGGAGAAGCCCGTCATTTCTGACGACACCAACCAGCTCGAGGAGTCCCAGCTGAACGACCTCATCGGCCAGATCGCCACCCTGTCCTCCATCTACCACAAGTCCCCCGAAGAGATCATCACCAAGAAGGTGCACGACGACGACGACGACGACGACGACAGCTCCGACTCCTACAGCTCCGACGACGACGATGACACCAACAACGAGGTGAAAACCAACGTGGGTGCCGGTGCCGGTGCCGGCGCCGGCGCGGGCGCGGGTGCCACGCCGCCCGAGCCGCCCGTCAATGACCTCCTGGGTCTGGACCTGGGCGCGCCCACACCCCCTGCGCCACCCGCTGCGGCCACCGCCCCGGCTCCCGCCCCTGCCGCAGACCCGTCGGCGGGTCTCGGCGACCTGTTTGGTGCGCCGGCGGCGTCCACGGCGCCCGCTGTGGTGGCCCCGCCCGCCGTGCTCGGCCAGGGCCACGGCCTCACGTTCCGTGGCGGCTTTGCGCGCGCCGGCGGCCAAACGGTGCTGCAGATGCAGCTGCACAACGCGTCTGCCGCGCTCGCGACGACGTGCACGGTGAGCTTTGACAAGAACCTGTTTGGCATTTCCCCCGCCGCCAACGTGGCGGCGTTCAACGCTGCCCCTGGTGCCACCGCCTCGGCCGCCGTGCCGTGCACCTTCTCTCCTCAGAACCTCAAGACGGACGCGACGGCGTTGGCCATGGACATCGCCGTGCGGAGTGATGCCACGGGCCAGGTTGTGTTCTTCCGGGGCGTGCCCGTCCCCCTGTACGCGCTGTTCACGGAGGACGGTGCCATCCCGCGGGAGCAGTACGTGCCAAAGTGGATGGAGTTCAAGGGCGAGGTACGCACACGTGCCACGGGTGTCGTCCGGTTGCGTGTGTGCGGTGGCGTGTGCCTGTTGTGTGTGTGTGTGTGTGTGTGTGTGTGTGTGTGTTGTGGCTTGATGCGGAGTGTGGGTTGCTCTGCACGGACGTGGTGTTGACGTTGGGAGCGGCATTGCGCCCTTTGTTCCATGTCGCAGAGCGATCGCGTGTTCCCAGACGTGTGCCCGCCGGCGTTTGAGGGCTACCTGTCTGACCTCACGTCCCGCCTGTCCAAGTTGAATGTCTTCTACGCCGCCCAACGATCTGTGTCGCCGGGAACTGTTGCAGCGTACTACGCTGCCAAGGTTGCCACTGGACAGCCTGTGCTCATCGAGCTGACGTTCCGCACGGGTGTGACTGCGTGCAAGGTGACTGTGCGCAGCGCATCCCCTCGCCTTTCTAGCCTTGCCATAGACATGATGCCGGGAGTGCTGAGCACAAAGTGAAGAAGTAAAACTTGGTGCCTTGGGTTAACCAACTGATATCGAGATCAAACATGATGATGGCCAGTGTCGCTGCGCATGCTGTTCCTTGTGGTGCTACGACTACGACAAGCACGGCTGTCCAGTGTTGAGCATCAATGAGACAAATTGACGGCTGCGTGTATCGACACGTCGGCTAGGATGGGTTGCCACAAGCTCGATTGGCAACATCACATGCACGTTGTTGATCTGGACAAACACGAGTCGTGAGATTGGGTACAGCGACCACAGCTGCACCTCAAGCCGACATACCTTGCCGACAGTGAAGCAATTGAAGCCGGCAAAGACACCATGCACAGCGTTGTATGCCAGCTCCGAGCACAGAATAGAATCGCTGGGGTTCGCAGGCACTGATCGGATGATGTACGTCGGGTCGAGGTACTGTGGCGGTGCAACAGCATCAGGCAGGCGGTCAATTCGATGTTGCGCGACATGCGGTCAGCACTGCGGAAAACACACCTTCACATTGATGGTCTTGTTCCGCGCTTTGAAGTACTTGCAAATGAACTCATCGAGCAGCACGCCGACATCTTCGAGCTTTTTGTTGCCACTGGCGTCCACCTTCACTTCGGCCTCTCCACCACGGACAATGGCACGGTCGACAGAGCACACCTGGGCAACAACACGAGGCAAGCCTGTCATGGTCGCCGACAACAACACCAACGATGCAACGCTACCTACCTGCGTGCCCTCGGCAACCACAAGCACGAAGTGCCCGCGTGCGTCAAGATACTCCTCAATGTGCTTGCACAGCTTGTTGCAGCGGAACTCCATCTGTCACATGGTTTACACAAGCCACCAACCACGCGCACCACGTCACGCAGGGCCATTGGAGCTCGCCACGCGAAAACCCAACGCAGTTTACGGTGGATCACACACACACACACACACACACACACACACACACACCTCTGGAATCACCACAGCGTTTGCCTGGCGCGCAGCGAGAGACGCTGCCAGTGCGATGTATCCAGCGTGACGACCCATGAGCTTGACAATGCCGATGCCACGTGGATGCCCCAGTGCCTCCACATGGGCAGAGTTGATCACGCGAACCTGTCGCGGCAGCGCATCCAACGTCATTCCGACAAAACGACGCCAATGCGATGGTGTGCTTTGTTGTTGTTTCCACATCCGCCACTTACCGCTTGTTCAACGGCCGTGTCAAACCCGAAGGACTTGTCGATCAACGGAACGTCATTGTCGATAGTCTTGGGTACGCAGGCAATCGCAACTTCCAGGCCCGCAGCCTTGGCGCCTGGAGAGACATTGGTGCGAAAGCACGGCGCATGAGGCCCTGCACAAAGTAGGCACGCCACCAACGACCACATGTACCCTGAGTGAGGGCCAAGGCACCGCGGTGTGTTCCATCTCCGCCGATGATGTAAATGTGATTCAACTTTCTCAGCCGAATGGCCTCCAGGATCTGACACGCACGCCTGTGAGGTCCGTCACCGCGCAGTTTTCACACGGCCACTTGCATCACGTCCGACCTTTTCCAAATCAAATCCACCTCGGGAGGAGCCCAAAAAAGTGCCACCATCCAAGTGCACCTCTGACACTGTGCTAGGTGTGAGGCGCACGTACGACGACGTGTAAAAGCCCCTGTTCGCACATCGAAGAGTGAGGCAAAGTGGTTGGGGAGTAACCATGCTCGACACCATGTCCCACTCAGCACACACACATATAATCGGGGCACTGAAACAACGGGTGGGCAAGTCCAGACACCAACGTACCGATACCCCCCCGGGACGCCGAAAATGGTCTTCACTTGGTAGGAGTACGTCAGGCACATGACCAGCTCGCGAATCACCGTGTTCAGACCTGGACACAGCCCGCCGCAAGTGACAATCGCCGCTCGAACCTCTCCCGGACGCCAGTAAACCATGTCACGGGGACCTGCAATCGGAGGTGCGCGAAGGCGATGATTGTTGAGGTGGACTGCGCTGCACTGGCGCGACTGCGATCACACGTGTGTACCTGCGCAGTTGAACTCCATGGGGGGCATCTTCCGCTCCAATTGGTCGCCGTGCATGGCATAGTGACGTGGTGGTAGCACAACCGTTTGGTTCTCTCCCACGAACGACTTCTGCTGCGGCCACGTTCGAGATTTCAGAGGGCTGGGAGAAGATTCCCCCCAAAACCACCATGATCATGCATGTACGCACAATGAACCAACCAAAGTGAGCCGTGCCAGCAGCGCAATCCTTCCAATGCACACCACGACAAACCTGGCAACAGCTCTGCGTCGTGGGTGGTCATCTATGATCCTCCCCACTGTGTGTTGGATCACGGGTCGACCGTCACGCACACGCGTCGTCCGCAGCTTTCCATCGGGTCCCACAGCCTCCGCATGAGTGCCTTGCGGCCCGTGTTGGTGACGACGACGCAGCAGTGCTACCGTCACCGCGGTTGAAGCCGCCGCAGCGGCAAACGCCTGCAGCATGTGGCGGCGCGAGCACTGAGGAAGGGCTACGCATGGCTTCGCAGGATTGCCTTGCCTTGTGGTACAAGTTGGTGTGACAATTGGACAAATTTTCGAGTCGGAATGCGCGCACCATCAGGCAGCAGTGAGTGTCGCAGTCCCGCGCGCTGAGCGCGCTGTGTGGTTTCGTAGCACAAAGGCTTGCCATTCTTTTCTTGTTCGCTTGCGTTCGGTTGGGAGGCGTGTCGGAGGAGGTGTCGCTGTTGCTCTCTCTTGTGGTGTGAGGCCGCGCCTGTTGGCGGCAGCGCTGTCATGTCATCCGACGAAGACGACTCTGATGTTGCGTCCGACTCCGGAGATTCCGATATTTCTGACGAGATGTCGGGGGATGACAGTGCCTCGGGCAGTGATGGCTCTGGAAGTGGCAGTGATGAGGATTCTGGCAGTGATGGGGGCTCAGATGATAGTGACTCAGATGCCTCCGGGGATGATGACGATGAGACTGCAGCCGCAGATGTAGCGGCTGACGCTGGTGCTGGTGCTGGCGCTGGTGCTGGCGCTGGTGTCGGCGCGGGTGCTAGTAATGGTACTGCTCCTGCTACTGACACCGAAGTGGACCCGCTGTCTGCCAGTCTCATGCTGCTTACAAAAATTGGAAAACGGACACAGTCCATCCACCGACGGTTGAACATCTTCGTGTCCACCACGTTGGCCCGGCTGCCACCTCAGCCCCCATCGGCACAAGGAAGGCGTGACAAAGATGCAGGTATGTGGGAAGGTGTTCTCTTGGGGGCCTATGTCCGTGCGGTGTGGTGGTCCTGTGGTGTGATGCATAGTGCTCACGCGTGCCCTGCTATTGTGTGCGCGCCGTATGGCGGAAATGGACGTTCACACACAGAGTGGGACCGGTTTAGCGCGTACGTGGTGTTTGAATTGCCACTGCATTGTGCAGCGCTGACATTTTTGTGCCTCTGTTCGCGGTCCAGTGACTCTGTGGGTGGGGAAGTGTCCGCTGAAGCGCCGCCACACGTCCCACCCCACCTTCGCAGCAATGCACACCGCCCTTCAGCTACACAAGGCGGCAGGCAAACCCAAGGGTTGCACCCCCGTGAGGCCGGTGCTGGTGCAGGCCCAGAGCAGGCCCAGTGGCAGGGACCTGGAAGCGTCATGACGGAGTTGGCATTCACATCTCCAACCATGTACGGGCACAGTGAACCCCACTTGGTGAGTGCTTTGCGGGGGGACCCGCTGAGCCCAAGAAGCCGTGATCGGATGGTACAAGATGCGATTGCAACCTTGCTTGGTCCTGTCTGATGAGTGTCAGTGCTACTGATTGTAATGTCGTCCCAGCTGCATGCATGCAGTTGAGCTTTTGCGTTAGCCTACAAAGATGGGTGCCGTGGTGTTTCGTTGGTTCTTCATTTTGACAAAGAAGTTCATCATGGATCACTGCATTCGAAGTTGGGCCTGTTCGATTCACGTTCGTTCCGGGGACCACTTCACTTTTGTGAACCAGCCTCTTTGACATGATGATACGAACCATGGCAGTGCGCCGACATGCAAGGTACCGTGAGGGCTGTCGACAACGCTGACGTTCCAAATGATGACGGAGCCAGTGACGATGATGGGAGCGAGTCATGGGGTTGCGGCGACAACAGTGGTTCTATAGTTGGTTGTGCATGTGGTGATGACACTGACCATGCACAACGTGAAGTGCCACAACGTACAGTGGCGCAATGCATGTTTGTGTGGAGGTACCAGTGGGCTGACCATGTGATGATCATTTCGCTCATGGCAAGGGGGAGCTGATGCTGAGCCATCACGCGACAAGGTGGCCTGTGCGCAAGTATGCGTGGATCGCATGGCCCTCTCCCACCGATTTACGTGCTGCAAACCGCTCTCCTTGTTCTGTTCAACATTACGATGGGTGCCGTGGCAACGTGCATGGCACGTGTCGTGACCACTAGTGAAACGGCGTGGCAGATGGGTTACAGTAGAGCGGCGAAAAAAAAACAACGTGAAGCAGGTAGCTCAAACGAAGGGCAGGTTACGTCTGTGTTACAATGTCCACCAGCGGTGACAACGTGTGCTGCATGTCAGTACCACATGTGACAGGGGCACCAGAGGAAGGATTGGTTGTCCATGTCTGCTCCACGACACGACACACTCACACAGGCAAGTTAGTGGCCGTCGCAGACTGCAGTCACCCCCCTCACCCCAGCGCACCACGGTGATGACATGTCCATCCCGCCATTCTCCAAGCATTACATCGCAGATGCATCCGCTGTCATCATCTACATCGGTGTCCAGCATGCTGCGGCACACATGCGGAGCATCCGTTCCATGCGACACGACCAAGCCAGGTCCGTTGGCACGACCACCCACCAGGGTACCTGTGGGTAAAGTACACGGCACGAGCAAAAGTAGAACACACGTGAAACGTGGTGGCGCAACCAGCACGGCAGCGCCCAGGTACCTGCAAAGCACTCGCCGCTGCACCAAGTAATCTCTGCGCTGCCATGAGGAACGTCGCCTTCCCACATACCCACCAACTCCCACTTCCATCCCACTGATCCAGACGCGGCACTGTCGTGAGTGTTGACCTGGGCTACTGGCCTGCACAGTCGACCCAAACCATGACGGAGGCCTTTCTGGAACTGGCCCTCGAACACACAACCGTCTGCATACTGCAGCTTTCCAGTGCCCGACAAGAATCCGTGCAGCCAAGCACCGCTGTACGTTGCCCCACTTGGCCACGTGACGGTGCCAGATCCAGCGGCGCAACCGAATCGGAACGATGTCTCCAACCTGCCAACGATTCAAAGGCCCCCCAGTGAGAACCGGGCGAGCCAACAAACCAAAAGAAATACAACGACGTTACACCTGGCGTGCCGAAAAGGAACACTTGACTCACACGCCACCACACCAGCGCGCATGCGCATACGCACACGACGCCACTAGGCCACCTCAACACTCCCTGTCCGTGAAACTGGCTGTTCTCCCAGCCTCCTTCATACGAAACGAAGCCAGCCGCGCTCGATGGAGTGGAGCTGTCGCCGTCTGTGAGTGAAAGACGCGCCAAATCGCTCACCAGCATGGCACACCCCGAAGCGTCGGAGTGTTCTCCCTTCCCCTTCGCACCCGACTTTGTTGGTGTTGAGGGCGACTGTGGCGCAGTGTTCAGGGTTGAAGTGTCTCCAGGCATCAACACACCGCCTATCGGCTGGCCAGGTCCGAGCGACCCAGGCTCCATGGGAGCAGCGAAGGCCATGGCCTGGGGGCAAGAGTACTCGCCAGAGCCGCACATCTGCCCGGCTCGAAAGTCGCCGTCATACCTGCGCCGTCACCGCGCACCAGAACAACAAAAACACCGTGCACACCACGCCGTGCGTCGTGAGAATGTGGAGGGCCGCACAGCCAAGCACATACGCCCTGACAGCAACAGCGGCAGTGACAGCAACACACACGTCAGGCGAACGCGCGCAACGGCACACGCACCGCCTTCCGTCAGGCCATGTGACCCAACCGTGTCCATGCAATCGACCGTCCTTGCACAAGCCGCCTTCGTACACACAGCCCGTGGGCCACTTTCGCACCACTGCTTCTTGAAAGTGGTCGCCATCGAAGATTCCTGTTGTGGACTGCAAGCGAGAAGTGGTTCACCAGGTGACGTGTCATGTGTGTGTGGAGTTGGACAGCTACGTTGCGTTGCGATACGTACGACCCCGTGCGGATCGGTCAATGTTCCAGTTCCAAACTGCTGGTTGTCTGCCCACAGTCCAGCCCATGTCCATCCATCGTCCCATGTCCCTGTTCCCTCGCCGTGCATTTGACCTGCCACAAACACCACAACAACCAAACAACATCATGCTTCCCGCAAATCAGGCGCTCACCACAACGCTGTGGTGTTGTGTGTGGTGTCAACAGCCACTGACACACCTCTTCGCATCGACCCTTCGTATCGAAAGCCACAGCCACTTCGATCGCCAACCTGTGGTGAACAACGTGCATCAAGTGCTGGCATAGCAACGCAGGAACCACCCGAGACCGAGAGTCTGCAAATGAACGCACCCCAGACATTGCAACGGGTTGCCTGGACACCTCAGTACCTCCATCGTCGTCGCGTGATGGCTCCATGGTCAGCACACCACGACCGTGCGGAAACCCCGCCTCCCATGTCCCTTGAAAGGTGGTTCCATCCTTCCATACCGCTGTGCCTTGCCCTTGAAACTCCCCATCAACAAACTGTGTGAGAGCATGGCAACATAGGACAACGAGTGGCGTCAGCCGCGTCGATCCCGACGGCCGTGCAAGTCTGCACCTGCAGCAATCACACGCAGCCCTACCCCTCCGGTGTAGTGAACGCTTTCCGTCGTCAACTCGCCGTCGCCATGCCGCCAGCCGCCGACGAAGTGCCCCTTGTACGTCTCGCCATCTGACAACACGTGGCGGCCTGCTCCGTCAAAGCGACCTTGCCGAAACAGCCCTGCGGAGCCGTCAAGCCAACCATGAATGGAGGAAGATAGAGTGCCAGGGAGGACGAATGGGACCGTTTTCGAATAGCGCACCTGTGTACGACTCGCCGCTTGGCCATTGCATGCTTCCTTGTCCAGAGCGCTCCCCCTTCACCCACGAGCCTGTGTACTCTCGACCATCAGGCCATTGCTTGGTGCCAGTGCCATGCATTACCCCATCTCGAAAGCTGCCCTGGTACTGCGATGTCGCGGCTATCTGTGTGAGGCGCACTAACGCTAGCCACAACAAGCCACAACAAAGCCACACAACACATGCTATTCACACTCACCTGTGCGCCGTTGACCCAAGTGTAGACACCCTCCCCATGCATTCTGGCCTGCGTCACGGCGCACATGGGTGTTCTAAGAGCTGCACCGCTCACGGTGCTGGTGATGCGTACGTACATTGACCATGTATCCGACGTAGCTGTTTCCACTGGAGAAGACCGTTTGAACGACTCTGCAGTTTCAGCGGATAAAGTCACTTTTCCATCGCACGTAGCAAGCAGAACGCGCGCCCCACCACGCAAAGCAACACGAACCCACTAGACTCCTCGCCCACCGTCGGAAGACTTGTTGTGACGGCGCCGTGCAAGTCACCCCGATCCCCAGTCTGTATGCGGTGGTGCCGCAGTGAACTACCTGGGTTGGCGGTGCGTGGGTTCTCGGTTGGTTTGATGCTTGTGGTCCCCGTCGTTTCATGTTCAAACGCAGAGCTGGCAACTGGCTCGGTCCATGCTGCCCCTGCAACAGACGACGGAGTTGTCATGCCATCAAAGATTGTGTCATTGCCAGATGTCTGCCCGCTGTTCCGACGCGGCCTGTCCCCCATCCCGGGTGCTTCAGTGGGGCGGGAAGAACGAAACGCGGGCATGAGGGCCGCCTGGGCATCGTCTCTGGCGCGCTTCTCTGCACCGCCGCCACTGATGGGGTCCACCTTCAGCGGCGTGTCCACCTGACCCAACAACGAATGCCCGCTCGCACTGCCAGCACCGCCAGCGTCGCCGTGGATATCGGGACGGGGTGACTGAGCGGAAGCTCGTGCCCCAGCTTTCCCACCCCGCCGCCTTGCTGAGCGTGGTCGCGCTTTCGGTGTTGTCAAGGCCAGAGGCTGTGCATAGGGGCTGTTCTGCACGGATGCCAA
>Ga0213833_1000967_pt1 | contig 22765 bp, 40 predicted proteins | sample SWATP21_FD_160575 | JGI IMG/M metagenome (GOLD analysis project Ga0213833, IMG submission 160575) | Coastal seawater microbial communities from Marineland, Florida, United States - SWA TP2 #1 | ecosystem: Environmental > Aquatic > Marine > Coastal | place: USA: Florida | collected 2016-08-14 | reverse complement strand
CCCCCCCCGACACACACACACACACAGTTGTGCTACTCTCTTAGTTCGCCGCCAGCACACGAAGCGTGTCATCGGCTGCATCGCGACGCAAGCGCTTGCTCCGGCGACCACCCGCCTGGACGGTCTTTTGCTTGCTGCGGCGGCTATTCTCCTGGTTCCTTTGTCTGCGAGACGCTCTGGTGTTCTGCCGTGCCGGACTCCGAGCACTCCTGCGCCGCTTCGACGACGGCTTGCGCGCGGGGTCGCCCTCCACACCCTTCTCCTCTTCCCCCTCTGCCGCCTGGTCCACGTCCCCTAACCGCACCTTGCTCGTCTCTTGCTTCACCGCCTGTGCCGCACTCGCCCCAGCGCCGCGCACCGACTGCTGCTGCTGCTGCTGCTGTGGTTGTTGTTGCGGTTGTTGTGGCGTATCCGCATCAAGGGCCGATGGCGCGCGGTAGGTTTCCATGTCTATACCCGCACCGGAGTTCATCAACCGCATGCGCAGGTGGTGCTCCGACGCGGAGTCCGGCAGCGTGCCCTCGTGCACAAGTCGCACGTTCCCGGAGTTTGCCAGTTGGAGTGTGGCCAGGAACACGCGGCAGACCTCCTCTGGCGCCATCCCGTCCACCACTTGTTCAAACTCCACCAACGTGTCGTGGGGGTGCTTGGCTTGTGCGCCGTCATCTGCGTCGTTGTCCGAATCCAACCCCACTTCCGCGTCCTCTTCCAAGCCAATCAGCTCCTCGTGGTGCTCCTTCGCTGTCGCAACCACTTCGTCCAGAGGCTTGCCTGCGCCGGTTTCTTCCACATCGAGCATGATGTCCATGACACGGTCACCGTACCTGCAGCAAGGCATGCCGTTGGCAACATCACATGGACAGGCCAGCGGTGAATCGACGAGGTTACCCAGCGCTCAAACCAACGGTGTGGAGGGGTGGTTTCACGTTTCACACGCACGAGTGAATATCAAACGCTGGGCGGCTCTCTTGCACGACCAATATCGGCTCCATTCGGTTCTGCCAGTCCATCACACGTTTTGTGATGCCCGACTCTTCCTTGAATCGACTTGCACTTCGCATAAACGCCGCCTGCACGTGGATGCCAAGGCAGTTGTCACGATCACATCACACCAGCGCAAAATACAATACAGACCCTGCCAAGAACAGAACAGGCAGACTTCCACATATACATGCTGCACCCCACCAAACACCACCAACCGCGCCGCCAAAGTGAAAGCGCAACACGCACAATGTGCTGCCGGCACAGTTCTTCGTAGCTGGTCGGGGCTGATGCCAGGGACGCATCCAGGTCGACGTCCAGTTTCATGGGCATGACGCCCAATCCTGCGTGGTCCTGGTGCAGCGGTGGGCCCATGACGTCACCCTCTTGCAGGTCAAACGGCTCCGGGTCCGCTCCCATGTCAGCTTCGTTGTCCCACACGTCAAAGCCACCATCCGCGCCGCCATCGTCGTCATCACTGACACCCCCAGCGTCCGGGGCATACTCTGCCTCACCCGCCTGTCACGGACACGCATCGAGGGTGTGTTGGTTGGTTTGTTGGGTTTGCGTTGCGGTGTTTCCGGATGCACACCCTTCACATGTCATGGCAGACTCCCCCACACCAAGCACAGCGCAGTACAGCAGTGCAGTGCAGTGCAGTGCAGTGCAGTGCAAGTAGGCAACACGCACGCAGACCCAACAAAATTCAAAAACAAGCCACAAGGCCAGTGCGTACCAGACGACGTGCGCGCTTCATGGCTCGCAGTCGGCGCTGTTGTGAACCGTGCAGGGGGGCCAACGCTGGGAAGAACGGCTTCGACGCCACCAAAGAGACAGACGTACGTGACCTGAGCCACCATGCCATGTGGCGCCATTGCACGTCAAGTGACGATACGTGACGACACGAGACGAAACACTTGGGTTTGCAACGCCATTGGTGAACGTACGTGAACGTGGAGTCGAGCTGAGCTGACAGTTTCAGCTTCGGTGCAGATTTTGACGAGAAGGCTGCCAAGCCCACAGATGCGATGCTCTTGACGTCAGAGGGAAGGCGAAAGGTGCGACCGGCACGAAGCGGGCGTGCTACTCCAACGACGTCAAAGGGGTCGTGCTGCGCCCACACATCCACCACATCCTCCGCGAAAGCAACTCGGCGCTTGGGCTTGTTGGCTTGGCCGGTTGGCGTGGCGTAGTCTTGCACAGGTGGTGCATCCATCGCGGGTGGCGAGGCAGGCATGGGTGAGGGAGCCATCTCCCAACCGCCACCGTCGTCATCGCCACCCGCATCCACGTCGTCGTCGAAATCCAGGACCTGGTTGGGCATCGGCAGGGAGTCGACGCCCTCAACATCAGCGCTGGCAAGGATCGGGGAGACGGCAAGATCGGCTGACATTTCCATGACGCGGCGGTTGGCGTCAAGCATCAGAGCACCCGACTGATGCCACGTTTGGAACGGCATGGCACGGGAGACACAGTGTTGGTGTACCGCCAACAACAACAACAACAGCGCGGGGCGGGGGTAGGAACGACCCATGCACAGCACAACGCAACACATGTGAGTTCAGGTGTTCCCCAACTCAACAGTTAACAACCAACCGCCCGCGATTCATACACCACCATACCTCGTGGACAGAGCAGTGAGTGAGGTTGAACGAGGTTCCACGCGAGGCAGTGTGGCATTGGTATGACCCAATAACGGACAGCGGTGTCTTTGCCAGGAGGGCTCCAGCACTGTCCAGGTGATTCCCAGGTGTTGTGAACCTGGCTGCAGCTCGATCTGCATCAGGAAACCCAAGGGGATCCGCCATGCCAGCAGCTTCTTGCGCTGCGGTCATGTCAATATTCTTTCCGGGCTTGATCAGGTCATCCAGCAGCAGCAGGCCGTCTTCATCGTCGAATGGTGCATCCGCATCACGGCCCTCGGCGTTGAGAGACGATTTTTTCTGACAACACCCGGCAACACAACGTGAAACCAACACCCTCTCCGTTGCCCCGAGCCAACAACACGAACCTGTGACCGCTTGTGCTGTTGAGCCAAATGGTCGAGCGTCTGGTAGATAAGTGAGTACAGGTACTCCACTTTGCGACTGTACACACAAGCAGAGCCCTGCAATCCAACAGCAAGCGCGTCAAGCACAAGTGCTCCCCTCATAACGTGCCGCACAATTTCCGTACTTGGATCACCAGTGCGGCTTCGGCAAAGTTCAAGCTTGTCTTGCCCCCATCGAATGATACGGTCACGTGTTCAAGCTCGTCAATATACTCCTCCAGTTCTTGAGCAAGGTCAATGTTCCAATTGCTTGCCAAGTCGCTGGTCACAGCCACATTCAGTTCCCGCGATCCTTGGGGTGAGTACCAGAGTTGTACAGTCCCTCAAACTCACTTTACGTACCGAATGGGCCTCAAGAGGTGCCCAAAGCGCTGCTCCAAGTCTTGGCTAGCCATGAGTCCAGGCTGCTGTGCACATCCCATCAACGTCACATCAACCGCCACATCAAGGTCCCAGTGAGCAAACACAGCCACGGGCAGAGCGCCTGCCATTGCCATGAACCAAACTCTGTTGTGATGTGTAGACGTCCCAACGACCCTCACCTGTGGGGGCGGATACCTTTCCTCCTGGCTGCACCTGCCGGTGTGACACCGAGCAACACAAATCAAACTGCGTGACGGCCATCATGATAACATATCTACCATAAGATGAAATGTGGTAGTTTTGAAATCAATTCGGGAGTCTTGTGTGCGTTTCTGAGTGCTGCTTCGATCGCCGAGACACGTCCAGCTTCGAACAGTCTGCTTGGTGTGTGGGTGGTGAAGTGGATGTTAAAAGGCCTTGAAGAGGAGGACTTGCGGAACTTGTTTCTCTCTACAGTTCAGGATAACCCTGTGGTGTGTGAAACTTGCCTGGCGAGTTGTTGCATGTGCACGCCGCGTGCGGTCACTGACAGCCCACCACATCACGCTGTTGTGACACAGAAGAACATGTCTGACCCTGCTCCCTCAGAGCCTGCCGTGGCGGCAGCTGGATCCGAAGGTGGGAAAGAGGAGGAGGAAGGCCCAAAGCCGTTGAACTTGGAGTTCAGTACGTCACTGTGTCACACGCACTCCACTCTCCCACTCACCATTGGCTGTGCGACAGTCAAGCAGCAGGAAGCTGTGTACAATAAGCTGATCACCCACCACCCCACATCTGTTGGGAAAGCACTTTCCTCACAAGAGCGGTACGCATGGTTGCTGTGCCGTGGAATGGTGTTTGCGTTGGTTTCATCGTTCAACATTCAACATTTGATTTGGTGTGTAGGGATGAGAAAAAACTGAACCACACCACGCTTGTGTACGGCGAGATCAAGTTCGATTCTTTTGGTATTGCGTTTGAGAAGGTGAGGAAACCAAGAAGTCTACATGCACCTTTGATTGACGCTCAGCTGTTGCGTGCGCCCAGATCAAGAACAAGTATGGCGGTCTGCAAAAGCCGGGCGGGAAGTTTTACGACATTGGTTCTGGCACTGGGAAGCCAACAATGGCTGCGGCGTTGCTGCACGATTTTGACAGTTGCATTGGCATCGAGGTATCATGTTGTGCGTGTGGATGTGCGTGTTCGTGTTTCACCGGTGTCGGGTGGTTTGGTTGTGGTGTTGGGCGGTACCTCAGATCCTTGAAGGGCTGTACAGCGCCTCACTCGAGCTTTTGGAGATTTGGAACACGGAAGTATGTTACAGATGTTGTGGTTACCTACCTGTCACGAACACGTGTTGGTGGGAGCCTAAGACTTCTGCCCCGTGTCTATCTGGTGCTGTTTGTGTTCCAGATCTCCCCAGAGCTCCCCCCTGCGAAGCAAAAGACAGGTGTGCCTTTCTGTGTCTGGAATCAGTTTGGCTCTCCTGAGTGTAACCATGTCACCATTGCCTGTGTTTGTATGTTTAGTTATTGAGTTCTTGAACGAGGATGCGACCAAGCGGGATTGGTCCGATGCCGACATGTGGTTTGCCAACTCCACGTGCTTCGATCACGCGGTGTGTGGCTGCGGTGTTGTATGTGTCTGCTTTCCCTTCACCTAACTCCCACATCCTACTGTGCGTTGTTTATTCAGCTGATGAGCAAGCTCGCGACGATTGCTGGTTCGTAGTTGTTGTGATGAATCAGTCTCTTGTTGGCACCACCTCATCACCTGTCGTCGGCACCAGACAAGATGAAAATTGGCACATTTTGTGTCACTTTCACAAAGCGCCTGCCTTCCGCCAAGTGGCAAGTTCTTGAGCACCAGGCGTATGATATGAGCTGGGGCACTGCAACTGTCTTCATTCAGAAGAAGGTTCACCTGTAGAGCACAGCGCGGCCGGCCTGGTTAACAAAGTTATACAAGTAGTAACAAAACCAGTTCAAACCACGCGGGACAGTGTCGCTGCTGCCGTTGCTGTCGGTCGGATTGGCTGCATTTTGGGGCCCAATGGAGGAAAGGTCCGCAGACAGTGCGCGCAAAGATGACGATGCTGGTGCACGAGCCGGCGAAGGCGCGGAAGCTCCCCAGGAGAAGGTTGGTTTGCGTCCATGGTTGCACTGTCGTGACCGCCCCCACACGCCATTCAAGGCGGCAGGCTGACAGGCTGACGTCCGCAGGTAGAGCGCCTTCGAGCCGCGCTGGACACATACCTTCAGGAAAATGACATGTACAGCCAAATCCGGGAGCTGGTTCGTGACTTTCGTGACAAGACGAAGGGGAAAGGTGCTGCAGGTGGCAAGGGTCACACGGGATCTGGGCACCGAGCCGGTGGCAGCTCTGATGTCTTCGACGCTGTGGAAGAAGCTGGTCTTATCGACGAACTCATCGATGCAATGATGTCAGGGTACGACTCATACACGCATGAGCCCCGTGGAGCTGTTGGGTGGCATCCATGACCTTCGCTGTTGTGTGTGTGTTTGCGTACCATGTGCACCAGCAAGGACGGCGGCGCCAAGGCATCAAAACGCAAGCAGGCCTCGCACTCGCCTCCGTTGGATCCTCAAAACAGATATCTTCACTTGAAGATCATGGGCGGTCGCGCGTTTCTGGAACATTTATCTGCTGTGCGTGTGTGTTGTGTGAGTCGTGTGCGGTCTTGGCACATACATGTAAGTTATGTGCCGCGCACAGCTCACGAGGCCTGCGGGTGTTTGTCGTTCCCTCTTTGCAGTCTGATGAAGACGACGAGCCCGCACAGTGCTATCTATTGCACATTCACTGTGCGAATCAGGTGCGGTACAAGAGCAAGTGCTGCTGCTGCTGCTGCTACGCACCACCACTGACGCCACACCTATCGCTGTGTCGTTGTGCAGCGCGCCCGTTCCGCACTCGTACCGGTCGCTGTGGAGCCCAAGTTTGATGAATCCATCCTCATCAACCTTCAAGTGCGTGAGGCTGGCCGCGGCTTCGGGCTCTTGGGATTTGCTGACGTGGTGTGTTGTGGTGGCTGGACACAGCCGAAAGGAGTCCACGCCATGGTTGGCGTGCGAACGCTTCTTCGGCAGCGCCAGCCTGTGCATGTAGTACTGTGCCGTGTCACCAAGAAGCACGCATCAGAGGACCATAGCGATGCAGAGCATAAGGGCAGTGAGGGCAGCGGCGACACGCTTGTTTCGAAGGCTCTGACGAATGAGCTGGACGTGCAACTGGTGGCCACCTGTACTTTGGATTGGCGACGCGCCCTGGGTCGGTGCGTCACCATGCTTTGGGCCCCTCTGCTGTCGTTGTAGTGGTTGGCTGAGTGTCCTCACTTGCTTATCTTGTCACACCCACCCTCCCCCTGCGCGCTTGTGTGCTTCGGAAACAACAGCGGCACAAAGACGGTGGCAGTGGAGCTGCTCGCTGTTGGTGCGGAAGCCCGAATGGGCGTCACCGTCGGCATTCTTGACCTTCGAATGGAGATTTTGCCCAAGCCAGGTCCTGGAGCCACCATCCCGCAGGCACGTGTGCTTTTCGTGCGGTGATGCGCTCCAGCTCCATCTGTGCTGTTGAGCTAATGCTGTAAGCCTGCTGGGTGTGTGGGTGGGTGGGTGGATTTCAGACCGAGATCGCCAAACAGCTGCACATTGAGCGTTCGCGAGAAAAGGAAGCGTGCCACCGGTTCTTCAAGTATGCCCAGCGATGGTGGTCTGACTACACTGACATCAATCCCCAGTTTCGGCACCGGTACGTGTTGGGTTGCGCTGCACACCCATGTGATGGATGTGTGGAGCCCTGAGTTTGCATTGGTTGAGTTTGCAGGCGTGTCAAGATCTTTGCAGAAGACGAAACAGGCAAACCTCGCATGGCATGCTCGTACGTACCTCGTTCTGTCCCGCGTTCACCACGTTCTGGTGTGCCCGGCTAACGCACGTTCCACTTGCTGTGCTCCCAGGTACGTTGTTCCGATGAGAGCAGGTCGCTTAATCGACACGCCACGGCACGCCGCGCGGTTTGTGAGCCTGTTGGCGTCCCGTCGCACCTCGTCTGTCGGGGCTTCGGAACGGACGGATTCGTGGCAAACCATGAACACCTTCGTTTCGCTCAGAGAAGGTGGGTGAGGTGCCTTCCTTTCGTGTCCTGTGTGAGCGCGTTCGACCAACAGGCATGTGTGCCTTTTTCAGGTGACGTTGCCGACCACGCAATCCTATTGTGCAGCCTTCTCCTTGGCTTCAACCTCGACGCGTATGTGGTGGTGGGAACCGCGATCGACTCCGTCGGCCAAGAGATGTACTACTGTTGGGTCATGACACGTGGCGCCACCGAGTCCGGGCGCCCACGTGTGGTGTTCTGGGAAAGTGAAACCGGGCGTCGGTGCGCTCCAGATTCAACCACAATGCATGGGCTACGGTTCTGTCGGGTGCGGTGGAGCATGGAGTGTGGGTTGTCTTCTGTGTGTGAGGGTTCGTTCACGTGTTGCTGCTGCGTGTTCGCATGTTGCAGGTGGGGTGTGTCTTCAACCATCAAAGGTTCTATGGTAACGTCCAGAAGACGGATGCCGCTGCATCTTGCCTGTTTGATTTAGAGAATGAAGCGCTTTGGAAATCTGTACGCTGATTCCTTGGTTCTTGGTGGTGGCATGTGACCTCTGGTTCACCCTCCTTTGTTGTGGTCCCCCACAGATGGATGAGCGTCTGCTGCTGGAAGCCCTGCCTCTTGTCACCCGTCCGTGCATTGATGTGCTTTCCCCAGCTGCATGCAGCGCTGAACTGTGTTTGTGGTTTTGTGCTATCTGCATGTTGTCGTGTGTGCGCCTTTTGCCAGCTCCGCCCCTGTGTGCACCGCTTCTGGATCCAGTACATGTTGCGCTGCAAGTCGAAAGACGACTTCGGGAAGCCGTTCACGCCGAGCGCGACGCCGCTGGGGTACGCAGATGTGGATCATGGTGGACCGAATCATGGTCAAGTGTGTTTGCATGGTTTTCGCTTCATCAATGACGGTGTGTGTGTGTCTCTCGTTCAGTTGTCGACACGGTGGAGTGATGACCTCGCCTTCCTGTTTTCGCCTGCACTCACATCCTACGAAACCGTACGTATTTAGGCACCTGGAGCATGTGCACCCGGGCAGTTTGCATCCTGACAAGTGCCACTCTTTCATTTGAAATTGCAGGAACAACTAACGGGCAGTGCCTTTGGGGCGTCGGAGTTCAGTCAGAGTATAAAGCGAGCAGTGCAAGAGGGCCACACCTTCAAGGTGTGTTGCCGAGATTGCGTGTGTACATGGCTTGCCGCCTTCTATCCCTCACGTCGTTCTTGCTGTCAGGGCTACCCAATTTGCTTCTCTCACACATCAACCACACTCATGATGGCGGCTTTCCGCCAAGCCACAGTCGCAATGGACATTATCAAGGTGAGCAGCGTCGGGGGGCTGCGTGGTGTCGTCAAGCGTAACCTGCTGGGCGCTCTCTGCTCTCTCGGTACGACAGACAAGAGGCGACCATGTGAACTTTGCCATTCGGGCAAAGGTTTATCCTTATCCTGAGGAGACTGTTGCGGTCTGGGTTATGCTTGCAGTGACGTACCGGCCGACTGGAGTGCGCAGTAGGAGCAGGCGTTAGCTCTGAGATTCGCCTCGGCTGCCCGTTGGTATTTTCAAACGTAATCATCATTTGACCGCCGGCTGTGCACAGCGTTGCAGTGCCTGTCGCGCTCGCGATATGTAGTGGTGCACACTTCTGTTGCACACGTTAACAATGCAGGAAGGGATCATGGCGAGTATTGTGTCGGTGGTGGCCTCACTGATCATGATATTGGGGTCTGTCGGAGGTGCGTGTGGTGCTTGCGAACCGGACGTACGTGCGTGCTGACAGCTGTGGGCTTCTGCGTAGGCTACATCCCACAGTACATCGCCATCCACCGCACGCGCAAAGCCGGAGGGTTCTCCATGCTCGTCAGTTTTGCTTTGATCACTGCTAACACCATCCGAATATACTTTTGGTGTGTCTTTGACGACGCTACGCCAGTGTAAGCCCTGCTGGATTGTGACCTCACTCGTGCGACCACGCCCCCAGGTTCGCTAAACCTTTTGACACCACCCTGTTAATCCAGGCGTATGCAGTGGTGATATTCCAGCTGGCTCTTGTGCAAGTGTGCATCCGTGCACATAACTTCGAGCGAAGCCAGAAGTCTGTGGTCCGTACTTTGGTTTGTTTGCCGGAAGTGTGTGTGCGTGCGCTGCACGTATCGCGATGCTGGTGCTGACGGTGCGGTTCCATCCCCAGGTCTCCCGGCGGCGCAGATTCTCGGACTTCCAACTCAAGGATTTCTGGGCATGGGACGATTTTTCTTCGTACATCTACTGTTTCTTGACGTTGAACATGTGCCTGATCGCCGCGTGCACCACCTGGCTTCACAAGCACTGGTTTGGGGAGATGCTCGGCGTGCTTGCATTGGGCGTGGAAGCCATGTTGGCCGTGCCACAGGCCTACCGGAACCACAAAAAGCAATCAGTCGACGGTCTAAGGTGCGTTGTGCAGTATGGCAGACCCCCGCTTCATGAAGCGCGGGACAGCCTTTGTACCAAGGCTTTGTGGATTCACTGACACGAGCGCGCCTGCAGCAAAGCGATGGTCATCAGCTGGGCTGTTGGCGATGCCTACAAAATCGTGAGTACCTCGTTCTCACAGCTTGCCATGTAACCTTTCTTACCCCTTTTCGTTCCATGCCACCAGGTGTACTACATCGTGTCAGGGGTGCCGTTCCAGTTCCTGTACTGCGGCGTGTTTCAGTTCCTCACAGACACATTCATCCTTCTCCAAATCTTCGTCCTATTCGCACCCGGCGCATCCAAGTCACCTATGAAGCGGTGGTTGCGCTAGATACGCGTGCGCTGTGGCGCTGTCCAGCAACGTCTGCACCAGGTTTGAATTGTTTTCGGCGCCAAAACTCGCTGAGTGTGCTTGTCGTAGCGCCTCGTGCAGCCGTTGCACGCGTTCACTGAGTCGTCACTACGTACGTGCAACGTCATAGATGTGCAGACAGACAAATAGGGACCATGTTGCGTTTGAGTTGACACCATAAATTGTTCCCCGTTATTGTGACACACGTGCAACACCGCACCCGGACACAGTCGAGAAACAAGGAGCCACTCACGAGCCACGACGAATCGCAAATACCAACAGAAACAAGGGGCACACAGTGTGCTTGCCTACGAATCACGGAAGAGGTGCTTATGCGCGCTCTCCACGGATGCGGCGGGCCAGCTGGATGTCCTTGGGCATGATGGTCACACGCTTGGCGTGGATGGCACACAAGTTGGTGTCCTCGAACAAGCCAACAAGGTACGCCTCGGCGGCCTCTTGCAGGGCCAGAATGGCGGTGCTTTGGAAACGCAGGTCGCTCTTGAACTCCTGAGCGAGCTCACGGACCAAGCGCTGGAATGGAAGCTTGCGGATGAGCAGGTCGGTGCTCTTCTGGAACTTGCGGATCTCGCGCAAGGCCACGGTACCGGGGCGGTAGCGGTGAGGCTTCTTCACACCACCTGCGGTGGGTGCAGACTTGCGGGCCGCCTTGGTAGCGAGCTGCTTGCGTGGGGCCTTGCCACCGGTGGACTTGCGAGCGGTCTGCTTGGTACGAGCCATGGTCTGGGGCAACACAAAACACGTCAACACGGCGGCAGGTGCGGCGGGTGCGGGGGAATGTAAAAGCGTCACACAAGGTTCGGGTCAAACGTACAGTTGTGGGGGGTGGGGGAAAGGTGGGTGGGAACGAGTGAAAGGGGTTGAGAGATGTGGGAAACGGTGAAGGTTGAGAAGTCACAGAACCAACCGCCGAACGTGCTTTGCACCTTGCTTCAAAATCTGCCGGGACGCAGAACCGAACAACATTTCCTGACGATTTGAAATCTGTCACTCAATGGGAGCTTCCAGCCTCCCCTCCCGTTTCCCCCTTATTTTCTCATGTTACGAGGCTTGCGTTTGCGTGTGTTGGTTGAACCAGGGGCAATCTTTTTTGTGAGCCGAGCTAGCAATCTTTTTTGTGACCAGGGTCAGCTGAGGCCGGAGCCAGGTTTTCAGGGGTTTTTGTTTTAGTGACCAATTTCGGTGACGACGGACGATCCGTGCGTTCCAAGTGAGCAAGCACAGCTGTGGTTCGGCGGCGGCAAGTTGTTGGCCTCGCCAACATGGCCAAGCGTGGCTATGGTGTTGGCCGTGGCAAGTGCACGCGAGCAATGACCGCCGCTGCGGCGGTGATGGTCGGGGCTGCAGGCTGTGCTTCCGCCGGATGGACTGCCAGCGTGGGTGCCCCCAACACGTTGCTGCCAGGGCGCCACCTGCTTGCAGTCTCCGTCAACAAGGACTCTGTTGTCATTCTTATTATTGCTACCTTGCTTGTGGTGTTCGGTATTCTGTTCGACTTGTTCACGGACTACTTGAAAGAGTCCTCCGGCCGGACTGTGAAACCTGTGCTTGATTCCCTGTTCAGCGAGTTGACGCTGCTTGGTTTCATTGGCTTGGTGATGTTCTTGGTTGAGCGCACCAAGAGTTTGAATGGCTTCAGTGAGCACTTGTTTGGAGATGGCACAGAGCTAGATGACCTGGTGGAGACGGTGCACATGGCGTTGTTCCTTATCATGGTGTTGTTCCTGCTCGAAAGTCTGCTGCTTATCCAAGTTGCAAAGCGTCTGGAGCGTGAGTGGCACAAAAATGAGCTCGAGTCAATGTGAGTGCGCGTTTCAGGGTGGTGTCATGGGTGTGAATGGTGGTGAGGCTTTCGCGGGTTGACTGATTACATGCTTGGTTCAGGTACCCGAACGCTGTGATCGACAAATACGTGTCGTATCTCATCACACAAAGGCACCGTTCAGCATGCAGCAAAGCCATCCACCGCCTGTGTTGGGGAAAGCACCACTCAGGTCACGAGTATGGAAACATGGTCCATGCGTGCATCCGCCGCTCGTTTGTGAACAAACTCAGTGTAACAGACGAGGACGACATGCTAGACGCTGACGACAACGCCAAAGCTGTGTACCGACTGGTATCGAAGGCACGAAGCGGCCAACCTGTGCGCCTGTCGAGAAGCACTGCGCAAGTTTTTCGCAAGAACCTTGAGGTTAGTACTGTGCTGTTGGTGTTGCCCGCTGCGTGCTGTGGTATGTGTGTGGCACGTGGGCTGATGGAGCTTGGTGACAGGTGTACGCGTTTGAGACGGACAGTCCTGTAACGGTGGAGAAGAGTTGGGGCACATCATCTGGCAAAGTCAACGATTGGATCATTTGTGGTAGCAACGGTGATGTTTATATGAACTCCGCGCAAGAGTTCATGGCCAACTACGAGCCTGTCGGTCCTGCGAAGCCGAATGTGTACCGCAAGGTGTGTTCCAGGTTGTCATCAACCCTGTTTCGTGCTTGATTCCCTGACATGGCCCGTGCACCACGTACTTCAACAGAGAACGACAATTCTAGCACGAAAGATGCCCTGTTCTTTCGTTGCAACTGGCACAAATGGATCTGTGTCCGGACGGGAAGGGTACTATCTCGTGCAGTCCGCGCCCAACAAAGATGGTGTCATTGAACAGTATGCCATCGACCCCTCTCAGTTTGAGAAGCAATATGTCAGCGTTGAGGCGGGCAAGGAGAAAAGTGCCGACGAGATTCGGTAAGAGGGTACTTGGGGTTCCCCGCTCGTGCTGGTGCTCGCTCAGCAACCCACCCGGTTTACTTCAGGTATGCGGACTTCAACCTTGGCCGCTACTTCTCCATCATCATGGGCGAATTCTTGGGTGAGGTGGTCGAGATTCGAGTGTATACCTGGATGGCAGTGGAGTTGGTTTTAGTTTTGTTCTTTAGTTTGGAGACTCTTTTTGGCAAGACGGTCTTCGTGGTCGGGTTGTTCGTCTCGGGCTTTGTTATGGCGTTCCTGTTGTGGCTTGTGTTGCACAAGTTGCAGTACATTCGTGACCAAATCATGGAACGGACCATGTGGTTGAAAGCAGAGAGGAAAATGAAAGAGTGCGTCGCTGCTCTCGCATGTGCTGGTTACCCCACGAGCTGAGGCTTCTGTGATGGTGCTGTTTCCGTTTCTTGTTTCCTTCTCATGCTTTGTGTTTGTTTGTTTATTTCCTTCCTTCCTTGCCTCCAGGCGCGTATCCGATCCCCTCACAGGCGACATGGGCTCGGACGACGTTGCTCGTGTCGTGGAACTCGACATTGAGACGCCCTTGTTGATGGAAACGCCTTCTGTGGCGGAGCTGTCCCGCCACCGACAGATCGCCTACGCGGACCGCCAGCCGCCGTACTTGAAACAGAAGCTCCGCCCTCGCACAGGGTGTGGGCGCCGCTTTCTCGGCCGGCCAGCCAATCGGTATGAGCAGCTGTTCTGGTTCGACCGCATGGGCGTTCACTTTCTGGAGCACCTTGTTAGAACCCTCATGCTCCTGCTGGCCGTGTACGTGGCGGTCGTCGGCATCTTGTTGAAGGACTACGAGTGCAACGATGCCGCGTGGAAGTGCGCGGCCTTCTATGTCGCCATGCTGGTGTCCCCTTTCTTGACGCTGCTCCAACTGCCGCGGGTCATCCGGTTGTTCGTGGTGGTGTCGAGTGTGGAAGTCATGAAGAACACCCGCGTCATCGACGAGGTCACTCGGCAGCAGCGCGCTTCCAAGTGCCTCCGCGCGCTGCGGCTTGTGAGTGCAATCAAGGCCAAGGCAGCACGTTCGCAGGAAGAGCGCCCGGCGCGACATAGCAAGCTGGCCACGATGTCGCCCGTTAAGCGCAACCACACCAGCGTGAGAATGGATTCAGTGCCAGAGGCGGAGGCGCTGGAGTCGGGTGATGGCGCGTCTGAGTCCAAGTCCGCCCCGCCCAAGCATCCTACCATGGCCCACCCGAGTCGGAAACACATTTCACGACACGAAAGCAAGAAAATGCGTCGTGCCTCCACGTCTGTGTATGGGCGGGCAGACGATGCTACGTGAGTTTGTTTTGTGTGTGCGGGATGGGGTGCAGCTGCCACGCCTGTGTGACGCGTCACGTATTACAATGTGGTTCTGTTGTTCCTGTGACGACAGCTATCGACGGCGCCGCGCCGAGTTGGCGGAAGCGTTCGCTATGTTCGATCGTGACTCCAGCGGTGTTGTCAGTGGGGAAGAACTCACTGGAGTGTTGGAGCTCATGGGCCTCAAGGATGAAGCACCGCGCCTTGCGGCTGCGATTGTTCGAGAAATCGACTTGGACGGAGGCATGTTCTGTTTTGTGATATGTCCCCTTGTCCGGACGCCGCTAACACGGGGTGCTGGTCCTTTGTATCGCTTCCATGCTCGTCCTCAGATGGCATTACGTTTGAAGAGTTCTTTGAATGGGTCGCGGAGGTGAGTCTTTCGTCTCCACTCTCTGGGCCAGTGGCCTCGCTCACCTCTACTTGTCGTGTGTGGGCAGATTGACTTCGAAAGTGGCCGTGACCGCAAGGAGCTGGATGAGTCCATCTTTGAGTTCATCGACACAAACAATGATGGGACCATCACTGTGGATGAGCTTCGTGCTGCGATTCTCTCCATGGGTGAAGTAATGTCCTACGACGATGTTGTTCAAATCGTTCGCGAGGCTGACGTGGACAACGATGGTGCGATTGACCTCGAAGAGTTTGTGAAGATGATGAAACGCCATACGAAGTACCTTGAGCACCTGTAGCGAGTAGGGCGAGCTGTTTGCGTTTGCGTATGGTATTCGATTCGATTTATGTTTGTTGTTCTGTGTTGTGGCAAACATGAACATCAAGAGATCTGACCTGGTCACTGACAGCCCATTCATTGAAGGAGCTGGCATTGTTGATTCGTGCAGGCAGCAAGAAAGAACTACAACACATCATGCAGTTGCTTCTACAACCCCCGCCTCCGCGGCATCCTCACTGCCCTCCGTGGCGGCCTCCGTGGCGGCCTCCGTGGCGGCCTCAGTGGCGGCCTCAGTGGCGGCCTCCGCGGGCTTGGCCTCAGCTGCATCAGCCGAGGTGTCCGCAGCAGCAGCAGCAGCAGCAGCCTTCCCCTTGCCCTTCTTGCCCTTCTTGGCAGGGCGGGGCTTCACGTTGAACTCCGCCTTCTTGGCGACCAAAGCGGTCACGGTGGCCTCCACCTCGCTACGAGTTCGGGGCGCGGCGACACCGACCTTCTGGAAGCACGCATGTGTGTCGATATCCAAGCGCAGCTGTGCGAGGCGCGACAACAGACATGGTCAAAGGTGCCGGTACACGCAACACCCAGCGCGTGCCCACTTGAACAACACGAACGTACCATCACCTCCTTCTTGCGCTTGCCCTTCTTGCCCTTCTTGCTCTTCTTCTTGCTGAGGCCACCCCAGTCGTCCTCAACCTCCTTCTTCATCACACGAAGGCCGTCGTTAGACACGGCGCGGACGTTTGTGTTGGTGCCCTCGCCGCCCTTGCTTTCTTCCGCGATCGCAGCCTTGGCCTCGGGCACCAGCTCCACGAGCGTCGCCACCAACGCGTCGCACAGACCCATCTCCTTCTCCCATGGGTGGCGCTTGGCCTCCTCCTCTTCGAGCTTGCGCTGCTCCTCTGCCGCACGCTCTTGCTGCTCGCGGTACTCCTTTTGGCGCTGCTCGTAGCGCACCTTGTCCATCTCGCGCTTCCACACCATGTACTTGCCCATCTGCTCGTGGTAAGCCTTGTGCGTGGCGCTGATCTCTTGGCCAATGTTCTTCAACTCAAGGCCGAGCTCTTCACGGCGCTTGAAGAGGTCGGGCAGGGAGGCGCGAACGGCGTTCTTCTGGGTCTGCAACCCCTCGAAAATTTCGCGCTGGGCGTTCAACCGCTTCGAAACCGCCTTGATTTCGTCGCTCTTGGTCTTGATCCGGTTGCTCAGAGACTTCCACGCATCCTGCTCCGCCTCGCCTGCAGCAGCCGCAGACTCCTTGCTCTCCACCAAGTGTGCCATGGCCTTCTTGGCCTCGTTGAGCTCGGCCAGCTCACGCAGAATGGTTTTCTCGTCGTTCAGTGACAGAGACTCCGTTTGCTGGCGCATTTCCAACTCGCGGATGCGGTCGTTCACGGCAGCGGGGTTGCTGAAGCGGACGTTGGAACGCGCTTTCTTGGAGTCGTCACGCTGGACGGTCGACAGCCACACCAGCACAGGTCGTCACACACGGCGCACGACGGTGCGTACACATCACAGACGTACACGCTTGCGCTGACGGGCCTGCAGCTCCTTGCGTGCATCGTACAAGGCGGTGCGCTCATCACGCAGACGCTTCGCCTCAGAGCTGAGTCGCGACATGGTTCACCATGCAAGTCAAGCACAAGCACGACACAGCGTTGCCGCGGTCAAACTGCCCAAGCCCCAAAGTCGCGACGCACCGGATCTCGTTCATGCTGGAGCGGGCATCGTTGATACGGCCGTTGAACTCGTCAGAGGACTCGCGCACCTGCTGCATTTGAGCCCGGATGGAGGTCTGTGCACGCAGCACACCGCAAAACGCACATGAGGACAAGAACGGGCCGGCGACAAGGCGGCGCAGCGGCGAAACACACCAGCTCGTTCATGCATGCTGTCTTCTTGGCCAACAAGGCGGCCACCTTCTCCTTCTTGGCCTTCTCGTTAGGGCGCGGCACGCGCTCAACCTTCTTGGGTTTGTCCTCTGCGACGGCGGCACTGTCGGCAGCTGGAGCATCAGCGACAACTTCGTCGGTGCTCATGGTAACAAGAGAGAGGGGGGGGAGCGAGCGGCCAGACCACGAGGGCACGAGGGAAGACTGTGAGCCACGATCCGAAGACGGATGGCGTCGATCCAGGTACCAGGGGGGCCGCAAGCAACCAGCAACCACAATCAAAAGCGTGAAGCGTGCACGTGACACCGAGCGATCTCTTGTCGATGCTGTTGATGGCGCAGGGATGATGGATCTTTTTTGAGCGCCAGGCCTGGTCAAGTGGCCTTTTTTTGAAGTTTTTGACAAACTCGTCCGTGTGTAAGATACAATTGCACTTCTGCTGCGGGGGCCCTCCCCCATTTGCTCTGCCTGGTGTCGCTTCAGCAACGCACGAAGTGAAGCTCGGCCCTTCCAGGGCCCAAGTCCAGGTACCCTGAAGTAAAAATGAGCAACCAACGGCTTGGAGAAGTCAGATTACACACATCAAAGCCACGGCGCCTCCACCGTACGACCATGTCCCGTTCCACGGCCGCACCCAAACCACAGAAGCTCGCCAAAGCGTTTCGAAAATGGGGCAACTACCTGGGCACCGAACACCGACGTGTGCTGATTGGCACCAGCATCCTTGCTCTGTGTCTGGCTGTGCTTGCAGCTGCCACGTTTCGGATGGACACGTCAGATGGAGGAGAGATGTTCAACCCCAAAGGCAACCTGGCTTCAGCTGAACGGCAGCGCTTGCATGACACGTTCGGAAACTTGGACGTAGCACCAACCTCAGTCATCTTCTCACGAGTTGACAACGGCAACATGGTCACTCGTGAGGCGTTCAACATGACCCTTCACCTTCACCGCCGCCTCATGGAGTTCACCATTCCCAACGCAGACCCTTCAACACAACAAGCGAAGCCCAACGTTACCTTCGCAGATTTGTGTCTCGCTCTACCGAACGGAGATTGCCTCACCAACTCAGTCCTCCGATGCTTCGGTTTTAACGAACCGCCTTCGACGATGGTAGTCACAGATCCGGCGTGCCTGGATGTCAACAACGTGCCAGTATTCACCCGCACTTCCATCGGCGGGGACCTGCGTCTCACACCCATGCCAGGCATCCCGAGCTTGCGATTGATCGGAGCAGCAAAGGCGGTACGCTACGACTACATCGCCCTTGCCACGACGGAAGGACAAAAAAGTAACAACCACGCCTGGGAACGGCAAGCAGCCAGTGTGATGGCACAGTTTGCAACGGAGGTGCTTGACACATACAAGGTGTCTTTTGCGAATGGTACGGGTGTTGTGTGGTGTGTTGCTGTTTACCACCAGCGCCTCTGACTTTGAACGAAACAACACAGCTCAAGGCCTTATCGATGAGGGTGAAGAGCTCGCATCCCGTGACTTCGTCCTGTTCTCTGTGTCTGGCATGGCCATGATTCTGGTTGCCGTGGCGTTTACGTTTTCGGTGCGGCAGCCGGTGCATTGTCGTGGAATGGTGACGTACGCAGGCGCAATGCCCATCTACTTTGCTTTGTTTGCCGGCATCGGACTGTGTGGATTGGCTGGCATTCCTTTCAATGCCTTGATGGCGGCGGCCCCCATTCTATTCCTTGGTGCGTGTTCCCCTTGAGCTGTGAGTGCTCAACGCTAACTCCGCCGTTTGTTGCTTCGCCGTGCCACAGCCAATGCTATTGAAGCCGTGTTCGTTCTGAACCGCAACTTTTCGAGGGCACATTACCGCTACGAAGTCCCCGTCCGCATGGCCCAGGCACTGGGGGCAGCTGGCCCATCGATGCTTGCCACACAGACGACGCAGACGCTGGTCTTCATTGTTGCCGCGGTTGTGTCACCTTTCCAGGCGATCACCAACCTTTCCATTTTCATTGCGATTGCCACCCCGTTTCACGCGCTGTTCCAGGTGCGCATGTTGTGGGGGCAGCTAGGTGGCGCATCGCGTGTCCGTGGCATGTAACGATGGGTTTGCACCAGCTGTCGTGGTACGCATCACTGCTGGCTATAGACGGGCGCCGTGAAGCCAACGGCGGGCACGCGTTCATGCCCTGGAAGAAGTGGGGCAGCCGCGCAGTGCTGCCGCTGGTTGAAGACGTAGGGAACGGCAGTACGGGCTCCGACTCCACGGGCACCTCAGGTGGGGTCACGTCTCTCGAGTCCCCCTCCCTTCGCACCCACATCATGCCAGCGCCACCCGCTGGCCCACCTCCGGCCACAGACGTGGAGTCCGGCCTCAACGAAGCTGACGCTGCCGCCGCCGCCGCCGCCACCCTAGCACCAACGTTGAAAGAGGCGGGGTCCATCCGAGCAGCTACAGCGATCGTGTCAGCCACCTCCGCGAGAAACTCTCGGGCGGCCCTGCCAGAGTCGACTGTGGTGACGGCTCCGGATCGCCAAAAGGCACTTGCGGCTGCGTTGGCGGCGGCATCCACCACCAACCTGGACCAGTGTGACACGCTGCTGGAAGGGTCGTACGGCAAACTGCTGATGACGACGCCAGCGAAGGTCGCAACGATGGTGGTGCTCCTTCTTGTCGTTGCGCTTGGTGCGTGGGGTGCATCCACCATGCGGATGGGCATCGATGTTCGCGAGACCTTGGCCCCCACGAGTCCACAAGCTGCGTTCTTTGATGACCAGGACGCGTTCTTCAACGAGATCGGGCTGCCGGTACACGTCGTGTTTGACTCGCCCCTCGCCTACTGGGACACCAATGTGGCGGCCTCGATCACCCACCTTACACATGGTGTGGGTGCCAGTCGCTGGGCACCGGCGTTTCCACCGATCAACTCTTGGTTCGAGTCCTTCCGAGCGTTTGTAGCAAGCGGTGGAGAAGACATGCCAAACACGGAGGCGGTGCGTTTGTATGAGCGCCGCGGCGCGGTGCAAAGCCCTCACTGACGTCCACTCACCTTGCAAATGCACTTGTGTTGACTGCGTGGGACCCCCATGCCAGGCCTTCATTTCCAAGCTGTTCATGTTTCTTTCACAACCCCAAACTGCGTACTACCGGGCCGATCTTGTTCTTGCCAGGCCGGACACCGGAGAGATCTACCCGTTGACGGAAGTTGCCTTCACCCACGGTGTGCAGGTGATTGCCAGCCGCGTCACCCTCACTGCAACACCCGCATACAGCGCGGACAGTCAAAGCGATCAGTTGAATGGTCTTCGCGACGCCATTGTGGCGTTTGGCAGTGGTGCGTACGATGCGCGCAGCTCTGCAAACCAGTGGCGGGGTTGCTGGCTAACGTATCGCGTCTCATGCTTGTTGTTGTTGTTGTTGTTGTTGTTGTTGTTGGTTTGTTTTTGGTTGGCGCGTGGCTGCGACCAGACCATCTACCGAAGGTGTACGTGACGGGGCAAATGTTCCCCTTCTACGAACAACAAGAAGCCGTCCTGCCGTTTCTGCTCAAGTGCATTGTTGCCTCCGTGTTCGGCGCCGCTACCACCGCGGGTGCGACACTGTCAAGGCCTGCTCTTGCTGGCTACGTCCAGGTGACGGTGCTCATCACCACCATCACAGTGTTGGGCGCCCTCACACCGGTAGCAGGCCTTTCGTTGAACGTGATGACGGTGGTCGCTGTCCTGTTTGCCTCCGTCATGTCCACTGGGTTCGCCATGCACATCACGCGCGCCTTTGGTGGCGAGGACATGCAAGGCGGGCGCCTGTCCTGCATGATTACCTTGTCGCAGAGTCGCGACTCCACCAGTTCACACCAGCCCTTGACCCCCCGCCATCGCGCGACGAGAAACAACACCCAAGCCATCGTCGCGTCGCAGCCCTCTCCTTCAGCTCCTTCGCCCCAGCGTGTGCGTCACGTGCAGGTTCGTCCAGCGGCAGCAGGGGGCACGGCCACGCATGCCGGTGTTGGTGCGAAACCAAAGCCTGCACCGAAGTTGACCCCCTTGTCCACAACTGCGCCCGTAGCAACGGACCGCCGCCCCACCAAGCGTGCTGCTCGCAACGCCAGCCCCTCTGGCGGCGGGAGTGAGGATCCGCTTGCTCAGCTGTCACTCATGGGGTTCCTGCGGGGCTTCATTGGTGGCGAGGAGCGCCAGCAGAGGGCGCTGTTTGGACTGTCAGCCATGGGACACCCAGTTCTCAATGCCTCTGGAGCCATTGGGACGGGGCTGGTGTGCCTCGTGTTTGCAGCGTCCTACGGGTTGCGTTCGATGGGGGTGGTCATGCTGTTGGCGGTCCCAGTGGGCTTGTTGCACACCTTGGCGGTCCTTCCCGTGATCACGTCCGTCATTGGTCCGAAAACAGCAGCCTGGGCTCTTCCACAGACCGGGTAGTGCTGCTACTGCTGTTGTGATGTGGTGATGACATGGGATGGATCGTGATGCGACGGATCGTGATGTGGCAGAGAGTTGGGTGGTGACGGATTGTGATGTGTGTGAGAAGTCGATGGCATGTAGCTGTGTTCCTTTGCTTGTCGTCCAGCGCTTTTTTTCTTTTTCAGTGTGGCTGCGCGTGCAGCTTGTGCTTGTATTTCCTTTCGTTTGTGCCTTGTCGGTTGTTCGTCGTTTTCATTTCACCGTGGCGGTAGTTTCTGATGTTGTTCGCGCGAAATATCAGGATGTGTTCATCTTTCGCGCACGTGTTCATCATGCATCTACCACCAGCACTGCATGTACCCCCGCTCCTCCCTGAAGCCCCGACAGCCCCGGGAGGCACCAAAGCAAAAAGGTGCGGGTGGTGACACGACGACAGAGTTCCACTCACACTCACATGGTGTCTTCCAGGACAACGGTCGCGCAGTTGCGGCCTGCCGCGCCCATCACACCACCACCAGGGTGGGCACCCGCACCACACAGGTACAGGTTGCCGAGAGGTGTGCGATGGTGGGCGGCACCTGGGGCGGGGCGTGCGTACCCGATTTGGTACGGGGCAAGGCCCATGTGGTTGATGTTGCCCTTGTGTAGACCAAACACGCGCTCCAGGTCGAGCGGCGTCAGGATGTCCTCTGCCATGACAGATGACGCGAAGCCGGGGGCGTACTCCTCCACGACAGAGTAGATGCGGTCCACAAACGAGCGCTGAGGTCGAAGAAGGAGAGAAGGACAGAGAGCGAGAGCGAGAGCGAGAGCGAGAGAGAAAGAGAAAGAGAAAGAGAGAAAGAAAGAGCGAGGAGGGAAGACAGCGAGGCAGAGACGACAGACCGTGAGCAGTGCAACGGGGACGGTTGGACACATGGACACACGTGGGTACACACCGTAAAAGCCGGGTCAGACCAGCTTCCAAAGTCGGGGCTGAGATCGTAAGGGCAATACCTACACCAACCAACAACCACAAACATGCAGCGCAGCCCCATCAAGTCATGTGTGAGCGCATTGTGTCGGCGCATCACGCATGCCCTGGAACAACGCACTGGATGAACAGCTGCACCACGTGCTGGCCGGGTGGTGCCAATGAATCGTCCACAGCAGAGGGGATTGTCATCTCAATGATTGGGCGTGTGGTGGGAATACCCATGGAGGCCTCCATGTGCGCGGCTTCGATTTGCGCCACGGAGTTCTCAAAGTGGATGGTGCCTGGGACGCAGCCGCGTATCAACCAACCAACCAACCAACCAACCAGCCAACCAACCAACCAACCAATCAACCAACCAACCAACCAACCAACCAACCAACCAACCAACCAACCAACCAACCAACCAACCAACCAACCAACCAACCAACCAACCAACCAACCAACCAACCAACCAACCAAC